>Ga0126373_10002523_pt1 | contig 13510 bp, 12 predicted proteins | sample PanSoiMetPlot_11_FD_92545 | JGI IMG/M metagenome (GOLD analysis project Ga0126373, IMG submission 92545) | Tropical forest soil microbial communities from Panama - MetaG Plot_11 | ecosystem: Environmental > Terrestrial > Soil > Tropical forest > Bulk soil | place: Panama | collected 2016-02-17 | reverse complement strand
TGGCGCCAAAGACGTGGAGGCGATGCTCGAAATTGTCGGCGAAGGGCCGGCGACGGCCACTCCGGCGGAAACGAAATAGTCGCGATTTATCGTTCTATCAGGGTTCCCTGCCCACTTTGGAGGCACGCGATACCGCGTCGATGACCTGTTGCAGGTACAAATCGGCTTCCAATAGCGAGCACTTCAGACTGTCGTTCACACAATCCGAAATAATCCAGCCAAGCCTTCCCCGCGTTCCGCGCAACTCTGCCAACACTTCGCCGAGCTGATCTTCGGCACCCGGCGAGGCGCCGTCCTTCGACGAGCTCACGATCCACCTCCGACACACATCCGCCTTTGCGGGAAACCTGTATCAAAAGGGTCCGCTGTAACCGCTTTGATATAGGCTGGGCAGAATTGTGCCAGGGCTGAGCTCACTGAACCGCCGCGCGGTCAGGGCTCGGAAGGCCCCTATTTCTTGATTACTTCCAAGGGCGTTTTGTCGCAGGGCCTTTTGGCCAAGAGGCTACTTGAAGAGATCTAGTACAAACCATCAGACCGCCAGTCTAGCTGCAATTGGATTAACGGAACAACGGCGCGAAGGCATTGATGATGGCCACGCGAAACGCTTCCTGGCGGGTGATTAGATTCCTCGTGAGGACACCCCATGCGCCTTGCGCGTCGCGGACGCCGTGCTCGCCCGCGTATTCATCGATCGCATGGGACAGCTCAATGTCTTCGTCTACGACCCGTTGGACGAGCGGCTCGGGAAGCATGACACCTCCCGAGCGCCCGTAGGCGCCGCGACCGCTGGTGTCTGCGATGTACGCCCAGCCTTCCAGGAAGACGAGGCGCACACCATGTTCATGGATTACATCGAGCCCGCCTTCGAGGCCCGCGCAGAAATTCCAGGGCTTGCTCTCAGCTCGCGCGATTTCCAAGAGCGCGTCAGCTCGGCGACGCGCTCCGGCCATCAATTCGTCGCGAGAAAGGGGCGTGTGGCGAACGCCGCTGGGCACTTCCACGCCGACGACGTCAAATTGGCTGCGGGATTTGGCGCCAAGATGGCCCGGCGTGATCGTTGCGAGCGCATCGCGCATCGCGTCCAGCTTGGGACGCCGTGTGCTGCCAACCGCGATGATGATGGGATCCATGTGCAGAGCTGTTTTGTCGCGGTCAAACCGCGGAGCGCAGTTCCCTTTCCTTGGTTTCCGGCAGCGCGAGCACAGCGAGAATCATAAGAGCGTACGCGGACGCGGCGAACACCGCAATCGAATGCCCGAGAGACATCGTCTCGCCCAGATAGCCAATCAACGTCGGGAAAACTGCGCCGACACCGCGGCCAAAGTTGTACGAGAACCCTTGGCCGGAACCGCGCAGGGTGCTGGGGAACAGTTCAGTGAAAAACGCGCCGATGGGACTGAAGACACCTGAGGCAAAGAATCCGAGCGGGAATCCCAGAAACAGCATCGCGCGATTCTCGATGGGCAAGTACGTGTATAGGATCACCGCGACGAATGAACACGCCGCGAAGAAAATCAAGGTGCGCTTGCGGCCGATCAGGTCGGCCAGGTGCGCGCTGGCAAGATAGCCGACGAAGGACCCGGCAATGACAATCGTGAGATACGAGCTCGTGCCGAGCACTGACAAATGGCGCTGCGTTTTCAAAAACGTCGGCAGCCAAGTGGTGATCGCGTAGTAGCCGCCCTGGGCGCCAACTGCTACTAGCGCAGTGAACGCCGTGACGGCGAGGACGCCGGGACGGAAGATGTCCCACAAATTGGAGCCGCCGCGTGCCGCAACATTCTGCCGCGCCCGTTGGTGGATTTCAGGCTCGGGGACGTTGCGGCGAATGTAGAAAACCAAGAGCGCCGGCAGGATTCCGATCCAGAACATAGCGCGCCAGGCAGTGTCCGGCGGCAAAACGGAAAAAAGCAACGCGTTGGACGCGGCGGCCAAGCCCCAACCGAGAGCCCATCCGGCTTGAACCGTGCCGACAGCCTTGCCACGATGCTCGGCGCGGACGGCTTCGCCCATCAGCACCGAACCTACAGCCCATTCGCCGCCGAAGCCAAGCCCTTGCAGACCCCGCAAGACGAGTAGCTGCGAAAATGAATTCGCAAAGCCGCTGAGAAACGTGAAAAACGCGAACCACACAATCGTAAGCTGCAAGATGCGCGCGCGGCCGTAGTGGTCTGCGAGCAACCCCGCAAGCCAACCGCCGCATGCAGAAATAAGCAAGGCGACGGTGGCCAAAAGACCGGCTTGTCCCTGCGTGATGTGCCACGCTGCGAAAAGCGATGGAATCACAAAGCTGTAAACCATTACGTCCATGCCATCGAGCGCCCAGCCACCGAAGGTGGCGACCAGTGTGCGTCGTTCATTGGGTGCCAGATCAGCGAGCCACGTACAGTGTGAGGAATGCGCGACAGACGCGGGGGTGCGCGCAGCGTCGCTCGAGAGCGGATCTGCCTTCTCCTTTCGCAGGGCGGGCGTATCGCCTATAGTCATCGCGGCTTAGCCGTTCAATTCACGCACGTGGACTCGAGCTTGCTGCCCGGATTGAATCGGGCGCGATTCTACCGCTTCCACGGCTTAATTCGAGCGAGCAGTGCGGGATGAAGGTGGCAGGATGAAAGTTGTGGCTGCCAGCGATTCATCTGTGCTCGTAACGCTGGGGGCGGAGGTGTCGCTCGAATCGCACCAGCGCGTGATGCAATTTTTTCATGCGGCGCAGCAGCTCAACGACCGGCGGATCCGCAATATTCATTTGGCTTATACATCCATGCTGATCGACTTTGATCCACTGAGATTGACCTACGCTCAGGCCATCAGGCTTGCCAAGAAAATCGCTACCGCCAAGACACCCAGTCGAAGAATGAGACGCGACGCGCGCGTTGTGACGATACCTGTTTGCTACGACGCGGAATTTGCTCCCGATCTTGCCGATGTGTCCGCACACGCAAAGCTGCCGCCGGACGAGGTGATTCGCCTGCATTCCTCCGCAATGTACGTCGCGTATTTTTTGGGCTTCCAGCCGGGCTTTGCGTATCTGGGCGGGCTGCCTGATGCACTGCACATCCCACGGCTGGCAACGCCGCGAAAGCATGTGGCCGCAGGTTCTGTTGCGATTGGCGGCGGCCACGCGGGCGTTTATCCCGCCGATTCGCCCGGCGGCTGGCGGTTGATTGGGCGTACGGCGCTGCGCATGTTCGACGCGTCGGCCGCGTCACCCGCGCGCATCGCGCCAGGTGATCGCGTGCAGTTCCGGCCCATTGACCGCACGGAATTTGAGCGGCTGAGAACCAGCCGCGCGGACTCGGCGCGATGACAATTCACGTGAAGAATCCAGGGATGCTGACCACGGTTCAGGATCTCGGAAGATATGGATATGCCCATTTAGGCGTGTCGGCCGGCGGAGCAGCGGATGCAATTGCGCTGAGGATTGCAAATCGCTTGGTGGGCAATGCTGAAAATGCTGCGGCGCTGGAAATGACCTTGCTGGGCGCCACACTGGAATTCCACGAGCCGCGCATTGTGGCGCTGGCTGGCGGCGAATGCGATTGTAGGGTCGGAACCGATTCGGTTCCGATGTGGGAGGCTGTCGCCATGAGGGCGGGAGATGTTATCTCGTGCGGGCCGGTCACGACGGGCGCGCGTGTGTACATGACAGTCCGGGGCGGCTTCGTCGTGCCTCAAATGCTGGGAAGCGCTTCGACTAACCTGAACGGCAGGTTTGGCGGATTCGAAGGGCGTGCTTTGATGAAAGGGGATGCGCTGCGAGTGCGGCGGCCTTCTCGCGACGCAGCCGTCGCCAACCGGGAGCGGAATCCGCACGCTGTAGAACTAGTGGAAAGATTCTATCCACGCCAGCCGCTCCGCGTCACGCGCGGGGTGCAAGCCGACTGGTTTGCAGCGGACACCTTTGAAAGGTTCTTGAGCGCGCGCTATCAAGTGGGAGACGACTCGAACCGCTCAGGCTTGCGGCTCAAAGGCGAACCGCTGACGCCTAGCGAGAACCGCCAGCTAATCACTGAAGGCGTCGCGTTGGGCGCGGTGCAGGTCCCGGCGGACGGCCAGCCGATGATCTTGTGTGTGGATCAGCAGACGACGGGCGGGTACCCCAAAATCGCGAACGTGATTGCGGCGGACATCCACCGAGTCGGCCAATTGCGCCCGCGCGATGATGTGCGGTTTGAAGAAGTCACGATCGCGGAGGCCGTGCGATTGTTGCGCGAGCAAGAGAAATGGTTCTCGCGGATGCTCAGGTCGCGTGGTGGGAACATGCGGCGATGATGGGTAATTCGAGGACGGCGGCTTGGTAATTGACCTGAACGCGGACATGGGCGAGTCGCCCGAGGCGATCGCAAACGGCGCTGACCGCGAGCTGATGCGATTCATCACGTCGGCAAACATCGCATGCGGCGGGCATGCCGGCGACGCGCACACGATGCGAGCAACCGTTGAGCTCGCGAAGCAGGCTGGAGTCGCAGTCGGCGCGCATCCGAGCTATCCGGACCGTGCGAATTTCGGGCGCGTCGAACTGAAAATCCCGCCGACTGATATCGAATCGAGCGTCCGCGAGCAAATTCGTGGGCTTGCCGCGGTGGCTGGCAACCTCGGCGTTACAGTGAAGCACGTGAAGCCGCACGGCGCGCTATATCACGCCACGAATCACGATCGCGAAATCGCGCTGGCGATTGGCCGCGCCATTCGCCATGTGGATGCGCAACTGATTGCAGTCGGCCAAGCCGGATCGAACTGCCTGGAGGTGTGGAGGAGTCTAGGCCTGCGTACGGCGGGAGAAGCCTTCGCGGATCGCGCGTACGAGCCAGACGGAACGCTGCGATCGAGAAAGCTGGCTGGTGCACTGATCGAAGCGCCTAGTGAAGCTGCGAAACAAGCGGTCAGCATCGCGCGAAATCGGTGGGTAAGGTCGACCTCGGGCTCCGAATTGCTGATTGCGGCGCAAACCATCTGCATTCATTCGGACACGCCGTCGTCCGCCAAGATCGCGCAAGCCGTGCGGCTAGAACTGGAGGCGGCAGGAATTCAGGTTCAGGCAATATAAAGCGTGGCGGAGCGGGCCTCGGTTAGTCGCTCCAAAGCTGCGTTTGCTTTTCGCGCGAAAAACGTGCTGCGAGAAACTCCTTGAGCGAATCCACCGACGTAAACACCTGATCCGAGCAGCCCAGCATCCAGCCGCTAACCTGTTCGACCGGAACCGTTGTGACCATATACACCGGAATGCCCTTGCGGTGAGCCACGGTAAGTTCGGCTGACGTGCCGCCGCTTTTGCCGCCGGCGTCCCAGAAGCAGATGACGTAGTCGGCCTTGTGCTCGATCAAATCGAGATCAAACGCGATGATCTTGCGGACCACGCGGCGATAGCGCTCGAGGTCGGTCGTCTTCCATTCGCGAAAATGCGTAGCTTCTTCGTCGCTCAGATTTTTCTTTTCATCTTCGGCGGGATCGTACACGCGATGGCCGAGCGTTTCGCGAAGATAAGGAGTGAGCTTGCGGCGCCACAACTTGCCGCCGTCGAGGGCAAACTCGATGGGACCGCAAAGGTATGCGAGCATGGGACTCGGCGGCGGGACTCTAGCACGGACGTGAAGGCGCGCCACGAGCTTTTTTCGCCGATGATCTGGCCCTACTTCCGTTCGTACGGAACGTACACTGGTTCCCAGATGTTCGCTTCAAGTTGGCGATTCAGCTCGTCTTCGTCGCGCAATTTTGACTGGCCATCCTTGATGGCTTGCAGGCCGACGGCGCGACCGATTGCTCGCCCCAACGTGCGCGCTTCTGAAATGGGCGGCAGGAGGCTCGCATTTTTGTCTTTTTGTGTGGGCAGATGGCGAATCAACTCCTCGGCGGCGGCTTTGATCATAGTGTCTGTCACGCGGCGCGCCTGTGAGGAGATGATACCGAGCGCCAAACCCGGGAATATGTAGGAGTTGTTGGTTTGAGCGGTGCGGATTTTCTTACCTTGGAAGTCAACGGCATCGAAGGGACTGCCTGTGCCGATTAGCGCGCGGCCGTTGGTCCAATTGAGCAGATCTTGGGGAGTCGCTTCGCTGCGGGAAGTGGGATTTGAAAGCGGGAAGATTACAGGCCGCTCGGTATGCCTTGCCATTTCGCGAATCGCTTCCACAGTGAAGGCGCCAGCCTGTCCAGAGACGCCGATCAGCACGGATGGCTTTGCGTTGCGGACGACATCGAGAAGCGAGATTTCACCGCTCGAGCCGCGCCAACTGCGCACCTCATCTTCTTTTCGCGCGTACGGCATCTGCTCGGGACGGACGTCTTTTCCGTTCTGCGTGACGAGGCCGTAGCGGTCGATGCCATAGAAGTGACCGGCGGCTTCTTCACGCGACAGGCCCTTATCCTGCATAAACTGCGCGAGTAGATTCGTGATGCCGATCCCTGCGCTGCCAAAACCAAGGACAACAATTCTCTGACGTTCGAGCGGAACGCCCGTGACATTCATCGCGGAAACCGCGGTGGCCGTGGCGACCGCGGCGGTGCCTTGAATGTCGTCGTTGAACGTGCAGAGCTGGTCGCGATAACGCGCGAGCAGCCGCGCGGCATTCGAGCCGGCGAAGTCCTCCCACTGCAGCAGGACGTGCGGCCAGCGCTTTTTCACCGCCTGCACAAAGGTGTCTACGAAGTCATCGTACTGCTGACCCCGAATGCGCCGATTCGTCCAGCCAACATAGAGTGGATTCTTCAGGAGCTCTTCGTTGTCCGTGCCCACATCCATGAGTACGGGCAGGCAGTGCTCCGGATGAATTCCGCCCAGGGCGGTGTATAGCGCCATTTTGCCGATGGGGATGCCCATCCCGCCGGCCCCCTGATCTCCCAAGCCGAGTATGCGTTCGCCGTCGCTAACAACGATGCATTTGATTCCGTCGTAGCGAGGATGCTCGAGGATCTGGGCGATACGATCACGATTCGGGTAGCTTAAGAAGACGCCGCGAGGCTTCCGCCAAATTTCGCTGAAGCGCTCGCAGCCCTCGCCGACTGTCGGCGTGTACACAAGCGGAAGCATCTGCTCGACGTTGCGGACGATCAGCGCGTAGAAAAGGGTCTCGTTTGCGTCTTGCAGGTCGCGAAGGAAGCTGTACTTGTTGAAGGGAGTCTGCTGCGAGGCGAGGGCGCGCATGCGGCGGTCGATTTGCTCGTCGAGCGTGCCTACGTGCGGTGGCAGCAGGCCATGCAGATAAAAAATGTCGCGCTCATGCTCGGAAAAGGCGGTTCCCTTGTTCAGTCGGGGCGAATTAATCAGGTCGTATCCGGTCAGCGAGACCCCGATGGAGGGCTGACGGGTCGAAGCATGCGAGTGGTCGTTCATTTCCCCTCCAAGGCAGATTTCTCCCTAGCCCTATGGTTCGGCTTCGACGTCTGGGATGCGATGCCCCCACGCCAGTGCGGGCGTTACCTGATGTGGGCTAGCATCACTCCCCCCAGCCGGAAACGCGATTCTATGATGTTCAAGCGTTAAAACAAGATGCGCCTTTCTTAGAGACGGCGCCAATCAAAGCAATCAGGCTATTCAATTCTTGCGATCAGGCTATTCAATTCTTGCGATTCAATTTCCTGACAGGAGGACAGCGATGGCGAAGTTCATGACGAAAGACGGCACGGAAATTTACTACAAGGATTGGGGCAAAGGGCAGCCGGTGGTGTTCAGCCATGGCTGGCCGCTCAGTTCAGACGCGTGGGAAGACCAGATGATTTTCCTTGCCGACCGCGGCTACCGCTGCATCGCGCACGACCGGCGCGGGCATGGACGGTCAAGCCAGCCGTGGGACGGAAACGACATGGACACGTATGCCGACGATCTGGCGGAGCTGGTGGACGCGCCCGATGTAACGGACGCGATTCATGTGGGCCACTCGACCGGCGGCGGTGAAGTGGCGCGCTACCTTGGGCGCCACGGCTCGAAGCGCGCCGCTAAGGCCGTGTTGATCGGCGCCGTGCCGCCGCTGATGCTGAAGACTCCGACGAATCCAAGCGGCACGCCGCTGGAGGAGTTTGACAAGCTCCGCAAGGCCGTGCTCGAGGATCGCGCGCAATTCTTCAAGGATCTCAGCTTGCCCTTTTACGGAGCTAACCGGCCGGGCGCCAAGGTGTCGCAGGGGCTGCGTGATTCATTCTGGCTGCAGGGAATGCTGTGCGGACACAAAGCGGCCTACGACTGCATCAAGGCATTTTCCGAAACGGATTTCACCGAGGACCTGAAGAAGATGGATGTGCCGACCCTGATTCTTCACGGCGACGACGACCAAATCGTGCCGATTGACGATTCGGCGATGCTGTCGTCGAAAGTGATCAAGGGCGCGACGCTGAAAGTGATTCCTGGCGCGCCTCACGGCATGTGTTCCACGCTGAAGGATCGCGTCAATACGGAGCTGCTGGCGTTCTTCAGGGGCGCCGCGTCGGCTGCGGCATAACCCAAACCCTGGCAAGCATCGACTGGACGCAATGCGGCGTTGGTTAGTCGGCGGCAATGTGTGTCCCGAGGCTACAGGTCGGCGTCTTTGTGCCTTCGGCGCCATTCGGCGCGCACTTCTTCCAGTTGAATCACGTACGCTTGTTTGGGTGGCTTGCCCCGGCTCGTGGCTGGCGAGCACAGTTCGTGAGCCGACTTGCCGTAGGCCAACAATTCGGCGTCAGTCATATCGCGCAAACGCTCGCGGAGGAGTTCGAGGCCAGGAAAGCTTTCAGAGCTGGAGGGCATGTTCGTTCGTGCGGCGAAATCGAAGCCAGCGGCGAGGCAACCGAATCATATGGAGCGGGATAAGGGAATCGAACCCTCGCCTCGACCTTGGCAAGGTCGCGTACTACCACTATACGAATCCCGCTGCGCCGTAAAACGCGCTTCCAAGATTTATAACATGCGCCCCACGCATCGACAAGGGCGGCAGCGCACCCGTGCTCCTGGCGGGCAACCAGCCAGGACACAATGGCCGAAGAGATTTCGCCCTCGCAACCGCACCGGTAGAAAGTCCACGCGAAGCTGCTGCCGCCGCGTTGCACTTCAGGAGTGCCGAGTCAGGGTTGTGTCGAGAGTTAACTTCGCTTCAGTTGACTTCCATCACGCGCGTCGATTTGACCACCGGCGAGCGCTTCTGGCGCTCAGCGAAACGCGTGGCGCGTTCCCGGTCGATGTACACGCGCGCGAACTTTTCACCATCTTTGTAATAAACCGTTACTTGCCAATGGCGGTGTTTGCGGCGTCGGTCGTGGTGGAGCCCGGCGGATTTTCCTGATCTCTTCTTGAGCACAATGATGACCTCTCCAAACGTGAATATCGCAAGTTCGATGCCGTAGCGCAAGTACCTGTTTCTAATTTCACGTTCCTATAATGCCAGCCCGCTTTTAGGAACGCTTTCGTTAATCTTCGCCCTGCCGTCGACCTGTCCCATTAGACGCTGAAAGTGCCGAAAACAATACAGTCACGTTGCAACTTTTTGCGGGCACGAAGCGTAATACGAAATGAGGATCGAACACGGCAGGAGGGACCCATGGTGATGCGCTGCGAACCTGAATTGGAAATCGAGGATGTTCGGCATCATTCCGCAGGCACGGTGCTAATGCTGCGCAAACTGCTTGCCGGCGGAGCTCGAGTGCAGCCGGATCCGAAGCGCCCCGGCTTCTATGAAGTGGAAAGCGGCGCCATGGTCTTCTACATCCACGTTTCGCCCGCGACCGGAAAGATCCTACTGCTGGCGACGTGGCCGAGTGAAACGGCAAGCGTGGGAACGACACAGGCTGCCTGGGTAGATTGGTTCGCCTGAAGGCAAATCAATTTAGAAGACCATGTCTTTCGTCTTGAAATCCAACGTTTCGAAGATTTTCTTATTGAGTTTGAAGACGGCGGGATCGTCGCTCGTCTTTGCATAGACGGCGTCGTCGGTCACCGCTGAAAAATTCAGTGTCAGCTTTTTGTTGTCGACCGTGCTCAGGGTTACGGTTATCGCCGGTTTGCCAACTGCCGAGGCGATTTTGAACGGCGCGCTATCGAGCACCGAATCGGCGCGCTCATCCACGATCGGCGTAAAAAACTTCCATGAGCCGACTGTCTTACCCTTCAGATCGTCGGGCGTCTCAACAACCCAATCCTCGTCCTTGTCCTTTGCGGCTTTGCGGGTAAAAAGGGCCGTGCCGTTGGAATTGTGGACTTCGATGCGATTCACATCGTGCGGATCGAAGTGCACGATTTTCTTGTCGCGCAGATTGGCGTAGCCCTCCGTCAGTTTCTTGTAAAGGTCCTCTTTGACGCGGAAGACGAGCGGGCGTGTGGCATCGCGCGCGAAGTATTGGTTATCGATTTTTCCGCCGATCAGAAGCTTAGAGGTCTTCCCTTTTGTATCGGTTGCACTGAAGGCGATGGCGGGGCTCGACAGGCCGTATTTGGCCAGATTATCGGGCGTCTCGCTGCTAATCGTCATTTTTGCAACAGAGACCGTATTCAGCAGGGAAAGGATGTCGGTCGAGTCGCCCAGTTTCCCGGCGGGCTTGGTGAACTTCCAGGCGTCTTTGTCCTTCGTTGCGGCCACTTCGCCGGCGAGATTCTTCAAGGTGAAAGATGCGACCTCGTTGCCGGAGATGTGCAGCGCGCTGTGATCGCGAATCTCCTCGAACGATTTGTCCGCGATCTGCAATAGCGAATACGGCAAAAGCGCAACTTCCTTGCCGCTGTCCACTATCGAGTAGGAGCCGGTGCCGTTGAAATCGCGGTCGCCGAAACGGATTGTGTGCTTCGTGCCGTTCTGGAGCTGAAAATCCAGTTCGAGTTGGCCCGGATCGAGATTAAAGGCCTTGATACGGTCGGGCGTGCCCGGCTCCTTGCCGGATACGCGCGCTGCAGCAATGTCTGTGGCGATGCTTTCGGCAACGGTCGCATCGGCGTCAGTGCTGATGGGCTGGACGATTGCCCAAGCGCCGTCATGCTTTTCAAGCACCGTTGCCGGGAGGCTGGGCTTCGACGGGTGCGAGATCTTCACCGACGCAATGTCGGCCGCCTGAATCGAGAAAGCGAGTTTGGATTCGTCGGTGGGCTTGGCCGCTTCCTTCTCGCCGCGCTTCCAATCGAAGTAGTACACGGCACTCCCGAGAACCACCGTCACAAGCAAAATGATGAGGGTCGATTTGCGAATCATGGCGAGCTAGCGGCGCTTCCACCAAATGTAAATGCCCGAAACCAAAACGAGCCCCGGCAGGAAAATCAGATCGAGCCAGCGCAGCCCGCTCGCCTGGCCCTCGGTGAGCGACACGCGGCGATTCGTGGCCGATTTCGGGCGGATCGAAATCAGGTTCTCGTCTTGAGCGAGCCAGTTGATCGTGTTGTAGAAGAGGTCGCCATTGCGCTGCAGCGAGTTGGCTTTGTTCGATGCGAAATCGGAGTCTCCGATCACAACAAGCCGCCCGGCTTTTTCGCCCGTCTTGCTGGCTGAAACGCCCAGCGAAAGCGGCCCCATCGTGTCCGTCTTGGGGTCGTATTTCACTTCTTTCTGGTTCAGGTTCGGAATCGTGAAGCTGCGCTGTGAAGTCTTAAGCAGCTCCGTGTCCTGCGGATCGGACTTCCCCTTGTCGGCCACCGAAACGGTGCGGGCCAGCGGAAAAAACGTCATGGAACCTTGAAAGCCTTTGGTAATTGGGCTCGAGCCGTATTCGGCCACGAGCGGAATCGCCGGCCCGGCACCGAACAGCCGACCCACGCCACTCGCATCAATCACCACGTTCTGGCCGACGTTGACGTTCCATGCCTTGAACACGTCATCGAGCTTCGGTTCTGTCTCCGGATCGACCATGATCAGCGCTTTGCCGCCGCCATCGAGATACTTGCTGATGAATGCTACTTCCTGCGGGAAGTAGCCTTGGGTCGGTCCGGCAATCACCAAAATGCTGCAATCCGAGGGCACCCCGTTCTCAGTGACCAGATTGATCGTCTTTGTCGCATAGCCATCCCGCTTCATTCCCGCGTCGGCGGTGCTGTAGCCGTCTTCGCCGTTGTCCGTCAGGCCCTTCTCGCCATGTCCGGTGACAAAGCAGACCGTCTTGACAGTGTCGCGCGTGAGCTTCAGAAGCGTGCTGGTGATGTCCTCCTCGGAAGCCTGGCTGCGAAAGCCGCTATCCAGATGTTCCGTCTTGTCGCCGGACGCGAGCACGGTCTCGCCCATGCGCGTTACGCCGTAACGCTTCGCGATCTCCGGCTTTTCCTGCGGGTCAAAGTTCTGAAACTTGATGCGCGGATTCACGCTGCGGTATTCCGTCATCAGGTCCGAAAGCGGCGTGTCTGGCTCTTTGGAAAAATGAATAACCGTGACGTCGTTCTTCAGGCCGGAGGCGATTTTTTTGGATTGGTCGGAAAGCGTGTACAACTTTTCGCTCGTCAGGTCGAAGCGCTTGTGATGGCGGTAGCCGACGAAGTTGGCGAGCCCGATGATGACGAGAACTGCGAGGCCGAGAATCGCCGTGTTGGTTCCGAGTTTCGAAGAACGTTGCGAGAAGAAACCGATGATGCTTCCGAACCCGACGACGATTGCCGCGAGGAGCAGAACCCCTCCCGCAATCAGAAGGCTCTTATTCAGCGTGAGCCATTCGCCTTGAATCGAGTAGCGAATGTAGCCGGAGAGCAGAAATGCTCCACCCAATACACCGGCAAACTGCGCTATTTCCTTGCGATCCCATTTCATCCTGTGAATCCCTCCCGCAATATCCGCGCCGCCAGTAGCGCTCCTCCGGCGATTTCGCACAGCGCCTTTGCCAGCGAGCTACGCACGGCGCCACCGCATCGAATCCACAGAGCGCACCGTGAAGAAAATAAAAAGAATGATGAAGCTCAGATAGTAGATGAGGCCCGATGTGTCGATCACCCCGCGCGTGAAGTCGTCGAAGTGGCGGATCAGCGAAATATATTGCAGCACGGGCCCGGCGCCGCCAGCCACATTTCGCAGGATATCGATCACCCAGATGAGCAGAATGGCTGCGAACGTCAGCACGGCGGCGATCAGCTGATTTTCGGTTAGCGAGGAAACGAAGGAACCGAGAGCCAGCAGCGACGCGCCCAGCAGAATCACCCCCAGGTAGCCGGCCAGCGCTACGCCCCAGGGCGGGCGCGGCTCACTGCGGAAGTACATGAACGCCATGTAGCTCATCGTCGGCAGCAGCATGAGTAAGAACAGCGTGAGCGACGCAAAAAACTTGCCAAGCACGATTTCGGCTTCCGTCACGGGCGACGTCATCAGCAATTCCATCGTGCCGCGCTTGCGCTCTTCGGCGTACACGCCCATCGTCAGCATCGGAGTGAAGAAAAGCACCAGGGTCGAGAGCAGGCCAAAGAACGCGCGCATCACCTGACTGGGCACATCGAAATCCTGGGCGCCGCCGAAGCGCATACTTTGCATTTCCATTTGGAACGACTGCTGAATGATCGCCGACAGGAAGTAGTTGAAGAAAACGGCGCAAAGCAGAAGGAAGACGCCGACTACCACGTATGCGATCGGCGAAACAAAGTAGTGCG
>Ga0126373_10002521_pt1 | contig 13515 bp, 10 predicted proteins | sample PanSoiMetPlot_11_FD_92545 | JGI IMG/M metagenome (GOLD analysis project Ga0126373, IMG submission 92545) | Tropical forest soil microbial communities from Panama - MetaG Plot_11 | ecosystem: Environmental > Terrestrial > Soil > Tropical forest > Bulk soil | place: Panama | collected 2016-02-17 | reverse complement strand
GGCGGCACTGCCGTTGCGGCTGCTCTTTACTGTTGGGCAAATCCTCGGCTTTTTCGCATGGCTCGTTTCAGGGAAATATCGGCGGCTGGCGAAGCGCAACGTTGCGATAGCGCTTGCCAATGAAAAGTCGCCGCACGAGTTGCGCCGCCTTGTGCGCCGTCATTTTCGGCGCCTTGGCGCGAATTTCTTGTGCGGCGTCAGACTCACTCAAATGCCGCCGGAGAAAATTTTGCAGCATGTGACAGTTGAAAACATCGAGTCGATGGACAGCCGGTTTCGCGCCGGCGTTCCGGTCGTACTAGTTTTGAGTCATCTCGGAATCTGGGAATTATTTGCCCAGTTGATGCCGAAGTTCGTCGGCCACGTACGCAACGCCAGCGTTTATCAAAGACTCGGCAATCGCTTTATCGACGCGCATGTACGGCGTACCCGCAGTCAGACGGGACTGGAACTCTTTGATCGTAAAGACGGCTTCCAACCTGTGATCGACCTGCTTCGTTCTGGCGGCGGCGTGGGTGTTTTGTCCGATCAACACGCTGGCGATCATGGGCTCTGGACGCCGTTTTTCGGGAGACTGGCTTCTACTTCGCCTCTGCCTGGTTTACTCGCCAAGCGCACCCGCGCGGCGGTTATTGCCGCCGCGGTTTACACCGCTGGTCGAGCGCGCTGGCGCATGGTGTTCACCGAGCGCTTTGATCAAACTGGCGCGTCTGTTGCGACGCTCACATCGAAAATAAATGAAGTGATCGAGCAACAAATTCGTCTCGCCCCAGAAGATTGGTTTTGGGTTCATAATCGATGGAAAACGCCACAGCCCAATTTTCTTCTCGCGCGCTATAAACGCGGCGTTCACCTGCCGTCGGAGATTTCAGCTCGCGACCTAAAGCCGTTTCGAATCCTGATTCGTTCGAGCAATTGGCTGGGCGATGCAGTGATGAGCGTGCCAACAGTTCGCGCGATCAAGAATGGGCGTCCTGACGCTCACGTCACAATCGCCGCGCCAGCCAACATTGTGCCGATGTGGAACCTCATTCCTGAGGTGGATGCGATCATTCCTTTACCAAACGGGTCGGTTCTTTGGACTGTTCGGTTGCTTCGGCGACGATCGCATTTTGATGCCGCGATTCTTTTCCCAAATTCGCTGCGTGTTGCTCTTGAATCCTGGCTAGGTGGAATTCCGAGAAAAGTCGGTTATCGCGGTCATTGGAGAAAGTGGCTACTGAATCAAACCGTGCCCGAGACGCAAAAGCCGGGTCCGCTGGAACATCATTCCGTTCGCTTCCTTCGTATCGCGCGCGAATGCGGAGCGGAGACGCCAAACTCCGAACTTCCCGCATCCAACATCCAAATTACGGTCGCCGCTCAAACGCTGAAAATCGGGCTTTGTCCCGGCGCAGAGTACGGCCCGGCCAAACGATGGCTTCCGGAGCGATTCGCCGAGGTCGCTGCAAAGATTAATGCACAATCATCGGCACAATGGATTTTGTTTGGAACGAAGAATGACGCGGCAATAGGGGACCAGATCGCGGCTGCGATCGGCGATCGTTGCGTGAATCGGATCGGCCACACAACGCTTGATGAACTTATCGACGAGTTGCGGAGATGCCGTTTGCTGCTTACCAACGATACCGGGACGATGCACCTCGCCGCATTGCTCGGCGTACCGGTAGTGGCCATTTTCGGTTCTACGGAGCCGCGTCTGACCGGGCCGCTCGGCAACGGTCACATTCTGCTGCGACACCACGTCGAATGTAGCCCCTGTTTTCTCCGCGAGTGTCCAATCGATTTTCGCTGTATGAAAGCGGTCAGCGTACAGGAGGTTGTGGACGTTACACTCTCGACGTGGCGCAAGAAGATTTGAATTTGAAATCCGAAATGGCTCCACCGCAGATTCACGCAGAAGTGCAGGTGATGTTCTTCGACACCGATTGCGGAGGCGTCGTCTCTAATATCGCGTATCTGCGTTTCATCGAGATCGCGCGCACGCATCTTGCCGAGCAACTCGGTCTCGCCTTGCGAGAAATGGCCAAAAAACAAACGTATCCGGTCGTGGTGCATACCGAGATTAATTATCGCCGCGCGGCCAAACTCGGCGACCGGCTCGTGATTGAAGGCTGGCTTGATCAAGTTCAACATGCGCGGTTCTGGTGCGCGTTTCGGATCACACGACCGGAGGACAACACGCTCATTGCCCAATGCCGTCAGATGCTCGCACTGATCGAGATGCCCACGGGAAAATTGCTGCGTTTGCCCGAACATTGGCAAGAATATCGGAAACCAGGTTCACTGATTTATCCCGAAGGCGAATGTCAAAGCGGGAAGAATATTTCCGACCAAAAGTAATTCAATGACCGCAGGCAGCCAAACATTAAGGTTGGAAGAAACTCTGCTCGAGCCGCCGGCGCTGCCTCCACCGCCAATGCGTCACGCGCTGTTTGCGATTCTAATTGCTTTGGCGGCGCTGTTATACGTGGCAACGGTTGGCACAGGCGATCTGTACAGCGAGACCGAGGGACAATACGCGGGCGCGGCCCGCGAGATGGTCGAAACCCATCAATGGCTCCTGCCAACGAACGACGGCATCCCGCGTCTTCAGAAACCGCCGTTGCTCTACTGGCTCATTGCTGCCTCGTTCAAGCTCTTCGGCGTAAACGCGGCAGCAGCGCGGCTCCCGGGTGCGCTGGCGGTTGTCGCTTTGGTCGCCCTGATTTTTTTGATTGGGGAAAAACTCACGGACTACTGGCGAGGTTTCATTGCAGGTCTGATTTATCTCAGTTGCTGCGGTACATTTTTGCTCGCGCGCATTGTCATGCCTGAACCGCTAGTTGGCGCGTTCATCGCAGCCGCGATCTTCTGCGGTTTGTGTGGTTATCAGCGCCGGCGTCATCGGTGGGCTTGGTTCGCTGGCTTCTGGATTTGCTCGGCCTTCGCTTGCCTTACCAAAGGCTTACTCGGTCTTGTTTATCCAGTGACGATTTTTCTTTTGCTGTCGATCTTTTATCGCGAAGCGCGTCTGCGATTTCGCGCGCTCTTGCGATGGGAATATCTGGCAATCTTTCTATTGATCGCTGCCCCTTGGCACGTTTGGACGCAATGGAATTTCCCGGGATACTTTCACTACCTTATCTTCCGGGAATGGGAAGGTCATCTATGGGGACTTTCTGAAGACCTGCGTGATTACCTGAGTGTGCCTGCCTACCAATTTGTGCTGATGCATTTGGCTTGGTGGTTTCCGTGGTCGATCGCGGTCCTGCCCGGCGCGATTTTCGCCTGGCGTCGCGTGATGCGGCCGCATGAGATCAACTTCGCCGATGCACTGCTGCTTTACTGGATGGGCGTCATTTTTGTCCCGCTGCTCTTTCTGGGTCAACGGCAGGATTATTATTCGATGAGTATGTGGAGCGCGTTTGCACTCTGGGCAGCGGCGGCGTGGGGCCGGATGCCACAGAAGTGGCGCATCGCAGGCACAATCGCCGTCGGCCTCACCGGCATGGCGAGCGCTGCGGCGCCCTTCTTCCTTGCCCACGCCGCGCGCGCTTTGAACGGAAACTGGGGAACTATGGACGCACGCTGGACCGCTTGGAAGGCATTACACGACATGCCCATCTCAGCCTGGCTGGCCTTACGGCCATTGTTGACGATAACGGGTAGCTCGCTCGTGCTCTTCTCGCTGGTGGCGCTTTACTTTATTTTCAAACGACGCGAGAAACTCGCCGCGATCGCTCTCGCCGTTTCGATGGTTCCATGCGGGCTCAGTATGATGGACGGCGTCGCGCGGGTCGCGCCCTATTTCTCGCTAGCCGATGTAGCGCGATTTTTGAATCCACGTCTCGAAGCAGGCGGCGATACGATTTTTGAAGGGCCGCTGGACGAATGCAGTAGCCTCGTTTTTTATTTGAACCGGAAGTTCTTTCTTGTTAATCAAAACCGCCAGAGAGCGGCGCCGCTCGGCACGCCCCCGGTCGATATTTTCTTGAATGAATACGCGGTCTTGAGGAAATGGGCTCAACCTGAAGCGGTCTATCTCATAGTGGAACAAAGCCGGGCGGACTACTGGAAACAGCTATTGACCAGCCGATTTCACATTTATCATCAGGTCATTACGTCGGGGACGTACGTCGTGCTTGGTAACCAACCCTGAGAAAAGTTGATTGGTTGAAAAGTTAAAAGGTTAAAAGGATGATCTGCGTTGGTTGAAAAACTCCCGTGCTGGCTTAATATGCGGGCTCATTTTCCATTTAACCTTGTAACCGTTTAACCTTTCAACTTCTTGACCGATCCATGTCGCAACATCGCAGTTTAAAAGGAGCGAGCACGATCGCCGCCAGGCGCAACGTGCTGAAACGCTTCGAGCGCGTCGAGCTTTTGAAGAAGCGCGGCCAGTGGAAGAACGGCAGAAAAGTCATCGGCCTGCCGAAAACCAAACCGGACGTGTGATCGCAAGCGTGAGAAGAAGTGATTGGTACGCTGAACATCTTCTCACTCTCGCGACTCACTAACTGCTCTGACTCGCCCGCGTGCGCCTCAACCGCTATCTCGCGGCCGCCGGCATCGGATCACGCCGACATTGTGACGAGTTAATCGCGATAGGTCGCGTCATCATCAACGGTAAAGTCTGCACAAACTTCAGCGCACAGCCGAGCCCGACCGACCACGTCAAAGTGGATGGGAGATTGGTTCGCGCCGCTCCCGCGCTAACCATTATGCTGCATAAGCCGGCGGGGTTTGTTTCGACCCGAAAAGATAACAATGCGCGCGACACCGTGTTTAATCTGCTTCCACAAAAATTCTCGCAGCTCTTCAACATCGGACGTCTGGACGCGCAAACTGAGGGGTTGCTGCTTTTCACAAATGACGGCGACCTCGCGCAGGCGCTTACTCACCCGCGTTATAAAATCGACAAGGAATATGAAGTAAAGCTGGATCGGCCGTGGGACCCAGCACTCGCGCCGAAATTGCTCCGCGGAATTTCTCTGGATGGTCAGCGAGCCAGAATCGCGGGACTTCATTCAGTCTCGCCTTTGCGTTTGCGTGTTGTGTTGCAGCAGGGAATCAATCGGCAGATTCGCCGCATGTTCGAAGCCGTTGGTTACCGCGTCAAACATCTTCTCCGCGTTCGCGTCGGAAATCTTCGGCTTGCCGATCTACCCCGCGGGCATTGGCGGGTGCTCACCAAGCGTGAGCTCGAATCCATGGTCAAGGATATCAGGAAAACATGAAACTTGAGGGTTGCAGCGCGCTAATCACCGGCGCTTCTTCCGGCATCGGCCGCGAATTTGCACGACAGCTTGCAAACCGCGCGCGCACAATTGTTTTGGTCGCACGACGAAGCGAACGTTTAGCCGATTTACGCGACGAGTTGCTGAACCGAAATCCAAAACTGGAAGTCCACCTTTGCGTTGTCGACCTTGCCGACAAAGCGCAGATCGAATTGCTGATCGATTCTCTCGCACGTGATAAGATCGACATCGATCTTTTAATCAATAATGCGGGGCTCGGCGATAGCGGCCCGTTTGTGAAGAGCGACCCCATTCGCAATGAGCAAATGGCGCTGGTAAACATCGTGGCGCTTACTTCACTCACGCGCCGTTTCCTTCCCCAAATGATTGCGAAACGGCACGGCGGCATCCTGAACGTCAGCTCGTCGGCCGGATTTCTTCCGATCCCTGGAGACGCCGTTTACGCCGCGACCAAAGCGTTTGTGACAAGTTTTTCTGAGGCGATTCGGGTCGAACTTCGTGGGAAAGGCGTGAGCGTATGTGCGGTCTGCCCGGGTCCCGTTCGGACCGAATTTCAACAAGTCGCCAAACGCCCGGGTGCCCGGCCTGAAATGGGTTCGAAAATCTTTTTTGTTTCGACCGAACAAGTCGTGCGCGCGGCGCTGGCAGCACTGGAGGCCGACCGGCCGCTCGTGATTCCTGGACTTGCAATGAAGTTTGCGATGCTTCTGTCAAGGCTGATGCCGATGCCAGTCGTGCGTTTGGCACTACGGCTCTCGCCGGGACGAGGCTGAACTGCATGCAGATCCGTAAACGAAAGCGGCGGTCACACTGACCGCCGCTTTGAAATACTGTAGCCGGCGTCGTTGACGCCGGTCGGCCGCGGTCATCGCCCGCGGCTACAATTCTATGACGATTTGTATGTGACGTGGCAACCGTACGGCTTTGTGTGTGGCGTGGTCACTGGTTTGCCTGCCAGGGACTCATCCAATGCCGCCTTCACGTAGTTGGTAGAGCTGGGAATATCCGCCGGATTCGGCGTCGCTTTGCTGTCGATCGCCCCTTCGTACGCGATTTTTCCCTCTGGATTAATTATCACCATGTCAGGCGTGTTCTTGGCGCCGTAAGCGCGCCCCGCTTTGCCTTCGGGATCGAGTAGCAACGCGGTCTGATGCGTCTTCCACGCAGTCGTAATCTTTTCCGCGTCCTCCGGGGTCAGGTTACCCTGGCTGCCGGGCGCATTGGAATTGATCGTGAGCCACACAACGCCTTTGCTGGTATATTCATCCTGCAACTTTTGCATGTTGCCGCCGCCGTAATGCTTCTTCACGAACGGACATTCCGGATTAAACCACTCGAGCACGACATACTTGCCCTTGTATTGCGAAAGCGAATGCGACGTGCCTTTCGCGTCGGTAAGCGAAAAATCCGGCGCAGCGCTGCCTACCGGAGGCGGATCGAAGGCAAAAACTGCAGTGGCAATGAATGACGTAGCTACGGTCAGAATCGTTTTTGTATTCATAGATTGATTAGATTGGTCGCTCTTTGGGATAGTTCAAATTTTTTGAGAGTTATTGCGGTTGTAGCCGGGGGTCGGTACCCCGGTCGGCCTGGCGCGGGTTATCAAATCGACGGAACCCGGAGATAAAAGCCATGTTGACACGCTTCCGGCGTATCAACTAGCCTCGGCGCTACGCCGTGCATCGCAGATTGCGGTCATGAAAAAGAAACCTGCCTCTCGAGCTGTAATAATCGCACTTCTTCTTTGCGCAGCTGCATATTCGATTGTGATGGGAATCCCGACGACGTCGGGACTGGCTTTCTTCCCCACTCCGCCGCCAGCGAAAGTTTCCCAAAGAACGCTGACGTTTGCAGAGCGCGTCGCGTATCAGCGAGCCATTGAAGAAGTTTACTGGCGTCATCGCACTTGGCCGAAAGAGCGCCCGGAACCAAAGCCATCGCTGGATGCGGTGATGTCTCAGGCACAGTTGGAAAAGAAGGTGGAAGATTATCTGCGCAAGTCACATGTGTTGGAGGATTACGGCCAATGGCCGATTACCGCCGAGCAGTTGCAGGCAGAAATGGATCGCATGGCCAAGCACACCAGACAGCCAGAGGTGCTAAAGGAACTCTTTGCTGTACTCGGTAATGATCCATTTGTTGTAGCTGAGTGTCTGGCAAGACCTGCACTGGCTGAGCAATTGTTAACAGATCCAGCTAAGGAGCAGGTACAACATAAAAGCCAAGCCCGTACCCAGATTGCAGCCGGTAGTCCCACTTACGCTCTTCCCGCAATCTCCGATTGGGCTGGCTGCCCCGACGATAGCTGGACAGCTACCAGCACCACGAACGCGCCTGATAGCCGAGAGTTTCACACGGCAGTCTGGACCGGCAGTGAAATGATCGTCTGGGGCGGCTACAACGGCAGCGCTTTGAACACCGGCGGCAGATACAATCCGAGCACAGACAGTTGGATGGCAACCAGCACCACCAACGCACCCTCTGCCCGAAGCAATCACACGGCAGTGTGGAACGGCAGCGAAATGATTATCTGGGGCGGCGCTGACGGCCCTACTTATTTTAACACTGGCGGAAGATATGATCCTGGCACAGACAGTTGGATACCCACCAACACTACCAACGCGCCCGAAGCCCGAGACTCTCATACAGCAGTCTGGACGGGTAGCGAGATGATCATCTGGGGTGGCTTCTTTTTTAACACGGGTGGAAGATACAATCCCACCACAGATAGTTGGACGGCGACCAGCACTCTCAATGCGCCCACCGCGCGGTACGTTCACACGGCCGTGTGGACGGGAAGTGAAATGATCGTCTGGGGCGGATATGACGGATCAAACGATGTGAACACAGGCGGGAGATACAATCCTGGTACGGATAGCTGGACAGCTACAATGACTAGCAATGCGCCCATGGGCCGAGAGCTTCACACAGCGTTGTGGACTGGCAGTCAAATGATCGTGTGGGGTGGGTATGCTGTCGGCCACGGCAGTTTGAACACTGGTGGCACATACAATCCGAACATGGATACTTGGACAACCACCAACGGCACCAACGCCCCTTCTCCTCGATATTATCACACAGCAGTTTGGACGGGTAGTGAAACAATCATCTGGGGCGGTACTGCCGGCCTCGATTATCTTAACACAGGCGGGAGATACAATCCCGGCAATGATAGTTGGATAGCCACTAACACGATCAACGCGCCTAATGGCCGATATGCTCACACGGCGGAATGGACAAGCACTGAAATGATTATTTGGGGCGGCGTCGGTCAGGTCGCCTATTTGAACACTGGCGGGAGATACTGCGCTCAATCTGGTGCAACTCCTACACCTACGACTACGCCAACGACCAGCCCAACGCCGACGTTTGCTCCAACTTCAACGCCCACTGCAACCGCAACAGCTTCTGCTACCGCTACAGCCACGCCGACTCCGACAGCAACGCCAAGAGCCACACCGAGTCCGAGGCTTAATCCAACGCCGAGGCCTCGGCCGACACCGCCGCCTCGCCCGTAAGACGTCGCGCTTGGCTCTGAGTGATAACAGGCAAAATGCGGGGATCCCTCTTGTTTCTCAGGATCAGCGGCCGAACTTCTCGGCCAGGTTGAGAAGCCCGGCGCGAAAATTTTGAGTCATCAAATCGACGAGCTGCGCTTCGTATTTCGGATCGATTTCAAACCTCGTCCGCGACCGCATCGAATCGTCAGATCACGCCCACACTTTCTCTGCCGGCGCGTCCACAATGCTGCTGACAAAAACCCAAGGCATTGGCCAAGCTTATTGCGAGGAACGTGCGCGCGCTGACCGGGAAACGATTGCTCGTCGTTTTCTCGGGAGGCGTTCACGTTACGATGGCTTTCCTTTGTCTGCCAATGCTGCCAGAATCGCGTGTGCATCGTCCGGTCGTGCGGTTTCATCGCGCAGCAACGCATTTTCAGGCGTTACCATTTGGAGATACATCCGTTCTCCCGAAAATTTGCTGCGTTGCATATCCCACGGAAACCAAATCAGAAAACGCACAGAGACGCGGTCGCCATTTGCCTTGACTCCGTGCCAGTCTTTGAGCTGTTTTCCGTTCAAGACCACCACATCAAACACGCCCTGCGGCCCAACGACCAAAGCCTCCGGAACCCATAAAACATCGGTAAAGGCATTTAGCAGCTCCTGATAAAAAGCGCGGGCGCCTTCATGCCCATGCCATTTCGCGCCGACGTTGACGAGATGATATTCGCAATCATCGGTAAGCGTTGTCAGAAGCGAGTCAATGTCGCTGTTATTTTCCCGATCGCAGTGATATGCCCATAGCGCACGAATCTGGTCGTACAGCTCGGGGGTGATTTCCAAACCGACCCAATCCTTTACCAGCGATAAATCAGCCGATCCCATCGTGGTTGTGTTCCTTTCGCTTCCTTTCAATTCTTCGCCGCGGAATATTCTGAAGCGACCCTGCGCGCGCTGGTTTCAAGTTTCTCTAAGAGCATGCCCTTGGTGAGCAGTTCCGGAAAGACTATTGGCTCTTCGTTCTTTCCAGGGTAGAGCACATAGAGAGGCACACCTGGCCGCCCAAAGTGCTGCAATAACTTCGTGATCACCGGATCGCCGTTGGTCCAATCAGCTTTTAATTTCACGATACCGTGGCGCTGAAATGCCTCCCTGACCTCGGCGCTTTCAAGCACATTGGCTTCGTTGAATTTGCAGGTAAGACACCACGCCGCCGTGAAATCGACAAAAACAAAGCGGCCTTGCTCCAGTTCCGTTTGCAACCGTTCGGGTGTGAACGCCTGCCAATCGCCCCGAAGTTGTGAATTGGTGGATGCGAGATTCGTTGATCGAAACTTCCCACCGATGAAATAAATGCCGCTTACGAGCACGAGTACGAGCATGAGCACGACCACGACGCTTCGCTTGAAGACGGAGGCCGTCGGCACAAGGAACGCGCCTTTCATCCAACACGCGACACTAATCACCAACAGGAAACAGCTCGCCCAGATTGCTCCTTCCAGACCCCGCTGCGCGCCTACTACATAAAGAAGAAACAGCAGCGTTGCCAGGAGGAGAAATCCCATGAACTGCTTCACATGCAGCATCCAAGGGCCGGGTCTTGGCAGAAATCGGAGCCAGGCAGGTTGTGCGCTTAAAAGCAAATACGGCGCGCTCATACCGGCGGCGATGGCCACGAACATTGCAAGGATGATTGCCGGCGACTGCGTGAACGCGAACCCGAGCGCGGTACCGAGAAACGGCGCAGTGCAAGGCGTGGCCAGCACAGTGGCGAACACGCCTTGGAAAAACGAACCAAGAAGATCTTTGCGCTCGGTCGTCGAAAGCAAACTGCGCGTCATGCTTTGCGGCAATGAAATTTCGAACACGCCAAAGAGATTCAGAGCGAACACCAGAACAATAACGCTCAACACCAGAACGAAATACGCGTTGGTAAATTGAAATCCGCCCCAAGTGACATCGCGCCCAGCGCCTTTGAGTCCAATCAGGAGCAGAGCAAGCGCGATGAACCAGGCAAAAATTCCAATCGTGAATGCGATGCCGCTCCGCAAGATTTTTTGCCGGCTTTGGCCCGCCTGTTGAATGAATCCAAAAATCTTCAACGAGATCACTGGCAACACGCACGGCATCAAGTTTAAAATGATTCCGCCGATGAAACCGAAGAGCAGAAAAGTGAAAATTCCCCGCACGGGTGCCGGTGCCGGGCGAGCCGCAGAAACAGCTGGCGAAATTGCAATTTGCCACGCCGCGCGATCCTCGGCGTTTGGCTGATGCGAAAACGCGACAAGGCCCGCCATGGATGACAAGAGCTTCTCCGACGACTCAATCGGAATGCGAAAGACGACTTCATTTTTCTCCCGCGATTCGATTTTCGGATGGCCGACCACGGTGTTCTGCTCCGGCAACGGGAAAAAATCAACCGCCGGATAACTTGCCAGAGTGTCGCCCGTAACTTTCAGTCGAAGATCGGATCCAAACCGACTCCAATCGGCTGTCGCCACCTTCGCTCCCGGCCAGTTTTGCGGCAGCAACCGCCGATAACGCGCGAAGAGTTCCGTGTTCCCTGGCTGGTTGGCTGTCGATACCGGCAACTCTAACTGCAATGTTGCGCCGCCAGGGATGCAAATTCTCTCGCAGACCAACCAGCTTGCTTCGGCAGAAAGTTTCACCGACGAGCTATCAACGTTTGTCGGCGGCGTGATTTCCTGCATCAGCAGGACTTCATTTTCGTATCCGTAAGTTTGAATGTCGCCCGGATCGATCGTCTTCAGGGGAATCGGCCACTGAATCTCACCGATTTTCCATCCTGGTGGCAGTTTCCATTTCAATTCAGTGGGAAGACCAGCGTCGCCGGAAAATTTCCAGTAAGTGTGCCAGGCCGGAGCCATTCGCAGCAGCAAACCGACAGTAAACGGTTTGCCAGGAACAACTGCGTCCGTGTCGGCCAAGAGCTCCGCCCTGACGAGTTGTTTTCCCTGATACTCCTGGCCGAGGCCGTGCGGCGCAAAAGCGATGATTGACCAGCATAGCATCCAGCAGGCCGCAAATCGCGATGGCACTTTCATGTAATCAGGTAACATCCGCTTGCCTCTGCGGCAATCAGTGGGCCATATCGCCCACAGGGGCGACGGCTACAGAAGCGCCGCGGTCTATGGAACAATAAAAATCTTATCGGTCCACGGATCTTTTACCTTGGTGCCCGGAGGAAACCCGCTGATATCGACGTATCTTCCTTGGGTGTCGAAAGGGCTAAAGACGTAGCCCGATTTACCGGGCACCGATTTCGCCGTGGGGAAATTTTCCTGCGAAGCCGACGGGCGGGAGGAAGCGGCCTTCGTGGAGGACTGCGCCGTCTCCTTGCGGGTCGTGCGCGGTGCTGAAGCCGTCCCCGGCGGCATTGGTTGGCCAGGCCGGGTGACATCCGAAGAAGTTACCTCTGTCGTTCCAACCATTTTTGGTTGGCTACTCTTTCGCGTGGCATAATGAACCGGCGCACTGGCAACACGATATGACTCGACCGCAACCGCCCGAGCGACTTTGTAAGAGCCCACCGCGGCGCCACGGGTAACGTGGTAAGACGTATTAGCGACATCGTGGGTCGCCTGGCATCCGGCAAAGAAGACTGGCACAAACATCAGCACTCGCACAATAGCTTTCATTTTCGTTTTCATACAGATGCCTTCTGTTCGCTATTCGTTCAATGATATTAAGCCAACGTCGCCGACGAAATCGGAGATGTCCCTTTCGCTGGTTGCCCACGAACACATCAGACGATAAACGTTCGGCTCGATGAATTTATAAAAACGCCAGCCGCGGGCGTGGAGACCACCGGCTAGTCGCTCATCCATCGAAACAAAGACCGAGTTTGCCTCGACTGGAAATACGCTCTCGATTGCTGCCTCATCGCGCAACCGCCTCGCAAGCCGCTGCGCCGCATCGTTCGCGTTCTGCGCATTCCGCAACCAGGTGTCCCCGGTCAAAAGTCCCAGCCACTGCACGGCGAGAAAACGCATCTTCGATCCGAGCTGCCCGGCTTGTTTCGCTCTGTAATCAAATTCGCGTGAGATTTTCTTGTCAAAAAAAATCACTAGTTCACCGGCAGCTGCTCCATTTTTTGTCCCGCCAAAACAGAGAACATCGACGCCCACCTCCCATGTGATCGCTTTGGGCGCACAATTTAACGATGCAACGGCATTGGCGAAACGCGCGCCGTCCATGTGGAGAAACAGTTGGTACTTACGCGCCAGGTCGGTAATCGCCGCAATTTCATCGCCCCTATAAACCGTTCCGAGCTCCGTCGCTTGTGAAATGCTGATCGCGCCGGGCTTATGCGAATGCAGCTCGTTGTGGCGGGCCAGTAGCGCTTCTAGCTGCCCGATATCTAGCTTTCCATCAGCACCGCCGAGCAAAAGCAGTTTCGACCCTCCGGTGAAAAATTCAGGCGCGCCGCATTCGTCGGTCTGAATGTGAGAGTGCTGGTAACAGATAACGCTCTGGAACGACTGGCACAGCTGCGCGAGCGCCAGCGCGTTCGCCGCCGTGCCGGTGAAAACAAAATAAACATCACAGTCGATCTCGAAGATTTCGCGAATGCGATCACACGCTCGCGCAGTCCACTTGTCCTCGCCATAGGACGCCGCGTAATGGGGATTGGCTTCCTGCATTGCAGCCCAGGCCTCCGGACAAATCGGCGCGACGTTATCGCTCGAAAATTCATGGCGCTCTAGGATCATCTCGTCTGTTTGGTACGCGAGTTTTTGCGCCGGATCAAT
>Ga0126373_10002520_pt1 | contig 13522 bp, 15 predicted proteins | sample PanSoiMetPlot_11_FD_92545 | JGI IMG/M metagenome (GOLD analysis project Ga0126373, IMG submission 92545) | Tropical forest soil microbial communities from Panama - MetaG Plot_11 | ecosystem: Environmental > Terrestrial > Soil > Tropical forest > Bulk soil | place: Panama | collected 2016-02-17 | reverse complement strand
TCGCGCCACGCGAGAAGCGGCGCTGGTCAAGTGTTCAGCGAGTTCGTCGCCACATTCGGGCTTCTCGCGGTCATCTGGGGCTGTTCACGAGTTCGAACCAATAGCGTGCCGTTTGCGGTTGGAGCATACATCACGGCTGCGTACTGGTTCACATCCTCAACATCGTATCGCGAACCCGGCAGTGACCATAGCCAGAGGAGTGTCGAACACATTCGCTGGAATACGTCCGGTTGATGTGCCGTTTTTCATTGCGGCACAGATGTGCGGAGCGATTGGAGCAACGGTCTTGATCCGATGGCTAATTCCTTCGCTGCCCGAAACTGCCGAGGACATTCTCTTGCCACATGAATCGAGCCCACAGTTGAAGACCTACCTTTTCGCCTGTGTCCATAACGCGGGGCGTTCCCAAATGGCTGCGGCTCTGTTCAACCTCTACGCCGACCGGAGCGGATGCCTAGCGATCTCGGCTGGAACCGAACCTGCCGACCACGTTCATCCCGAAGTGGTAGAAGTCATGCGGGAGATCGGCGTTGATCTGAGTTCTGTAAGACCTCGGAGGCTCACGGACGATCTCGCTAGAACTGCCTCAGTTCTCGTGACGATGGGGTGCGGAGAGGCTTGCCCCTTCGTTCCCGGTCTGCGAATCATCGACTGGACGCTCCCCGATCCGAAAGGGCAGCCGCTCCAAGCAGTCCAAGCGATCCGTGACGAGATTCACGACCGGGTCAAGGAACTGATCCGTAGCGAGTGCGCCGAGTGCTGCAAGGCGGCGTGAGGCTTCATAGAATGACCTCATGCCTCAGAAAATCACCCCGGACGCTCGCCAGCGAATTTGCAGACTGCAGGCGATCACCGTCGCTTGGATGCGTGCACAGAGTCCGGCGCTGCTCGCCTTTGGGGGAGACAGCGCCATTGAACCTCTGTCTGCACTCGTTGTGTTCTGGAGGTTCCGCACCAATGCAGCGTCCGAGCAGCTTGAGCGGAAAACAGCCAGAATCGCAGGAACACCGCTGTTTGCGCTCGCAGCATGTGTCGCCGCTACCTCTCTGATGGCATTGCTTGGATTCAGCGAACCCAAACCAACCCTTCTTGGAATCACCATTCTCATAGCCGCTGCAACGTTCATGCCGTTGCTTGCGAAAGAGAAACGGCGGCTGTCAGCCCTGACGGATAGTGCAGCACTCAGAGCGGATGCTGTTGAATCAGCGCTCTGCGGTTATCTTTCTTTGATCGCCCTGTTGGTTGATTGTGAATGCCATTTGGCACGTATAGTGGGCTGACCCTGCTGTGGCTCTGCTTATAATCCCAATCGTTGTGCGCGAGGGCGTGGAGGCACTGCGGGGACACTCTTGCGAGTGCGGATGACCGCTCATACCACATTTCGCTTGTGCTAGGCTATTCATGATGTGGCTGGCTAGACGAACCCTTGTCGTGGCATTAATCGCCGCTCTGGCAGCGTATGCGCTCGACTGCGTCGGGATGACTACGCCCGAACAGGCGATGCAGTGCTGCAATTCCATGCGCTGTCCGTCGCATGGTCATCACGGTCAGGATTGCTGCAAGACCATGCCAACCATGCACTCGACTATCGGTCAGCCCACCGCAGTACACAGCGTCTCGTGTCCGCCAGTGGCGCATGGTGCTGTGCAGCCATTCTCCGACTGTCAAAGCATTGGCTCCTCCGCAGGTGTGATTGCTGAGCATTCCCACGACCCGCCGCCGTGCCCTGCGTCTCCAATTTTGCCTCTCCGTATCTAGTCTGACCTCCAGTCGGTTCCCGGCTCTACGCGGGCGTGTGCTCGCGGCACATTTTCTCCGCTGGAGGGAGTCTGTGGCGCTTCGCTGTTTGTCCTGCTGTGAATTCGGAAAACTGGCATTACTGTCTGTCATTGTGCTCTTCGAGGTGTCTGCGGCTATGGGGCAAGGTGCCGCACCGGAAACTGCACCGCCATTGTTTCCCGGTGGGGGACTGATTTCCTATAACTCGATCTTTACCACACGCGGTGTACTTCCGCCTTCGAGCACTATCCCGGCAACGGCGCGACCGACATTTGCACACGAAGGCGACTTCAACTTTACGTGGGGCTTCTACCGAAACTTTGACTTAACCGTTCTCGTTCCGGTTGTAACCAACAACTTTCAAATGCTCGGAGCGTCGAGCGTTGGCGGAACAGGTCTGGGTGACGCCATGCTGCTTGTGAAATACCGCTTCTATCGGCGAGATTCGGCACGCGGGACAACACAGATGTCCGTCACGGGCGGTGCCAAGGTTCCGACTGGGCGAACTGACTTGAGAAGCGGCAGCGGAACGCTCCTTCCTGCCAGTTTGCAGCCCGGTTCCGGTTCCGCCGATCTTTTCCTCGCGGCGAATTGGACTTACACAGGACTCTTCAACATCAGACGACTTGTGGCTGATGAGGATTTTCACTCTTTGTTGCGAACGCAAGGGACTCAGGCGACTCGGCTCGGCGACGACATCGAGTCGCGATTCTGGCTTTCTTACCGACCTTATGAGTCCAAGAACGTTGCACGTGAATGGTTCATCGGTGCTGCAATGACTTGGCTGCATTCTCAGGATGATCGCATTGCCGGGGTTAGTCAGAACGGCAGCAGCGGCGATGTCTTGCTCGTGGGAGCCACGAGCTATGTCGGACTACGTCCGGGGATGCATGTGTGGCTCGGAATGGATTGGGACGTGGCACATTCGACAGGCGCTTTGTTCATGCCTGCACGCCGTCATATCAGTTTTGGAATCACGCAGCAGTTTCGGCTGCATCGCTGAAGGAGGAACAATGAATAGAAAACGATTCGCGCTACTGCTCTTGGCTGGCAGCCAACGTGCCTCAGTTGCAGGCGCAGATCAAACACATCGAGATGCGCGTCGAAGGCATGACGTGAAACTTTTGAGCATACGGTGTGAAACAGCACCTACAGCGCCAGTCTGGCGTTGCAAATGTCGATGTCAGCTTAATTGACGGAAAAGTTGAGGTCACTCCCAAGGAGGACGGGAACATTAACCCCGCCCAGCTTCTAAAGGCGACCTACGACAGCGGCGTGAGTGTCGCAGAACTGGACATGATTGCACGAGGGAAAGTCCTGAAGGACGCTTCGGGGGGTCTCGAACTTCAGGTGACACCCAATCAGTCGTTCGCCCTCGACCAGAACGATCCGTCCAAGGGACTGGAACCCCTCGCGGGCACACCCACCGAGGTCACTGTTCGCGGGCAGTTGTACAAGAAGCCCAGCGGAAAGAAGAAAGCGGACGCTGCGGCTCCCCTGAAGCTCCTCATTCTCGAAGTACAGAAGAAGGAATAGATGTTAACAAGATGGCTGCTGTTTCTGAGCATCGCTGTGGGTGGGCTTGCTGGGTGTACTGGGCGCCCAGCAAGTCAGACTCAAATGGAACAGACCGCAATCGTGGCTGGTGAGATCGGTTCGCATTTGCCCGATTTTTCTCTGACAGATTTGCGCGGGAAATCCCTGTCGTCCTCTGATCTTCGAGGAAAGGTTGTGCTTGTCGATTTCTGGGCAACGTGGTGGCAGCCATGTAAGAACGAGATGCCGGGATACCAGAAGCTCGCAGAGCGCTACGGCGCTCAAGCATTTGTGGTGATTGGATTCAAGTTCGACACGATGCCTGACATGGAAGACCCACTCCAATTTGCAAGGGAGATCGGGGTTCATTATCCGCTGGCGGTCGCAACGGACAGCTTGAAGCAAAGGTTTGGCGGAATCGAAGGACTGCCTACAACGATGCTCTATGACCGTCAGGGCATTCGTCGGACTAAAGTCATCGGATTCGAGTACACGGACAACATTGAGTCAGCATTAAAGCCGCTTCTCTAAAGACCACGAATTCCCGGAACACACCGACCCAGTTCCCCGACGCAATTCGCCAAATCCTCAATGACCGTCTTGTCCCGCGAGGACGAAGGCGGTGGATGTGAAACTGCGGTGTGCCTTGGATTTAACGGAGTGGCAGCGAATGGTACGCTGTCATTTCGGCTTTGTCATGACGGTCATCAACAGAACTGCTCGTGTACTTGGAGTGCTCGCGCTGGTCCTTTCTACGGGAAAGGTTGCGAGCGCACAGCGCACTAGCGGCGAACTTCGTATCGAAGTGCGTGACCCACAGGGCGCTGCGGTGCCGAGTCATGCCGAACTCGTTAGCAACGCAAATCAATTTCGCCGGACGTTTGAGGTCGGCGCGGATGGTCGTTACGTTGTACAAGACCTTGCTTTTGGCGTCTATCGCCTCAGTGTGAGAAAGGAGGGGTTTACGCCATGGTCTGGCTTAGTCGAAGTTCGCTCGGAGGTTCCTGTCCGCGTCTCTGTGAGCTTGGGGCTTGCACCTGTGGCGACTCAAGTTCAAGTGAGCGATTCGGCTACTCTGCTTGACCCTTCTCAGGTCGGAACAATCTATTCTGTGGGCAGCCGAACGCTGGGTGAATCCGTCGCCATGCAGCCGGGTCGAGGGCTTTCCGACCAAGTGGACGACCTTCCGGGCTGGTTGTATGAAGCCAACGGCGTGCTCCATCCGCGTGGGTCAGAATACGACGTGCAATATGTGATAGACGGACTGCCAATCACCCAGAACCGCTCACCTGCCTTTGCTCCCTCACTCGATGCTGTGGAGTCCACACGCGTGCTGACGGCAAACTACCCAGCGGAGTACGGTCGGAAGCTGGGTGGGGTCATTGAGGTCATGACGGAAAAGAATGTGCCCACGGGATTGCACGGGCAGTTCGATGTAATCGGTGGAAGTTTCGGAACCGCGAACGGCTCTGCTGGAGTTTCCTATTCGCATGGCAAGAACCGCCTGTCGGTTAGCGGCGACGGGTTTTACACAGAACGTTACCTAGACCCGCCAGTATTGGCGAACTATACGAATCGCGCCACGGCAGGAGGCCTCTCGGCTTCCTATGAGCGTGATTTCTCGGATCGTGACCGCTTGCGCCTGACCATCTCGCACAACGTGGTTCGCTTTCTAGTTCCCAATGAACTTGTCCAACAAGAAGCCGGGCAACGACAAGACATCACAAATACCGAGACGAGCGGTCAAATCTATTTCCAGCACATTATTTCACCTGAGTTGTTGCTCAGTCTTTCTGGGAGTGTTCGAGACGCGGCTGTGACTCTCTCTTCGAACCTGTTAGCCACGCCCGTCATTGTTTCGCAGGATCGCGGATACCGCGAAGGGTATATCCGAGGCGACCTTTCCGGACACCACGGACACCACGATTGGAAGTTGGGAGCGGACGTAGTTGTTAATCCGGTTCATGAGAACTTGGAGTACGCAATCACTGATCCGACACAGTTCGATCCGGGGACACAGCAGCAATTTCAATTCTCAGACCACCGTTGGGATGTTGAGCCGTCAGCCTACGTGCAGGATCAATCCCACCTCGGACACTGGAACCTCAGTGCTGGAGTGCGGTTTGACCATTACGGTTTTGTCGTGAACGAGTCCGCGTGGAGTCCCAGAGTTGGCGTCTCTCGCTATGTCACGTCGCTCAACCTACTGCTTCACGCATCGTACGACCGCGTTTTCCAGACCCCAGCGATGGAAAACCTGCTCTTGGCGAGCTCGCCGCAGCTTGACTCCCTGAATCCAATCGTCGTGCGGCTCCCCGTGCGACCTGCCCGAGGCAACTACTACGAGGTCGGCGTCACGAAGTCTTTCTTCGGGAATCTCCGGCTCGACGCGAACGTGTTCCGTCGCGATTTCCGCAACTATTCCGACGACGACGTTCTGCTGGATACAGGCGTGAGTTTTCCCATTGCTTTTGCTAGGGGGCAGATCACCGGAGAAGAGGTTCGAATTGAAGTTCCGCACTGGGGGCGCTTCTCAGGTTACTTGAGCTACGCAAATCAGGTTGGGACTGGTGAAGAGCCTATTACTGGTGGGCTTTTCCTCGGAAGCGATGCGTCGAACGCCCTGACTGACACCACTCGATTTCCCGTCAGTCAGGATCAGCGCAACACGGTGCGTGCGCGTATGCGGCTCCAAGCTACACCGCGCCTCTGGCTTGCTTTAGGCGGTGAGTATGGTAGCGGATTGCCAGCAGATACGGGTGATGCCGCCCCCGCCTTGTTGCTGGCTCAGTATGGCGCGGAGATACTGAACCATGTGAATTTGGCGCGAGGGCGAGTGAAACCCAACTTTGCCTTGGACGCCGGAGCAGGGTTCGAGGTCTACCGCAAGGAGCAACGCAGTGCAGTCCTACAAATTCAGGCGGCTAATTTGATCGACCGCGTGAACGTAATCAATTTTGCGAGCCTCTTTTCCGGTACCGCTGTTGCACCACCAAGAAGTGTTTTCGGGCGGTTGAAGCTTACGTTCTAGGCTGCGCCAAGGAAACGGAGACACCCAGAACTCACTGACGCTATCGGTGTGCGGCACCATTTGGGAGTTCCGTTGGGTCTCCCGTCTTGTGCTCGGAAATCTGAAACCGCAGGAACTCGTGGACCGCCTTCAGTGTCTCCGGGTTAGTGGTCGCAATCACGACCTTGGCACCCGCATCGGTTTGTTCGTAATGGTAGTGAATCTCCTTATGTAGCCTCTTCATGGTCGGGACGCCAGGAGGGGTGGTGTCGTGGATGAACATCGGAATGTTGAAGTCGCCTTCCGAAAACATCGTCGTCACACGCGACAGGTGCATCCGAATGTGGTTGCGGCTCACGTCATCCTTCGGATCATTTGCGCTGACTTGGATCACGCCCCCATCCTTGCGCAGTATGAAATGGTGAGACGTTTTGTCCTGCGAGAATCCCATCCCGGCATCTCCGCGTTTCATCATCGAAGCGTGATCCTGCTCGGGTGTCTGGCTATCGGTCTGCTGACCTTGAATGGCGGCAGCAAGCAACGGAAATGACAGAATTGCTTTTATATTCATCGCCGACCTCTCTTCCCGAGATTCGCCTTCAATCGGTTCGTATTACTCCCAATCACGTCGTGGGGCAAATTCTCCAATAGCCTTGCTTGTTTTCCCTTCCTCATACGAGCCAGCCGAGCATCCCAGTCCTTGACGATTCGTTCAAGCTGGTCACGCATAATCAGGAGATCACTGATCTGCTGCCGGAGGTTCTCGATTTTGGTTTCCGCCATATCTCGAACACGCCGACAGGGGGCCTCTCCCCGGTCACGCATCTTCAAGATGGTCGCCAACTCTGAGAGGGAAAAGCCGACCTTCAAGGCGCTTTGGATAAGGCGAACGCGGTCAAGGGAGTCTGCTGGATAATTCCGATACCCTCCGCTCGTGCGAAGTGGCTTTGAAAGGATGCCTCGACGCTCGTAGTGGCGAAGAGTGTCAGAGCTTACGCCTGCGAGACGCGATAGTTCTCCCGATTGCACGGCATTGACCTTCGACGTAGAGCATAAACCCCGGAATCGGTTCCAGAGTCAAGTCCCTTCCTCAAAGGTTAAGCGAGCCTAGCCTTATCGACCTCGACGAGCTTCCAGCACGTCCCGGTCGCAGTAGAAAACGATTGGTCGGTCAAACGAGTCGAGCTTGACGTAGGTCGCCTGACCACGGCACACGGTACAGCACTTCCCTCGCTGCCGCTTGGCGATTTCATTTCCTTCAAGGGCTGCTAGTTTCTGTCGTGTGGGAGAGCACAGATTAGCTGTGCTCTCCGCTTGATCAACATGGCTGCTGCGGAAACCCTCTATTTCTCAGGCGCCGTCGTTCGCGTCAACGTGCGCTTCGCCTCGTTTAATTGCCGGATGTTCCGGTAGATCGTGCAGCCACAGACTCCAGAGTTGTTCGCGAATTTGCCGTTTGGCCGGATTGCGGTGCTGGTTGAGCGCTTTCTCGGGATCCATTAAGACTGATCTTCAGGGATTGCCATCAAACCGACGAGCTCGACGGAAGACGTAAGTTGAATAGCTTTGTGCAAGGTGCGATATAGAGGACAGTGCATCGCATAAACGTCGTGCACACGTTCGACCCTCTCTTTTACCTCTTCTGGCGCCACGAAGTGCATCGCTACGTGGATGCGGCGGATTACCAGTACTCCCTCCTCGGTTTCCACTTCTCCCGTTACGTCTGCCGTCAATCGCCCATTGCTGGCATCGACTTGGCGCGCCTCCAGCGCGCCTCCAAAAGTGCCCAGCATTCACCCAGCGGTTGCGGCGATGACATAATCCAGGGTTGAGGCGTGAGACTCCTTGAGTGTAGCTGGGTCGATCTTGTAGTGCTCAGCAACGGCGCCGTGAACGCTGAAGATCACCGGTTGCGATTCGCCCGGCAAATAAGCAATACGAAGCGGCCCACCTTACGTTCGATCCGCACGTTGGAAACATATACGACGGCGCTCACGCTGTTCTCCCCGAATGTGAATTGTTTCTTACTAGCCGCGGTCTCGGGCGCCACCGCCTGAGCAGCCACAGGAAAACCCGCGCACTCAGGGGAATCGAGCGCCGTGGTGATGGACCGGGCTGCATTGTGTCCGCGTGCTTGCCGAGCTTCCATCCGCCAGCTGCCAGGTGACACTCTGCAAAGTTCTGTGGCCGAGCCTCCAGCGGGGTAGCAAGAGTATCATTCCAGCGATTGAGAAAACCAAACAGTGCGAGAACTGCGACCATCTCTATTATCTCGTCCTGATCGAAGTAACATCGCAATTCGGCGAAATCGGTATCCCCAACAGCATTTGGCACTTGGCCAGCGGCTCGCGCAAAACGCAGGGCCGCGCGTTCAGCCTCACTAAACTCCGGGCTTTGCTCGAATTGCCCCAGCGCTTCAATTTTGCTCGTAGGGACGTCTCGAAGAGCCGCAAGATTGGCCGAATGCGCGGCACAATATTGACACCCAGCGGAGCGGCTTACCATGTACATGATGAGGGCCTTCAGACCTGGATTAAGCCGGCCGGGCCGAACGACAATCAACGCGGACAGCTCTGAGAAAGCGGCCAATAGAGCAGGGTCGCGAGCCATGATCAACATACTGTTGGGCACGAACCCCATAACGGCCTCGGTGATCGCAAATACAGTGTCAAACTCTTTGGCGTTTTCACGCCTCACTGGAGCAATCCGCATGTTCGCTTTCACCTCAATCCAGCACTGTCCGCGACAAAGGATGAGTTACTTGCTACTAGCGCCGGTTCCCGTGCCTACTTGTGCCGAATATTCTCGGGAGATCGGTGGAGGTCCAGGGCCTGAACCTTTAACTCCCATTTCATCGGCACCGACGTGGGTGCATAGCAAATCGTCTTGTCGCAAGCCTGATACTGCAACTCTCCTGTGATCGAAACCGTCTTCCCCGCCGAGAAACCGCTCGGATGCCATCTGCGGCTTTAGAGACGGGAATCGTCACATCCTGCGTGATCCGAAACTTGGGCACTTGCTCCTTGATCGCCTCCAAGTAGAGGATTTTGGACGTTGGGTAAATCACAGGCGCTGGTTCGATCCGTCCGGACATGTGCAAGACAAGCTGAATCGGCTTGTAGCCCTTAACTCCAGGGGAATAGACATGAACATCGCGTGGAAGCTGAACGTCCACGATCAGGCTGACCCGGCTGCCGGGTGCGACGATGCGATCCGAATCTGAAAGTGCGAGCTGAAGATGAGGCGCTTCGACGATCTGGCCCACTTCCAGGGTTAGGTCAGGGAAAAGCTTGCCGATGACATTGTTTGCCGTGAAGCGGTTCGTGTATTTGGTTTCAAAATACTTCTCGCGAATAGCGCCGTCCTCGTCGACATAGAAAAATCCGGGGTGCGCCATCCCTTTGGTCATCCCCTTCGCTTCTACGTTGAGGACGTTAAAGCTGCGAATGACCTTGGAGTTCGGGTCAGCCAACAGCGGAAACTCGATACGGTGCCGCCTAGCGAAGTCCATTAGGATGGCCTGGCTATCGTAGCTAATCGCGGCCAGCTTGATCCCCTGCTTCTCGAAGCTTCCTTTGGCGCTTTGCAGCTGCACGAGCTGCGCTTTGCAGAAAGGTCAGCAGTCGGCGGAACGGAAGAAAAGGAGAACCGTCCCTTTTGAACCTTTTAGCGTCTCGTTGGATTGTTCAAGGCCGAACTGATCCGCAAGGACAAATGCTGGCGCCCGCTGGCCAGTCTCCAGCCCGACTGACGGAACAACGCCGTCACTGGTTGAGTGGTTTTCTTGCCCGCTCGCAAGAGCAAGGAATCCGATAGAGCAAAGGATAGCAATCCCAATTTTCATTTTTGGTCCCAATTCGATTTCGTCCGCTGACCGGTGCAAGCTAACAAACCGAGTGAGAGAGAAGAACAAGCGAGGCTAATTCTGCAGCCTAGCCGATCCTACTCCCAGCACTCTTCCCTCGGCCATTTCTTGAACGATGGCGACGATCCTGAGATTCTGTGATTTCCGTTCTTTGTCACTGACGGTCACATCCCGTGAGAATTCACGGGACGCATCGACGGTTCCGACTGGCGCGAGGCTCCTCAAGACTGCAACGTGCTTCAGAGTTCTTCCTGCATTCTCTCCGTTGGTCACATGCGATTCATCACTGTCGTCGGCGATCGCGAGCAGGACCTTTCCCGACTGCGCGGAATTCGAGGGCAGCGGCCCGGCCTCAACGTGCAGGACAATGGCGTTGTCCGCTTCGCGATGAATCGAAGAGAGAACCACCGGAATCTTTTGAACCATCGCGGCCTGCTCGGCGGCTCGAATCACCCCCCGCTCGTCACTGCCGACGAATTCAAACTGTCCGTCTACCACCATCTGAGGCGTATAAACGCTACCGAGGCCAAACGACTCCCCGTAAAGACGTTGGCGGTCGCTGAATTCGCGTGAGGAATACGGATCCCTCCATCCTATATCGTTCCAGTAGTCCACGTGTTTGCTTAGAACGATCAATTCGGCGGCCGATACAGGCTGAGATTCATCGAGCTTTCTTAAGAGGGCATCCGCAGGCGGGCAGCTGGAGCACCCCTCTGAGGTAAACAACTCTATAAGGACGGGAGTGCGCTGATTGCCAAACTTCGCTGGCTCTTTACCACCACCGGAGACTTGCACCCAAGAAAACGAAAACGTGCCCAGAAGAGGAATTGCAAGCGCCGCAATCCGTCCAAGTCTGAATTGAGTCATCGTTGCACCACGCAGATGTCATGTTCTCGGAAAAAATTCATCTCTTCGCGTCCCGCCGAAACGACGGGCCCCAATAGCTAAGATGTGGCTCACCGAACCCAAGTTGACCAGCAAACCCATTAGACTTTCTTCTTTCAGCAAAGTTACAAGCTCTTCCTCATTTTCTCCGCCGACGCCTTTGAGGTTCAGCCCTGACGCGAACCTCGGTTTGAATTTCGGATGCCTCATCACACATTCGTTTGGTTACATCCCTCCGTTGTTGAGGTTTATCCCAATATCTGTTTCCTGAGACATACCCGCGCATCTAAGTTCGCGAATCCACGCAATGTGAAAGGGCTGAATGGGAGCGAAACCAAAAGCTTCGTGATCCATGTAGCAACTGCGCATCGGCGTTGGGGAAGTGGACCGGTTCTGGAAGCTCGGGAAAAGAGGGGCTCGGGAAAAACATCAGCACAACGCACACAGCGAGTTGAACAGCGCTGTGCGTTCATGGGAGGAAATCATGCCTAAAGAGATATCGGAGACTAATGCTGAGCGTATCGAAAATATCTTGCGCGCGTCTGAGTTCTTTCGGGCAACGGGCACTCGGCGCAAGTTCATGCGGCGCATCCTGACAGCCAGTGGCAGCGTGGCGCTGGGTGGGGTCGTGGGAGTAACCGCCCTGAGCCGCGATATGAAGTCGGCTCCTGCAGTGGATGATCCCGTCACTGACTTTGGCAACGCCGCAGTCGGTGCTGAGCGCATTGGCATCGCCTTCTACAGCAATGCCCTTGGGCAGGTTTCGCCATTTGGCGTGGCTAGCGATCTAGCCAAAGGCACGCTGCTCGACAGCGCGCACCGCCTCTACTTCCAGGCAGCGCGCAACCAAGAAGATACGCATCGAGCTGTGCTGCAGAGTCTGGGCCTGGACTTTCCGTTCAACGTTTTCCAGTTCCCTCCAAGGACATTCGACAGTGCCAATGCCATGCTGGCCTTCGGTGAACAACTGGAGTCCGTCTTCATCGGAGCGTACCTGGGGGCAATCAAGGTTGCCGCCAGTGCGACCAACAGTTTCATCGCCGAGGCGGCCGCCCAGATAGTGGGCGTGGAGTGTGAGCACCGCGTGCTCATTCGCGACATCGCAGGCGAAGACCCACCTAACGACCGCTTTTTTGAGGGAGATATAGCGGCCCCGAGCGGCGTGCTGGGTAACACCGGCAAGCGATCGACGGTCTACGCCAACGCTGGGGATGCCGTCAACGCGCTCTTGGCGTTGGGCATCACACCCGTCAGCTAAGGTCGCAACGCCTAGCAGGCTGCTTTTCGCATGCCGTGGCTGAATGGGAGCGAAACCAAAAGCTTCCTGATCCATGTAGGGATTGCGCATCGGCGTTGGGGAAGTGAAGCGGTTCTGGTTTTCAAAAGAAAGGGGAATTTATGAACCTCGCAAGATGGGGATGGAGTGGGTGTGTTTTTGCAGTTGCCATAGCTGTCGTTCTGCTGATTTCTGCCGGTGTCTCTTACAGCCAGAGTGCAGCGTATGCGACGATTACGGGGCGTGTCTTGGATCCGGCAGGCGCATCCGTCCCCCAAGCCACCGTCACAGTTAGAAACGTTGATACAGGTCTGGCACGAACTAGCACGACGACTTCGGACGGCATCTATCGCTTCGACAATCTGTCGCCAGGAACATACAAAGTTACAGTGGAAGCCAGCGGATTCACTAAGCCAGAGGTCAAGGGAGTGAAACTGCAAGTCGGCGAATCTAGGGATGTTAACTTTGGTCTAGCGCTGCAAGGACAGAAGCAGCAGGTGGTTGTGAGCTCGGAGTTGCCCCTGATCGAGGCGACCAAGACGGACACATCGACGGTGATCGATGATAAGTCCGTGGCTGATTTGCCCACGACTACGTCCTATCTCGGGGTCGGTGGAGTCGCAAACGATTATCAAGGTCTCGCTGCTTCGGCGCCCGGCGTGAAGTACGACTACTCTGGTAACTCTGGTGACATCACAGGACCCGGCAATGTAAACGACCGCGGCGTCGTAATTAACGTGGATGGCGGAAATATCTCCGACCAGGTGGTGTCCGCCCGGGACTCACTAGGTGCTTCCGTTGAGGAAGTAAAGGAATTTCAGGTTCTCACGAGCAATTACAACGCGGAATACGGACAGGCCGGAAACATCGTTCTAAACGTCATCACCAAGTCAGGAACCAACCAAATTCACGGCGACTGGCACTCCTATTTTCGCGGCCGCAACTTCGGCGCCTCGGATTTCTTCTTTAACAGCGGCTTTGCCGGGGCAACGGCGCCTCCTTTGGCGAACAACAGAGAGGGTTGCCCACTCAACGACTTCAACAGCGTGGGCAACCTGAAATCGATCAGCGGCTGTCCCCGTGCGCCGTTCTTCAAACACGAAAATGGTTTCACGGTTGGGGGACCGTTTGTCAAAGATCGCATCTTCTGGTTTGGAAGCTTCGAGAAGGT
>Ga0126373_10002518_pt1 | contig 13525 bp, 9 predicted proteins | sample PanSoiMetPlot_11_FD_92545 | JGI IMG/M metagenome (GOLD analysis project Ga0126373, IMG submission 92545) | Tropical forest soil microbial communities from Panama - MetaG Plot_11 | ecosystem: Environmental > Terrestrial > Soil > Tropical forest > Bulk soil | place: Panama | collected 2016-02-17 | reverse complement strand
TGACCGTCGGCAGCGGCCTGGCGACGATATCGGCGATGGCCGTGCCACGGTCTTTGCCGCCACGCACGTCCATGACGTAGCGGACCACCATGGCTGCCGCGCCGGTGAGCAGCGCGGCACCGAGGGCCTGTTCTACATGGGTGACTGAGGCGGAGGTCTTGCCGCCGAGCAAATGCAGCAAGTACGTGCCCAGGAAAGCCATCGGCACGGAGCCCAGCACCAGCCAGCCCACGAGCTTGTAGTTCACCGTGCCCTTGCGCATGTGCACCGCCGCACCCACTGGCCGCATGAACACCGCGGCGACCAGGTCGCTGGAGATGGCGCTCGGCGCCTTCACGTTGAACAGCAAGATCAGCATCGGCGTCATCAGGGCGCCGCCGCCGGCACCAGTCATGCCGACAAGCAAGCCGACCACAGCGCTGCCGAGAACGATGTACAGGTCGACGTGCACGTGATTACCTCCGGTGGTCCCGACTTATCGGTGCTCCGAATGACCCTAGCGACAATACCTGCCGGATTGCTCGGTTTTAGGCGATCTTCCCCGCCTAGACCAGCAGGCCGGCGCCTGAGGCGAACCGGCCAGCTTGGGTACTGCCCAGCGTCGGTACCCTGTAAGCGTGCCTGTGCAGTCGGTTTACCCCCTGCTCGAGCCGCTGCTCCCGCTGGTGCGCAAGCCCATCCAGTACGTCGGCGGCGAGCTGAACTCTGTCGTCAAGGACTGGGATTCCTGCGACGTGCGCTGGGCGCTGATGTACCCGGACGCCTATGAAGTAGGCCTGCCGAACCAGGGTCTGCAGATCCTTTACGAGGTGCTCAACGAGCAGGATGGTGTGCTCGCGGAGCGGACGTATAGCGTCTGGCAGGATCTCGAGGCCCTCATGCGGGAGCGCCGCGTACCTCAGTTCACCGTCGACTCGCATCGGCCTGTTCGTGAGTTCGATCTGCTGGGCGTTAGCTTCGCCACCGAGCTCGGGTATACGAATCTGCTGACCGCGCTCGATCTTGCTGGGATGCCGCTGGCTGCTGCGGATCGGGACGACCACGTTCCCATAGTCCTTGCCGGAGGCCATGCGGCCTTCAACCCCGAGCCAATCGCTGAGTTCATCGACGGAGCGGTTCTCGGCGACGGTGAGCAAGCCGTGCTCGCGATCACCGGGCTGGTGCGTGCATGGAAGGCGGAGGGCAGGCCTGGCGGCCGCGATGGGCTGCTGCTGAGGCTCGCGGCCGCGGGCGGTGTCTATGTGCCCAGGTTTTACGACGTGGTGTACGGTCCGGACGGCGCGATCGCCAAGGTGGCACCGAACCGGCCGGGGGTGCCGAGGTCGGTCAGCAAGCACACCGTGATGGACCTGGACTCCTGGCAGTACCCGAGTAAGCCGCTGGTGCCGCTGGCCGAGACGGTGCATGAGCGGTTCAGCGTCGAGATCTTCCGCGGCTGCACGCGCGGCTGCAGGTTCTGCCAGGCGGGGATGATCACCCGGCCGGTGCGCGAGCGATCGATCACGACGATCGGATCGATGGTTGAGGCTGGTCTAGCCAGCAGCGGGTTCTCCGAGGTCGGGCTGCTGTCGCTGTCCAGCGCTGACCATAGCGAGATCAACGAGATCGCAGTGGATCTGGCTGACCGGTACGAGGGGACAAATACTGGACTGTCGCTGCCGTCCACGCGGGTGGACGCGTTCAACGTGACACTTGCAGATGAACTCAGTCGCAATGGCAGGCGGTCGGGCCTGACGTTCGCGCCGGAGGGCGGTACCGACCGCATTCGCAAGGTGATCAACAAAATGGTCACCGAAGATGACCTGATCAAGACGGTGACGACGGCCTACGCCAGCGGCTGGCGGCAGGTCAAGCTGTACTTCATGTGCGGCCTGCCGACTGAGACAGATGAGGACGTGCTGGCGATCGCGCGGGTCGCCCGACGGGTCATCGAGGCGGGCAGGCAGGCTACCGGGCGGCGCGACATCCGGTGCACGGTCTCGATCGGCGGTTTCGTGCCCAAGCCGCACACGCCGTTCCAGTGGGCTGCACAGGCTGATCACGAGACCGTCGATGCCCGGCTGCGCGCGCTTGGTGCGGCTATGCGGGCAGATCGCGCGTTCGCCAAGGCGATCGGGTTCCGCTACCACGACGGCAAGCCGTCGATAGTTGAGGGCCTCCTGTCGCGAGGTGACCGCCGCGTTTCGAAGGTCATACAGGCAGTCTGGGAGGACGGCGGCAGGTTCGACGGGTGGAGCGAGAACTTTTCCTATGAGCGCTGGGAGAAGTGCGCTAAGACCGCACTCGCCTCGGACGGGGTCGACCTCGCCTGGTACACGACGAGGGAGCGGCCTTACGGCGAGATCCTGCCCTGGGACCATCTGGATGCCGGCCTGGAGCGCGACTGGCTGTGGCAGGACTGGCTTGCCGCGATCGACCCCGACGGCGCGGCTGAGGTGGACGACTGCCGATGGACGCCGTGTTTCGAGTGTGGCGTGTGCCCGGCAATGGACACCGAGATCGAGACCGGGCCGACTGGGAAGAGATTGCTGCCGCTAACAGTTCTAAACGGTGGCAACGCAGGCGCTCATGCTGGCGGTGACGTACTACAGACAGGCAGTGAGGGCTAGCTTTGGCGCGGCAACAGCCTCCGCGGCCCACCGGGCCGGCCCCGCCGCCTGCGGTGCAGCGGCTAGTGATCAGGTATGCAAAGCGTGGAAAGATGCGTTTCGCGAGCCACCGGGATATAGCCCGTGCGGTGGAGCGCGCAGTTCGGCGGGCTGAGTTGCCGGTCGCCCATTCGGCCGGGTTCTCCCCGCATCCAAAGATCTCTTACTCCGGTGGAGCGCCTACCGGCGCCGCCAGCGAATCGGAGTTCATGGAGATCTCGCTTATAGCTTCCGTCGAGCCGGCAGCGGTCAGGCAGCGTCTGGATGCTGCATTGCCAGCGGGGCTCGATGTGATAGAGGTCGCTGATCTGGCGCATGCACCCGCGCCCCAGCTAGAGGCCTCGGAGTGGAAGGTTGTACTGCCCGGCGTTGCTCCAGCGGATGCCGCCGCGGCAGTTCAGGTGTTTCTGGCTTCTGAACACGCAGAAGTGGATCGCCTTACCAGCAACGGAGTCCGTCGGCTCGACACCAGGGCCGGGGTGGTGACGCTGGAAGTAGACCGGCGTGCCACTGCGGATGAGCCCTCAGGGTGTGCGATACTTCGAATGGTTGTTCGGCATCTGACACCGGCCGTACGACCCGAAGACATCCTGGTGGCGTTCCGCCAAATTTCGGCCCTCGAGCCATCGTCACCCGCAGTGGTGACGCGGCTAGCTCAGGGGCCGCTAGGCACCGATGCTGCCGCCGAGCAGGCCACAGGGCCCGGCCCGAGTAGGGCCGCAACGGCGGCGGCGTCCCAGCCAGTCGAGCGGGACGCCGTACAGGGACAGATATTGGCAACGTGCCTGGATGCGGGGGACGTCAACAACATGGCGTATTCCGCACCGGTAAGCGCGTACGAACAGCTCCCGCGTGGCGCGGAGCGGCCCGATGAGGCTGGCTGCGCCCGGGAGCCTGACGGGAGAGATCGCCCGAATGCTCGAGATCGAGCGACAGAACAGAGAGTCAGTTAGTGGGCCGGACGGCGCCGCCTCAGCAGAAGAAACCGGGCATGGCCGCGGTCTGCTTCGGCGCGCCCGCAGGGCCGTAACACGACCCGCGGGCCCGCCTGCACCAGAACAGCCCGCTTCAGAGCAGCCTGCTGCTGAAACGACGGCTGCGAAACCGCCCGCTGCAAAGACCACGGCAGCAGCCGCCTCAGGTGACGCTGGTGGCCACGACAAGGCCGGTGAACAAGCCGGGGAGGCGCCAAAGCGCTCGACGAGGTCACGAAGTACCGCGTCGGCACGGGCGAGTTCGGCAGGAGCGAGTTCGGCGCGAGCGAGTTCGGCAGGAGCGACTTCGGCACGGGCAAAGTCGGCCGGTGCTGAGTCGGCCGGTGCTGGGTCGGCCGGTGCTGAGTCGGCCGGTGCTGAGTCGGCCGGTGCAAAGTCCGGCAGCGCTGACGCCAAGAGTTCCGGGTCAGACAGTTCCGGCTCGGACAAGACGGCGTCGGCTCACGACGGCGACCCAGCGGCCGGCAAGACCGCGTCCAGCGCGAGCGGACAGTCCCGCGGTGCAAGCAAGAGCGGTGGCAGCCGGTCGCGGAGTTCGGCTAAAGCTAGCGAGAAGGCAGACGAAGCAGGCGACCAGGCAGGCGGTGCCGCAGCAAGCGGCAAGCACGCTCCGGCCCAGGCCGTCTTCACCCAGGCCGAGCCAGCCCGTACCAGCCGCTCCGGCCGCGCCAGGTCCAGCAGTGCCAGATCTGGCGGCACCAGATCCGACGGAGCCAAGGACGAACCCGGCCAGCACGGGTCCGGTCCACATGATGCGCAGGGCCAAGACTCCGGCGTGCGCGCGGATTCGACAGGCAGTCAAGGCCCGGCATCAGTGCCGCAGACCACGTTCCAGCCGCCGATGGTGATATTCCAGGCGCCCGAAATATCGGCTGCCCGGGCGCCAGCAGCGACCCAGGCGCCGGCGGGAACCAAACCACCTGCGGGAACCAAACCGCCTGCGGGAACCAAACCGCCTGCGGGAAGCAAGGCACCTGCGGCAGCCAAGGGTGCGGCAACCCAAACAGAGTCGCAGCAGCCCTCCGCGGAGGAGGCAGAAGACGGCAACGCAGGCGCGGGTAGCAGGCGCCGCCGTCGTGGCGGTCGCGGTCGCGGTAAATCCAAGGAAAGCGCGGGGGCGGAGGGGCAGGCCGCAGCCGCTGAGGAACCGGCCGAACCCGAGGCTGTGACCGCCAGCGAGGCTGCCGAGCAGGACGAGAGTGGCGAGGAGAGCGACCAGGCGGCCGGTACGGGCAAGCGCCGTCGGCGTAGGCGCCGCAGCGGCCCAGGCGAGTCCGAGGCCGCGGCCACGGGTACCGATGATCCGCCAAACACGGTCACTCATGTCCGGCCCGCCCGCGACAAGGTCGCTGAATCCGATGTCCAGGCTGTCAAGGGCTCGACCAGGCTCGAGGCGAAGCGCCAGCGCCGCCGCGAGGGCCGCGAGTCTGGCCGCCGCCGCCCGCCGATCATCACCGAGTCCGAGTTCCTGGCCAGGCGTGAGGCCGTCGAGCGGGTCATGGTTGTCCGTCAGCACGGGGACCGGACCCAGATCGCGGTGCTCGAGGACGGCGTGCTGGTCGAGCACTATGTCGACAAAGCCAGCCACCAGTCCTACGTCGGCAACGTGTACCTCGGCAAGGTGCAGAACGTCCTGCCCTCGATGGAGGCCGCATTCGTCGACATCGGTAAGGGCAGGAACGCGGTCCTGTACGCGGGCGAGGTCAACTTCGACGCCAGCGGCCTGGAGGGTGAGTCCAAGCGGATCGAGTCGGCGCTCAAGTCCGGCCAGTCGATCCTCGTGCAAGTCACTAAGGACCCGATCGGACACAAGGGTGCCCGGCTGACCAGCCAGGTCAGCCTGCCCGGCCGCTACCTGGTCTACGTGCCAGGGGCCAGCATGACCGGAATCAGCCGGAAACTTCCCGACACCGAGCGGACTCGGCTGAAGCAAATACTCAAGCAGGTTATGCCAGAAAACGCGGGCGTCATCGTCCGCACCGCTGCCGAGGGCGCCTCGGAAGAGGAGCTCTCCCGCGATGTCGCCAGGCTGGCGGCGCAGTGGGAAGCAATTGAGAAGAAGGCCAAGACGGCCAACGCTCCCGACCTGCTCTACAGCGAGCCTGATCTGACCCTGCGCGTTGTCAGGGACATCTTCAATGAAGACTTCAGCAACCTGGTGATCGCCAGCGACAGCGAGTGGGAACTCGTCGACGAGTACGTCCGCTATGTGGCGCCGCATCTCGCCGACAGGATGCAGCGCTGGAGCGAGGACAAGGACGTGTTCGCCGCGTACCGCATCGACGAGCAGCTCGCCAAGGCGCTGGAGCGAAAGGTGTGGCTGCCAAGCGGCGGATCGCTGGTCATCGACCATACCGAGGCCATGACGGTGATCGACGTGAACACCGGCAAGTTCACTGGCCAGGGCGGCAATCTCGAGCAGACCGTCACAAGGAACAACCTGGAAGCCGCTGAGGAGATTGTCCGTCAGCTGCGGCTACGCGACCTCGGCGGAATCATCGTGATCGACTTCATCGACATGGTGCTGGAAAGCAACCGTGAGCTAGTTCTCCGGCGGTTGCTGGAGTGCCTGGCCAGGGACCGCACCAAGCACCAGGTCGCCGAAGTGACGTCGCTGGGCCTGGTCCAGATGACCCGCAAGCGTGTGGGTTCGGGGTTGCTCGAGGCGTTTTCTGTTCCGTGTGAACACTGCAACGGGCGTGGCGTGATCATTTCAATGGAGCCCGTTGATCATGCGCATTCACGTAACGGGGCCGCCCGCGATAGCGGCGTCCACGATTCTGGCAGTCGCGGCGGCCAGAGCTCCCCGAAGGGTTCTAAGTCGCGATCCCGGTCGAATCAGGCGAGCAGCGCCACATCCGAACAGGGTGCGGAACCAGGCGCCGCAGCAACAGCCGCTGCCGACGCCCAGGCCGCTGACTCGGCGGCCGCTGAATCAGAGGACGGCACCGCTCCCGAGCAGCCGTCGAGCCGAAAGTCGAGCCGGTCCAGGTCCAGCCGGGGGCGGCGCAGCGCGGGCCAGTCTGAGACCCAGGGTGGCGAGCAGTCGCAGCGGAACGGCAGCGACGTCAGTAGCGAGGCGGAGGTCGGGGCTGCCAGCAGCTTAGCGGCCCGTTTGGTCTGATACGCTTTATGGTCGGCGCATGTGACAAGATCAGGCGGCCTAGCGGCCGGATCGCGTAATGCGCAATGTAGGCAAGCCCAGGCTCCAGCACGCTGAGTCCAGCGATTCCGCGGTGGGCTGGCACAAAGAGGAGAGACTCTCGGTGTACGCGATCGTGCGCTGCGGCGGCAGGCAGGAGAAGGCGTCGGTTGACGACGTCCTGACCGTCGACAAGCTAGCTGGCGAGGTCGGAGCCAGCGTGACGCTGCCAGCCGTGCTCGTTGTCGACGACGGCAAGGTCATCAGCGACCCGGCGCAGCTGGGCGGCTACCAAGTCACTGCCGAGATCGTGGGTGCCGCAGCTGGCCCCAAGATCAACATGATCCACTACAAGAACAAGACCGGCTACCGGCGCCGGCTGGGCCACCGGCAGAAGTACACGCAGGTGCGAGTCACTGGCATTGGCGCCGCCAAGGCCGGTGCTTCGAAGGCCAGTGCTTCGAAGTCCAGCACGTCGAAGGCCAGTGCGTCCAGGGCCAGCACGTCGAAGGCCAGTGCGTCCAGTGCTGCGAAGTCGACTGCGGCCAGTGCGTCCAGGGCCAGTGCGTCGAAGGCCAGTGCGTCCCGGGCGAGTGCTTCGAAGCCGAGTGCGTCCCGGGCCCGCGCCGGCTCGAAGAAGGAGGACTGAGTTCCACATGGCACACAAGAAGGGCGCGTCCTCCAGCCGTAACGGCCGGGATTCCAACGCGCAGCGACTCGGCGTGAAGCGATTCGGCGGCCAGATTGTCGGCGCCGGCGAGATCATCGTGCGTCAGCACGGCACGCACTTCCACCCAGGTGTCGGTGTTGGCCGCGGCGGGGACGACACGCTGTTTGCCTTGGTGAGCGGCAAGGTCGAGTTCGGCAGGCGACGCGGCCGCCGCGCGGTAAGCGTGCTGCCCGTCGAGTCGGCGGAGGCTAGCTAGGCGTAGACGAGCTCGGCTGGCATGATCGCCAGACAGGCTTGACGAGGGCGGACCGCTGTGGTCCGCCCTTTGCCTATTTTTGAAAGCGGGGGTCGTCACCCGGATGGTGCGGCCCAAGGGGGTAACCAGTGGCGGAGTTCGCGGATCAGGCCGAGGTGCGCATCCACGCAGGCCACGGCGGGCACGGCTGCGCCTCGGTGCACCGGGAGAAGTTCAAGCCGCTTGGCGGCCCGAATGGTGGCAATGGCGGCCGCGGCGGCGATGTGATCATTGAGGTCGATCCCAGCACTGCCACGTTGCTCGGCTTTCACCGCCGACCGGTGCGGCGCGCAGGCGACGGCAAGCCGGGCGCGGGCTCGCACCGCAATGGCGCCGAGGGCGGCGACCTGATCATCAAAGTGCCGGATGGCACGGTCGTGAAAACGTCTGACGGTCAGCTCTTGGCTGATCTCGTGGGTGCGGGGACCCAGTACGTGGCTGCCGAGGGCGGCCGTGGCGGGCTCGGCAATGCGGCCCTGGCGTCGGTCAAGCGCAAGGCGCCTGGCTTTGCGCTGCGCGGTGAACCAGGGCAGGAACTGAACCTGGTACTGGAGCTCAAGACTGTCGCCGACGCAGGCCTTGTGGGCTTTCCGAATGCCGGTAAATCCTCGCTGATCGCAGCGATGTCTGCTGCCAGGCCGAAGATCGCCAACTATCCCTTCACGACGCTGACGCCGAACCTGGGCGTGGTCGAGGCCGGAGACGTGCAGTTCGTGGTTGCCGACGTGCCAGGTCTCATTCCCGGCGCAAGCGCAGGCAAGGGACTAGGTCTTGACTTCCTGCGCCACGTCGAGCGCTGTGACGTGCTGGTGCATGTACTCGATTGCGCCACCGAAGAGCCCGGCCGCGATCCCATTAGTGATCTCGACGCGCTCGAAACGGAGCTGGCCGCATACGAGGAACTCACCGGAGCCCAGCTCGCTGATCGGCCTCGGCTGGTGGCGTTGAACAAGATCGACGTCCCAGCTGCTCGGGAAATGGCTGACCTTGTGGAACCAGAACTGGAAAGCCGCGGCCTGACTGTTCAGCGGGTTTCAGCCGCTTCAACTGAAGGGCTGCGCGATCTGGCCTTCACGATGGCTTCGGTGATAGCCGCGGCCCGGGCCGCTGCGCCGGTCCCAGAACCGACCAGGCTGGTGTTGCGGCCGAAGCCGGTCGCCGGGCCGGATTTCGAATTGGTTGCCACCGGTGAGAATAGCTATCGCGTCATTGGCGATAAACCGCGCAGGTGGATCTTGCAGACCGACTTCTCCAATGATGAAGCAGTCGGGTATCTGGCTGACCGACTAGCCAAGCTAGGCATCGAGCAGGCACTAGCTGATGCCGGTGCCACGCCGGGAGCGGAGGTCCTGATTGGCGAGGAAGAGAACTCGGTCGTGTTCGACTGGGATCCTGACATCGCGGCCGACATGGGTCGGCTGGGCCCGCGCGGCAGCGACGCCCGGGTGAGCTAGCCGAGGCCATGCCGACGATGCCAGGCCTGGAATCGCCCAGTCCGACGCGGCGTTGAGGGGAAAACGGCGGTGAGCGATCACGGCACCCGGGAAATAAAAAATAGCGCTACATTCTTATAGCGCTTGAATATGAATAGCTAACGGTAAAGCTAATTCATCGATTTAATAATATCAATAAGGAGCCCGCTTGTCAAACGCGGAATTGGAACGCGAGCAGGAATACCTCACGTTGTTGTATTCACGCCTTGACGAACTCCGGGAGCGCGCCGCCGGCCGGATGACCGGCCTGCTGAAGCAGAGCGGCGGGACTCATCAGGCAAGGCATGAGCGCGATACATTCAGCGCGATGTACCGTCAGCAGCTGGCTCAGCTGGACGCGGCGGAAAACGGTCTTTGCTTCGGCCGGCTCGAATTCGATGGTGGCGAACTTCGCTACATAGGCCGCCTCGGAATCCACTCCGACAACGACGACTACGCCCAGCTCCTGATGGACTGGCGGGCGGATGCGGCACGTCCGTTCTACCTTGCGACAGCTGCATCGCCGGGGGACGTGAGAGTCCGCAGGCATCTCAAAACCAGGGGCAGGCAACTCGTCAGCCTGGACGACGAAGTACTCGACCTGGCTGTTGCCGACCCCTCCAGGCACGAAGGCCTCACGGGGGAGTCCGCCCTCATGGCGGCGCTGAGCGCCAGCCGAACGGGCTCGATGACCGACATCGTCGAGACCATCCAGGCTGAGCAGGACGTAGTCATCCGGGCGGCCATGCCGGGCGCGCTGGTGGTGCAAGGCGGTCCGGGTACTGGCAAGACCGCGGTGGCCTTGCACAGAGCGGCGTATCTGCTCTACACCTACCGTCGCCAGCTGGAGAAGCGCGGCGTGCTCGTCATCGGGCCTAACGCGACCTTCTTGCGTTACATCGGCCAGGTGTTGCCATCTCTCGGCGAGACCAGCGTCTTGCTGTCCACGATTGGTGAGCTGTTCCCGGGTGTGAACGCCACCGGAACTGAATCAGCCGACATAGCTGCCATCAAAGGCCGGATCGGGATGGCAAAGGTCATCGCTGCCGCGGTCAGGGACCGTCAGCACGTGCCTAGCGAGCCGCTCGAAATCGCCGCGGATGTTGCCCGGCTCCGGCTCATCGCTACCCGCGGCAGAGAGCAGCCACCGGAGATCAGCTCGAGTGCAGGCCGGCTCCGGTTGACGCCGCGTGCCATAGCGCAAGCCAGGGAACGGGCGCGCAGGTCTCGGCGGCCACACAACCAGGCACGAGCAGTGTTTGGCAGGGAGATCATCACAGCACTGACACGGCAGCTGTCAGCTCGTATCGGCACTGATGTGCGATCGGGCGACAACTTGCTCGACCAGAACGACATGGATGACCTGCGCCAGGAGCTTCGGACCGATCCAGCTGTGCAGGCCGCGATCCGCCAGCTCTGGCCGATCATGACGCCGCAGCAGCTTGTCACCGATCTGTACGCTGACCCGGCCCGGCTGGACGCTGCCGCACCACGCCTGCCCAAAGCCGACCGAGCGGCTCTGCACCGGGAGCCAGGCGCACCATGGACGCCAGCCGACGTTCCGCTGCTGGATGAGGCGGCCGAACTGCTCGGCGAGGACACCAGGGCGAAGCGGGCGGCTGAAGAGCGGCGGCGGCGCCAAGAGGAGGCATACGCGCAGGGAGTTCTCGACATCATGAGCCTGGACGATGACGAGGATCAGGAAATACTCGTCGCCGGGGACGTTGTCGATGCCGCACAGTTGGCCGCGCGGTTCGAGGATGACATGCACTTGACCGCGGCGGAACGTGCAGCGGCCGACCGCACATGGGTCTTTGGCCACGTGATCGTGGATGAGGCCCAGGAACTGTCGCAGATGGCCTGGCGAATGGTCATGCGGCGCTGCCCAGCCAGGTCACTGACGATCGTGGGAGACGTAGCGCAGACCGGCGACCTAGCGGGGATCCCGTCTTGGCATGACGCGCTGCAGCCGTATCTCGGCGACAGATGGCGGCTAGCCCCGCTAACTGTTAACTACCGCACGCCGTCTGAAGTTATGGCCGTCGCGGCAGACGTTCTGGCTGCCATCGATCCGAAGCTTGAGCCGCCGCGATCGGTTCGAGAGTCCGGTCACCCGCCCTGGCACCAGCAGGCGGCGCCCGGGGATCTGGCTGCCGCTGTCGCCAAGGCGGCGACCGAGCTATCGGCCCAGGCTGGCGAGGGCAAGCTGGCCGTAATCGTGCCGTCCTCGCTAGCTGAGGAGCTGGGCGCCGCTGTAGCCGGCGAACTGCCAGGTACGGCCATCGGCGCAGATCCCGACCTGACAAGTCCGGTTGTCGTGCTGACGGTCAAGCAAGCCAAGGGACTTGAGTTCGACTGCGTGCTGCTCGCCGAGCCGGCCAAAATGCTGTCCGAATCTACGCGCGGAATGAACGACCTCTACGTCGCTCTGACACGGGCAACGAAACAGGTTGGCGTCGTGCACACCGGCGAGCTCCCAGCTGTTCTCAGCAAACTGGGCCAGCTCGAAGGCGCCCGAATGGCGAGCTAAGTTACCGACCGTCGTTGTCAGTGAATAGGCGCTGACAACGACGGTCGATAACAAGATCGGCGTAGGCTCAGAGTGCCAAGGCGCGCCGGAGGGTGCCCGTGAATGCAGACCTCTTGATCTACGTGGCTGTCGTTGTCGCGCTGTGGGTCGTCTACCTTCTCTGGAAGCATCGGCGCAGGGCTAGCAAGCCTCGGTTGGGAGATGCTGACGCGTACGACGGCAACTTGGTGATCCCGGCAGTGGGCAATGAGCGGCGCGGCACGGTTAGTGTCCATTCATCGCACGGCAGTGACCACGTGACCCACAGCCCTGCGCACCACGCGGGACATTTCGGCGGACATGTGGCGGGCGGTGGGCATCACTAACGGGCACTCGACCCGTCGTCGTACGCTTCCGCGCTGAACGACGACGGCGCCGCATCTCGGCGCCGTCCGCCCGGCTCGCACGACCCTGCCGTCGCGTTTAAGACCATGCCGCGTGATTGCGTCCGGCAGGCCAAGGCACTTCACTTGGCCTGCCGGACGAGCTTTCGGCCGTTCCCGGCCTTAGTGCATCGCAGCTACGCGGGCGTGCGACGGTTGACGCGTCCCACAGGGCACCGAGGTGAACATGCTGACGCGCCGAAATACCCGTGGCCCACGAGCACTTGGACGACCTGCGCCGCGACTCGGCATGGCGCGTGCGTGACGTGCATCCACCCGTATCGCAAGGTCACAATGCCGTCTGCTGCAGCAGCGTTGTCTCGCCCGATGTCGCGCCACCGCGTCTTGCCGTCGTGCGAGGAATTGCCGTCGAGCTCGACGGCGGTGGCATAAGCCTCGTACAGAACATCTAGATACTCGTTGTGACTGCTGCGGGATACCTTTGCCTGCCTCGTACCGGGCGGAAGCCGGTGCGGTCGTTCGACGTCGCGGTGATAGCGCCGCTCAAGTACCGAGTGAAGACCGGCAGCGTCAGCCGTCAGTAACTCCGCGACCGCTCCTCTCCACTTCATACGGTTCCGCTGTTCGAGGGCTAGCCGCAGCTTGTCCTGCGTTGTCAGCCTGCCGCCGAGCCCGCGGGTGAGCCAGCCGCATGCATCGTCAACGCAAGAGGCGACGCTGGCCAAATCCAGGACGGTCTCCTCTACCCGAGTCCTGGGTGGCGCCAAAGCTGGGTGTATTGCCTCCGCAGCCCGGGCTGAGTAATGAACCACGATGCCGAACTCCGCCGATATGCGCCGGCTTGCAGGAACAGTCACGTAGACGAGTTCGCTTTGCCCGCTCAGACGCCAAAGCTCGGCAGCGGTCTGATAGCTCAGCATTGCGCCTGGCCCGGCGCTCAGCACGGCCGCCCATAAGACCGCCGTCCTACCTGGCTCGCCAGAGAAGGTCGCATAGACCCCGCGGTGCAGCCGCTGCCAGCGGCCCTGGTTGAGTCGCGACTTAACGAACTCCCTGGAGATGCTGGCTGCGACCAACTGATTGGCTGTTAAAACGCCATCTTGGTGCTCAGCTAAGTCCCGCATATCGGCGGGCAGACCGTCAAACATGGCACTCAGGGTGCCCTCTAGGTCCGACATTCGGTTACCCCGAAGACCTTTGGTCCTCACAGAACCAAAAGTCTCCCGGATCATGGAACGCCGCCAACTTGCGCCACTGCGGACGCCTGTCTTACTGCGCACAGTTGTGATTACTGCGCACAGTTGTGGTTACTGCGCGCAGTTGTGCGCGGACCGCGGGGTCAGTCGTTGTCGTCGTCGTCGCGCCGGCCGCCGAACCGGTTTATCAACCG
>Ga0126373_10002517_pt1 | contig 13527 bp, 9 predicted proteins | sample PanSoiMetPlot_11_FD_92545 | JGI IMG/M metagenome (GOLD analysis project Ga0126373, IMG submission 92545) | Tropical forest soil microbial communities from Panama - MetaG Plot_11 | ecosystem: Environmental > Terrestrial > Soil > Tropical forest > Bulk soil | place: Panama | collected 2016-02-17 | reverse complement strand
CCTTCTGGCGGTCCGCCGTCGGAATCACCGTGCGCACTTTACCGGGAATGGTCCAGTCGGGATATGCGTCAAGAACTGCATTCACCGGCTGATCCTGGAAAACTTTGGCGATATAGGATTCGCTGACGTCAACTTCGAACTCGTTGGAGTGCAAATCGACAACGGTGGCGATGCCGGTGCGTGTAAATCCCCCGCCGGCAGAAACGGGCGAAACCATTTCCCCGACTTGTGCGTCTTTGGAGACCACGATGCCGGCAAACGGCGCGCGAATGGTGCAATTGTCCACGGCCTGTTGCGCTTCGCCAATGCGGGCCGTAGCAGCAACCACTTGTTGCTTCGCCAGGGCAATTTTGGCTCGCAGACTGTCGGCGGCCATGATTGCAGAGTCCAGCGCCTGCTGCGTCGACACGCCGTCTTTGACGAGTTGCTGGGTGCGGCGCAACTCGATCTCCGCATTTTTCAGTTGGACTTCGTAGTCCGCGATAGCCGCCTGGGAAGAATCGCGATCGGCTTTCGCGGATTCGAGCGCGCGGCGCGAATCAGAATCATCCAAGCTGGCGAGCAATTGATTGTCCGCTACGCGGGTGCCCTCATCGAAGAAAACGCCAGTTACCCGCCCGGTGATTTTTGCCGCGATGGTGGCACGGCGGCGCGGGGTGACGTAACCGCTGGCGTTCAGCACTCCGGTCGGCCCGTTCGCCGGGCGGCTTGCGGCGGCCACTTCGACTTCGACCTTGCGATTGCGAAACGCGGAAGCCGCAGCTCCGACTAAGCCCAGGAAGACGACCGCCAGAATAATCCAAATCCAACGGCGACTCGAGCGGCCACGGGTGCGCTTGCTGTCAGATATGCGCAGCGCTGCCAAGTCAGGTTTCAGGGCTTTCGGTGGCGACGCCATACGGGCGACTGCTCCTTGATTGAAAGGGCTTCCTAGTGTGGATACGCACAACCAATGCTAAATATATCGATTCCAAGAGCCGGGTTCCCGGTACATCCCTACTCCTATTCTACTGTTCGGCGGGTAAATGTGGAAAAAAATGACGCGGGCTCACAAGCGGGTCCCATGATAGAAGAAACGACCTAAGCCGATGGTAAAGATGAAGTTGCCGAAGATGGCGTGGTCGAGGCAGGTGAGAAGCAGCGAATTCGAGGAATAGTAAGTGAATGCGAAGAGCAATCCGCCAAGGACGCACAGCGCAACCGCCAGCCAATTGCCGAAAATGATGTGAACGAAGCCGAAAGCCAGGCCACTTGCCAAGAGCATCGTCCAGCCGGATCCAAATAGCGGCCGGTAGCGGTGAAAAAGGAAGGCGCGGTAGAGCAGCTCCTGTGGATAAACGGAAAGCCAGGGATACAGCAGCATCACAGCGGCCCAAAGCGCCGGGGAGCGCTTGACCAAGGAAAACAGCAGGTCCGGGCGGAAAATCCAAACCGCAATACCGAGCAAGACCAAAAGAAGCGCGTCGCGCAGAAGCAGCGGTCGCAGATAAGGTCGCAACGTGTTCCACGCCGACGGTCCGAAACGGTAACCGGGATCGAGACGAAGGAAAAGGTAGGCGGCCAACGCGACGGCCAGAAGATACGGAATCGGGTAATTCGGCAACACGCGAAAATAAATGAGCAAAGGAAAACCAGCGAAGAGGAAGGAGAACTCCAGCGCGAGGAAGAGAAGGCGGACCATAGGCAGGGGAACGCAGGGAATGTATCAGGAAACCGATTTTTTATCGAGAACCAAAGACGGCGAAGGAGAATTTTGCCGCAAGGTGTTGCGGAGGCTGGCGACCGCGGCTTGCGCCCGGTGTACTTGTTCGCGAATGTGCTGAGCGCCCTGGCGATCCTGCTCGGACAGAGAGGGAACGTCAGAGAGCAATTCGGAGTAGCCGAGAATGGCGGTGAGCGGGTTGCTGATTTCGTGCGCGGCGCCGGCAGCGAGCCGTCCGAGAGCGACAAACTTTTCGGACTGCCCGACTTGCCGTTGTACGGTGTTTAAATTTTCGATGGAATCGCGGGTGAGATGAACCAAGCGCACCAGTTCGCGCGACAACAGGCTGAGTTTCCAGTACACCAGCGTGCCCAGGAGGAACATGGATCCAAAGACCAAGCGCAGGCGAAACACCGAGAGATCGAGCGGCAGGTCATTCGCGCGGAAGCCCCACAAGGCAAGGAGCGGAAGCGTTAGCATCACCAGCATAGCAATGCGCGCGGTCCAGACACTCTGAACCAGTTCACGATTGGGAGTGTCGTCGGCGTGAGGCTGCAGCGTTCTGCCGTAGCATGCGCTCACAATAAGCAGATAAATGCCGGCAAAGAAGGGCGTGTCGTAAAAACCTCCGGAAGCATAGGTACCGTTGTCAATCGCGACGCTGAGGATAAGATTGCCGGCCGCAATCAAGGCAAATGCCAGCGTAAGAAACCCATAAAAACGGCGCCAAGCTCCGGTCTTCCTGAACGACAAGAGGGCCCCAGCAGTGACGATTGCGGCATGCTGAAGAAACACGATGAGGTAGTAGGCCGGGTTGTAGTGACTAAACTCATGAAGAAGAATCTGCCAGGGCAGCGCGAAATACCCGTAGAGACACAGCCACCAAAGGCTGAGCAACACGAAGTCCAGGCTGCGAATGCGCAAATCGCGCCCTGCAGATGCCGAGTGAGGGCGGAGAGCCAGAGCGGAGAGGACAAAAACCTGCGCAAGGATGAAGAGCGAATCGCCGAAGACGGGACTGGGCGTAGTGGTTACTCGCCGCCAGTCGTAATAAAACCAGTACGCTTGCGAGAACAGCATCATGACCGTGCCACCGGCGAAAACCTTCCAGAAGACCGGCAGAACTCCGGGCGAGTTTCTAAAATTTTGCCGCATCGCCAGAACCGCGAGCGCGAGTAGCAGGCAGGGTATAGCGTCACCGAACATCGTGAACGCGAAAGAAGACTTGGCAAAGGCGGCCACACCGAGGTGCACAACAAGGATGCCGGTCGCCACTCCCCAATAAAGCTTCTGGCGCGAGCTGCAATTCATGACCGACCTTCCATGACCACCGGGCGTTCCGCGCTGCCCTCACCGAAGACGTCGGCGGCCAAGGGCAAACGAATGGTGAAGCAGGCTCCACCGAGCGGACGATTGCGACAGGTGATCTCGCCGCCGTGCTGCTGCACAATGCCGTAGCAGGTACTGAGCCCTAGCCCCGTCCCTTTGCCGACGACTTTGGTGGTGTAGAAGGGCTCAAAAACGCGCCCTGGTTCCTTAATCCCAGGGCCGGAATCGAGAAATTCGATGATGGCGTGCGAATCGGCATGCGAGATTTTGATGTCGAGAGAGCCTCCATTGACATCCTCGAGCGTGTCCACCGCATTGGAGATCAGTTCCAGGAAAACGTGAAGCAAGGGACCGGAATCGCCGCGGACCGGAGGACACTTACCGTCTTGTGACACGCTGACGCGCAGGTTCGGGAGCTTGGCGATGCGGCTGAGCTGCAGAGCACTTTCGATCAGCGGCTTGAGCTGCAGCGGCACGGGGCGAATCGGCTTTTCCTGCGCGAAGTGGAGCATATTGTCGACTAGAGCATCGGTGCGTTGGGCGTACTGGCTGATTTTTGCGGCCATGCCCTGCACGCGAGCTTCGGATGCGGGTCGCGAGGAAAACTTCTCTGCAACTTCCAGGATGCTGGTCATGCACTCCTTGATCTGGTTGGCCACCTCGGCAACCAGATTTCCCAAGGCGGCCATTTTCTCGCTTTCGGATAGCCGCGACTTGAAGCGGTCGATGCGATGGTAGGTATCGGAAAGCCGCGCGAGCGAACTGATGAGACCGGCGTTCAATAGATCTTCCTTAACGGAAAGTAGCAAAGTGAGCAGGAACATCGTCACCAGCGTGATGATCAAACGAAAACGAACCAGCGGCTCCGCGGTGGTACCCGACAAGAGCCAGAGCCCAATGACTGGAGTGGAAAGGACAACCAGCATCGCGAGGTGCGAGGAGATGAACACGGCACGGTGGGGCAGTTCCTCGGATGGAGGTGCAGCCGGGACAGGGAGCCGGGGCTGGTCGTGCCGAAGGGTTCGTCCCTGCCAGGCGAAGCACAGCAGGCCGACTAATGCCGCGATCAGAGGGATGTCGTACAAGCTCCCGGTGTAATAACGGCCTGAGTCGATGGCCACATTGCAGAGATTGGACGCAAGGCAATAGCAAGCAACGGAGAAAAAGTAGACGCGGTAGAGGATGCGCCATTGTCCTTCGGAGCCGAGGAGGGCGAACGCCGCACCGGCAAGAAAAATCAAATTGCCGATGGCATCGGCGATATTAAAACGCAGATCGTAGATCTGCGTGGCGCCCGGGATGAGCCGATAGCAGAAAACGCCGAAGGCATAGAGGTACAGGGCGTAGACCATAAGCACCGAGACATCCAATAGACCGACCGAGCGAAAGCGGGAAGACCGTTCACGGTGGGGCACGGCCGCAAACGCGGTTGTGAGCGGCACGATTTGCACGCAGAGAAGCGTGTCGCCCGCCGGGGAATCGGGCACGGGCTGGTGTCGCCAAACCTCGTAAAAGGCCCAGATCACGGTACTGGCGGTCCAAATGGCCAGGCCTGCGAAAGTCAAAGCCCAAAAAACGCGAACGCGGGAGTGGCTGTGGAGAAAATTGCGAAAGGTGAGGATTGCGGTCACGCCAATGAGCCCCAGCTGCAGCGAATCCCCCAAAACGGCGAGCAGATACCCTTTGCGAAGAAACAGCGAGCAGAGAATCGCAAAAAGGATCACGACGGCAGCAAACACGAAGGTCGAGCGTCCGACGTGCGAGGCACGGGGCGCGAGAGTGTTCGGTTCCGTTCCGGTGCTGATGCTAACAGCCATTGCAACGCGCGACCTGCGAACCGTCAGCCAACTCTGGAACAAAGGGTGGCTGTAGTTCTGATTTCGCCTACTAGGAAACCCCTGGAAAAACGCTATTCCCTATTTTGAGCAGCTTTCCGCGAGACCTGCAGCAAATTGGGCGCAATGTGCGGGGAGGGTTACTTGAGACTTTCGTAGCAGAAGCCCCCGGGGGGCTGGAGCCTAGCACAGTGCGCCAAGCCCTTGCAAAATCGATGAGAACTGTTCCACGCTGGAGGCCTCACGGAATCGCTCCCCCGTCGATCAGTCCGCAGTCTGAGAGGTTTTCATGGCACATCGAACCCCTAGCGATGAGCAAGCGTCGGTGACTACGGATAACGGGCATCCGGCCCCGGTTGAGGAGTACGCTGCGAAGCTGACGACCCCCGCAAGAGCGGTGGCGACGATCAAGAGCGGGAGTACGTTGTGCCTAGCGATGGGCGTGGGGATGCCCAGTGGTCTGGCCCAGGCCGTATCGGAGCGCGTGCTGTCGGGGGATCTCAAGGATCTGAATCTGTATTATCAGCACTCTGTGAAATACAGCGAGGAAACGCTGATTCGCCCGGAAGTGCTTTCGCTGGTGAATGCGCGGTGCTTTTTCATGGGCGATCCCGACCGCAAGATGGTGAAATTGGGACTGGGGGTCGGGAAAAAGTACCTGAGCTATGTGCCGATCAATTTTTCGAATATTCCGCGGGTGCTTAGCGAATACGTAAAGCCTGCTACGTTTGTGGTGACGGTGTCGCCGATGGACAAGTCCGGGCACTTCAGCCTGGGCACGAACAACGATTATGCCAGCGTGCTGGTGCGGACCTGTCCCCGGGTGATCGTGGAAGTGAACCGGAACATGCCGCGGGTATTCGGGGACTCGCTGGTGCATGTCTCGGAAGTACATGCCATCGTGGAAAACGACGCTCCGCTGGTGCAAGTTCCGTACAGGGATCCGGACCCTGATTCCATGAAGATCGGGAAATGCATCGCGGAACAGATTCCCGACGGCGCAACGCTGCAACTGGGAATCGGCAATTTACCGAATGCGGTGGCGTTGCATCTGGCGGACCGCAACGACCTGGGAATCCATTCGGAATTATTCAGCCACGCGTTTGTGCGGCTAATCAAAAGCGGCGTGGTGAACGGGCGAAAAAAGTCGCTCCATCCGCGCAAGCACGTATTCACCTTCGCGATGGGCGACGACGAAGTGTACGACTTCCTTAACGACAATCCGTCGATGGAAAGCTATGCGTCGTCGTACGTGAACGATATTCACGTGATCAAACAACACGACAACATGATGAGCGTAAACACGGCTATCGAAATCGACCTGTATGGCCAGGTGAACGCGGAATTCATCAATGAGCATCAGTACAGTGGCTCAGGCGGACAATTCGACTTTGTAAAGGGAGCCTCATTTTCGCGAGGCGGAAAGTCGTTCATCGGCCTGAAGTCCGCGGCGAAAAACGGCACGGTTTCATGCATCGTTCCGCACGTGCAGATGGCCACGGACACGCGCACGGACGTTGAGTACATTGTGACTGAATACGGCTGCGTGAACCTGCGCGGCAAATCTACGCGCGAACGCGCGATGGCGCTGCTCAGCATCGCGCACCCGAATTTCCGCGACGAACTGACGGCCTACGCGAAATCCATTACATTGATTTAGTTAGAACGACGCTTATTTCTAACGCATCCAAGCGAAGCAGGTGTTCATGCGCGCTTGCGCGCATGCTCTGCCCTTGTGTTCTTGACAGTTAGGGCGGAAAGAATTAAAAGAGGACTCGTGTTGCCTCTCCTGCTACTGGTTTGGAGCAGCGGAAACACATAAGAGTACGACATCAGCACGGGTCCCATCTTCGCTCAGGGGGAACTATGGATGCGTCTCGCCGGGATTTCCTGAAGCTAGCGACGGTCGGCGGGACCGCCGCAGCGGTCTTCGGCTTCGACTTACAGCCTGCCTACGCACAACTCCGTACCTTAAAAATCGCGCGCGCCAATGAGACACGATCGACGTGTCCCTACTGCGCCGTCGGTTGCGGAATCATTATTTACACAATTGGAGATCGCGCCAAAAACGTAACCGCACAGGCGCTGCACGTAGAGGGCGATCCGGACCACCCCACCAATCGCGGCACTCTGTGCCCCAAGGGTTCTTCGTTACAACAAGACATCATCAATGATCGGCGGTTACTGAAGCCGCAGGTGCGGCGTCCCGGCGGGACGGATTGGGAAGACATCTCCTGGGAGCAGGCCATTTCGGAAATCGGGGAAAGAATCAAGAAAACGCGGGACGAGACATTCATCGAGAAAGACGCCGCAGGAAAGACCGTGAACCGACTGGAGACCGTGGGATGGATCGGCGGGTGCACGGATACAAATGAGTTCAATTATCTGGTCGTGAAAGCCATGCGCGCCCTGGGGGTGGTGCGCATGGAAAATCAGGCCCGAGTTTGACACGGCCCCACGGTCTCAAGTTTGGGACCAACATTTGGGCGCGGGGCGATGACCAATGGTTGGGTGGACATCAAGAACACCGACATGATGCTGGTCATGGGCGGGAATCCGGCGGAGAACCATCCCTGCGGTTTCAAATGGGCCATCGAAGCAAAGCGGAATCGGAATGCCAAGCTGATTGTGGTGGATCCGCGTTACACGCGCACCGCCTCGGTCTCCGACTTGTTCCTGCAGATTCGCGCCGGCTCGGACATCGCGTTTCTGGGTGGAATGATCCGCTACGCGATCGAGAATAACCGGATCAACAAAGATTATGTCGTGAACTATACGAACGCCGGTTTCGTTATCCGAGATGATTTCAAACTGCCCGATGATGACGGAGTATTTTCGGGCTTCGATACTCAAACGCAAACTTACAACAAGGCGAGCTGGAATTACGCGGGAAATGAAGCGCATTCCGCCAGCCCCGGAGCACCTCCGTCGTTGCCGGAAAAGGTAGATTTTGACCCCACGCTGCAGAATCCGCGTTGCGTTTTCCAGCTTCTCAAGACGCATTACTCCCGCTACACGCCGGAAATGGTGGAGCGCATCACCGGAATCCCCAAGGATCACTATCTAAAAGCGGCCGAACTTTTCACGTCCGTACGCAAAGACGGCGACACAAAAAAGGTCGCAACAATCATTTACGCCGTCGGATGGACGCAGCATAGTTTTGGAACGCAAATCATCCGCACGGCGGCGATGCTGCAGTTGCTGATGGGCAACGTGGGGCGCGCGGGCGGAGGGGTAAATGCGTTGCGCGGACATTCGAACATTCAGGGCGCAACGGACATGGCCGGACTTTTCGACAGCCTGCCGGGCTACCTCAAGGTGCCCACGCCGGCGGACGGCTCTTACGAAGATTGGATAAAACGCATTACGCCGACCGCTTCAAAACCTGCGCAGTGGGACTCCTTCAATTACTACAGCAACACATCGAAGTTTGCGGTCAGCTTGCTGAAAGCGATGTACGGGGACGCGGCCACAAAACAGAATGGCTGGGCCTTCGACTATCTTCCCAAGGTGGACCGCAACTACTCCTGGACGTACCTCTGGGACGACATGTACAACGGCAAAGTCAAGGGTCTCCTGGCGTTCGGAATGAACGGCGTCGCCATCGGCCCCAATTCCAAGAAAAACATTGATGCGCTGAAAAGGGCGGATTGGTTGGTAGTTGGGGAGATTTATCCGGACGAGACCAGCGAGTTTTGGCGTGCTCCCGGCATCACCACGGACGAGATGAAGCAGATTCAAACCACCGTGTACCGGTTGCCTTGCGCCGGGTTCGCGGAAAAGGATGGTTCGTTCACCAATTCGGCGCGCTGGGTGATTTGGAAAAACGCCGCTGTGCCACCTCCCGGAGACTGCCGTCTGGATCAGGCAGCACTGGCCCAGATTTTCCTGAAAGTGCGCGAACTGTATAAAAAGGACGGAGGGAAGTTTCCGGATCCGATCCTGAGGCTGACCTGGAACTACAGCGTTCCTTGGAGCCCGCCCCTCGCGGAAATCTTAAAAGAGCTCAACGGCAAGGCACTAGGCGATCTAGAGGATCCGACAACCAAGCAACAGATCAAGACCGGCCAGCAGCTACCCGGTTTTGCCTGGCTGAAAGATGACGGAACCACCGCGTGCGGCAACTGGATCTATAGCGGCGTGTACACCGAGGCGGGCAACCTGTCGGCACGGCGTGATCCGACTGACCCGTCGGGAATGGGGGTGCACCAAAATTGGGCCTGGTCCTGGCCGGCCAATCGCCGCGTGCTGTACAACCGGGCGTCCTGCGATCTCGACGGCAAACCGTGGGATTCGACGCGGGCGCAGGTCTGGTGGAACGAGGACCAGCAAAAGTGGGTTGGCAACGACGTGGTGGACTTCAAGACTGATTCCAAGCCGAAAGATCACATGGGTCCGTTCATCATGAATCCGGAAGGAGTCGGGAGGATTTTTGGACCCCTCGCAGCGTTCAATGACGGCCCTTTCCCCACGTTCTACGAACCGGTAGAAAGCCCGATCGACAACCTGCTGTATCCCAAGCAGACGCACAACCCGGTCGTGAGGCGGTTCAAGACGCCGGAGGATAAACTCAGCACGCCGAAGGACGGCTATACCGTGGTGTGTACCACATACCGATTGACCGAGCACTACCATTACTGGACCAAGAACAACCCGATGAATGTCCAGTTAATTCCGGAACCTTTCATCGAGATACCCGAAGAAATGGCGGCGGAGATCGGCATAAAGGGCGGCGAGAAAATCAAAGTTTCGAGCATTCGCGCGACGTACATTGCGAAAGCCCTGGTTACCAAACGCATTAAACCGATGATGATCGATGGAAAGAAAGTCCATCAAATCGGACTGCACATTCACCAGGGCTTCCGGGGCATCGTCGAAGACGAAGGCAAGGATGCCCGCACGTTGGCGAATTTGCTGACACCAACAGTCTACGACCCTAATTCGTACACTCCTGAATTCAAGGGATTCCTGGTGAAGGTGGAGAAAGCGTAGGAGACCACTATGAGCCAAGCGGCACTACGCATTCAAAAGATCAGTGGCCACGCAGGATCGGTGGCTGGCGAAGACACGCAGCGGCAAGATCAAGTCTGCAAACTGGTGGACACGACGACATGTATTGGCTGCAAGGCCTGCGAGGTGGCATGCGTAGAATGGAACGACATGCCGTTTTCGCAGACCACGTTTGATAACACTTATCAGACGATGCCAGACACGCGCTGGAATTATTGGAACCTCATTCTCTTTAACGAACACGAGCGAGAAGACGGTTCGCTGCAGTGGTTGATGCGCAAGCATCAGTGCATGCACTGCGCGGAACCCGGATGCCTCGAAGCGTGCCCGGCGGATGGCGCCATCGTGCAATATTCGAATGGCGTGGTCGATTTCCAGCAGCAGAATTGTATCGGCTGCGGTTATTGCATCACCGGATGCCCCTTCAATATTCCTAAGTTCAACAGCGTGACAAAGCGCGTATACAAGTGTAGCTTGTGCACCGATCGCGTGAGCGAGGGACTCGAGCCGGCGTGTATCAAGTCCTGCCCCACGGGGTGCCTACACTTCGGAACCAAGGACGACATGAAGGACCTGGCGGAAAAGCGAGCGAAACAGCTGCGCGACAATTACGGTTTCGTGAACGCCGGAGTCTACGACCCTCCGGGTGTTGGCGGCACAGGCGTGATTTACGTGCTGCATGACGCGACCAGGCCGGAAATCTATGGCGGGCTGCCTAGCAATCCGTCGGTTCCGTTGACGGTAAAACTATGGAAGCATCCGCTGAAGTGGATCGGCAATCTGGCCATGGTGGGCGGATTGATCGGACTGTTCGTACACTTCCTAAAGTATGGACCGAAGGGGCGCGACGAAGAGGATATCGCTCGCCCCGGGGGAGAAAAGGTATGAGCCCGAATGATCAGCAGGCGGGAACACCGGCTCATCCGGAACGATTGACACTGCACCACCACGTCTTGCGCTACAACTTTCACGAGCGGCTGACGCATTGGATAGCGGCGGGGTCGTATATTTATTTGCTCGCGACGGGACTTGCGTTTTGGTCGCCCTGGCTGTACTGGATGGCGATCGTATTGGGCGGCGGACAGATTTCGCGCATGCTGCATCCGTGGGTGGGGCTGATCTTTGTGGGTGCGGTGCTGTACATGTATTCGCTGTGGTCGCGGCAGATGCGCTTTGCGCCGGTGGACAAAGCCTGGTGGCATTCGCTGCACTATTACATAACAAACCAGGACGAAAAGATGCCGCCGGCGGGACGATACAACGCCGGGCAGAAAATGTTGTTCTGGAGCTTTTTCTGGTGTGCACTGGTGCTCTTAGCCACAGGATTGGTTCTGTGGTTCACCGACTCGTTGCCGTGGAGTTTGCGGTGGCTGCGGTATGCTTCGGTAATACTGCATCCGATCGCAGCGCTCGTGACGATCGCGAATTTCATGATTCACATTTATATGGGCGTTTTCGCGGAGCGCGGAGCGTTCGGGTCGGTCATCCGTGGCGACGTTTCCATGGCGTTCGCCAAGCGTTACCATCCGGGATGGTACGAGGAGATTGTGGGTTCCTCTGAACCACCGAAATGACGTTTGTCGCCGCCGGAAAGCTCAACTATCGCGCTCGCGCGCAACGCGCGGAATTATTGGCCTCGCGATACCCCTTCGCGGAAACAGTCCTGCGCTTTTTCCAGCACATCGCAAATTTTCAGCGCGAATTTTCCGAGGAACTGCCACACCGTTGGGGAAAACGCCCTGTCGCACCGGCTGCTGGCAACCTGCGCGCACCGCTAAATCTATCGGTCGTGCTCGAACCCTTTCGCGATTTCATGTTGGTGGTGGAAAGGCGTGGGCCGGGACCGTTAGCAACGGAAACCCGACATTTGCGAGAACAGGGAGCCACCAGATGGGCGGAAGTGTTGGCGAAGTTCTGGAATACCGGCTTGCAGGAACCGGTGGCGGAACAGAACAGGGAAGGTGGCGCAGAGCCGTCGAACGCGATGCAAGAGTTTCTGGCGCGGGCGTTTTTGCAGCCCTATTCGGAATTTATCGTGAGCGCGCTGTTACCGCCGACATTGCCGATGATCGTTTGCCGTTGCCCGCGCTGTAATTCGCTTCCCTTGTTGGGTGTGCTGCGGCCGGAGGGGGACGGAGGCAGACGCTTTTTGCAATGCTCCTTCTGCTCGCAGGAGTGGACGTTCCGGCGAATTTTTTGTGCACACTGTGGGGAGGAAGAGGAGAACAAGCTTCCGGTGTACGTTGCTGAAGAGTTCCCGCACATCCGCGTAGAGACCTGCGAAACCTGTCGGCACTTTCTGCGCACGGTCGATTTGACGAAGGACGGGAATGCAATTCCCATGGTCGATGACCTGGCGGCTATTCCACTGAGCTTGTGGGCCCGGCAAAACGGGTATAAAAGAATTCAAGAAAATTTGTTCGGAACCTAACACTGGGAGCGTGACATGCGGAAGTTGACCTTACTTCTGGCAGTTCTGTGGTGGTCTGTCAGCACGGTTCGCGGGCAGGGCCCGGCTGCAGGAAACGGACCTCTGACGGTGATTCGAGCTGGCTCGTTGATTGACGGGCGGGGCGACACGGAGAAGAAGAATCAGGTTATCTTTGTGCGCGGTAATCGTATCGAGAAAATTATGGGAAGCGATGCGACGATTCCGGCTGACGCGACGGTAATCGATCTCGGGGGTGCGACGGTTCTCCCGGGATTGGTCGATGCGCACACGCACATTTTCTTGTGGGGCGAGGAACCCGCGAAAGGTGGCTACGATGCGAATATTCTGAAGGCGGGCATTGCGCTGCGTGCCGCGCGGGCAACGTATGCATGTCGACGTGCGCTCGAACAGGGCTTTACAACACTGCGGGATGTGGAGACCGAAGGAGCGGGGTACGGCGATGTGGAGATTCGCGAAGCGATCGAAGAAGGAACGATTCCGGGCCCTCGGCTGTTTTGTTCCACACGCGGCATCTCTACCACGGCTGGATACAACCTCGAAGGTTACGCGCCGGAACTCGCGATGCCCAAGGGGGTGCAGATCATCGATGGGCCGGTAGAAGCGCGGAGGGCGACACGGGAGCAACTCGACCATGGCGCGGATTGGATCAAGGTGTACATGACCCACCGGTCGTGGCTGGATCGCGAGGGACATCTGGTGTCACAGCCCACCCTGACCGTCGAGGAACTGAAGGCCATCGTGGATGAAGCGCATGGTTGGGGAAAGAAGGTGGCGTGTCACGCATATAACGGGACCGGTTTGCAGCGCGCCCTGGATGGCGGGTGCGATTCGATCGAGCACGGATTGGAGATGTCCGATGCGCAGATCGAACAGATGGCGCGCCAAGGGACCTGGTACTGCCCGACGATTTCGGTGTACTACACGGATTGGGCACCGGAGGATACCCCGGCGGGAAAACGCGACCGAGCGCGTGCCGCGGTGCACGAAACCACGTTCCGGAAAGCCGTGAGGGCGCGCCTGAAAATCGTGTACGGCACGGATATCGGCGGAATTCCCTGGCAGGAATCGGAGGCGCAGGATTTTCCGCGGATGGTAGAGCTGGGCATGTCGAACACGGAGGCGATCCGCTCGGCAACGTCGCGAGCGGCGGAAATGCTGGACAGCCAGGGCTTGATCGGTGTGATTGCGCCGGGAGCGTT
>Ga0126373_10002516_pt1 | contig 13527 bp, 19 predicted proteins | sample PanSoiMetPlot_11_FD_92545 | JGI IMG/M metagenome (GOLD analysis project Ga0126373, IMG submission 92545) | Tropical forest soil microbial communities from Panama - MetaG Plot_11 | ecosystem: Environmental > Terrestrial > Soil > Tropical forest > Bulk soil | place: Panama | collected 2016-02-17 | reverse complement strand
GATGTATGTTTCTCTTAGGCGCGATCCTGCGCCATACGCGCCAGCGCGTCCGCCAACGATTCCACTAGCTTGAGGGCGGCATATTCGGTCAGCATCATGTCGGCTACCAGTGCATCCGCCTCGTTCTTACCACCATCGCCGATAACGCAAATTACTCCGTCAGTGGTGACGACCACGGTGCGCACTTGGTTTGGGTTGCTCATTTCAACGCTCCGTCATACGCGTCCAGAGGGTGAAACCGCCCGAGCCCGTCCATGTTCCTCGATAATATTTCGCGGCGAATGTCCCCCCGCCAGCGCGCCACGGCGATCAACCTCACAAGGCAACCGGCTCGGGCGCCTATCCTGACCCCGGAAGAGGCTGGACCTATCTGGCCCGAGGAGCCGCATAAGGCGTCTGCTACGGGCGATTGCCGAGAGAAGAGATTGAGCTCGCTGGAGGCAACAGTCAGAAACGCCTGGACTTGAGCCAGGACGGGTAGCCGATGGCTTCACCAGGGGTAAGGGGTGGTGGACAGCGCTGCACCATCAACGAGACAGTCCGAGAAAGGAGGGGTTCGACTTCGTCCAGTTCTCCATAGGCCTCAAAACCCAGGGTCCACCAGGGTACCATATCGGGCCCCTTGAGCAACGTGAGCTCGGCGTCGCATCCCGATTGACGAGTAACCGAGTTGCTCGAAGTCACAAGCTCGGAGACGGCGCCGGCATGGACCGCGAAGCTTCGTGTCCAGCGCTGCTTTTCCACGCGTATCAGCGGCAAGTTATCGAGATCGAGAGTGCGGCACGCCCACTTGGCCCAGAGCTCGATCGGCGATGTGCAACCAGCAAAGTCGAGATTCTTGTCGCGACGGCTGATCAGCCCCTTGATCTCCGACGTCGCCGCGGCCGCGCTTCTTGATACCCAGCAAGGTTTGATCCGGATCGCGAAGGTACTCGTCGACCCGTGTTTCGGTCGAGCCGTTCATAGTCCACGTTGCACCGGCGCCGACAAACCAACCATGGAATTCCTGCGGGGGCCTGTCCGGCCAGAACCAGCGTATTTCGGCGGTCAATCGCATCAGGCCCAAAACCGAGGCGAGCGCTCCAGGTCTTTCCAGGCCTTGGGGTTCTTGTCGCTGGCCACGGCTTCCACCGGGGCCACGATCGCTGAGATCATGACGTGGGCATCCCGCAGCATGCCCACGCTTCGGCCCAGGCTTCGCGCCGAGAGCTCGAAGGCGCGTAGAGAACCGCGACCGACAAGGGGCCGGAGCGCGCGCAGAGCGTTGCGCAGACGCTGCAGACCGATGCGCAGTTGATGAGCACCCTCGGGGTCGTCGGTCTCCAACACTGCCTCTCGATTGACCAGGATTTGCTTGGTCGCGGACTCAAGGATGGCGGAGAAGGCTTCGGCGCAGCTGTTCTTGCGCGTAACCCATGCGGCACGCGCCTTTTCGGGTTCGGCGTTGGCTCCCTTCTGAGCGAAGCCAGGCCATAGCCGCGCTCGGCCTTACTGCGTGTGCTCAATTTCAATTCGTGATCGCCCAGTAGTTTCTCGGCGGCAAGGAGAAGGCCCTCGGCGCTGCCGGCCGTGAGCTCGAGCTCAGCCTCGCGGAGCTCGCGACTGGGTCTGGCCTGCGCGCACGGCGCCATCATCTACGGCCAGCTCGATGTCGCTGCCTTGCGCCTTGATCTTGCGGGTGGTGCGCCGAATGATAGTTTCAAACACGGGGATGCAGTGCGATTCCTTGCACGGCTTTCCGGATGACACGCTTGATCTTCTTGTCAGCGATCTTAGCGAGGTCAGGTTCCTCGTCGGCGACGGGTGCCTCCAACTCGACCGGATTCGACACCCCCTCGGCCACGTGCTGATCAGCTTTGACAGTCTGCAGCCAGCCGCCGTTCTGGTGTCTCAGCCTGAGCGAGATGCCAGCGGCATGCAGATCATGCTTAGGCGTGTCGAAGTAGACAGTTCGCAGCTTCTTGGTTGCGGAAGCCTCGGCAATCTCGCGCAGGGATTCGGTGCAATGGCCGGACCAATCGCGAAGCGACGGCCGCCCTTTCCTCACACGGTTCGGCAATTGCCGATGCGATCTTTGGCTCAGTGCCTTGACAAGGATCGTTTCGGTAGCGGTTTGTAGGGCGAGTATCCCAGCCGCTCCATAACCAGAAACGACCGGCGCACCGCGGTATCACATAGATTGGCTAAGCCTTTGAAATGATCCCTGCTCAGCGTCCATTCCTTAAGCAAGTCCGCCATCAAACCTTGCTCAGCAAGCCCCGCAACAGCCTTTTCGAACTCTCTATCGTCCTTGTTGGTCATCGTCACAGCGAAGCGAACATACTCCAGGAATCGCGCAGATTCGAATTCCTGGGCGGAAAAGGTCATGGCGTTCCGCTGAGCCGCCCGTCGCAATTTCTTCACCATTTAAGCTCCCCCCGCCACACATCGCGATAACAACGGCGCCCCAATGCGGCTGGCTTGAGAGAGATAAGCGCCGACGTACTGGCCGTTCAACAACCTGCACTCGTTAAGCTTTCTGATTAAGGTTAGCGCGCAGGACCCCGTCCTATCCAAAATCCGGCAGGTGGATTAGGTTTAAGGTGCCCCACCAGTGCCCGCTGCACTGCGGAAAGGTGGCGATTCTCATCTTTAACGACGTCCTGACAGGAGGGCTTCGATGATCTGAAAGGGGCCAACATCCTGCTCGATGAGTTGGCGTCATGAGACGACAGCGTACTCACAATCGAGCCGCATCGGGCAAAAGTATCCACTCTTGCCAGTCTCGGCTACCCACGGCGGTGCAAAAGAATGTTCGGCTATTTGCGGGTACGCAGACGAGTCGCGGACTCGGCCTTACCGCCGCTCGTTCACTTTATGCGGATTGCAGTCCGACCGTTCGCCCGAACTGCTCAATGGCACCATGGACGGTCTGGGGTGCGCGTACACTAACCCATCAGCAGCAGCGAATGTCGCCCTCACAATAGAGGAGGCGAGCTCAAGTTTTTGCGTGGCACTTCGATGTTTATGCTTGTTGCCTCGCTACGCCCTGGGCGCTTCCCGCAACCCGCCATAGGCATCCCAGGTTGAGCCGGCGATAAAGCCGGCATCGACCGGAAGATTGATGCCGGTAACGCCACTGCTTGCAGCTGACAGGAGCCAGGCGATCGCGTGAGCCACTTCGACCGGCTCGACCAGACGGTTCATCGCGGTGTTGCGGGCCAGTCGTTCCTTGTTCAGGGCGCCCGAGGCAATGCCGGCCTCCAACGCGATGGTCCTGGTAAATCCAGGCGATACGGCATTGACGCGCACGCCGACGCGGCCCCATTCGGCCGCGAGCGTCTGCGTGAGCTGAATGACGCCGGCCTTTGCGGCGGTATAGGCGTGAATAGGTCCAGACGTCATGCCGGCCACGGAAGCGACATTGACGATAGTTCCGTGTCGCCGCTTGGCCATCCGCTCGCCGACGCTCCGCGCAACGAGAAAAGTGCCTCGCAGGTCGATATTGATCTCGCGATCCCAATTCTCCATTCGGACACGCTCGACCGCATGCATCTTGCCGAATATGCCGGCGGCATTGACAAGGCCGGTGATGGGACCGTGCGCCGCCTCGATTTCGGCAATGCCGTTGACCACGGCTGCCTCGCTTGCGACATCGAAGGGCGTAGGCCACAGGATGGTATAGGTTCCCTGAAGCGGCTCGGGAGCAATATCTACGATCACAACTCTCTTGCCTTCCTCAGCAAGCAAGCTTGCAGTGGCGGCGCCAATGCCGCGGCTTCCACCTGTGATGAGTGCGATCCCGTCAGCGCTCATCGCCGTAATCTCCGGATGGTTCGAACAGGCCTCGGGTGATCAGCTGCTTGTGCGTTGATATGACTTGATGGGGCACGCCAGCGACCCGTCGGCGACGGAATAGCGACGGCTGAGCGGAGAGGGCGCGGCCCGAATTCGACACTGTCCTGAGACTCCTCGACGCACTCGGCTGAAGGTAGCGGCAAATAAGAGCCTGATCAACCATCGCCTAGAAGCGTGCACGGCTGGTCGCTGTGCACCCAATTCAAACAAAGGGTCCTGCCATTCGTGCGGCCCTGGAAGGGTGCTTGTTGCGCGGCCTGTTGACCGCTAATCTAGTTCTCCGTCAGCCAGACAAGACCTTTTTGGTGGAACTCTACAATCCGCAACCAATTGGCAACGGCTGACGATGCCAGATCGATTGTCGATGATCTAATCGCAAAAACGCGAAGGCGAACAACATGTCCACCTTCGTACTCGTCCACGGGGCTTGGCATACTGGCGCTGAACTCGAGCCCACCCGGCCGACATGGCGGTTGCCCAATCCTCCATTAACTGTACTGAAGACAAGTCGCTTCCCCACTCGCTGCCTTGGCACCCGCGTTTGTCGGAGAAGCTCGGCCTGTCTGTTCAGGTGCCCGGCAGCCACGAATTGTGCTTGTTCAATCCTGCACGCCTCGCGCAGGCGATCCTTGAAGCGGGCCGGGATTGATCGCGATTGCATGCTGCGGTCGGCCTGCGCGTGAGGTGACGCGCGCGCCCTCCGCGGCGGCTCGTGCGACCTGAACGACTACCGGCCGCGTCACAGGCGTGGGCTATGCTGATGGCGGCGCCAACGCAAGACCGTTTCGGGTTGAATGACGATCAGTGCCTCCCGTCACGTCGGCACCACCACAACAGCCGCCGAAAACGCGGGCGCCGCGTTCCACTGCGCCTGAGAGAGTTGGTGCTGCAGTGCAACGCGCTTGCAAACAAACCCCCGAGGGCACGACTATCCGCTTGGGAGCCTCGGAGGAGTTGCGGAAGAAATTAATCAACCGGCACAATTCGCCAGCGCTCCGGGTCGGACGAGGGTCGAGGAGGGACGGCTTGAAGCGGCCGCGATTTCGAGAAGTCGATAAGGTCGACGCCGATTGCCGGGCATGACAGGATGTATACCGAAATCGGTCTCTGGTCGGCCGCGCCGGACTACATGCTGGCGGTGCTGGTCCCTGCCTGACGGGCTGACCGGCGCAAAAAGTCACTGCACCGGCGTTCGCGCCGGCGCGGCGGTCTTGGCGATGAGGACATAGCCGCGCGTCTTGTTGTCGTTGGCGGAGTCGGTCGTATTCATGGCGTCGAACAAGTCGGAAGCCTTCACCCAGACCGGCGGATATTTGTAGCGCGCCACATCGAGAATGAGGAATCGATCCGCCTTGGCATCGTAGGCCGCAAGCGGCGAGATATGGCCTCCGGTTTGCTGGCCGATTGCTCTTCGCAGATAATTCACGATCACGAAATGATCCTTAGCGGCGAGATAGTCGCGCGCCGCGGCGCGAAAGCTATCGAGACCGCCGTCCGCGGCGTGATGAACCTCGATCCTCAGCGGATGCAAAGCCAGCAGCCCGCCGAGCTGATCGAGTGTCGTGCCCTGTCTGGCGAGGACGTCGCGCGGCAACACCGCCTCGGTGCGCTCGTCGAGGACATTGTCCTGGGTAAAGATGTGGTACGGCTGATATTCCGGGCTCGTCGGTGCGGGCACGCCCGCTGCGTTGAGCACCATGACCATGCTCGCCACACCGCAATAAGCTTGCGTCTTCTGCGTCACGAAATGGTCGGCGATCGGGAAATAGTTTGCGAGCGCGCCGCTTTCGAGGAAGAAAATCTCGCCTTGGTTCGAATTCAGATCCGTCAAGTTGCTCGGCAGTGGCAGAGTTTCGGCGCGAGCGATGGGTGCGAGCAGGCACAACGCAAGGGCGAGCGCGAGCGATTGCGCGAGTCGGCCAGACATCATCGCCTCTCAAATCCAAGCCAAATCCGCAACGGCTCCGCCTTTTCCAGCAAGCGGTCTTTCAAAGGCCACGCGCCTGAAAGTTCGGCTGATTGCCGCCAAAGAACTGCGTGCAATAGGTCCGGGCACCTTTCGCGCCGTTGTCGGGCAGGTGTTAGCCCCGACAGGCATTGGTATACAATTCTTCCGGCTTGGGAGATAGCGAAACCCGCGCTCCGCGTGTGTTCGGAGGGATTGTGCCTTGGGTCTTGCGTTGGCGCTGCCGGCGCGGCAAGCCAAAGCAACGCGGCGCTCGCCGGCGCAGCCATTGCGGATCGACCGGCAAGTGATCTAGCGAGTGATCCGGCAGGTGATCGTTTCTCGCGTCGCCGTGATTCGGCTCGCTTCGATGCCATGCGCGATGACACGACTTTACGTTTTGACCGTCGAGCGCGGACGGGGTCGCGCCACAGCGGGAATAGGATGCGTGCTTCCCGGCGAGCACAATCCGCCCGTCGACTGGTGCAGGTGGCTATCGTGCTGCCCCCTCAGTCCAGCAGCCGGCACAGCCAAGCGTGAAGGCACGCGATTAGGCTTTGGCGGCGTGAGCAAAATTTTCCGCTGCTATCGCCGTGACCAAGTAATTGAGATCAAGAATCTCCGTCGACCATTAAGGTGCAGAAGAAATGCCAAGGGTTCAGTGTTCGCACGAACGTCAGCCGATACGAGGGTCACGCTCCCTGGCTGTCACGACGTGTTTCCTGACCAAAAGCTTCGGCGAGCCGGCGAAGGCTCCCCTCTGTCTCTCTGGCAAGTCTCTCGATGAGTTCTGCAGCCGACCCACGTCGGGCCAGACGTGTACCCTGGCCAGCCCATAACGACAGAAATTCAGCGCGACCCTCTTTTGCGGCGGCATTGCGAAGTGGCCGCGTCAGCGCGTTCTGAAGTGGAAATGGAAGAATTGCCTGACCGCCATCCTGCCGCTCGACTTCGATCATGAAGCGGTTGACGATGCCCCGCGCAAGGCGGCCGGAAAAGGCCTTTGTCAAGCGTGTCTCGTGCTCTCCGGCGTCGAGGATGCGTTGTTTGTATGCCTCTGGAATCCCGGCTTCTTCGCAAGTCAAGAAAGCAGTACCCATCTGCACGGCACTCGCGCCGAGGGCCAGGGCCGCGGCGACGCCCCGCCCATCCATGATTCCACCTGAGGCGACGACCGGAATTCCAGCGGCGTCGGCGATCTGCGGCACGAGCGCCATAGTTCCGATCATCGCCCGTTCGAATTCGCCCATGAATGTGCCGCGATGGCCTCCGGCCTCGCTACCCTGAGCCACGATGGCGTCGACGCCCGCCGCCCTGAGCGCGAGCGCTTCTTCGACGGTCGTTGCCGTGCCCATCACGAACATGCCGCGCGCCTTCACAGCAGCGATCACGTCCGGCGGCAGTAATGCAAACGTGAAGCTGAAGACGGATGCGCCGCTCTCGAGCGCAACAGCAATCTGTTCGTCGAACGGGAGTCTCTGAACTGTGGGCGGCTCGGGCGGCGGCAGACCGAGCTCCGCATAATACGGCGTGACCCGCTCCACCGCGAGGCTCTGCGCCGGCACCATCTCCGGCGGCGGCAGAGGTGCGAACAGGTTAATGCCGAAAGGTCGCGATGTACGGGTCTGAACAGCGTGCGCTGTCTCCGCGATCTGTGCTGGCGAGAGGTATGTGGCTCCAATGCAGCCCAGCGCTCCGCACCCGCTAACGGCGGACACAAGTGCCGGGGTGTCGCCACCGCCGGCCATGGGCGCCTGGATGATAGGATGGCTGAGCCGCAAGCGCTCCATCAGGGCATTCGTGATTTGCATTGATATCTCCTAAACGGTGTCCGCGCTCACAGCCTCAAGCGGAGCCCCTAGCGCCGCCATCGCGATCTCGATTGCGCAGCACAGAAAAAGTGCGGCCGCACCGAGCATAAAAAGGAGGCGGTAGCCACCTTCCGTCCGCACGAAAATGTCTGAGAGCCCGAAGCCGCCAAGGGCCTGGCCGAGGGCGAAGGCCGTGGTGCACAAACCCCATGCCGCTTTCTGCCGGGCGGCGTTTCCCGGCACGAGCTCGTGCAGGCGTCCCAGCACGAGCGGCACGATGCCTGGAACAAAGGCACCAATGATCAGGCTTGAGACGGTCACCGAGACCGGATCGGTGTAGACCGCCAGAATGGAAACCGCCGCCGCCTGAACTACGAACGCAAGACGAAGTGTCACACGAAAGCCGAGGCGGTCAGCGATCGCTCCGGCCAGAACGGGACCACCCAATGCTCCCAAGCCGAACAGTACCCAGTCTTGCGCCGCCGCCGCCAAGCCCCGGCCAAGTCCTCGCGCGACGAAATCGACGAGGAAGATCATATGCGGGACGAGCCCGAACGCGTTGAGCGCGTATTCGAGATATAGCGCACCCAAGGCAACGCCACCGAACACCACTCTGCGTCCAGCATCTAACGTCGAAGCACGCCCGGCGAGCGGCTCCGCCGCTGGCCATCCGTTCCACGAGATCGCGCTGAGCACGAGCGCCAACGACCCGAGCCCGATCCAGGTTTGCGCGAGACCCAGGCGCAAGAGGGCAGGCACTAAGGTGCCGGAGGCGATGATACCGCAGCCGACACCGACGAAAATGGCGCCTCCTACAAGCCCGCGCCTGGCGGTCGGCACATGGGGCAATACCGTCGGTGCGACCAGAGCCATCAACATGCCGCCGGCGACGCCGGAGGCGAAACGCCATAGGAAGAACCAGAAAAACGAAAGAGGCGCTGCGCAGGCGAAGAAAGCCGCGCTTGCGACGAGCATCATCATGCGAAGCGTCGCGATGCTGGAGATCCGGGAAGTAACCGCCTGGGCGAGCAGCGCGCCGGCGAGATAACCGGCAAGGTTCGCGGCCCCGAGATAGGCGGCTTGTGACGGCTGGAACCAATGAGCCGCAATCAGTTCCGGCAGGACCGGGGTGTAGGCAAAACGCGAGAGGCCGATTCCGACGAGGCTCGCGCACAAGCCCGAGACGGCCATCCGCCACACAATGGCGTTGGCGCCATGATCACACTTCGGACGCTGTGACTGCATGGCTCCTCCATCGACGCAGAGGAGATGCTATTGCGGCTGATGTATCGCAAAAAGCGATTTAAAATGATTGATCTTATCTGTATTGCAGATTGCTATTCGGCTGCCTCTGCACGGGTCGGCGGAAGACAAACGCGATCGAGAAACGTTGCGAGCGCGCTCGATACGAAGGCGTCCCGGCGACGAATAAAGATTGTGTCTGCGGTCGCGTCCGCTGTGGGCAGCTCATGCGCGACTACCTGACGATTGCGTGTCACCGTGCCGATTAAGCTGCGCGGCAACAAGGTCACGCCAAGCCCCGCCGCCGCGCAGCCGAGGATAGCCTCGATGGTGCCGAACTCCAGAAGGCGCAAGTCGACGATGCCGCGCCTTGCCAGGATGTCCTCCAGCCGCTGGCGATAGGAGCAGCCGGCGCGCAAGACCACAATGCGGCACTGCTTGTTTGCGAACAACTCGTCGAGTGTTCGCACGGTCGGCGCCGTTAGGATCGACAGCTCCTCGTGGAAGGCAAGCCGTTGATCGAGATCCGTATGATGTACCGGCCCACAGACGAACGCGCCCTCCAATCGATACTCGAGCACATCCCCGACCATTTCGGCGGTTGTGCCGGTGCGCAGGACCAGATCAACCTCCGGATAATCGGTGACGAAGGCCGCGAGATGGGATGAGAGGCGTAGTGCGGCCGTCGTCTCGAGTGAGCCGATCGTCAGCGAGCCTTTTGGCGTGCCGTCGTCTCGCACCGCTTTTCGCGCCTCCGCTAGGAGCTGTCCGATCTTGGACGTGTACGGCAGCAGCCTATGGCCAGCCTGGGTCAGGGCGACACCGCGGCTATGGCGTCGAAAGAGAGCCGTTCCCAGTTCTTCTTCAAGCTGCCGGATCCGTGCGGTCACGTTCGACTGCACTGTGTGCAATTCCAGCGCCGCCCGGTTCATGCCGCCCAGCCGCGCTACCGCCTCGAAGATCGCGAGATCACCAGCATCCATAGCCTAGGCTATATCATAAAAAATGATAGCAGTCCCCTGGCAATATCGGAAACTCTGCCTGCCCTATCGTCCTCGCATCATGAGGCTGCCGGGCTCGCTCTGTTACGGAACCTTCCGCATCGAGCCTGTGCGGCTGTAAGGCGCCAAAACATGGTCTGGGCCCCAAAGAAGGTCCGCGGCACTTTTGGTCGAGTCCCACAAAGCGGTCTCTTGGCGGAAAACGATTTATCGCAGACGAGTGACCTTTATCGTCATCGGTGGCGTAGATGTGCAACTTTCGATTGCGTATGCGACCGATGAGAGGCCCGGCGTCATAGGTGAAACGCCAATCTCCATTGATCATCGATAGCGCGTTCCATCGCGCCATCTGTGATCATGTTCCTATGCGACCTGTTGCTGAAGCAATCGCCAGCGATTCGCATGGTAGCGCCCAGAATACAGTTCTCGCGCAGCGGATTCGTTCAATCCGCAATCAACTCAAAGCGACAAAAAGATCAGAAGATAACAGACACGCCATTTATTACCGGAAATGGACTGATACTTGGACTCGTGTCTTTGCATTGCCAGTTCCGGAACACTTGAGAAAACCCCCAAGATGCCGCCCATTACGATCCGATTTTAGTTAGAGGACATCGTTTCGGGGTGATTCTGACGGGTCGGCGGAGATTGGAGTAGGGTAGTGATAAACGAATAACAAGACCGATCTTCTACTTGTCGGATAGCAGAGACCAGACCACAGTCCTTCATTTAGCGGGTCGATCGAAGATCGCCCAGCGTTCGATTCTTTCCCTGGCAAAATTAACGCGTCGATCAAAGATCGCGAGCAATTAGCCGGGAAACCAGCGGTTTTCCTGCCGACGTCAGTACCGATACCAGAAATAGTTCCACGGGAAGACGTATGCGACAGGTATTCCCGCGCAGAGGGGACTGCGGGGAAAAATCACCGCCGAGCACGCCGCGGGGGGATATGGCGTGTACGATCGGTAGTGAGCGAACGCCGGAGTCATGAACGTCGATCCGAGCGCGATGAACCCCGCAAGTGCTACAATTTTAGCCATCCCTGTCCGTCTCCCTTTTTCCCTGCACCCCCTGAACTAGGCCACAACATCAGCTCAGTTTCAAGCGCGCAACGGACCCAGCGCCGGAAAGGACATTTTCATGAGACGACGCGAAACACTGAAGGTCAAAGAAAGCCCCCGAGTCGGCCAGATGCGCCTCTCGGATCGTCATGCCGGCATATGGCGCCGGTGCCTTCTTTCTTCGCTTGGCCCGACTGGCGTGCTCCAAGTGTTGTAAGCACTCTACGCAGCGCGACAGGCTGTCGAAGAAATCGTTGAACCACGATCGCTTCTCACCCCGACGCGATACCAGTCCGAATTGTTGGTCTTGGTCCCCTCATTGCCGCTGTCTGGAATCGGGGACCCGGCCAAGGTCGCCGCCATGCATGCGGCGGAGTTCCGACAACATCCAGAGAGCGAAAGTTTCGTCCGCTCCATGCACGTCCAAGGTCAATCCAGATCTTCACCGAACTCTTTATTCCGCGCGGCTCGTTCTGCAAGTTTTGCACCGCGCATCTTCCCCAACACCTCCAGTTTAGTTTCGATGTCTGACATGGTGTCACCTTTGTGTGCGGTGTGTTTGGGGTTCAAATCCTTTCCCCGCGCAAAGTAGAGACTGTCGATAAGCGCTCACACAAAGGCTTGTCGGTCGTATATGCTCGTCAAATTCTTTCCGGAAGCGTTACATAAACGACTCAATATGTTGCGCAAACAACACACTCAAAAACCTTACGAAGGGTTGTTATACCGAAAACTCAGATTCGACAGTATTGGTAGTGTAATCGGCCAAGGATCGGATGCGATATGATGCGCCCCACGCGATGAAGCGAGCGTGAAACCGACGAGTCCTTATTCAGTGATCGATGCGTCCTCGCTGCATTGTATAATAAAGCCTGAGAACGCCCACGGAACCGAGTTTGGGGAGCTTCTATATATCCGTGGCATCCGTCGGCTGGCCTTCGCGTGGGCCTTCACGAGTCGGTCTCGAAGCCGGATGGCAGCGGAAACACATAGAGTCTGAAAGAACCTTACGGTACTAACTGTGCCTTCCGCTCGGGCATTTGGGGACCAGGAAACCTATTGATCGTCAGAGCTTTCATCGCTGATTCTAGATGCGGATACCAGCAATCCGCGGATAGAGGCATCGATCGTTAGTTCGTAAGTTCTTTCGTACGAATGCGATTTAGCCGATGGCAAAACCACTTCTTCTGAAGCGAGGCCACGGGTTCCGTCATCCGCCTCGATACGCAACCTATCTCACCTCGTCATCACCCAATTTCTCAGATAGCTCTGCGCCGATGTCGCAAACTAGTGTGAGAGCAAAACTGGGATTTCCAGGTACGACTGGAAAATATCTCGGGTCGCACTTCCAAACAGAAACTCTCGCTCTCTCGCGTGACCGAACCCTCCCATGACGAGAAGGTTGGCTCCGAGATTCTTGGCGTGAGAGAGGAGATCCTCTCCAATACTCTCTTGTTGTCGTGTTAGAGCATTGAAGCTCGCATTGATGTGTCGTTGTTCAAGATACTGACAAATGGCCGGCCCTGAGGCCAAGGCTGGAAGCTCCTTATCGCCGCTAACAGACGCGATGACAACCTTTTCCGCCTCGATTAGCAAGGGCAAGGCGTCATGCACAGCGCGGACAGCCGCTCGTGTTGCATCCCAGCCGACTACGATCACACCGCTGGAAAACGGCTGAGCTGTTTGTGGTATCAGCAGCAGCGGCCGCCCCGAACCGAACATAGCGGCTTCAACGAGGCTCTGACGGGGATAAGCCAGCGGCCCGTGAACGCCAAGCATTGTCAGATCTCGGACCTGGGCGGCCGCGGTTACCATTTGCCCCAATGAAGGAGCGTAATCGGTTTCGCTTAGAATCACATAGTCTACACCGGCGCGCCGCGCTTCAGACCGCACAAGGTCGGCAGTTCGCGCGAGGCGTTCGTGCAGGCTCGGCGGTTGGCTAAGCCCGCTATAAGCTTGCATGTTATCAGGATCGCTGAGAGCAGCGGGAAACTGCTCGATTGTCGCAATCATAACAGTCATCCGCGCCCTCATCTGTCGGGCAAGGGACACAGCGTATATGGCGGACCGTTCCAAAGTTTTTTCCGAAACAGGGGTAACGATGGCAAGTAGATCTTTCATGAGCGCCCCGCCTTTCCAAAGGTCGTGCTTGGTCGCAGCTCCTGTTGGGCTCGAGCCGAACGACCTGCCTCGCCGGTAAGATGTGTTTGCGCTTCGATTGCGCCGCTCGCCTGATGCTAGCAGTATTTCGCCGCAGTTAGCGCATAGGCACCAGGATAGTATCGCTTTCCGAACAGCAGATTACAACTCACTCGCTCGGCGGCGAGGTGTTGGCAATGGTAACTACGTAGGCTTTCTCGAACAGCATTGAGACCGACGCGTCAACGGGGGTTCTTTTTGGGGAGCGCTCGATGAGCGCGGCAGGAAATGTCGCAAGCCGAACTCCAGCACGGGATAACTCCACTCGCGCGAGACGCCCGGAGCCGATCGAGCAGGAAGCCGTTGTGGCAAGCCCGCGGTCAGGCCGCGGCGCTCTAGTGCGTCGACCCTTGTTGGTCGCGCAGCCTCAGCGAAACGTTCGTCGACAACAGAACACAATAGGGCAATGGGGCAATAGGACAGGGATCGTG
>Ga0126373_10002515_pt1 | contig 13529 bp, 9 predicted proteins | sample PanSoiMetPlot_11_FD_92545 | JGI IMG/M metagenome (GOLD analysis project Ga0126373, IMG submission 92545) | Tropical forest soil microbial communities from Panama - MetaG Plot_11 | ecosystem: Environmental > Terrestrial > Soil > Tropical forest > Bulk soil | place: Panama | collected 2016-02-17 | reverse complement strand
GTATCAGAACCCGAGCGCGAATCCGAGCCCATTCGCCAATCAGTACCCGGTCGAGCAGAATCCGAATTCGCCCTTCGGGCAGCTGCCGCTGTCGCTCTACGGCAGCCAGAATCCGCAGCAGCCCGCCAACCGCAATTACCTGTTCGTCACGGCCGGTCTCGGCCAGACGGACAACGTCGCTCTGAGCCCCAGTGGCGAGTCCCAGACTCTGGCCAGCGTCGGCGGTGTCGTCGATGCGGCGCGCCAGGGCCCGGTGTTCAACGGCATCCTCAAGGGCCAGCTCGACTACCTCTACTACGTGGAGCACGCCTTCCCGGGTCAGTTCATCGGCCGCCTGGATGGCATGGGTTCCTGGGCTCTGGTACCGGATCGGATCAAGTGGGTGCTGGAGGATGACTTCGGTAACGCCCAGGTCGACGCGCTGACGGCTCCCAACCGCAACAACATCCAGAACGTCAACGTGCTCTCGACCGGGCCGGATGTCCTGCTGCGGCCCAGCCAGACCATGTTTTTGACACTCGGCGCGCGCTACCAGTCGTCCCTTTGGCAGACCAGTCCCTACAACAGCAACCGCGTGCTCGTCTCGGCTGCGATCGGCGAGGAGCTGTCGCTGGCATCCAAGGTCTCGCTCAACGCCAATGCAGCTTCGATTCGCTTCCAGGATCCGACGGCACTCAACCCCAACTACGATCGCCGCAAGTACTATCTGCACTACGACCTGCAGGGAGCGCGCACCAGCTTCGCGATCGACCTCGGTGTGGCCCAGGTTGACGAGACTGGCACCTGGAAGAGCGAGCCGCTGGCGCAGCTGCTGCTGACACGCCAACTGTCGCCCTTCCAGACGCTGTTCCTGTCAGTGGGCCAGCAGTACACCGACGCCTCGGACAGCTTTTCGACCCTCACCGGTGGTTTTTCCAGTCTCAGCACTGGCACCGCCGGTAACACCATCATCGCGCCCGCCGCCGGGACCGGCGGCAACTACCTGGACAAGTACGCTGCCGCTGGCTGGAACTACAACCGTGGGCGCAGCACCTTCGGAGTCACCGGGCGCTGGGACCGCGACATCTACACCATTCAACCGACGCCACAGGAGCTTCAGGACTACATCAGCGCGGGGGGGGCGGCCACCCCGCTCAACGTCGAGCGCTGGACGGTCCAGGGGAGTGCCGGGCACATCCTGACGCCGCGAATGACGGGCGATGTTCACGTCAGCTATTCGCACGAGGATTACTGGACCGTCGGTTACATCGATCACTCGATCTACGCCGGCGCCGGGCTCACTTATACGGTCAACAACAAGCTGCAGTACCGGGGGACGTACGACCACAACGTGCGCAATGTGGAGGCCTTCCCCGTGAGCAGCACCAGGGTCGCACCGGGCTATACTGAGAACATCGTCTTCCTGACCGTCGCTTATCAATTGACTGAGTAGCGGCGGCGCCCCTGCCGCCGCGCGCGCTGCGCCGTGAATACCAGCTCCGCAAGAATCACGCTGCCCGGTGCCGCCGCCGCGCGCCTGTCCAGCGACACCTTCTGGATGGCGGCATTTCTGGTCGTCGTCGTCAGCAAGGTCGGCGACTGGATCGAGGCTCTGAGCGGCGTGCCGCTGGTCAAGATCACGTTTGCCATTACGCTCATCGTGGCGTTCCGGGCAGGCAAGCTCCCCTCGCCGATCCGCGCGTGGTCGCTGCGACTGGTGCGTCCCGCCATCGTCTTCCTGCTGCTCGGCATGGCGAGCCTCCTGTGGTCGATCTATAAATCGGACTCGCTAAGGAGCTCGGTGAGCGCGGCGATCTATCTGATCGCGCTGGTGCTGCTCGTGAAGATCGTGCTGACGCCACGCGACCTGTACCGGCTGCTGAAAGGGGTAGCGGTCGGCGGAGGACTCCTGGCCGTCGGCACGCTGGTCCAGTTCGCAGGCGGCCGTGCCGGAATGGAGGCCTGGAACTCCAACGACCTCGCTTACGTGCTGGTGACCGTGCTGCCGCTGGTGCTCGTGCAACGCGTCGGGCGCTCCGCCGTCGCGCAGCTGGTGGTGCTGTTCGTGGCGCTGCTGATGGTGATCGCGACGCTGCTGACCGGCTCACGCGGCGGATTGCTGGGCCTGGGCGTAGTGGTCGCGGTCCTGACCGCCTTCCCTCTTGCGCCGGACGCCGCAGGCCGGCCGAAGCGTTTCAGAGCCATGACCGCGGCAGCGCGGGTCGTGCCGCTCGCGGTGCTGGGCGCGCTCATCTGGCTGCATCTGCCCAGCAAGACCACCGAGCGCCTCGCAACACTCGAGCACATCGAGGGCGACTACAACATGAGTGAAGATATCCAGGCGAGTCGTCTGCTGATCTGGCGCCGCGACCTGGGTCTCGCACTGCGGCGTCCGATCGGCTATGGACTCGGCACGTCGACCACGGTCGATGGCCTGCTGGGTGGCGGGCAGTACCGCACCGCTCACAACAGTCTCATCGAGGTGATCGTCGAGCTGGGCGTGCTGGGGCTCGCCATCTACCTGACTGCTTACTACCGGGTCTGGCGTGGGCTCCTGGCAGTCTGGCGCGAGCACATTGCGCAGCCGACGCCCGACAGCGCGCAGATGCTGCTCTACACGCGCGCACTCAGCATCGCCTTTCTCGGCAACTTTGCGACGGGATTCTTCCTGTCACAGGCGTACTCCGGGCTGTTGTGGATGCTGGTCGCGGTGTGCGCCACGCTCGTGAGGATGGCGGCGCCCGCGTACGGTGTCATCGCCACCGGGCAGCACGCACGCAGCACCGCCCGCCAGTCTGGCGCCAAGTGGGTCTAGAGCCGGCTGATCCTCCGCAGGCGGAGGCTTCTTTCGATCGCGCCGTGCACGGACTGCGCTGGATCGGCAGCGCACGCATCCTCACCCAGATCATCACGCTCTGCCTGACTGCGCTCACGGTGCGGTTTCTGGTACCCAGAGACTACGGACTGGTGGCCACGTCCGGGCTGTTCACCGTGTTTGCCGAGATGCTGCTCGACGGCGGCCTGGTGGCGGTGCTGCTCAGCCGCCGTGAGCTGCCAGGCGCGGTTCAGGGGGCTGCGGTCAGCGCGGTGCTCCTGACCGGCGTTCTGCTGAGCGGGGTGATCATTGCGCTGGCCCCGCTGGCCGGCGCCTTCTTCAAGAGCGAGGCTCTGGTAAACCTGATGCGCCTCGCCTCACTGCAGCTCACCGTGGGTGCCACCGCCATCGTGCCCTCGGTGCAACTGCTGAAGCGAATGCGCTTTCGTCAGATCGCCGTGGCGCAGTCGAGCGCCAGCCTGGTGCAGGGTCTGACGACCCTTACCCTGGCCTATAACGGCGCGGCCTACTGGTCGCTGACCGTTGGCACGCTGGTCGGTCTCAGCATGCGCTCGCTGCTGCTCTGGTTGAGCCTCGAGCGCCGCCCACGGCCGAATGCGCGTCTGTCGCTGCTGCTGCCGCTGTGGCGGCACGGCGGAAAGATGGTGACGCAGCGCGTTCTATGGTTCGTGATCGGCAACCTGGACACGCTGCTCCTGAGCCGTGTCGGGGGGCAGGCAGTGCTCGGTTCCTATGCACTGGCGAAGAACCTGGCGCACTCGCCGCTCGACCAGATCGCTGCCATCGTCAACCAGGTGAGCATGCCGGTGTTTGCCGCCAAGGTCGGTGACCGTGCGGCGCAGGTGCGCGGACTGGCGCTCGTGGCGTCGCTCACCGCGACGCTCGTGTGTCCGTTCTTCTGGGTTGGAGGGGTGCTCTCGCAGCTTGCGTTCCCGCTCATCTTCGGTTCGCGCTGGGCGGCGCTGGTGCCGCCCTTCATGGCGTTTGCCGCCGTGCTGCCGGCGCGCTGCGTATACGTTTTGCTCGATGCGTCGGTGGTCGGTACGGGGAGGTTCGACACGACGCTCAAGAACGCTCTTACCTGGGGGCTGGTCATCGTCCCGCTGCTCTTCATCGGTGTCCGCTACGGGGCGCTCGGTGCGGCACTCGCCACGACCGTGGGATTTCCCGTGGTGCTGGCGATCTCGTTGTGGCGCATCGCCTCGGTCCTCGAAGTCAATATGGGGACATTCGTCCGCCCCATGGTCCGGCCCGCAATCTGCGCCGCGTTGAGCGCCGCGTTGGTTGGGCTGGTGATCATGGTGCTCAAAGATCGCATGCACGCCGCACTGGCGCTGGCTGCGGGGATTGGGATCGGCGCCGGCTCCTACGCGCTGCTGCTGCGGGCCTTAGCCCCCGCGCAGTTCGCTCAGGGCCTGCAACTCGTCGAGCGGCTGCTGCGGCGCTGAAGCGATGCAAATCCTCTGGGCTTCTCATCTCATTCCCTATCCGCCGAAGTCGGGAGCGCACTTGCGCGGCTATCACCTTCTCAAGGCCGTGGCCTCCCGGCACGAGGTGGACCTGGTCGCATTCGTGCAGGAGGCCTGGCTGCGGGTGTTCTACCCAACGCGGCAGGAAGCGCTCAGCGAGTGCGCGCACGAGCTCGGCAAGTTCTGCCGCTCAGTGCGCTTCCTGGAGATCGAGAGTGCCAGCCGCCCGGGCGGCAAGTGGCGCACGGCTGCTGCGGGGTTGGTGCTGCCGGCGAGCTACACGGTACGCTGGCTCGACGGCGCCGGCGGCCGGCGTGTGTTCGCCGACGCGGCGCGCGCCACGCGCTACGCCGTGGCGCACTTCGACACGATCGGGCTCGCTCCCTATCGGCCGCTGCTCGCCGGTGTGCCCGCGACGCTCGGGCATCACAACGTCGAGTCCCACATGATGCTGCGACGCGCGGAGAACGAGCGCCAGCCTCTGCGCCGGCTCTACTACCTGCAGGAGGCATGGCGCGTGCGCGGCTATGAGCGGCACACGGCGCCGCAATTTGCCGCCCACATAACCTGCTCGGATCTCGATGCCGAGCGGCTGCGCGCGATCGCGCCGCGGGCACGCGTGATCACGATCCCCAACGGCGTCGACACCGACTACTTCCGCCCCACCGGCAAGGTAGCGACCCGGCGCTCGCTGGTCTTTGTCGGCAGTCTCAACTGGTACCCGAACGTCAGCGCGGTGGAGTTCCTGCTGCGCGAGATCTGGCCGCCCCTGAAGCGCGCGGCGCCGGACCTGACGCTGGATCTCGTCGGCTCCGCACCGCCAGCGGCGATCCGCGCGCTCGCCGCGGCGCTCCCGGACGTCACGGTGCACGGCTTCGTGGACGACGTGCGGCCCTTCATGGAGCAGGCACTGCTGTACGTGTGTCCAATTCGCGACGGCGGCGGCACCAAGCTGAAGCTGCTGGATGCTTTCGCGATGGAGAAGTGCGTGGTGGCGCACCCGATCGCCTGCGAGGGCATTGCGGTGCTGCCCGGCAAGGAGGTCGAGCTGGCCGAATCCGCGGCCGCGTTCGTGGCTGCCATCCAGGAGCTGCTGGCTCAGCCCGAGCGGCGCGTCAGCCTCGGGCGCGCGGCCCGCGAATTGGTGCTCGCGCGCTATGGGTTCGCCGAGATCGGACGGCGCCTGTGCGACGTATTCGAGTCGCTCGGCACGTCCGCAGTGTGAGGCACGTCACAGCTCGCGGCCCCCGGCGGGCGTTGCAGCCACGCAGCTTGAGCTTGTCTTGATTCTGAGACATTGCGAGAGCGGATGGTTCTGGCAAAAATGCGCGCCTCACGCGCGACCCCCGCGCGCAGCAATTCAGGAACTGTTCTCACATGGTGACAAGACGGACTCTGCTCAAACAGGGCGCCTGCGCGGCGCTCGCGTGGCGCGCGGCGCCGGCCCTGATCGGCACTGCCTATGCAGCGACCCTTTCCGGGTTCGACTATTACATCGGCCCCAATGGTGAGGACACTAATCCGGGCACCTACGCCAAGCCCTGGTCCATAACGGCCATCAACACTCACCGCGCGGTCTACGCCGGCAAGCGCGTCGGGCTGCTGGATGGCACCTATAACGTGCACGCCTTGTGTCAGAAGGGCGGCGGCAACGTGCCTGCGCTGGGTGTAAACGGCGGACCGAATGCCGCCACTCCCACGGTGATCGCCGCGGTAAACCCGCGACAGGCGATCCTCACGGCCGCCAACCCGTTGAACGGCGCCTATGCAACCGCCGCGTGCCCGATCATCGGCCAGGGGTACTTGCAGACGCAGAACAAGGGTAACGTCATCATCGACGGTCTGTACCTCACGCGCTCCTACCAGTACGCGATTGCGTTCTACGCTCCCGTCGGGCAGGCGTTCATGACGACCCACGTGGAGGGGGGGTCAACCGGCTTCGTGGTCAGAAACTGCGAGATCTACGACATTGCGGGGCTCATCAACAACAACGTCGCCGGGATCCTGCTGTATTACTGCACCGGGGCGCTGCTCAGCAACAACAAGATCCACTCCATTCAGCCGCCAAACGTGCAGAACGCCAGCCTCGGCGATTGCGCCGGCATCATCTCCTTCAACTCCCACGCAAATATCTACCAATACAACACGATTTACGACTGCAACGTCGGCATCTACGACAAGAACAACTACAACGGCAACCACACCTATCGCTACAACTATATCGAGTGCGCGGGGCTGACTCCCTTCGCTGCGCTCAACGATTGCGCCGGAGGCAACCCGGGCGACACGCTCACCGTCCACAACAACATACTGCAGGGCCCTTCCATCTGGAATGGAGTCGATGCGCTGGTCGTGCCGTCGGCGCAGGGCCTGGTGTTCTATAACAACACCTGTGTGTACGGCGCTGGCCAGAAGGCCGGCTACGGAATGACGTATCCGGCCAAAGCCAACACGATCTCGCCGGCCGCGATGGTGACCTTCTACAACAACATCATGCAGTGCGCCGGCGAAGTGGGTTACGCGGGGATCGTCAACCTCTGTCAGGGCAGCATCCGCCTCAGCGACTACAATGCTTTCAGCTGTGCCTCAGGCACGCCCTTGATTGCGCTCGCAACGCTGGCGCAGCCGCGGGGGATCCCCAAGGTGTACTCACTGACGCAGTGGCGTTCCGTGACCGGGATGGATTACCACTCGAGCACCTCGGCGCCGCTGTTCATGAGTGCCCAGGATCGCACCGCCACCGGGCTGCAGTTGCGCAGCGGTTCGCCGGCGCTCAGCGCCGGGAGAGCCGGTGGGGTCTCAACCGGAGCTCCCACCGAGCTCGGCGCGTGGGGCGGGGGGGCTACCCAGATTGGCTGCAATTTCGGCCCGGCACCCAAGCCGGTCTCACTCAGTGTCACCTGAGTCGCCTGAGGCGTCGCGAAACGTCCAGTAGGAATTCAGGGAGTAATTCACCAGCATCGCCGGAATGATGCCCAGCAGCTGCGGCACCTGCGGCGCGAGCCGCGGGAAGGCGTGCGCCAGCCCGATGAAGGTTCCGTAGGCGATTACCAGCGACAGCAGCGACACGACGTTGAAGCGCAAGCCGCGGGCATGAACCGCGCTGCTCAGGTGGCGCCCGCGGAATGTCCAGTAGTTGTTGGCCAGGAAGTTGGTGACGATGGCGCACTGGATGGCGACGGGCGAGGCCACGAACTTGTTGGCCCCCAGCGACAGCAGCAGGCTGAAGACTCCGAGGTTCACCAGCACCCCCGAGGCGCCGGTGATGCAGAACTTGATGAAAACCTTGGAGCTCTGAAAGCGGATCCAGGCGACGTTGCGCAGGAACTCGACGATATCCCTGAAGCCGAGCTTGGATTCGCCCACCGTGCGGTCGATGAAGTCGACCGGCAGCTCCACGACCTTGGCGCCGCTCGCGATCGCCGCGTGCAGCAGGGCGACCTGGAAGGCATAGCCCTGAACCTGAAAGCCTTCCAGCGCGATGCGCCGCAGGACCTGCGCGCGTATGGCGCGGAAGCCCGCAGTGCAGTCGTGAACGCGATAGATGCCGGCGACGTAGCGCGCCGCGACGTTGCCGCACAGTGACACGAGTCGACGGTACAAGCCCCATTGGCGCGGAATGCTGCCGCCGGCGACGTATCTGCTGCCGATCGCGAAGTCCGCGCCTGCATCGAGTGCGGCCAGCAGGCGCGGAACGTCGGCAGGCTTATGCGAGAAGTCGGCGTCCATCTCAAAGACCGCGTCGGCGTGCAGCATGTCGATTGCATGGCGCATGCCACGAATGTAGGCCGCCCCGAGCCCTTGTTTGGCGCCCTGCAGGGCATGGAGATTGGGCGAGCGTCGCTGCAGCTCGCGCACCACGTCGATGGTGCCATCCGGGGAATTGTCGTCTACCACCAGGATCTGCATGTCGTGCGGCAGCGACACGAAAACTCTCTGCAGCTCCTCGATCAGCCTGCCGATGTTTCCACGTTCGTTGTACGTCGGAATGATCAGTACGACGCGCATCGCTCGCCAGACTTTAACGTAGTCAGCCGACAATCACGTGACTTACTGCGGTGCCGGCAGCGCTCGCAGCGCTGGTTGCACGGATCGTGACGCCCGGCATGACTCTCTCTAAGATGTCCGGGCAACAAATCCCCGAAAGGGATGTGATGGCGCAAGGAGACCTGTCGGTGGACGGGGCGGAGCCGCGGGCCTACGTGTTCAACGTCGTTGGGGGGCCGACTTACTCCCCGGAGGAGCATCTGCCGGCGCTGCGCCTGCTGTCGCAGAGATTCGCCGGGGAGTTGTGGTCACACGGCGTGTATGACGCGGACCTCGAGGTCGGGCGCATGCGCTTGCGGGTCGTCAAGAACCCGTACCGCGACGGCGTCCGCAACTTCCTGCACTACGCCCAGCGGGTCGAGCGCCGCGCGCGCGAACTGGGTGCGCAGCCGCCGCCAAACCGGGTGGTCGTTTCCTACGACCCGTTCAAGGGTGGCCTGCTGGCGCTGCGCATCGCGCGGCTGATGCGCGCCGCCTTCATCTGCGAGGTGAACGGTCAATACGGTGATCCCGACAACCTGGCCGCGGTGCGCTCGCCGCTGTGGCGCTGGGCACGGTTGCAACAGATGCGGCGGCTCGGTTCGTTCGTGCTGCACCGTGCGCATGGCGTGCGGCTGCTGTACGCCGGGCAGCTGGCGGATTTCGCCTCGGTGAGACGCAACACCGTGGTGCGGCACTTCTTCGCGCTGAGTTACACCGACCGTTTTCAGCCGGCACCGGAGGAGCCGATCGTGCTGTGCGTCGGCTTTCCGTTCGAGCGCAAGGGGGTAGACATCCTGGCGCACGCCTTCAAGCGCGTCGCGGGCAAGTTTCCGCAGTGGAAACTGGAACTGATCGGACATCGCCTGCCGGAAGGCCTGCGGGAGCGGGGCCTGGAGCATCCGCAGATCGAGGTGCTGCCCGGCATACCGCAGCTGCAACTGGCGCCGCGCATGAACCGCTGCGCGATCTTCGCGCTGCCGTCACGGTCGGAGGCAATGGGGCGCGTTCTTCTCGAAGCGGCCGCCGCCGGCAAGGCGCGCATTGCCACCCGTGTCGGCGGCATTCCCACGGTGATCGAGTCCGGCTACGATGGGTTGTTGGTTCCCAAGAACGACATCGAACAGCTCGCAGCCGGTCTCGATACCCTCATGAGCGATGCGCCGCTGCGGCAGCGCCTGGGTGAGCGGGCGCGACTGCGTACCGCGCAGGAGTTTTCCGGCGCGGCATACCTGCAGATGTTCGAGGAGCTGGTTACCGCGACGCTCGCCGCCAGCGCCAACTCCGCGGCCAGCGCGCCTGCCACCGGGTAAGCGCCATGCAAAGCGCGGGCACCCGTCTGCTGCAGGTGCTGTTCTCCTTCCGCGTCGGCGGTTCGGAGATGTTCGGCCTGGAGCTCGCGCGCCAGTTTGTCGAGCACGGTGTGCAGGTGCAGTGCGGGGCGCTCGACGGCTCGCGCGGACCGCTCTGGGAGCGCTGCCTGAGCTACGGCATCGAGCCGGTGGAGCTGGGCGTGCCGACGCGCAACATCCTGTCGCGCAACGGGCTGAGTCTCGCGCTCGCGCGACGGCTGCGCGAGCTGCGCCCGCACGCGCTGCACCTGCAGCACTTTCTCGGCCTGCACAAGCTCGGCATCCCGGCGCGGCTCGCCGGCATCCCGCGCGTAGTAGTTACCGAGCACACGATATTCGACGTGGATCAGAGCGCCGCCGGGCGGCTGCGGGCTCGCCTGGATTGGCGCCTCGCGGACGCCATCACGGTCATTCATCCCGGGCTGCGCGATTACCTCAGCCAACGGCTGGCGATCCCACTCGAGCGGCTCACCGTCATACCTCTCGGCGTCGAAACCGAGCGCTTCACACGGCGCGAGCGGGCCGCGACTCGCGCCCGTCTCGGGCTCGGCGAGGACTTGACGTTCGTATTCGTGGGCCGGCTGGCGCCGGTGAAGAATGTCACGGGCCTGATCGCTGGGTTCCTCAACGTGGTGGCGCGCCGCGGTGGCGGTGCCTGTCTGATCGTCGTCGGGGACGGCACTGAGCGCGCGGCCTGCGAGCGGCTGCGCGCGCACCATCCCTACGGCCGCCTGGTGCACCTGGTCGGGGAGCAGGGCGACACCCGGCCGTTCCTGTCGGCCGGGGACGTGTTCGTCATGAACTCGCAGAACGAAGGCACGCCGCGCGCGCTGCTCGAGGCGATGTCCACGGGGCTGCCCGCCATATGCCCCGCCATCGGCGGGATCCCCGAGATCCTGCGCGGCCGCGGCTGGATCACGCGTGCGGGGGATCCGGCCTCCTTAGAAGCCGCCCTCGAGCAGGTCATCGCCGAGCCCGGCGAGATTGCTGCGCTCGGCGCGCGCTGCCGCGAGTATGTTCTCACCCACTTCGACGCGGCGAGCGTGTTCGAGCAATACCGCGAGCTGCTGTTGGGTTAGAGCATGCGGGCCAGCGGTGATCCGGTTGCAATCCAGCTGATCAGTACCGGTGGCTATTACGGCGCCGAACGCGCGCTCGTCGAGCTCGCCAGCTACCTGCGCGAGGCGGGCTGGCGCAGTCACGTCGTGGCGCTCGAAGGGCAGGGCGCCACCGAGCTGGTGCAACGCGCCAGCGAGCGTGGCGTGCGCGCCGAGGCGTTCGTACCGTCCGGCCGGCTGCACCTCGCGCCGATGCTGCGCAGAATCCGTGAATTGCTGGCATTGCACCCGCAGGCGCTGCTGCACTCCCATGGCTACAAGCCCGATATCCTGCTGGCGTTGCTCGGTGCACCGCGCGACTTCCCCTGCCTCGCCACCTGTCACAACTGGATCAGCGAGACGCTGAAGATGCGGTTGCTGGAAGCGTGCGACAAGCGCGCGCTGCGCCGCTTCGATCGCGTGGTCGCGGTATCCGACCAGATCGCTCACGAGCTCATTCGCAGCGGCGTCCCGCCCGGAACGGTCGCCGTCATCGATAACGGCATCAGCGCCGCGCCCGTCGATCCCGCGGCGCGCGAGAGCGTGCGAGCTGAGCTGGCGATCCCGGAGGAGCGCGCGCTGTTGGTGCACGTCGGACGCCTCGCGCGCTCCAAGCGCATCGATCTGCTGCTCGAGTGCGTTGCGCAGTTGCCGGCGCAGCTCGGCGCCACGCTGCTGCTGGCCGGCGAGGGCGAGGAGCGCGAGCGGCTGGGACAACTCGCACGGCATCTCGGCCTGGGTGAGCGCGTGCGCTTTTGCGGTTACCGACGCGACGTTGCGCGACTGCTCTCTGCAGCGGATCTGTTCGTGCTCAGCTCGGAGCGCGAGGGGCTGCCGATCTCGATTCTGGAGGCAATGGCGGCGGCCTGCCCGATCGTCAGCACCCGTGTAGGCGCAATCCCACGCGTGCTCGAGGACGGCACTGACGCCTGGCTGGTTCCGCCCCGGGACGGTCCGGCACTCCTTGGGGCGCTCCTTGAAGCGCTCAGCGCGCCCGATCAGGCGCGCGCGCGCGCGCGCCATGCCCAGGACAAGTTCGCCGCCCGGTACTCGCAGCGCGCCATGGGCGAGCGCTATCTGCGGATCTACGAGGCGGTGCTGGCGCAGCGGCCGCGGCGCTGAAGGAGCGGCGAGCGTCGGCCCCGAGACCCCGCTGGCCGGCCTTGTTAGAATTCAACTCGATGTACGTCTGCCCCGACTGCAAAGGATCGCTGCAGGGCCTGGCATGCTCAGCCTGCGGGCTGGAATTTGCTCCCGCGGAGGGCTTTCCGAATTTTCTCCGCGGCGGCGACCGCTTTGAGCGGGTCGGCGAGATCAGCGCGCGGTATGACATAATTTACACTCAGCACGAGGGCGCGTGGGAGGACCAGGGACGGACCGCCGAGCTCATCGGCTATTTCGCGCGGCTCGCCGCCACTTTGTCCACGGGCCGGGTACTCGAGGTTGGCTGCGGTGAAGGTTTCCTCCTCGAAGCGCTCACCGCCGCCGACAAGAACGCCGTGGATCTGTCAGTCACTGCGCTCAGGAAGGCCCGGGGCCGCGCCGAGGGCACGTATGCCCTCGCATTGGCAGAGCGGCTGCCGTTTCCGGCGGGCAGCTTCGATCTCGTGATCAGCGTCGGTGTCATGGAGCATTTCCTCGACGAGGACGCCGCGACCAATGAGATCCGGCGGGTGCTGAAGCCCGGGGGTCACTATCTGACCCTGATCCACGTGCATCTCGACCGGGTGCAACGGCTGCGCCAGAAGGTACGGGAGTTCATCTTTCCACGAGCCCGTCCCGCGGCGCTGCTGCGCTGGGTGAGCAAGAAATTACTGCGACCGGTCCACCAGCCGATCAAGAGCCACTACACCGTGGCCAGCGCACAGGCGTGCCTCGAGCGCAATGGGCTGGCGGTCCGCCGCACCATTTCCCTCGCCAGCGACCCTACCGCGCCACTGATCGGGCCCCACGTCGTGATCTACGTGGCGCAGCGTCAGCCATGACGCGCGCAGGCCGCCCGCCAGTCGCAGCGGTCGGCCGAGAATTCCTTTCCGGGCAGCCCGTTCAGGGAGCACAATTGAGCAGAAGACGAGACCGCACCCGGTTGCCGCTTGCGGGGGATGGCATAAACAAGAAGAGCCTGAAGAACTTCGCAGGCCGGATCGCGGGGGCAAGTGGGATCTTCCGCCGCAACTTCCGCTCGAAGATGTTCATCGTTGCGTTCCACCGCGTCAACGACCGCCTCGCAAGCGACGGGCTGACGCTCAACGGGCGCACGTTCGCGGCCTTCTGCGACTTCTTCACGCAGTATTTCACCGTCGTGCCGCTCTCGGAGCAGGTCCGCGGCTGCCGCCAGGGCCGGGCCATGGGCGGCACGCTTTCCATCACTTTTGATGACGGCTACGTCGATAACTACGAGATTGCGGCGCCGATCCTGGCCACGCGGCGCCTGCCGGCCACGCTGCTGGTGAGCTCGGCCTTCATCGGCAGCGATTTCGTAGCCCCCTGGGACCGAACCCTGAGGGAGCCGCCGAAGTGGATGAGCTGGCAGCAACTGCGCGAACTGATGCAACAGGGGTTTGAGGTCGGCAGCCACACGCACACCCACATCAACCTGGCGACCACCGATCCGGAGCTGGTGCGCAGCGACATCCTCGAATCCCGGCAGGTCCTGGAGCGCGAGCTGGGACGGCCGGCGCGGCTCTTTGCCTACCCCTTCGGCAACCGCGAGAGTATTTCCGAGCTCTCGCGCCGCATCGTGCGCGAGGCCGGCTTCGAGTGCTGCGTG
>Ga0126373_10002514_pt1 | contig 13530 bp, 17 predicted proteins | sample PanSoiMetPlot_11_FD_92545 | JGI IMG/M metagenome (GOLD analysis project Ga0126373, IMG submission 92545) | Tropical forest soil microbial communities from Panama - MetaG Plot_11 | ecosystem: Environmental > Terrestrial > Soil > Tropical forest > Bulk soil | place: Panama | collected 2016-02-17 | reverse complement strand
GTGAGCTAACCTCCCTTGCTGCTGTCAAATGACGGCAGGATGTTGCGACCAAACAAAAGAGAGAGTGCCAGCCCTGCGATCCACACCATCAAGAAAACGATAATCCAATTCGCTGGATGCGCCATAAGCGAAAGGTTGATTGGTAGGCGTTCCACGTCAATATCCCTCCGCTCCCGGCATACCGGCATCGGGTGAGGCACCGGGAACGGCGGCGGTCCCTCTGAAAGTTCGGATAGCGGAGGAAATCAAACCTACGGCAAACATGAAGATGAAAACCATAAGGACGACGGTGACCCAATTTTCCAGGGTCCAATTCAGGTACACTTTTTCGGCCATGTCGTGCCCCGGTGGATCAGATGATCTGATGACGCGGACGCAATCTGCTATCAATCAATTCCACGATTGCGTCAGCGTTCGGAACCGGTGCCAGCACGACGTAAGGGTTAGGATCGGTCGCCCGATGTTGTGCTCGATCGTACCAATAAGAATGAAACGGCGCAAGCGGCCGATCAGCCATTCCTTCAACCGTGTATTCGTTGACGCGTTGCTTGTCCTTCTTATCGTTCAAATGAAACACGGAAAAATATGTCGCCTCTGTAAAGAAAAATCTTGGTACGTCAACGGGCCGTTGCGTCGCTGCAATAACCGTGATGCCAAGGGAGCGCCCCGTGCAAAGCAGATTGCGCAACCAGTTCTTATCCGGCGTTAAATAGCCTTCATCTATGTAAACACCGCAGTTTTGCATATGCCAAATTCTTTCGAACCAATTTTCCACATCCTCGATTTGCGACGGCACCGGACGAACGATGTAAAGCCCCGGTTCCGTCGGCAACTTGCCGTTAACGTCCAATTCGACGATGCGCCGGCATTGCGCGAAAATCTGTTCGCGTTTGTAATCCAGAATGAAATACGGACGGAAGTGAAACGGCGCCCGCGACAACAAATGCGCCGCCAATGTCGATTTGCCGCTGCCGGTGGTCCCGATAACGGTTGTGTGGTAACCGTCACGCGGAAACAGAAATTCTGCCATCGCACCAACTCAAAAAATTAGCGCGGCGGAAAGGCGCCGCGCCAAGGTTATAGTGCAAGCAGAAACGCATGTGAGCCTAGTTCAATTTGTTGCCCCGCACAAGCGGGTGATCGGGCGGGAATTCGACATTGCCGACGCCGGGAACCTCCCCGGTGCGGATCGCCGCCGACGATGTGGCGGTTTTGTCGTGGCCGTTGCGCGCGGGCGGCGGTTGCGTCGGCGGCGGTGCCGCCTGTGGCGGCGGGCGCGGGGCTGGTTGTTGCATCATCATTCGCATTCGCCACGCCGCAAAGCGTGTTCCATATGACAGCGAAACAACGCTGGCGAACGTTATCAGCGCCACCGTTTCATCAGGCAAGCGCATGATCGGATAGTATTCGGCAACGCCGCAGTAAGCCGACGCGATTTCATGCGCTTCATCGGGCGGCATTTCCATCTCGGGAATAACGCGCGCCAGCGTCGTATGTATCCCAAGCAAAAGCTTTTCTATGCCGCTTATATCAAGCGGTGCCCCGGCCTTGACGTTGCGCGATCCCTTGGGACGGCCGCGCCGCCGGGGTTCGGTATCTCCGAGGATGACTCCGCTGGCGGCTGGTTCGGCTGATCCAACGGCGTCGGTGTACCCGCCGGTGACGGCGGCGGGGCTGGCGGTGGCGGCGGCGGGCTCGGTGGCTGGTTGTTTCCGTTGTTGCCGTTCGGCGCGTCTCTGTTCCCTGGTTCGCCGCTGGAATGTAACTTGCTCTCTAACGCCGAAATCTTTGCTTTCAGCGTTGCTATTTCCTGCTGTAGCGGTCCTAAGTCCGGTGGCGTCAGTGCCGTTACTCTGTTGTTCATTTCCGTCAATTGATCGTGCCATTGCGATATTCCCTCTTCCAGATCGCTAATGCGTTCACGGTCGCGCGGATCGTGCGCAGGTATCTCATCTAACCGCGATTGTAATTGCCCCGCCGTTGATTGAAGCGCCGCTATCTGCGCGCGTAGCGCGTCAATATCGGCAGTATCAGGGACTTGTGTTGTCATGAAATGTTCACCACACACGTTATCGCTTGAACCAGCCGCTTGAACTTGTCTTGCAATACGCGCAGATCGAACGCCAACCGCGCCGGATCGGGGCGCAGATCATTTTCAGGCGCGTAATCATCGAAACCCGGATGACCGGCGCTGAATAGCGCGGCGTCCAAAGTTTCAAGCGTTATGCCGTCCAATCGCTTCAAGCCCTGCGCGAAAGGGATGATCATCGGCAAGTGCCGACATTACCCGTCGTGCGAGATTTTTCTCCGGTTCCGTTGCCGGATCGCCCGTCGGCTCGGGTTCCTCATCTTCCGGCGCTTGATTTTTCTCCGCTTCCGTTGCCGGATCGCCCGTCGGCTCGGGTTCCTTATCTTCCGGCGCTTTCGTTTGCGGCATTTCCCGCGTTTGCTCCTGCGGCATTTCCTGCGTTTGCTCCTGCGGTGCTTCCGTCATCGCTACGCTCCTTTAGTTGCTGTTCAATCCTTGCCAATCGTTTGTCGAAATTTTCGATCAGCGTTGCCACCTGTTGCACGGTTGCCGTAAGTTCGGGCGCTGCTGCTTTGATCAAATTGCCAAGCATCATTTGCACGCCGCGATTTTCTAACATGCGATCAAGCATATCACCGCTCTCCCTTAAGGTTGTTCACAATTTACCTGGAAAATAATATTTTGACCAGCGGAAATCCCCCCGGATGCTATGCCTACTCCGGCAATTGTTGTAGCCGATCCGCTTCCGTTTACACCGGCGGTAACGGCGGTGGTTATGTTGGCATTAATGGTATGTGTTATAGCTGATGCGGGAATTACAACCCAATAATTGGAGCCGCTGGTTATCTGCGGTAATGGTGTGGAAAAATTAAATTGATATGTTCCTGCTGCCACAGGAGATAATATAGCGGAAGTTCCCACCAATGTTCCCGGATGTCCGCTGTTATCGCTATATAATGACACAGCGAATGGATTGCCTCCGTTTAGAGGCAAACTAACTTGTATGGATAGGATGCTTCCGGTTTGTGGCGCGGTGAATTGAACGCCCATGAAATCGCTAGCTGGCAGACTAAAACTGGTTGAAACAGCAGCATTTAGATTGCCGATAGAAAACAAGATTTCAGCCAAGCCGCTGCCTTGATACGAATAGCAAAATATCGCGTTCATCACACCGGTAGTTGCGATAGCTTTGAATTGCCACGTTTCGGCAGCATTAAGTTTTACCTGTAAACTGTCCATTGTCACGGCATTGCCGCCGGTAAAAAATGTTCCACTAGGACCAGTGGAAGCAATTGAAAATGTTCCCGCAGTCAATCCATCTACATGCCAATTTGTCAGCGTGATATAACCGCCTGCCGTGTAAGGTGACCCAAATAATACTGTTGTGTTAGTTCCCGCTACGGCATTAATGTATTGCCATTGATCACCAACGGCAGGGACAACAAAGCCGGTGCTGTATTGGTTGTTTCCGCGTGAAATACGTGGGCTTGCTAGATACTGCGGATACACCAAACTAAGTTCCGCACTTTCTCCCGGCGGAAGGGTTTCATTGGTGAGGAATATGGTGGTTTGTGAAGTATCTCCCGTGACAAACCCTTTACCAATGATCACACATTGAAGCAGGTTTGTCATCACCGGTTGCCAGTTAGTTGAAAACTGCGCGCAAGTTATCAAGCAACCGGTATCGGGAAAATAGACATAAACCGCGGCATCGCTGCCGGTGTTGTCTATGTAACAACCGCGTATTGCATCCAATTGTTGCGATTGATTGTTGACCGCCAGATTGATCGGGACCGCTATTTGGTTATTGGAATTGCTGACGCCGTATAGTGACCAATTGAATGACAGCGACCACACGCGCGGCTGATATTTCAGCAGCGTTCCTAGTTTGGTAGGAAACGGAACCGGGGCGCCGATGAAGGTTGCTTGCGGGATCGCGGCAACATTGAAGGACATTTATTCCCTCCGCGTCAGCGTGACCACCAAATCCATTATAAAGTTGATATAATTCGCGCAACCAAACAAATTATATTCATCGTTGCGCCCCGCGCTGGCATTGGGATTTAGCACATATCCATAACTGAAATCAAAATCACATCGGATCGGATAGTGCGACAGTTTGTTGTCATCGCGCCATTTCCGATTGAAGTATAGAAAGGAGCTTTCCGCGATCGGTGGCCACGCGTGGAACGGGTCTTGTATCGAGCGCATAGACGACCAATATGGTACTATTACCGTCATCTTCGCGCCGGCCTTCAGCACACGAAAGCATTCATCCATAAACGGCAAGCGTTCCGGCCCCGACAAGTGTTCCAGAAAATGCGCCGTATAGATTGCTTCCACGCTGTCGGGAGCGATAGGCCATGGTGTATGTCGCAAGTCTAAAACGTGATCGGCGCCGACGGTTTCATCTATGTCAATACCGATCCAACCGCTACCGTATTGTTCCACGTTCGGACGATTGCCGCCGCATCCTAGATCAAGCTTAAGCGGGTCGCCTGTAATCAAAGCCGGTGCCAGCATTGTTTGCTCCTTACCACATTGTATCTGTTGCCGCGTCATAGTGTCCGACTTTCACGCTGCAATCAATCGCGCAGCGATAACCGTTTTTGCGAAAGTCATTCCAAGCATACAAATCTTGTGTTGCCATTCCTTCCGTTTTTGACGCTGTAGTTTTGAACCAGGGACGGCGCAAACGTGCATCCTTGAACATGGCGATCCTAAACAGAGTAAATCCCATGCCGGTGCCGTTGCATTCCTTCAATTTTCCGGCAGCATCGGGGCGTTGCGGCCGCAAATTGAAAGGATGTGATGCAGGATCACCCCAAATCTGCGCCACACCGCCAACACCTTTAGTCCAATACAATCCGCCGATCGCCGCATATTCGGGATGTGCTTCCATCTCCGCTAACAGTTTCAACAATCCATCAGCCGGCGGGGCGTTGTCGTGTTCCAGCGTCAATATATATTTCCACGTTGATAGATCGGGATGCGATAGCACCGCATCAATGCAGCGCGAATATGCGTCACCTACTTCCAAGCCGACGGCGAACAGTCGCGCTATACGATTGTTTGGCGGCATCATCAAACCAAGCCATGATGCGACAACCCGTGTCGGAACGCTGCCGAATGCGGGGACAATGATAACCGTTGACAAATCTTTGTGTGCCGCCAGCGTTTCCAATCGCGATATGGATTGATCTAGATCGGCATTGTGTTTGCCGCCGTCGTAGGATGAAATGATTGTTGGTTGCATTATTCTATGTCCCGTAGCCGACAAGGTTACCGTATGGAAGCGTCGTCAAATAACTTATATCCGACAAGGCAATGGCGGAAGCGTGCGCCGTCGAATAGGTAGAACTATAAACGCCCGCGCCGATTTCATGCGGTCCCAAACTTTTATTGGTGACGGTAGCGCCGAAATACTGATAACTTTGCGCCATCTCATTGTTTGCAACCATATGCCCGAATTGCGGTAGCATGTTTGTTGTACCGGAAATAAGCTCCCGTATACCGACAAACCACAATCCTCCTGCCGTAAGTGTATTGCCAAACGGGAAGAAAATTTCTTGCACCGGGCCAAGATTTGTAGTGAAAAACAGTTCAATCAGAGTTGCGGCATTTAAGGTAGCATCATGTCCTTGATACGTTACGGTTGATTGCGAGTTGCTAAACATTGCCGTTAGATTGCCGCCGCTCATTGATGATTGATTGGCGGAAACGGTTGTGGATTGCGTCGTAGATGAAACGCCGGTGCTAAATGATGATGTATTGGAAAGCCCTATCGGCAATCCTATGGAATAGGTAGCGGTAAAACTATTAGAGCTTTCGCTGATAGTTTCGCCGATGGACATGGTAAGTTGTGTGCTGGCAACCGTGAATATTGCCGACGTGCTTCCTGCGGAGCCTTGTGAATATAGAAGAAAATCATAACTTAATCCGGCGCTGAAAGTTGTTGATTGTGTTGAACTTGTTGACGCGGTAAGACTTTGCCCCCGCGTCCAATTGCTCGCAATGGCGAACATATTGGCGCGGCTTATGACTTGATTATTCTCAACCGGAACCGGGCACAGATACAAACTGCCGGAAACCAATTGTTGCACAACCTGATAGGTTTCTGATGATGAAAAACGATGAAAGCCTGATCCGCCCGCGCTGCTGCTTGTGCTAAAACTTCCGCTTGTCAGTTGTAGATTTCCATAACCAGGGAATTCTACATAGGAATTAGTGAACCCTCCGCCGCCGGCGGGAACGGAAATCACCACACTGCCGCCCGACATGCCGACGCTGGCAATCCCCGCGCCGTCGAATGACAGGCTCCGCGCGTCTATGGTTGAGGATGATGATTGCCCGGTGGTGTTGCCAACACCATATAGCCCTAATGTTTGATTGGTTTGCGCCGCATCGGTTGCACTGATGATGACGCTGCCGCCCGACATGCCGACGCTGACAATCCCCGCGCCGTCAAATGACAGCGTGCGCGCGTCAACCGTTGTTGATGACGATTGCCCGGTGGTGTTGCCGACGCCATATAGCCCTAATGTTTGATTGGTCTGCGCCGCGTCGGATTGGGTTGCAGATATGATGACGCTGCCCGCCGAATACCCGACGCTGACAAGCCCCGCGCCATCAAATGACAGCGTGCGCGCGTCAACCGTTGTCGATGACGATTGCCCGGTGGTGTTGCCGACGCCATATAGACCAAGGGTTTGATTGGTCTGCGCCGCGTCGGATTGGGTTGCGGATATGATGATGCTTCCCGCCGAATACCCGACGCTGACAAGCCCCGCCCCGTCAAATGACAGCGTGCGCGCGTCAACCGTTGTTGATGACGATTGCCCGGTGGTGTTGCCGACGCCGTATAGGCCAAGGGTTTGATTGGTTTGTGCCGGGAACGCGGCGCCGCTGATCGTTATGGTGTTTGACGATTGCGATAGAGTGATGTTGTTGCCGCCGGCAATGACCATCGTGCCTGTGGAAAACGTCGTCAGCGTGCCGGTGGTGTTGCCGGATGCGCTGACGATGTTGTAACTGCCTGCGCCGCCGCCCGCTGCGCCGCTGATAGTTATGGTGTTGGATGATTGCGACAGCGTGATATTGTTGCCGCCCGCTAGGACAATCGTGCCGGTGGAAAATGTCGTCAGCGTTCCGGTGGTGTTGCCCGACGCGGAAACTATGTTCACGCCGTCGGCCGCCGCCGCTGGCGCGGATATGATGACGCTTCCCGCCGAATAGCCGACGCTGACGACGCCGGCCCCGTCGAATGACAGCGTGCGCGCATCTACGGTCGTGCTGGATGACTGCCCTGTGGTGTTGCCGACGCCGTACAAGCCTAATGTCTGATTGGTCTGCGCCGCGTCGGATTGGGTTGCGGATATGACGACGCTGCCGCCCGACATGCCGACGCTGACAATCCCCGCGCCGTCGAATGACAGGGATCGCGCATCACGCGTTGAACTTGAGCTTTGCCCGGTGGTATTGCCGACGCCGTACAGGCCAAGTGTTTGAACCGTCTGCGCCGCGCCGCTGATCGTTATGGTGTTGGAATTTTGCGACAGCGTGATGTTGTTGCCACCGGCTAACACCATGACGCCTGATGAAAACGTTGTCAGCACGCCCGCAGTGTTGCCGGATGCGCTGATAAAGTTAGCACTGCCGCCGCCAGCACCCGCAAAGATTTGATAGACGACGGACAAGGCGGTTGCCTATTTGGGAAAGGCCGCGATCCAATCGCTGATTTTATTTTCGCGCACAAGCAAGGTGGCGCTGCGCTTGTCGAGAGCGCGCGAACGATCGTCTAACTGATGTTCCAATTCGCGCACGGCGTTTTCGCGTTTGCTCACAACGGTTGCCGCCGCATCATGTTTGTTTTGTGCAATGGTCAAATCGCGTTCGTGCGAATTTGCTGCCCGCTCTCTATGGTTTAAATCGCTGTCGCGTTGATCAAGCTTAAGCTGTCGCGCCGTGCTGGCGCGTTCAAGTTCGCGCAATGCATCTTCGCGCCGTACATGATCGGCGCGAGCTTCATCCAGCTTGCCAAGATATGCCCCGGTTTCGATTTGCTTATCATGCAAATCTGCTAGTGCCTTTTGGATTGACTTTTCCCGTTCGTCCAACTGCGCCAAGCGATCGGCCATCGCCTGCGGATCGGCAAGCGTGCGTAGCAGCGCGGAAACCGTATCGCCACCGACAACGGATGACATTGTGAATGCTCCTTAGTTGGGCGTTTGCGTATACCAAACGGTTCCGCTGACTTGCACGGCGCCGGGATTTAGGATTACAAACGCATTGCCTGATGATGTGGTGTACCAGGGTTTTGCCACTTCATCCAAAATTATGCTGCCATTGGCAGTGAGCGGCATGGGGCCGGATAGCGCGTTCACCAATCCATCGTTGAAGGTAAAATTCCCGGCGGCGCCGACAACCATCAACAATTGCCGCACGCGAATGATGGTTCCTGCGACAGCGGGAACGGCAAGGATCGTTGCCGACGTGGAATTCAGCACAACCTGCGAAAGCGTCGGCGCACACGGCCAGACTTGGTAGCTCTCCGGCATGTTGCCGAAAAGGACGTTTATTTTCGTGCCGGGATTGGTGGTCGCAATGTAGTTCATCCTCCCCGATGCTTTCACCGGATAGATGCCTTGGGAAAATTCTTGCGCCGTGATCAGGCATTGCGTCAGCGGAAAGAAAAGCGAAAGCGGCGTAGGGTTCAATGAATTGTCTATGTACACATTGTTGATGCTCTCGATTTTCGACGCCGCCAATTCCATGAACAAATCGTCGGAAAGCGTACCGGTTGCACCGGGGCCGCTGGCGGTGAAATCCAACACCACCGGCAGGCATCGCCCGCCCTGATCAGGAAAGTAGCTACTCGCGACTTTGTACGGTACGCGCATCAGATTGGACATGGTGCAAACCTTCCCGAATTGGTGCGGTCGCGCGAACCTGCCGCCGCATATAATTCTGTTCGCCAAGCTTAGAGAATGTCGGCGCGGGATTTTGTGTCGTGATAACGTGCCCCGCCAGCATGTCCGAATAACGCTGCCACGTTGCAACGTTAGCCGCCCGCCATTCGTCCGCCCCGGCCTCCTGCCAGCGCAACCCGTATCGATCACGCGGGTAAATGCGCAGATCAACGCCTTTGGATCGTACCTTAAGACGTTCGCGGTCGCAATCATCCTTGCCGGCTATCATGCCGCAATATGTCTTGCGGCCAGTGATGATCACTGCGTCAAATGTTTCCTCTAATTTCCACGCGCCCAATCGCGTGTCGTGTAGGTCGTGATTGCTCAAGCGCCGACAGATCAAGCTATCTGTATCGCAATAGATCGGATCGTCAGCGTTATGATACGCTGCCATCAACACCGCACGCGCCGCGCCGGTGATGCTGGCGCCGGTGCCGACGTTGTTGTAACGATGCCCCGGATTAGGACGGCGCCACACGTCGAACAGCGGCGATCGCTGCCAAGGCATCGAAGCCATATGCAATATGTCTATGTCGGCTTGCGTTGCACTGCCTGCGCGCTGGCGGTCCTTGATCTCTTCCAAGAATGCGAACCATTCGTCGGGCGGCAACTGATCGTGATCCACATAATAAAATTCTTTGTACTTGGATGGATTTTGCGCCGTCTTGCCATATGAGTTGGTTAACAGGTATTTGAGAAAGATGCCTTCCTTTTTCAATTCCTCATATGTTTCGCCGCTGGCGGCTTTCATGTCTATCTTTGTTTGCTGCCTGCGATCGTACATCGGCACAATGAACTTGGCGAAGTTTGTACGCTCCGCGTTGTCAACGTGTCCGATCACTTCAACGTCTTTGATCCATCCTAGCCGCAACGCCGTGCTGAATTCCCATATGGTCGTGAAAAACTTCTGCGGCTCATTGCTGTAAATCGCGTTTGTGTGCTTTTCCCCGGTTTCCTCGCGTTGGAACAGCGCGCCGTTGCTGCGGCAGATCACATCCAAGAAAACGGTATCCTTGCCGATGTTACTACCGCTGCGCCACACGTAATCTCCGCCGATCGGGTGTTCGCGTGTTGCCATGACGAAAGGATACATGCTGTTTGTATCAAGCATCACGTATGGATCAGGATAGCGTTTGCTTTCGAACAACCCCATGCCGGCGATACATTCGACGCGCCCGCCGTAAAAGTATCGGCGCAGATAAGTATCACCGGGAAGCACCGTGCCGGCAGGGAACACCTTATCCCAAGGCTTGTTTCCCTTTGGGCCTTGTGACACGCGCGTATATTCCTTGATCTGCGCCACCTTGTAATGCTGCTTTAGCGCCGTGAACGCCGCTTGCCCGATGCTGATTTTCAGGCCGAATTCTTGTGTGAAACGACGGATGAAATCGAACAAATAGACGCAATCGGAATGCAAGTAAGCTAAGATTTCTTCGCGAAATTTGTGGCGATTGCGCTTAAGCATTTTTGAATAGTCAAACGTGTCTTTTTTCCACGCTGCCAGTTTTTCCGGGAGTATGTGGAGGCTATCGCGCAGTTCATGGTTGCCAATCTTCGCACACATAATGGCTCGCCCCTTATATCGAACAATTCCCCGCAGGCGCGACACCAAAAACATGAAATCGAATTTTCCTCCGTTGTGGGCATAGATCGTATAAACATCAGGGAGCATTTCAATTGCATGACACACTCGCTCCATTAGCTGCTCTGGATCGTCATTCCAGAAAACTTGCGAGCCAAACTGATCGCTGTATAGCTCCGCGCAAAAGGGAAAGATTGGCGTTGTGGAATTATCTTCGATGAACGGATCAGTTTCCAAATCGAGCACCGCCAGATGTTGCAAGCGCAAGGAGCGTTTGATTTGTTTGTGGCGGGCTTGCTTTTGTGCGTTGGTAAGACGATCGGAATGCGGCGATGTGTGCTCGCGCTTGGCGTTGTGATGCGGCGCCCGCGACGGGGGAATATGCCCCGGTATGATCACGGCTCCCGACATGACGGAAGCCTAACGCCGCGATCGTTGCTTACGTTTTCTTGCTGCGCGACGGCGCCCCGCTAGATATTCCTCATATTCTTGTTGTTCCTTGCGCGATCCTGCGCGGAAACTTTCTACTTCAATAAAACCTTCTATTTCGTCAAAATCAACGCCTTGCCCGCTTTCCGTTTCCACGTAATATTGCAGTTCGTCAAGGCTGGCAAACGTGCGCCGCGAAAATACACCGCTGCCACGAAAGCGGCGCGGCAGTGTGAAATAACGCTGTTCCCCGGGACGGTTCGGGCGGTTGATGCTGGCAAAGTCAAGACTGATGTCCTTATCAATGGTTTTCTTGCCTTGTGGCGTATCAACAACCCGATGCGATTTGATCTTATCCCCCGCCAATACGCGAAACTTTTCCCCCTTCTCCCGCGCTATAACCGCTACTTTTCCTTCGCCGCCAATGCCAATTTTGCGGCGTACCTCCTGCGCTTTTTTCGACGATGATAGTTTGACGGCGGCAGCGTTGCCTGCGATGACGGATTGATATTTGTAAATCTTGTTCTTGACGAACGTGCTAGGAGCTTTGTTCGGATCAATTTTTTCCGATAGCAACCCGGCTTTTTGTAGCTTGCGAATTTTGCGCGCGGTTGTGGCGCGTTGACTTGCCGATCTGCGTTTGCTAGAAGCCATGATGATCGGTGCCCTATACACCGGTTAGAAGCGCCCCGCTTCAAAGCCCCGCCCGGTGACAGCCGGCGGGGCTTCTACTTTTGGGCCGCACCACATTGTCACTTAGACGACATGCGCACAACAGGTAAGGACACTTTACCTATTAGGGTGTCAGAACATCCTCTTTTTGTTCGAATTCGTCGCAGTACATATTCTCATCGTTGTTGACCCATGCCGGAAACCGGATGCACGGCGCGATCCGCGATTGCGTCAGGTTCGCAACGGGCAAGCCTTGCTTGATAGCGTCCGCCAGCGGCATCATTGTTCCGGGGTTGACGGCGACTAGTTCCCGCGCAAGCTCCGCGTGCCAGTGAACGCAGTTCTTGCACTTGCGATCAAAGAAAGGATGAGGCGGAACGTTTAGCCGTGGCATGGCTAACGCTCGCCCGGTTCGAACGCCATGCGGGCGATGAAGCGCCAATAGTCGATTACGCGTTGGCGATCATCGCCACACCAAAACGTCACCGCCGAGCGGTCGTCATCGCGCGGCGGAACATAGTGCAAATCGGGATGGGATTTGAGATAGATACGCAAGCCGTAGTTTGTCATCGTTTCACCGGTTCGCGATGACGTATATTGAGCGGTGACAACTTCGGCCATGACGGGGTTGTTGCCGACCGTTATCAATTCTTCGGTGTAGACGTTGACGCGCATTTGCCATCTCCGTTTGTGTTTAGGTTTAGATGATGAAAAAGCCCGCGCGGAGTGGGGACACAACGCGCGGGGAGTTGTAGCCGTTGCGGTGCAGAGCGCCGCCCGTTCAAGCATCCGGACGGACAATGACAACGGCTAGCGGCGAGCGGCGCGACCTTGCTGCTTCGATTGATCGGTAACTTGCTTCGCCGCACCGTTTGCTAATTCCTTGGCGCGTGCATCGCGTGCCGCCGATACTTTTTCGAACAGCGATCCGAGAGGATGTTTGCCTTCAAATGGCAGCGCCGGCACAAGTTCCCAAGAATAGCCCGCCGGATTCTTCGCGGGGATTGCGTAACAGTCAAACGCGAATTCGACCGTCGCGCTGTCGCTGGTCTTTTTCACTTCCTTAAGCTTGTCGGCAATCAGCGTGTGGAAAGCGTCGGGAATGAACATCACGCCGCTTTCTTGTTCCTCAAAACGCTCGCGATCCGATGGCACGGCGACGAACGATCCGCGCAACCCTTCGAACTTGTCGGCGCCGTCGGGGCTGGCACGTTCGATCAAATCGCTGGCAGCGCCGTAAATGCTGCCAACGAAATATTTCCCGCCGCCCGCCGCCAACTCTTCCGGTGTCATGTTTTTGACCAGCGATGGATTGCCGATGCCGGTAAGCGTTATTTTGGAACGCTGCGCGCGGATCGGCATTTGCGTCGGGTTGGCGGTGCCTTCAACGATTTGCGTATCTGCCATTGTAGTTTTCCTTATGATGGTCGCGTTGCGAGTTGTAACAGCGTGAATAGAGCGACCGAAACTATCACGCCGTTCAATCCAAACGCCACATAGATGACGATCAGCAGCGCAAGGATAGCGAGGAAATACATCATGGTTATATGATCCGTTCTACACCGATCGCGATTGCCAACGCGTCGGCGCTGTCGCATCGCATCGTGGCTTCGCCATGGCGCCGATCATTCGCTATCAACCGCGCCATTTCTTTGATGCACGACAAGCAGATTGTTTGATGCGGAACTACACCGGCAATCAAACGCGCCGGTGCGCCAGATTTGCAGAGCACTAAGTTTCCGCTGACAGTTCCATCATTGTTGTAACAGCGGATATGTGTTTTCTTGGCGGAAGGAACGATGCACGCGCGGAAAGCTAGGGGCATGGGAATTCCTTTCCCAGAAAAAACG
>Ga0126373_10002513_pt1 | contig 13534 bp, 15 predicted proteins | sample PanSoiMetPlot_11_FD_92545 | JGI IMG/M metagenome (GOLD analysis project Ga0126373, IMG submission 92545) | Tropical forest soil microbial communities from Panama - MetaG Plot_11 | ecosystem: Environmental > Terrestrial > Soil > Tropical forest > Bulk soil | place: Panama | collected 2016-02-17 | reverse complement strand
TGACAACACAACAGAAGCAGGATCTCCTGAATTTCCTGAGGATCCTGTAAGAATTCACCGATGAGTATCCCCGGCCGGCGAATCCATCGAGGTTCGCCGGTCGCTTAGCCGCAGTCGTCTGGCGCAGGCGAATAACGAGTTCGTATGCTATAAATGATTGACGAATTTCAACCCATGCGCGACGACATTCTTTCCGTCATCTTCGCCGCAATTGATGAAGTGAATGAGCAGTCGGCGGGTGGATTCCAAATTCAAAAAGATCTCGAGACGCCGCTCCTGGCGCGTGGATCCGGTCTGGATTCGCTTGCGTTTGTAAATCTGATCGTCGCGATTGAAGGTCAGCTGGAGACCAGGATGGGACTGTCGGTCGTGCTCGTGGATGAAGACAGCATGTCGCTTCAGGAAGCGCCCTTTCGAACGGTCGGGTCCTTAGCCAGCTACGTGGAGGCCGTCGTCGCGAGGCAGAGTGCAGCGACGCAAACTGCCGATTGAAAAGCGGTTGCAATATTCTGATCGCTGGCAGCAGCCAGGGAATCGGAAAAGATTTGGCGCGGCACTACGCCGGCAGGGGCCACCATGTTGCTGGCTTTAGCCGCGGCCAGAGCGATCTCACCCATGAGCGTTATCGCCATTTCCGCGCGGATGTGGCCGATGCCGGTCAGGTTCAACATGTCTTTTCGGCCTTGTTGGGAACGCCGCCGGATGTCCTGATCTATTGCGCCGGCAGCAAAGCAAACAGCTTGGCATTGCTGATGTCCGCAAAAGACGCCGAAGAAACGCTGCGCAGCAGTGTTCTGGGCGCTTTTATCACCACCCGCAACGCCGTTCGCGGCATGAAGCGTCGCGGTTTCGGACGCGTGATCTATCTTTCCTCGGTCGTCGTCCCGTTGGGACAGGCGGGCAGCGTCATTTATGGCGCGGGTAAGGCTGGTCTGGAGCAGTTAGCCTTCTCCATGTCCCGCGAATTCGCCAAAGAAAACATCACCTTCAACGCCCTCGGCCTTTCCATTTATCCGTCGCGCATGACGGAGTCCATGGGCGAAGCTGTTCTCGATAACACTCGTTCAGTTTTGGTCAAGTCGGCAGACATGGCGCTCGACGAACTGGTGGGAGCCATCGATTTCTTCGCTTCCGATGCGGCGCGGCAGATCACCGGCCAAACGCTCTATTTCGGAGGGGTGCGATGAGCCTCCAGGTGACCACTTTTGTGAATGGAAGGTGGCGGGAGAATTGTTATTTGATCGCCGACAGCCACGCGGATGTTCTGATCGTGGATCCCGGCAGCGACGCCGCGGGTCTTGCAAAGTTGATCGATGAGAACGGCTGGCGTCCGCGCGGCATCGTCAATACCCATGGCCATTTCGATCACATAGGCGCTGTCGCCGATCTTATGGATCGGTATGCGGCGCCGTTTTACCTGCACCGCGGCGACGAAGCCATCCTGCGGCGGGCCAATCTGTACGGCAAGGTTTTCGAGCATCCCGATCCGGTAAGAATTCCGGCTATTACGCACGACATTTCGAAGCTTCCGCCGCTGTTCCAGTTGGGCACATTTAATCTGACCTGGATTCCGACGCCCGGACACACAGCGGGCAGTGTTTGCTTCTTGATCGAAGGCATGTTGTTTTCGGGCGATACCTTGATGCGCGGAACGATCGGTCGTACTGACCTGCCCGGGGGGAATCGGGCACGGTTGCTTGCCTCCGTGAAAGAACTGCAAAACCTCGCAGCCGATATAGTCGTGTGGGGCGGGCACGGTCCGTCCACTACCGTGGGCGCGGAGTTTTCGGAAGGATCGCGTGTTCGGAGCCTGATCGCTTGACCGCAATAGAGACGATCGCGGTCGCCCTTCCCGCCCGGGTGCTCACCAACGAGCAACTGAGGGCGGAACAACTGGACTGGGATTTTGATCGGCTGGAACAACGAACGGGCGTGCTTGCGCGGCATGTCGCCGCTGAAGGCGAAACGGCGCTGGACCTTGCCTTGAGCGCCTGCAAAGACCTGGACGCGCGCGACGAACTTCACGCCGACAAAATCGACGCTTTGATTTTCTGCACCCAGTCGCCGGATTACATCATGCCGCCTAACTCCTGTCTGATGCACGGCAAGTTAGGGCTTGCTGCCAATGTTCTCGCGCTGGACATAAACTTGGCTTGTTCCGGATACATCTACGGTCTGCGGCTGGGCTCCAGTCTGATTGAAAGCGGGGCCGCGACGCGAGTGCTGCTGGCCACCGCCGATACCTACACGCGCTATATCCACCCGGGGGACCGCGCGACCCGCTGCTTGTTCGGCGACGGGGCTGCCGTCAGCATTCTCGCGCCCTCGGAGGATGGCCGCGGTATTCGCGATATCCGCTGCGGAACATCGGGCCGGCATTACCAGCAGTTCATGATCCCGGCTGGAGGCATGAGACTTCCGCATTCCTGCGAGACGGGCCGCGAAGTGGTGGACCAGAGCGGGAACGTGAGAACCGCCGAGCACATAGTAATGGATGGGCTGGGCGTGCTGTCTTTCTTCAACAAGACAGTGCCGGCGTCAGTCCGGGAAATCCTGGCGGCCAATGATCTCATGCTCCAGGACATCGATGTGTTCGTCTTCCATCAGGCCAGCAGAGTTGCGCTGGATTCCATTCGCACTGCGCTCGAGATTCCGGCCGGCAAGATGGTGATTGAATTCGCCGATACTGGTAACCTGGTTTCCGCTTCCATTCCCGTAGCCCTGTCGCGGGCGCTTGAGAAAGGATCTGCGCAATCAGGTCAACTCGCGCTTCTCTGTGGTTTTGGCGTCGGCCTGTCCTGGGGATGCGCCATCGTTAGGCTTTGAGTCATAAATTGTGAGCAACGTCGGCTTCATTCTGGATCGTCTTGCGGCGCAAGAGAGCCCGCCCGCCCTCTATTGGCGTGACGAAGGATATTCCGGCTCCTCGATTTGTCTGCAGGTTCAGCGGGATCTTGAATATCTACGAACACACGGCGTGGACGCCGGCGCAACGGTGCTGCTGGAGGCAGACTATTCGGCGCGGACCGCTGCAATGCTGCTGGCGCTCGCCGAGTTGCGCACGATTCTCGTCCCTCTGCTCCCGGCCACCTTAGCGAAGTCGCCTTCGCTTGCAGACATCGCCAACGCCTCGTTCGAAATCAGAGTTGAGAGCGGCAATAACGTTTCCATTGTGCGGCGCGATGCGGAAGGCTCTCATCCACTGATCGAATCTCTCCGCGAGAGCGGCAGTCCCGGGCTACTCTTGTTCACCTCCGGATCGACCGGGCAGCCGAAGGCGGTTCTCCATGATTTCGGCCGGCTTCTGGCCAAGTTTCACAAGCCACGCCCCGCGCTCCGCACTTTAAATTTCCTCCTTTTCGACCACTGGGGAGGATTGAATACTCTCCTGCATTGCCTTGCCAACGGCAGTCCGGTGATCCTGCCCGAGGATCGCTCGGCGAATCACATTTGCGATCTGATGGAGCGGCATCAGGTCGAACTTCTGCCAGCCTCGCCTACTTTTCTGAACATGCTCCTCCTGAGCAGGGCTTATGAGGGCCGGGACCTCAGCGCCCTCCGGCTCATCACTTATGGCTCAGAGCCGATGCCGCCCACAACTCTGGCCGGTTTGAGAGCGGCGTTTCCGAATGTCGAACTGCGGCAAACCTACGGCCTCATCGAACTCGGAGTGCTGAGGGCCAAGTCGGAGTCGAGTGACTCACTCTGGGTAAAGGTCGGAGGCGAAGGATACGATCTTCGGGTGGTCGATGGAATCCTGCAAATTAAGGCGGATTCCGCCATGTTGGGCTACCTGAACGCGCCCACTCCGTTTACCGGCGACGGCTACTTTGTTACCGGCGATCGCGTGGAGCAGAATGGCGATTATTTGCGCTTTCTGGGGCGCGAATCGGAATTGATTAACGTGGGTGGGCTCAAGGTGTTTCCCGCTGAAGTGGAAAACGTTCTGCTCGCAAACCCTTTAGTGGAGGACGCCGTCGTCTATGGCGAGCGGCACCCGATCACGGGGAAGATTGTCTGCGCGGACATCAGGTTGCGAGATCCGGCGACCGAGGCGGAGGCGCGTGCGGCGCTCAGGCGATTGTGCGCCGAGCGATTGGAGCCGTTTAAACGGCCGGTCAAGCTAAGGTTCATTCAGGACGCGCTGCACGGCGAACGGCTCAAGCGGGTACGAATCGGACGTCAGGACATGCCGCTGGCCGATCCCCCTCCGAACGTCTGAGTCGCCGATGAGCTTAAAAAGCGAGGCCTCGCCAGGCCGCGCACGCCGTCGAGTTCGACCACATGCGTCGTCGTGCGATTATTTGAGGCTGCGGATGTCATCGGCTCTTGCTTGATACAGCCGGGCCGAAATCAAAAAGGGAACCTTCAGAATGTTTCCAGCTCCTGTTCGGCATGATCCCCGGCGCCTGCTCATCAGCTGCCGAGCGGGGGCGTCCGGCGTTGCGCCGAAACTGCGGATCGGAATTGCCGTGAGAGCTACGGATGCGCCTTTCTGGGCGCGCGAACTCATCGGATTTTTGACGCGGATAAACGAGTTCGAGGTCTCTTTGTGCCCCTTGCCCGACAGTGTGACGCCGCGACGCTCTTCGTGGCTGGCGGAACGACTTATCGAACGCAGTCGCCGGCAGTTTGATCCCTTTGCTCCGGGCGCGTTGAACGCAGCCACGCTCGCAAAGAGGGACAACGAATGGGACGTGCTCTTTTGTTTAACACCGAAAGTCCCCGCCGTGAATGCCCGTTACGGCGCCCTTTCCTTGCAGCTTGGAGAGCGCAACATCGACCCGCCGTACTGGGGCGAGGTAATTGCGCGTGATCCGCTCTCGCAAGTCACTCTGCGCTGGCAGGAGAACGCCCTAACGCCTCCGCGAATGGTCCGAAAGGGTGACTTCCCCACGCGTCGGGGTCTTGGTTTCACCCGGAATGCGGATCGATGTCTCCTCTATGCGGCCCAGATGTTCGCGGATACGGCCCTCGATATCGCCTACTCGGGGCAGGAGTGGCTTATGCGCGCGCGTTCCTTGCCCGAGGCGCCCAGCCTTCCCGAGAATCGGCGGCCCAGTAACGCGGAATGCGCGCTCTTCGCGGCTCGCGAGGTATGCCGCTCGATGGCGAAACCGAAGGGACGGCGTCGACCGACCGGATGGTTCTGTGCCCTTCGCAGGGATACCGCGCGATCCTATCGGAGCTTGGGCCACTTCGACGGATCCGGCTTTGAGGAAATACCGACGCCCCCCGGCGGGCAAATGGCCGACCCGTTCCTGGTTCCCGAGAATGGACGCGATTGGCTGTTCTATGAAGAGGTCCCGCCCGGTACGCAAAAAGGACGGATCAGTTGTGTACAGGTCCCCAAACCCGGCGAGCCGTTTCCCAGGGCCGAGGTTGTGTTGGAGTTAGACACGCACCTTTCCTATCCCTGCGTTGTTCGACATGCGGGAGATTACTTTATGATTCCGGAGTCCTGCGCGTCGCAGGATCTGCGCCTTTATCGCGCGACAAAGTTCCCTTATGAATGGAAGCTCGAAACCATCCTGATCGAAGACCTCCCCCTCACGGACACGACTCCGTTCTTTTCCGATGAACGATGGTATTTCTTTACCACGACGTTCCCTCCGGTTCAGCAGACGGTCCTGCTGGCATCGGCGAAGCTCGGCGGTCCGCTTCACCTTCATCCAAGCAGTCCGGTTTCCTGTTCATGGGCGAATACGCGCGCGGCTGGCCATCTCTTCACCGCGGGCAACCGTCTGATTCGCCCTTCGCAGGATTGTGTGTCCGGCTACGGATATGGAATCCGGATGAACGAGGTGACGCGTCTTACCCCCTCAGAGTATTCCGAACGAGCGGTCGATCACATCGGACCCCACTGGCGTCACGGGCTGCTGGGTACTCACACCCTGAGCGCGGCTGGGGGGTTGGAAGTCATCGATGGGTGCCGATACGTCCCGGAAACGAAAGCGGAATAACGAAGCCAATCAGGCCTCTTGGACATGGCCAGCGGAAGACGATTTGCGAAACCACTAGCGCGATAGTGAAAGGCCACAAACCTCTCCGTCGCCCTTCGCGTCTTTTGCCGCAGCGACAATCTTGCCGCAGTTAAAGCGGGGATCAAAGATCAATTGGCGGCCTCTGCTCTAGCGGAGGGAGATGCTGCTACGATACAACCTGTGCCGCCTCGATCAGTGGAATCCGGATGCATCGCCATCGATTTCACGACAGGCCCGGTGACTGATCGAACCGAGTAAAAGTCTGGGGAACTTAGGTTCGTTCACGATGCGGTCCACTGTTACCAGTTCGAATGCTGTCAAACTGACGCCGCTGGCCCCGGCGGCCAACGGTTGAGGTGACGGTCTGAGCAGCGCTTTTGAACTACGCGCAACCGTCCGCGAGGATCGGGATGAACTGGCTGCCTTTCTGGCAAGCGTATTCAAATTCCCGGCAGATACGTTCTTTATTCGACCGGAAGTGCTCGATTGGAAATACTTCCAGCCAAGATCCGACTGGAAAGATCCGCGTAGCTGGATCGTGAAAAGCGAAGGGAGAATCGTAGCTCATGTGGGCGCCTGGCCGTTGCGTATACGCTCCAGCCGTGGAATCGTCGATAGCCTTCACCCGGTTGACTGGACATCGGCGCCGGAATTCGCCGGGGTTGGAGCCTTGCTCTTTCGGAGTTTGACCCGCCGCGTTCCGGTCATGCTGGCGTTGGGAGGTACCAGCGACGCCCAGAGAGTAATCCCCAGCATGGGCTTCTCCCCGATCGGCCACGCAGATGTGTTCGCGCGTTCGGTTCGTCCCTGGAATCAGCTCCGAGAGCAACCGACGCCATCTCTCCGAGCGAGCATCAGGCTGGTACGAGGCGCTGTTCGGGGTTTGAGCCATCGAGCATCGCGCAAGGGCTGGTCCGCAGACGCCGTGGAGGCCTTTTCGGCGGCCGATATTGAAGCGGTTGCCGGAACTCCCGAGGTCGCGGCGGCTTTTCCGGAGTCGTCCGAATCCGCGCTGAATTTCGCCCTTGCATGTCCGGGTGGTAACGGTCGGGGTTTCACACTGTCGCGCGGCGGGAATCGCGTGGGTTATCTCCTACTCACGCGGCCCGAAGGGCAGGTTCGGATCGCCGATCTCCGAATCCGATCGCAGAACCCTCAGGACTGGGCTGGCGCCTATTCATTGGCCCTGGATCTCGCCTGGGAGGACCGGCGCTGCAACGAAATCATGTCGTTCGCTTCCACGGACCTGGCAAGGGGGGCTCTCGCCGCCAATGGATTCCAGCGGATCGGATCGCGGGTAATCCGGCTCATGGACAAAGGAAAGATCCTTGAAAATCTTCCACCCCTGCAACTCCAATCGATAACGACGGACGCGTTCTTCCTCACTGTTCCGTCACGGCAATACTACCTGGTTTAGGTACCCTTGATTACCTCCACGGAAAATCCCGTCAGTTCGATGTTTGCTCCGAATGGAATCCAGACCATCGTCCTGAACAGGCCTGAAAAGGCAAATGCCTTGAGCTCTTCACTCCTACTCCATCTTGAGGCGGCGCTGGAAAGCGCGCGGACCGATTCGAATGTTCGGGGGATCATTATCACCGGAAGCGCTCGGAGTCCGTTTTCTGTGGGTGCGGATCTGGAAGAGTTACTCGAGTTCGGGGACACGGAGGCGTTGGCGTACTTAGAACTCGGTCATCGAGCAATCGGAAAAATTGAGCGGCTTGGAAAACCGTCCCTGGCCGCAATCAATGGAAGCGCTCTCGGTGGAGGCCTGGAAATTGCGTTGGCATGCTCCCTCAGAGTAGCCGCAGAGGAGTCGATGTTCGGGCTGCCGGAGATCACGCTCGGATTAATTCCCGGCTTTGGCGGCACTCAGCGACTGCCGCGAGTCATCGGTTCGGGCCGTGCGCGCGAAATGATATTGACTGGCAATACCTGCACAGCAGCCGAAGCATTGCAGGCCGGTCTGATTACGGAGGTGACACGGCCGGATAACCTGCTGCGGTTCGCCATGACCCTCTTGGAAAGAGTGCTCCGCAACCCCATGCAGGCGGTTAACGCCGCGCTGACGGCGCTCGGCGCCGACGATGCGGAGTTCGAGAAAGCCTTGGCGAGGGAGCGGCAGCTATGTTCCCAGCAAATGGTCTCGCCGGAGGCGAAAAGAATACTGGCCCGCTTCATACGCAAGCAGGCGATCGCCCGGCTGACGAGTAGTTCTTAACAATCCACGAGGGGCGGTCTACTGATCAGAATCTTCCCGGCAGATGCTATATCGCCTGTCGGTCATTCGGCGAGCAGCGGGATTAAATTGCCAATTCGGACGAGGAACCTGATCGAATTCACGGCAAGGTGCCTTCTGTCGACGAATTTAAAATGGCGGAGGAAGAGGGATTCGCTGGCCCCTAACTTATTGATTGCGCGTAACTTATTGATTTTTCAATTAGCGTGATTGACCCAATTTGCATCAAAAAGGCAGTTTTGGCAGCTTTGACATACAAACTCGCTACAGTGACCAAGATGGTTACGGATCGGGTCGACGCGCCGCGCGGAGAGTGTCAACGCCGCCGCCTGACCCGAGATCGAGCACCGTTCCCCCTGATTGAGTTGGGCCAGCGCAGTTGGATTGCCGCAACCGAGCGAAGCGAGAACCGCTTCCTCTGGTTTCCCGGTTGACCTGAGATGCACAGCGACGCGTCTACCGAAGTCGCTGCATGGTTGGACATCTTCCGTCATCAATCGCGCTTGAACGATCATCCGGGGCGTCATAGCTTAGAGGTCATTCAGGGTCATCCAAAAACCCGCGGTGAAACGAGTTTACGGCCCTCTCAACCGCCGGCCATGCCTCGGCGTATGTCGTCCGAGCCATCTGGTTCACTAACCTTTCGAGATCCGATTCTGATTTGAGGACTAATCGAATTTGCTCGAAGACTCGTGATGAAGCAACCCCCCGAACGTCGCGACCAAGCAACTCCGCCCCAGCAAGCTCCATATCGTACCCAACCGCTTCCAGCAGATTCATCTCGGTGTTGTAGATGCGGTCCGCGTTGCCGGCGTTGGCGTAGGAAGTGATCAGCCTGTAAAGATCGACAGCGTCTTTGTCCGTTTCACGGCCACGGTCGGACCACGCAACGAGTTTGAGCAGGGCCAAGCCGGTCAATGATGCGACCCGAACGACAAGGCCCGGCGCTATTTCGACTGGCATGGAAGAGGTCAACGCCTCCTCGAAGCCTGCCACGTTCATGACGATGTCTCGGCTGGGCGGCCACTCGATTGTCCCGTCGCCAGATGCTACGCCACCGAACGGGATCAGATCTACGGGCAACGAAAAGCCCGCACCCTGATCGGAGTAGATGAGTCGCTGGAGCGCTCTCCGGTCTGCCGCAAAATCTCCCGTTGCAATGAGGTGCCCTTCAATCGTGCGAAGTGGTCCCAGTTCTCGACCGCGATACCAAAGTCGATGTCGTATGTAGCGCGACCGGGCCGGAGGCCGTGGACATGGACCATGACGAGGTCCCTGGCAGTGGCGCCGGCGACAAAATACTCGCAGCCCGCATCGTGCGTGATCGGATCGAGGATCTGAAGAACCCGAACGATCGCCGGATCTAGCGGACTAACGAGCTGCTTCGAATGTGGGGGCGATTCGTTGCTCATAGATCGTCTTCGCTGCCTCCGCGTCGCGCCCGTCACGCGTCGCGAGGAGGTCGGCATAGGCGAGCAGGGGTGGAACGACATCTGGGAAGTCTTTATCGGCATCGAAGTCCCAGAACGCATCGAGGATCTCGACGTTTCCGGTCGGTTCGGCGCGCATTCGCCCTGCCGCGATCAGCCTGGCAATGGGTTCGCGAGCGTAGATCGTGAACTCTCCCGGTTTGAGATACCGGGTCAACTTCTCAGCTGCGGGCTCTCCGCCCCAGTAAGCATTCTGATGCAGGAGGTCGGTTACCTGAAGACGCTCCGGATCGGCTCGGAATCGTCTTGGATGGAGTTTGGGGCGCAGCGCGATCGGATAGTGTGTGACCCATTCTTCGACCATCCGGGCCGGATCGAGCAGCTTTCGTTCTGGTTTCCTTTGGAAGCGCAAATAGCCTCGTTCTTCGAGGTCCTTCATTACCGGGCCCACTGTACCCAGTGCCACTCCGGCGCGTGCTGCGATTTCACGATAGGTAGTTTGGACGAGCGCAGGCCGACAGGCAAGCGCGAAGGCAATTTGCAAACCAGCGGGGTTCAGGGCGCGGAATCGGTCATGGCGAAATTCGGTTGGCTTGTTGTTACCGACTATGTAGACGAAAAGCCCTGGCGCCTCTAAATAGGCGTTGCCAGCCGTGTCGATGAACGGCAAACCCAGCTGACGGCAGCGCTCGGCGACTTCACGAGTGATATACGGGGCAACAAGCAACGGGGGCTCGGGATGTGCTCGGTTTCGCGCCTTGATGAGCGCAGGAATCTCGAATCGGTCTACGGCTTTGACCTCGGCTCGGAACCGACGTTTACGTTGGTTGCCTGTCACTTCGAGAACGGCGTTGGCATCAGCGTTGTTCTTCGTGGCCGGGACTGGATGGATGTCAGCATCGAGGCCGGTGGTCCGTTTGAGTGCCTGTTGAGCGGCATGTAGTATGAGGTCTTCTTTGTTTCTCATGGCTGACGCCGCCCTTGCTTGTTCATTTTTTAATATTGTACACGCAACGTGAACTTTATAGACTAATGAACAGTCTGAAAAGCCATCCCGTCAAAACGTTCTTTTCTTCTGGCGGAAAATCAACGAGTTATGATCGCTTGCGATTGCTTTGTGAGTCCTCGCCCGCTGTTAGAGCTGCAGCATGGAAGTGCGCGTCACGAATCCCGAGCTACAGACGAAGTTGACCAGTGGGTGAAGGATACCGGCCGCCCAGTGGATGGACTGGTGGAGGATGCCTTTGCCGGATACTTCGAAGAACTCGCCGGGGCGCGTCGGACTCTCGACTCGTGTCCATGTAACAGTGCAGAGGCCGGCGGCGATCACAGCGCCTGCGGGTTTGCCGACTAACGGTGCGATAGTTCACGACCGAAATCGGCGAAGGCCTTGGTACACCGGGCTTTCCCGCTCCCTGATAGAAAATCTCCTATCTTCCGAAGAACTCTCCCGTTTCCGGTCCCAGCGATCCATCAGGAAACCGTCGCCGAGGCAAAGGTGGCACGACCATCTCAAATCGCTCATGCCATCGTTCCCATGCCTCCTGTGTGAATACGCCCGCTGGCGCGTTCTCCAGTACTCTCCGGAACTCGGCCACTGGCACATACCGCGCTGCTATGGCCAAATCTGCCGGCGAGCCATAAACCATGAGGTGCGTCAGGAATGTTTTCAGGTCCCCGAGTGTCTGCTCCGGCCGGTCGTACCAGACCACCTTCTTCGCGACCCTGAGCAACTCCTCCGGGTACGGCGCTGTAAGGATCACCGCTCCAGCCCTCCCGGGTGCAGACCCCGTCTGGAACGCAACTCCGGCAGCTTTCGAAGGTCAACTGCCCGGGCCCACCGGGTCAGATCCCGCTGCATCGCTGCCGGCACCCGGTCCAACGTCCCGTCCCCATAAAACTGTAAGGCCCGAATGCTGATCCCCGGATCGAAATTCCGGTCGATCGCTTTGGCCGCCGCCAACGCTGTCGCTACGTCCACGCCGTGCGCTGCCAGCGTGTGCAGGTCGACGTAGTCTTTCCAACTGCCCCGAACCTGAACGACCCGTATTTTCATCCCGGCAAGATCCGTCAGTGAGGCGACCTGAACGCGCGATCCGTCCGCCCGCCGCGGGTCTTCGATCCGCCCGAGCGCATCGAGTCCGCCGAAGAACGCCAGTTTGACGGGCCCGCCGCGGTCCACGAAAGCTTCCAGCGTGTCCCGTTTGCGCTGGACCCAAGCGTCGGGATCGCCAGGATTCAGGTCCCGGAAAAACGGCAGCCGGGCACGCAGGCGGTCGGGGTCGAAGCTGCCCGAAGAGAAGAAATCAAAATCCTCCGACACGCGGTGGCCGAGGTGCAGCGCCAGAGCCGTCCCGCCGTACAGCACGAAATCCGAGGGCACCGCATCGAGCTCCGGCCACAGCCGGCGCTGCGATTCGGGCAGGATATCCAGGCGGGGCTCGAAGGTTGCGGGCATTCGTTTCTCACCGCACTACAGATGCTCAGGCTTTGCTGCAGCCGGTGACCTGCTCCTCCCTCGCGCCAGTTTTGGTCTCGTCGGCCTGCTTCTCATCTTTGATTGCCTTCAGATCAACCATAAGCGGCTCGAGCCGTTTATGGTCAATCTTTTTCGCACGCCCAAGGGCGTCCCTAGTATCAGCCGCCGCGCTGGGCTTATGATGCCATACGTGGAACTTCCCGGGCGCCCGGTGGATGAACTGGTGGAGGATGCCTTTGCCGGATACTTCGAAGAACTGGCCGAGGCGCGCCGGACTCTCGACCGACGATACGATCAGGAAGTCGAGGCATTCGCGACACAACGACCCCGCCGACGCGTTCGCAGGATGAATTTCGCAGTTGGCGCTCTAACCGGTTTCCGCAGCATCTGCACGCCCTCGCGGTTACTTCCACGTCCAGTTCTCTGGAGAAGATGCCGTCGCGGTCGTAAGTCAGGAATCGGTCCGCATGGGCGCTTGGGAGCGTCTCACGGAACTGTTGCGGAGTCCATTCCGCCGTCGGATGCGCAGGCACATTGAGAATGGAGAATTCTGCGAGTACCCAGATCGCTGACGGACGAACACGTACAGCGTTCGGAACGTGGCCGTGACCACAACGAAGAGTCACACGCTGCGATCACCCGAGCGTGGTTGCGGACGAACGTCTGCCACCGCTGTTTGGATCAGGCCTGCGTGGCGGGCCACCGTCGAGGGGCACGCAAGGCGCCAAAATCGACAACGCCCCCGTCGGTCATATTTGCCGGGTGTCGCAAGTTCGCATGCTTCTTGCCTCATCCGTTGCGGAAGCGGCAAGGCGCTGCGGTTTGTTCGTGCTTAGCTACTTTCCGTCGCAAAATAGGCGAGCGCGGCCTACGCCAAACGGGGATTGAAGAGACGGTTTGGCGCCAGAACATTTACTATTGAACCTGTTTCCAGCTGGCCCCACAATGGGACATGAGCACCCAACGTAAGGCCAAGGCGCAACGAACGCTGTGGGAAGGGGTAGTGGATTTGGATGTGCGATCGCTTTGGGAACCGTGGATGATCGAAGCCGACAGACTGCTTGACGACGAAAATCTGATCGATGTGGTTTTCGAAGCGCAGGGCCAGCGGCATGCACGCAGCGCCACGCGCGGTCGCGCGCAAACACCCGCCGAAACAGTATTGAGGCTGCTTCTGCTGAAGCATGTGCGCAACTGGAGTTTCGACACACTGGAACGCGAAGTAACGCTGAACCTGGCCTATCGCGACTTCGCGCGCATTGGACTGAACAAGGTTCCCGATGCAAAGACCATGGCGCGGATCGCGCAGGCGTTAGGTGGAGAAGTGGTCGCGCAGTTACATGAGCGGCTGGTGGCACTGGCGCAGGAGCACGGTGTGGTGAAGGGTCGGAAGATGCGGGTG
>Ga0126373_10002512_pt1 | contig 13541 bp, 9 predicted proteins | sample PanSoiMetPlot_11_FD_92545 | JGI IMG/M metagenome (GOLD analysis project Ga0126373, IMG submission 92545) | Tropical forest soil microbial communities from Panama - MetaG Plot_11 | ecosystem: Environmental > Terrestrial > Soil > Tropical forest > Bulk soil | place: Panama | collected 2016-02-17 | reverse complement strand
TGCAATCAAACAAGCGAGCGACACTCGCTGTGATTCGATCCAGATCTGATCGAGGGCCAGGAGGCAAGGTCAGATCGAGGCAGTGCTCTTCGACTGAGGGCCGGACCTCCAACAAGCCGCGGGTGGATCCGATTCTGAAGGCCCGCTTGTATGATTGACTGTTTACAGTCTCGAGTCCGGGGATTGCCCTGGGCTGCAGGAACCGGATTATTGGGTTCCAATCATATGGAGGTCTGACCGGAATCTGAATAGTCCGGCTCCCCGATGCTTTCTTCGAACCCTGTCGCCGATTCTGATTCATCTTCCTTGTAGCACTGCCTATAACGCTATTCTTATCGTGCTGGAATGTCGACGTCGGTAGCGCAAACTGTCAGTTTGTGTTCTTGATCAGCGACCTTGGTCAATTTGCCGTATTGAAGCCGCCATTCCGTCGGAGACGTCGTACCGCAGTCAGGTGGGGATGCTTTAAGGTCTAGCCTACAACACTTGCACCCACTCAATCCAGAATACCGCTTCGGTTCGCCGAATCCAGTCGAAAAACACCTTTCATTTGAACTGCTCCCGCTGAGGAGCCCCGCTGACCCCGAGAACGTGAGTCTAGCAGATCCCGGCTTTTGTTGAAGAGGTCTTGTCGAAATGTCTCCTTGACAATCTACATGTGCGCCCATATCATAAGCTCATGTAGAATGTCTAGGAGGGATATCGAGATTCATGAACCAGTCACTGGAGATTGGCGGATGCAGCGATGACTAAAGAAAGGTCTGATCTGTTACAAGGTACACTCGATCTACTGATCCTCAAGACGCTTCAACTCGAGGCGATGCACGGGTGGGGAATATCCCAGCGCATTCAGCAGATCTCCGACGGCGTTCTGAAGGTCAACCAGGGTTCGCTCTACCCGGCGTTGCACCGCCTCGAGCAGCAGGGCTGGATTGCGTCCGAATGGGGAAATTCAGAGAACAACCGCCAGGCCAAGTATTACCGGCTCACCAAAACCGGCCGAAAGCAGTTGGATGAGGAGACCGAGAACTGGGAACGCCTTTCTGGAGCAATTGCTCAGATATTGCAGACAACCTAGACTCCATTCTGGCATATACCGCGCAAATTTGGCGCTGTGTCGCGAGTCTGTGCCAGTCCCGCAAAGCTTAACCAAATGTTAAAGTATCGCGGGGAGCGATAAGTCGGCTTGGTCGAATGAATAACCCCCGTACGGGCGGCCGTCTAGCGGCCCGCGGCTTCAAATCCGCCGCCCCATCCACCGCATCCCTGACAAACGCAGGCTCCACCTGCGGTCTCAAACGTCTTCCAACGCTACAGTCGCCGGGGGGAAGATTAAGTGATGAGGCGGAAGATTCAGTGATGACGCGGAAGATTCAGTGATTACTCGGAAGATTCAGTGATGACCGTCTTGCGCCGGACGGGCCGCAACCCGAGCCACTGGCGCGACTCCCTTGCGCGCGAGCTTATCCTGATACATATTCTGGTCGGCGACTTCCATTAATTCGCTTATGTCAAAGCCATCCGAGCCGAGTGTGGCGAACCCGATTGATATTCCGACTCGCGCCACGCGTCCTGGCCTGACCTCGTGGGCGAAGCCGTCCACCGCCGTCTGAAGGCGTGCCTTCAAATCATCCACCGCGTCTCGGGTCGCCTGGTGCAATACCGCCACGAACTCGTCGCCCGCATATCGAATCAATGTATCGCCAAGGCGGAGCTTCCGTCGAATCAGATGGGAAGTCCGGCGCAATATCTCATCACCTACATGGTGGCCGTAAGTGTCATTGACCTTTTTGAACCCGTCCAGGTCCATCATCATTATGACGAGTGGGGAGCCGTCGCGCTCGGCGCGGCTTCGCTCTTGCTCGAAAAAGCTATACATATATCGTGAATTGGGGAGTCCTGTCAGATTGTCGGTAAGAGCCGATTCCTGGGACCGCTCAAACGCGAGTGCATTGTATACGGCGGTCGCAGCGTGGCCACAAATAGTTTCCAGCAGTCTGACTTCGTCCGCAGAATGGCCACGGTCCTCCTCGGAATACAAAGCGAGCGCCCCGACCAATGAGTCGTCCCTCAACAGCGGAAAAACGGCCTCTGATCTGTACATTGACACCGAAGCTCCCAGGATCGATGCAAGGTCTTCATTAGCGTTGCTGGTTATGAGAACCTGCCGGTGTTCGGCCACCCAACCTGCATGACCTTCGCCCATCTTGATTTCCAACCCCTTGATCCGATCGGCATTCTTTCCGGAAATGTGGGCTGCTCTGAGGCTCCCGGCTTCGAACAGGTAGATGACCAGAGTGCCAAAGTCGGCTATGTGACCAACCTTGGTTGCAATTATCGCCAATACCTCAGGCAGGCTCAACGCCGAGCCCAGGGTCCGGGAAATCTCGTATAGCGACAGCACCTCCTTTTGAGCGGCAGTGATATTTCGTAGCGCCTGTTCCGCCGGAGACTTATGAGTGATTGATATCCCATCATTGACATGGACGGGTTCCCTCGAGTCCATATCGAGCAATGTAGGATAAGGTGAATGCTGGGGCGTGGAAAGAACAGATAACGGCTCATCGCCTACAATAAGCGGAAGTACATCGAAGAATTTTTCGAGTAATACCGGATCGAAAGTTTGTCCGGATTCTCGCCTCATCATTTCGATTGCCTGGGCAGGCTTATAGCCGGGACGCTGGGGCCGGCTATGAGTTAGCGCATCATAGCAATCGACAATGGTCAGTATTCGCGCGCCCAGCGGTATCTCCTCGAATTTGAGGCCCGAAGGATAACCACTGCCGTCATATCTCTCGTGGTGATGTTTGACTATGGGTACGACTTCATAGGGAAAGTCCACGTTGCTCAGAATATCAGCGGCCACGACCGGATGGACCATGATCTTTGAGAACTCGGCTGTACTCAGCTTGTCAGGCTTATTCAGGATGTGTTCGGGAACAGCCAGCTTCCCGATATCATGCAGGAGCGCCGCCGCTTTTAGCCCTTCGAGTTGTTCCTCTGAATAGTTGACGGCGCGGGCAAGCTTCTCTGCCAGAGTGCGGACCCGGAGGATATGGCCCTGGGCCATTTGATCCTTGGCGTCAATAGCGAGGGTCAGGGACTCGATTGTCGCCAGATAGAGCTTGCTGAGCCGCTCTATACGTTCATTTGAAGCCTCTACTCTTCCGAGATAGGTCTTGTACGTGAAATATGTGAACGTGAGAATCGGAATAGATATTACGAATGCGGAAAACCCGAAATATACGATCGCCTTGCAAATGAATCCTGCCGCTATTAGTCCGATAAAGAAGGCGGGCGAAGTCCATAGGTAGTTGTCGATCCACGTTCTTATGAGGTTCTTGTGCTTGTTTATCGCATGCCCCGCCGCGACGATCCCTGTATTGACCAGGTAGATGACAAGCCCAACGAACCCGAGGCAGAGTACCAGCTCGCCTGTACGCGAATTGTCGCGCGTCAGCATCTCGAGTGAACCAAAGATGGCTCGCGCCGGCAGCGAGGCTGCCAGAACTGCCAGATTCATTGCAGCCATGTTTATGCCCAGGGTTCCAATTCGTTTGGCTACTTTGTCAGACCGGGCGAGCCCATCGAGCGATCCGAGCAGGATGGCCGCCCACGGACCCAGGATCATGATGCCAACGTAAATGAAGGTGTCGGTCAGGGTTATCTTGCTGCGCGACACCGGGATATAAATCTCCGCGCGTGAGCCCAACAAGACCATCACGATCAGCAGCAACATCCAATCGACCCGACAAGGCTGCTGGAAGAGCTTATAGATAGACAATCCCAGGGCGATCAACCCAACAAGAGACACTGCTGTCGCGAAGACTCTCGCTTTGAAATTCCCGACTTGCGGCACGCGGACCTCGATACGATCGACAGAAGAATCAACTCCAAGTAGGGGAGGGCCGAGTTGATTGGCTGACCGGCTGTCTCGTGTTCACCCTTCCTCCCCAAGGAGCACAGCCCATAGGTACACACTACAGCGGATGTGAATCACTCAAGAGGCGTGCCGTATTGGGCTGGATTCTACAACCCGATTCTAAGTCACTGGCTCTGAATGGACTTAAATGGGTTGTAATGTCCGATGCTCACGGTGGGGTGGTGCAAGTATCGGTCAAAATGGCGAAGATCTTCGATCGATTCCAATCAAATTGACCATGCCCGGTGGCCCGGGGTCCCGCTGATCAGTTTTCACAGGCTGTTCGAGCAAAACATTTGAGCGGAGGACAAGGGAGCCCCGATGACTACGAGCGACGGCAGATTCTCACCAACGCCGGAATACGGGGAAGCAGTTAATCAGTTACTTCTCCGAAGGCCCGCCCAAAAATCGCTCCGAACGCAACCTAAATCGATCCCCTCATACCTGGCGGATATTTCATTGTCCTGAAGTACGTGGCCCTGGAGCCACACCGTTGCTGTCATGTTCGATCCGACGCTCGGTCGGCCATCGATTGACCGGCCATTCACGAGAACTTCCAGGCGGATCTTCCCCGCATCCACAAAAACCCAAACAAGCCGTTCTTCCGTGACCGAGTTATGGATCTCGCGGTGTGCCAGGATCGTTCCCGAAACGACATACTCGTTTTCGTAGCAGTCCTTATTGGAGTCGGGCTCGGCGGACAATGGATAGAATCTTTGCATCAAGTATTGCGAGCTGCCCGATTTGGGTCGGCGAGGAATCGCCGCCGTCGAAGCAAGCCCTGCCAGCGCAACTTGAAGCCGATGACGCCGGAACAGCGCATTCTTGACCTCGGTGAAGTTCTGTAGCTCGAAAAAAATGTCGGGTCCAGGGCATAGCTTTCCGTGTACTATGGCCTCGCCGTCTTCACAGTATTCAGCCATTTCCCACGGCTGAATGCTATATACGTAGCGGCTCCGGAATGCCGGGCGGCAGTCAGCAAAGTAAAGTTCAGAAGGGCTCTCATAGATGACCGACCAGACCTCCAGGCCGTCACCCAATTTCCAACATCTTCCATGCAAAGTTATGTCGGCCCTATAGACCGTGCTACGCTCGCCGGCCCGTTCCGCATACTCAGCAAGCAGATTGTAGGAATCCTCATCGACCACATCGAATCCGATGGCCTCGAAAATGTCTCCCGCGCCGGAGTTGGAACCAGCCGGCTCGTGGCGATCGGTTGAAATGCTTCCCTTTGAATTCAAGTCAGTATTGCCGGCGCCTTCATTACTTCTTGTCGGGCTTGGCCTCTTCGCCGACGTCAGCGTCCAGAGTGTAGGTGCGGCCATCCCGCTTTATTTCAATGGTCACCTTATCTCCAGGGACCTTCGAGGCGACAATCCGATTGAACTGAGCCCGTGAGTTAATCGCCTGCCCGTTCAGCGACACGATCAGGTCCTTCAGTCTAAGGCCGGCGGCTGCCCCGGGAGTGCCACGCTCAACCCTGCTTACCGCTACGCCCTGAGTGTCCGGTTGCAATCCGAGATCGCCACGGATATCCGGGTCCAGGTCGCGCAGTTCAACACCTATATACCCGCGGCGAACTCGGCCATATGAAACAAGCTGAGGAAGTATGGATTTGACCGTGTTGATTGGAATTGAGAAGCTCAGTCCCTGGGTGCGCTCCAGGATCAGGGTATTTATGCCGATTACCTTTCCTTGCGCGTTCACCAATGGTCCGCCCGAGTTTCCCGGGTTTATCGCTGCATCGGTTTGCAAGTATTCATCGAACTGCCCCCCCAACTCGCTCCGCCCTTTGGCGCTCACGATGCCAAGCGTCACCGTATGGTCCAGTCCCAACGGGTTTCCGATGGCTATTGCCCATTCTCCTACTCGCAGGGCGTCGCTGTCTCCCAGTTCCGCGACTGGTAACGGCTTGGTTCCGGGTACAATCTGCAACAGCGCGATGTCCGTGGCTTCATCATAACCTTTTACCGAGGCCGGAAATTGCTGCCCGTCGCTTGTGGTGACCCAAATGCGATCGGCGAGCTTAGCTTGTTTCGCGGGTTGCTGTCCTAGCCCGGCGGGTCCCCGATGTGGTCCCGTGTTGGATATGAGATGAAAATTAGTGACGATCAGTCCTTTATTGTCGACGATGAAACCGCTCCCAAGACTCTCGCCACCGTCGCCGGCTGAGCGGATATTGACGACGACTGGATTGACTTTGTCGGCGACACTCGGAACATCAAGCATGACCACGGCTCGTGAGGAAGCAGGCTTTTCAGCCTGGTCCTGACAGCAGGCACGCGTCAGAACGGCGGCTGGACTCGAGCCCGCTGGACTCGAGTCCGATCTCCAGCTCCCGGTGCCGGAGCGGTCGTACCCCCTGACCCCTGTCAGCACCACAGGCACGGCCCAGACCGGCTGCACAGGATGGCGGCGGGAAGCTATTATTTCAGGCGTGACGGTGCAAGAGAACAATAATAACAATGGCAAAACTTGCTGGCTGTTTCTTTTAGTCATGGCTATTGGCGTGCGGGCTTTCTTCGTTCTTCCGTTCGGATTCCCCGGGGAACCCCCTCTGGCGTTTCCCGTTCCTTCCGGCTCCAAATTTTGGTTGCTGGCCGGACCGGACCATTTCGGCGAACAGGTCCACATCATAGTCGCACTCTCGCGACATATCTTCGCGAATTGCGTGCAGTTCTTCCAGGAACCTAGGCTTCCGATACATTGGCGTTTACCACAGGCGAAGAATTCCTCAATCTCTCGCCCCTTCACCCTCACTCAGAACTCTGACCTTATCAAAAACTCCGGAGTAACAACGGCGGGGACAAAAAAACCCGCCATGGTGTTGAACAGACGCACACGGGCCTGCCGGTGGACGTTTGCAATGTAGCCGAAATTCCACGTGACCAGCATGTCTGCTTTATTGACGCTGGCAAGAGCGACATGCAAAGCGTCGCCTATATACTTCCGGTGAAAAATTCCCCGCGAAATGTATCCTTCGGCGAGGATCGCGGCCTCCTCGCTGATTTCGTACTGAGGGAGTTCCCGCACGAGGTTCAGATAAGACGTTCGTCTGGGCTCGCTCGTTCGTTCGAGCTCCCTCACGACGAGCGGCGAGACGTAAGGCGAATAATCGGACAGCTCGTGCTCCCACCAGCGAATCGTCAGGTCCCGCCTGAACGGCTCGCCGTTATCCAGGTATGCCCCAACGACTGACGTCTCAAGATAAATACTCTTCTTCATGGTGACAACACGTCAATTTTACCACTGCACCAGGCCGATCAGAAATACTCTTGTTCTTTAATTCACCGCGCAACCTCCAAATGCCGCGAGAGTTGTGACGCTGTCGTGCCCGCCAACCGAGACAGGCTGTCCGAACCGCGCTGGCTGAAATCGGCACCCGCTGTGGCGCAAACTGTTAGTTTGCGTTCCCTCCCTCCCGTTTTATCTCTCAACGGGGACAAATCCGCACCCCCCATTACAAGGGGTTCGATTACCTCCACGGAGTTCCAAAAAGAGAGCCGAATTCAGTTCTGGCTCGCCACCTTCTGATCAGGCTGGGACCTCGTAACGGCCGGCGTTTGAGGCTCGAGTATCAGGCGGGCGTGATTGAAGTCGATGGTAACTTTGAAATGGCGAAGGAAGTCTCCGCCCAGTATTGCACTCTGCTCGAACCCCGACGTCTCGTTAATGGCACCGAAATCGAGGATCAGAGCCCGCAAGTTGTTCTGCGAGAGATTGGCGATCTTGCAGGTTCGGAGGAACAACAGCTCGACATTGTCGGTCACGCCCGCTGCGCCCACGACCTGAACCGTCTGGCCCTTAATAATGCTTCCAAGCATTTCAAGTCGCTTTACAGCTACCGATGACAGAACCGTTGAGCTGGCCCCGGTGTCCACTATCGCGTTCACCGAACGACTGCCGTCAATTTGGGTCTCGACGCTGATCAAACCGTTTTGAGTGGTTCGAAACGGAATCACCGTGATGCTCGGGTCGGACTCGACTATTGCTGCGCCCTCATCGCCTTCCCGGACAAGTGACAACTGCTGACTCTTGTAATCTATTCCGGAAGTGAAATTGGAAAGCACTGAAAGCCCTATAAAACCGTCAGCCTTTGCGTCATCAGACCGCGCCGACGAGCCATGGAAACGGCGGATAAAACATGGTACCGACTCAATCTTCTCTTCTCCCAATTGGACCGTGTTTATAAGCCCATAAACTATCGGAAACTTCCCATTTCCGCCGACGCCCTGCGACGTTCCTCCGCGAGCCATTGGCGCTACTCCCAGTCTTGCGGCAGCCTCGTCAGAAATCACAGTGAAGCCAGAGCCGGTGTCGATTACAAAGGTTGCAGGACGGCCGTTCACCCGCACGTCCATATAGGGGCGTCGATCCGTTCCGATTCGGAACTTTACGATGGCTGACCGCGGTCCACCGATCTGGTGCAGGTGAACTCCGGCGAGCTGCCGGTAGAATTGGATAAGACCTCGAATCCGGTCTCGTCGTTCGGTATCAGTCCTAGGGGCAACGCGGAGGAACCTCTCGTACGCATCCGCGGCTTCAGTGAAAAGTTCGAGCCGCGAGGCAGCCCGCGCGAATGTCACAAAATAATCGGGCTCTTTCGAATCCAATTCGATCGCGTATGAGGCTTTCTCGCGCGACTCCTTTGTTCGATTCGTATAATAGTCGATTTCCGCCAGGCCACCCCAGGCCAGCGCCTCTTTTGAGTTCAATTGAAGGGCTTGTAGAAGCTCGGCAACCGCATGGTCGACATAACCCGATCTCAGCAGGGCGATTCCGCTCAGAGCATGCGCTCGAGCGTTCTTGTCATCGAGCTTCAAAACTTCGGTTGCCTGCTCAAAAGTCAGCTTATAGTCCTGAAGCTTGTAATAGGCCAGCGCGGCGCCAAGGCGAGCGCGCACATCACCAGGGTCCTCCGCCACAAGGCCGATGAATACCTTGACCGCCTTCTCGTATTCACCATCGCGGATGGCGCGTTTGCCGGCAGCATGGGATCGTTCATCCTTCTCAACGGCCCCAGCAGCCCCGGCAGCCCCAACCGCCCCGGCGGCCCCAACTGCCCCGGCGGCCCCTACGATTAATGTAAGCAACAAGCATGCGAGTATTGCCTTTAAAGGAAACAGGCGATGGTTGGAAGTGGTTGGAGTTCGCATAAGTCTAAATGCTTGGCGGCCTCCGGCGGATCAGGGTGGTTACTTCAATATCTCACCGGTCTTTGTATACCAGAGTAGAAGATCGAGTTCATCGAAGTCGATCCGAATCTTTCGCGCGAATTTCCTCATTCGTACCTCGGTCTCCAGGTACTTCATTCTCGTAGCGGGGGGCTTGTCGCTGTCGGTAACACCGAACTCGAATAGCCGGCCCATGACATGCTTATCCAGGATAGCATATCCACTATAGCCAATGTTGCGGAGAAAGTGGCTCGACTCTTTGTAAGCAAGCCCGCGGATGCCGCGATTCGAGGCGAAAAAATCCCGCCTGTCTTCTGCGTCCGTCAACGTGCCCAACAGTTCCCGGATTTGAAGGCTACAGGCCCCCTGCAGGTACTCCCTCGTGTCGTAAACGAACCCGCCCCGCGCCCGGGGGTACCTGTGAGTGCTCACCAGCGTCTTCTGAATCTCGCGCCTGGAACCGGTCATTAGAACGGGCCGCACGCGTTCGACTGCGCGCAATCCCATCCGGGCGCTTGCCGCCGCCGTGAATATACAGAACACAAGTTCTTCAAAGAGCCTCTCGTCGGTTGCGGTCTCTCTAATAGCCTTGAACTCTGCTAACCTGGCTCTTATTTCTTCGCTTTTCTCGCTGTAGGCTCGCCTGAGTTCTGCTATCGTCAAGCCTTTTGCCCTTTTGGCTATTGTGCTGGACACCAATTCTAAGGCGACCTGCTCGCGATGTCAATATATAGGACAAATTAGAGAACAAAGCGACACTCACCACAGAACCCCATCAATCGTCCTTTACCCGCCGTCTTTTACTCGCCATCCTTTCCTCGGCCATCTTTTACTCGCCTTCTCTTACTCATGGTAGAATCTAGATTCTCATGAGCAAGAGTTACAACCCAAGCGTCCTCTGCGTCGTCGCCTTGATTGTCCTTCATCTTAATGCAGCGCCGGTCACGATTGCATCCGCAACGACCCAGGGCGACGACATCCTCTGGCTCGACTCCGTCCATTCCAGGGACGACTTCGACCGGCTCTCACGAATCTACTACCGGGGCCGCTTCTATGCCCTGCCCCATCTGATGTTTGTCATAGACAGGCAGGAAAGATCCCGAATCTACTACGTGAATTCGAGAAAGTTCCGGTTTCACAAGGATTTTGTCAATGGGACTCACCGTTCGCTCGAGCGCGGCCTCGCCTTCTATGAAGACAACTATCTCAAGGACAATCGCAGATTCATTCTTGGCTCCATTGCCTATCAGCAAGCCGCGGAAAAATTTACTTTTGAGTTATGGGAGGGCGACCTGGCCGGCCGCGAGTTAATAGCCGAGGCCTACCAATGTCTGAAGAGGACCTTCTATACAGATATCTATTATAAGCCGAATTCAGACCGCCAGGAGGAAATCGGCAGGCAGTTGGAGACGGAAACCGCCCATTCCTCGTCGCCGATAAGACTTCTGACCCAGAGCCAGCTGTCCGAAAATCTGGCATATCAGCCCCTCAATCTCGCCAAAGGACTTGGACAGTTGCGGGTACTGGATCACATGACCCCGGACACCGTCATCGACAGGAACCAGATCGTGATATTCAAAGAAGTGCCGGTTCACCTGACCCCGCTATCCGGAATCATCACCACTGCGCCAGCTTCCCCGCTCTCGCATATAAATCTGCTCGCCAGAGGCTGGGGCATTCCGAACGCTTACATCAAAAACGCCGACAGCTTATTCCGATCCCTGGAGGGCAAGTACGTCGCTTTAGTTGTCAAAGAAGATGGATACGAACTCGTACCCGCTAATGTGAATGAGGTCGAGCAAAGACAGCGAGACTGGGTAAAGCGAGCGGATCTCGTGACTCCACCTGCCGATCTGAGTTTTCGGGCCCTTACTGATATCAAAGATCAACGGGCAATTGACGCGCGCCGATTCGGGGCGAAATCGGCTAATCTCGGTGAGTTGATCCACGCTCGAAATCCAGCCCTTCAGGTGCCGCCCGGCTTTACGATCCCTTTCAGCTACTACGCGGATTTCATTAAGGAGAACCATCTCGAGCAGAAAATAGCCGACACCGTCGAAGAAGATAAATTCGTTCACGACCCGGCCTACCGGAAAAGACAGCTCGCCGCCATTCGCCAGTGGATTGAAACTGGTAAGATCAATCCACAACTAGCACGATCAGTTGCCGCAAAAGCGCACAAGGAGTTCCCCGGTCTGGGCCTGTTTGCGCGAAGCTCGACGAATGCCGAGGACCTGCCGAATTTTAGCGGGGCGGGCCTTTACACCACTGTACCGAATGTAACCACTGATGAGCAATTATCGGCGGCAATAAAGACCGTCTGGGCGTCGGTGTGGAACTATGAAGCGTACGAGGCAAGAGAGAGCTTTGGAATGAATCACTTCGGCGTATACCCGGCCGTCTTGATCCAGGTGGGCATCAACGCCGATAGCGCTGGTGTTGTGATAACTTGCGATCCATTCAATCAGCCGGAGGGTCAAAGCCCTGCCGATACTCCATTTCAGACTCCATCCGCCATCGATGCGATAGCTGACGGGACCCCTGCCGAGAAACACGAGAAACACGAGACCGCGGCTATTTATATAAATGCCAAACGAGGGCTGGGCATGAAGGTGGTCGAAGGGCGGCGAGTGGCTGAACAGGTTATCTACCGACCTCGGGCCGATACAATCGAAGTTCTGACGCGGTCCAACGAAGACTCGATGCTTCAATTCGACGAAAAGGGCGGCCTGAAAGAGATCAAGATCGATCAGGATCGCAGAGTGTTAACAGACGCAATGGTGCGCAAGCTGGCCAGCGCTGCCATCGATATCAAGCGGGTTTTCAAGGATGTAGAACAAGACATAGAGTGGGTCTTCGCCAAAGGCCAGCTCTACATCGTACAGTCAAGGCCGTTCATTCCAAGCCCTTAGAGAGGCTCCGCCTGCAAGAAGCTTCACGTCTAAACAAGAAAATAGGGCCAGCCCAAATTTGGATGTGCTGGCCCTATTCGTGTCAATCAAACCTTTACCTAAAACGTCGCCCGAACCCCGAACTGGAAGGCACGCGGGATTCCCGGCGAGAATGACCCGACGCCCAGACCAAACTTGTTAGTGCGCTGGCCTTGAGCTGTGCCGTTCGCGGTTCCGGGACTCCCGCTGAGGAAGCCGGAAAGCGGCCCGTTGGTTATCCCGCCAGGGGGATCGTAGTTGGCCTTGTTGAAAACGTTGAAGACCTCGACCAGTGGCTCTATCTGCAGTCTTTCCTTAATCCGAATTATCTTGGATATACGGAAATCGGTCGTCCAAAAGGAATCGATCATAACTTGATCGGCAGGGGCTAACGGTATCGTCTGAATGACTCCACCGAGCGCCTGCAGTTGAGCAAGAGTGAACAGGCCCGAGTTGATAAGCGCCTGTTCGGCGGGAGTCGCCTTGCCGGCGAAGTTGTTGTTGAAGTTGGTGATTAGCTGGTTCAGCGCGCCAACGCTGCCGACCGACCTGTTGAAAGCGCCTAGATTAGTGCCTGGCAGCACATCGGCCACGGTGCCATCTCCGGTCAGATCCGTCGTGAATATCTCGCCTGATCCATTTCCCTGGTTAGCAAGCCGGAGAGTGACCGGCACCCCCGATTGCCAACGGGTCAGCGTATTCCAGTGGAAACCCCATGGCAGTTCGAACAGAGTGTGGATCGTGAACTGGTGAGTGCGATCAGCTCCAGCCGGTCCATAAAAGCAGGTCGTGCAATCGTTGTCGATCGCTAATGCACTGAAGGCCTGGTCGCCCTGAGTAGCGTTGAATCGCGACAGCGCGTAGGAGAAGCCCCACTGGGCCGAGCGCAGGAAGTGATGGAATTCCCCGCTATGGCCGTTAACCTTGACCAGCAGCCCATTGTACGTTGACAGGCCCTGCGTCGAAATCATCGTCAGGTTGCCGAAGTTGGGATTCTGTCCGGGAAATGCTCCGCCCGTCCCGAGCCCGTTCCCGGCGAAATCTCCGATTGTAGCTCCCATCGCAATAGCCTGATTGATGCTGGAGACGCCAAGACCGCTGAGCGTAGCTGCGATGGCATCCTTGGCTGCTTGCAGGTTGAAGGTGCTCGCGGCGCCTACCCGATTATAGTCGTGGTTCAGGAAAGTGTGGACCCCGCGATTTCGGACATAGTTGGCCTCGATCAGCCAATTCTGGCCGATCTTGTGCTGGACCCCGATGTTCATCTGAACCGAATAGGGTTGACTGAACTCAGACGCAAACAGGGGGCCGGCTGTATTCTGAGTTCCGGGCAATCCGCCGGGCGGAAGCAATGAAATCGGACCATTCGGGAAATTCGCGGTAGCTGCCGCGGCAAGAGTCTGGAACTGGGCCTGGGCAGCAGAGATAACCCCGGCCGAGGCTCCGATCGCTTTGCCGGCTATTGAATTGAAGTTAAAGATGTTCTCGCCATTTGGCCCCGTCAGAATATTGAAT
>Ga0126373_10002510_pt1 | contig 13546 bp, 14 predicted proteins | sample PanSoiMetPlot_11_FD_92545 | JGI IMG/M metagenome (GOLD analysis project Ga0126373, IMG submission 92545) | Tropical forest soil microbial communities from Panama - MetaG Plot_11 | ecosystem: Environmental > Terrestrial > Soil > Tropical forest > Bulk soil | place: Panama | collected 2016-02-17 | reverse complement strand
TGGAAAAGATTCCAGGCGGGATGGAAACCGTCATCTTATTCGACTCGCCGCAAACCGGAACGACCCTCGGACTTGGTGTTTCGCGCTTCAATGTCGAAGCGGTCCGCGAGCGTATTGCCAAGTCGAATGCTCTCTTCGCGAAGTGGGCTGCCAGATGACAACCGTGGGCGGGGCCGGACTTTTGCTCCGATACACTTTTGATGACTCTTCTTCGTTTGACGTCCGGCTGTGCGAGTTATTCAGCGCGGAAATGCGTCTGCTCCTGGAACGGCTGCAAGGCCTCCATGGCCGAATCGTCGGCATCAGCGAGCCACAGCGGCGAGCGAAACGACAAGGATGCAACCGCGTCCAATAAACGGCATCAGACTAATTATCAGAAGTTTAATTATAAGAAGAGGAAACACAGATGAGTATCAGAATCACTTCTTATATTCTCGGCTTGATGCTCGCGCTTGCAGTCGCAGTGCCTGTGCTGCACGCGGACGAAACGGATCAGGCCGTCAAAGTTACATTCAGTCAGCCAATTCGGCTTCCCGGCAAGACTCTTCCCGCCGGAACGTACTGGTTTCAACGCGCCGGCGTCAACGACCCCGATTTGATCCGCGTCTCCAATGCCGATCACGAGGTCATTGCCTCGTTTTTCACCGCGTCTCGTGAGCGGCGCGAGGCCACCTCGCGTACTGCCTTTGTCCTCGCCGATCAGGGCGCGGGCAAGGCACCGGCCATCGTTGCGTGGTTCTATCCGGGCGAGACACTCGGGCATGAGTTTCTCTATGCCCCGCCCGCGGGCCAGGAAGTCGCGCGCGACAAAAAGGAAACTGTGGTTGCCGGCGACTAAAACAGAAGTCGGATTCGCCGAACTGCAGCCGCGGGCGGAAGGGCTAAGACCTCCGCCCGCTCGACTTTTAGGATCCCGCCGGCCGCATTTCCTGCAACACGATCACTTGTTTGGGTCTGCTGCCACACCAGTGCTCTGCGAGTTCGAGGATTCGACTCCGAAAATCGGTGTCAGAACCAGCGACTCACCGTCTCTCGCTGCGCTCGACAAGTCGGCGCGGAATAGGATATCGACGTTCGTCGCGGCTTCAGGGAGGATGCGGAGTAAGCCGCCGGATATTTGCGTGGACGCGATAAGCACGTCCGGCGCGCCCGCGTCCCTGCCGTGGACGCCCTTCTGCACGCCGTCGAGTGCAAAGATGAGTGACCGAATCGCACCATCCCAATCGACCGCGCAATTCACGCCGGCGCTGCGACACATGTTCTCTCCCGGAGCAAAGTTCGCATTCACGGATTCCGGCGCGACGCGCAAGCGGACAGCCGAATAGTTTCCGGGCGCGACCTGCGCCTCAACCAGCCGCTGCTCAGCGGTCACATCATCTGCCAGCAAATCGATTTGGATCGGCTTGTTTTCGAGTTCTGGCGCAATCTCATCCCACTGCGATGAACCGTCCGCCGAGATTTCGACGCCCGACACCGTAACAAAGATGTGCCGTATGCTGAACGAGTTCGACGAAGTAGCGGGCCCGGCCGCTCCGTGAAAGCTGACATTCATCGTGCCGTTCGACACGGTTATGGAACACGTCTTCACCTGAAGCATGTTATCCGGCGGGTTGATCACTCCGGAAATGCAGGACTCGCCGCAATCAATCGAGGCCGCACAAAGCACGAGAACGCAAAGCAACCCGAAGAATCTGGTGGAAGGCTCAAAAGCAGGATGCTTCCGGGGCATAACTGGCACCGCTCGCGCGATTATCGTCGCGCGCCGCGCCGCCGTCAAGCCGAGCGCGGTTGCTCCGCAGTCGGCGCTTGTGTCTTTGTACGGCTCAGGCGGCTACCAGGGCGTAGGGCGCTTACACGTCCAAATCCTTCTTCGTCAGCGACACGTAAATCAGCTTCATCCACGTTGCAGCCGGCAGCCCCGACCTTGCTGCCCACGCTTTCCACTTTTCCGGCAGCCCGCCATCCTGAATTTCCTTCAAGCTCTCGCCCGCCGCGATTTCCTGCTTCACGCGAAATATCGTGTCGTCGAGCGCCTGGACATACTCCGCCAGTTCGCGCCGGTTCGACAGCTCCTCGCCGTGCCCGGTGATCAGGAACGTCTGGTCGTTCGCCCGTTCCACCACTGCGCGCAACGCCGCCGCAATTCCTTCCATATCCGCGCCGCCCGAAAGCTGTCCTTTGCCGTGATACAAATCGCCAAGCTGCGCCACGTTTGCGCCCCGGAACCACACCACCGTGTCGCCGTCCGTGTGCCCGTCGCCGTAGTGGACCAGCTCCACGTCTTCGCCATCCAGATGAATCGCCATCGAATCGCGGTACGTCACGCGCGGCCACGCGCGCTCCGGATACGGCCCGATCGGGGTGGGCGACCAGAACGGCTTTTGCTGCGTCGTCAACCTCTTGCGGACATTTTCATGCGCCACGATCACTGTCTCTGGTCCATACAATTCATTCCCGCCGACGTGATCGTAGTGCCAATGCGTGTTCACCAGAAATCTAACGCGCAGCGCTCCGCGCTCGTCGCGCTCTCTCATGAAATCCTCGAGCGCCTTCCGAATCACCGGCCCGCTCGCCGCCTCCGGGTGATCCACCAGCAAATATCCGTCGCCGCCCGCGAGCACCCCGATGTTGCTGATGCTCGAGTCGTCGCCTTTTCCTGCGCGCACCTGCAACAGGTACACATTCCCGCGTACTTGCTTCACGGTCGCCGTCGCGTGCGAAAAATGCACCTCGCCCATCTGCATCGCACGCACAGGCGCACGCAGCGTGCCCGTCAACGCTGCGGCCAAACAACCTAGCGCGCCGAACGCGCCTAACATCGCGATCTGGTTGTGACGGATTCGGATCAAAAAGAGTCACCTCGCCGGGACGGGCGGCCATTTTTGGCCTTTACCGGTTCGCGCGGGCTGCATTTCTTACCCGATGCCAAAATACATGGTTTTCCCGCCTGCCGCACCCCGCTGTCAGCCTTACCATGAGTCCATGTTTCTCGAGAGGTGATACTGACCAGCCACAACCCACCGCCCGGTCCTTTGTGAGGTGAGTGATGAAATTCTTTGGTCAGCTCCTGGGAATTTCGCTGCTAGCTCCGGCGGTTGCGTTTGTTCTCATCGCGCCGCCTGCCACCGTCCACGCTTCCACGCTCACTATCGCACCCATGTGCCAACACTTCTATGTCGTTCCGCCGCCCGGTGACGACTCCGATCCCGCGGTCACCAACTACCAGGGCAAAATCGTTTTGCTGAACGGCCGGCTCTTCATTCTCCGCGACACAACCAACGACACCTGGTACCATCTCGACGACCAAAAGGCCGCCGCCCGATTCGCCGGCAAGAATGTCGTCGTAATCGGCGTGCTTGACGAACGGAGCGACGTCATCCGCGTGCGCAGCATCCACGAATCCGCGTAGCGCTCGCTGCCTGCGGCACGAACGGGGCAAGGCCGAGGACAGCGACAAAGCGCAAGTTCTGGCCGTTTTTTCGCCCGTGTATGCGGACCAACCTCGACGAATCGCCACGCTCCCGCGATTCATCTCAAAAACAGGAGGTCTGTATGCTATCCGATCAAACTGGGCCCCGGATTACTCCCCTCTTCGTGTTTGCAAGTCTCCTGGCGTTTGCCGCCGCGGCGCCCTACGCGTCGGCGAAAAGCCACAAAAGCAACGCTCAGCAAGCCTCTACGGAAAAAATCAAAATCGTCGCCCATCTGGATCTTCCGGGCATTCATGTGAAACAAATGTTCGTGCGGAACACCGACGACCACAATTATCTCTATCTTGAGCGCCCCCACAAGCACGCCTTCGCGGTGGTGGACGTCACACGGCCGAGCCATCCTTCGTTGATTGACCGCGCCGTTTTGCCGTCAGCACCGGGCGGCAGCGTGAACCTGCCTGCGCAAGGCTCCGTGCTAGCGATCTCCGTCCGTCCAGATCAGCCGCCCGCGGCCGACTCCGACGCGAGCGTGCCGCCGCTGCCCACCGAATCGATTCGCCTGGTGGACATGAGCGATCCGAAGCATCCTGTGGTGCTGAAGACTTTCGAGAACGTCACCAGCATAGCCACCGACGACGGCCGCAAGCTCGTTTACATCGTCAATAACGAGGGCCTGTGGATTGTCAGTCATCACCAGGAGCGCCCGCTGCCTCTGTGCAGTTCGGACGCGGACATTGCCGCGCTGCCGAGCTGCGAATAGAGAGCGAACCAACAACGCGCAGACGTTAGACATCGAGCCACCCTGGACCGCCGGCCAGCTTGCCGCGGGCGCACTAGACACCTCACCGTTGCCTCCGAAGTGAGATGCCTCGTGACGAACCGAGGCCTGCGCGGTTGGCCCAGTGATAGGTCTGTTTTGCTGGGCGTCATGCTCGCTGCCGTTGCTGCGCTCTCCGCGTGCTCCGGGGAAACCCCCCGCCATGCGGCAGACAGTGGACCCGTTCCACAGGCTCTACAACAGCGGGCAGTACGCCCAGGTCTACGAACTGCCGTGGCGGCGGGAGACGAGCCCAACCCCAGCGTCGAGGTGGTCGCGGGAAACTTTCGTTCCCTGTACGATGAATACGGCATGGTGGAGGCCACCCGGCTGATTGACTCGTACCAAAAAGACTTCTTTACGGACGTCAAGCTGACCTATCGCACCACGTTTTCCGGGAGCATCGGCAAAGTGAAATAGCACCCGCCCGCATATCGCATATGAAGACTGTTCCGATCAAGTTTCCGACGGCCTGCTCAACTGCCCGCGCCGCCGGCGTCATCGAACGTGTCTGCGAAGACCGCGGCCTTGTTGTCGCCATGAGAGGCTCGCTCGCTTCCTACCCGGGCTCGGTTCACTGGCACTATAAGCAGCCCAAACAAAAAGGCACTCTCGAGATCACGCTCGACGTCGTCTCGCATCGCCTCTGGGCAAGCGTTCAAGCCGGCCGCCGCGCTCCTTGGATCGCAGCCGAACTTCCGCCGCTTCGCCGCGCCATCGAATCTGCTCTCCGCAAGTCTCCGCGCGGCTAGTCTGTCTTCTCATTTAGCTCGCTGCGCGGCCTGCGACATGCAGAACGAGGGACACCGGTTCGGCGTCGGAAACTAATCGGGAAGGAAAGGAGGGTGAAAAACCAATTCGAGCTCGCGATTTTTGGCAGTTTCGGTGACGGAACTTCGTTGACATGACCGACCGGCTCCTCTATAGTTATCGTTTGTGCTTAGAGCGAAAGGTGTGACCGGACGCATGTCGACGTATGTTCCAAAGGGCCGCGAGGCCGAAGAGCTGGCGGAAGGGAAGAACTGGTTTGTGGTGGATGCGAACGGCCAGGTGCTGGGCCGCCTGGCGACGCGCGTGGCGCGCATCCTGATCGGCAAGGATAAGCCGCAGTTTACGCCGCACATGGATTGCGGCGACCATGTGGTGGTGATCAACGCCGAGCGCGTGAAGCTGACCGGCAACAAGATCGACCAGAAAGTTTATCGCCATCACAGCGGTTACCCGGGCGGATTGAAGGAAATCCCCGTCCGCCGCTTGATGCAGAATCGCCCCGAAGAGGTTGTGCGCGAAGCGGTGCTGGGCATGCTGCCCAAGAACAAGCTCCGCGCCCGCCGCGCAAGGAAGCTGCGTGTCTATGCCGGAAGTGAAGCGCTTGCCCGCCACGCCGGACAGAAGCCTCAGCCGATCGCGCTGTAGCCTCGAGTAGAGGCAGTGCAAGTTTGACCGTTGCTGTTGGTGCTTTGAGTTCAGGGAAGATACCTGGCGCAGAGCCCGAGGCGCGGGATTTCGCCGCGCCGATTGAGATTCGGGTTTCCTTAGGAGAAGAGAGTTGAGTGCAACTGCGAATTCGCTGAGCAACGCCGGAAAGCAGTTCTATGGCACCGGCCGCCGCCGGGAATCGGTGGCCCGCGTGTATGTAAAGACGGGGCCGGCAAGCTTCACCGTCAACGGCCGCCCGGTGGACGACTACTTCAAGAATATCGCGTGGCACACCGCCGCGGTCGAGCCGCTGAAGTTCACGCAAATGATCGACCAGGTGGAAGTGCGCGCGACGGTGAAGGGTGGCGGCGTCGGCGGACAATCGGGCGCGGTGCGCATGGGTCTTTCGCGCGCTTTGGCGCTGCTGAATCCCGACCTGCGTCCCAGCCTGCGCACGAACGGGTTTTTGACGCGCGATTCCCGGATGAAGGAACGCAAGAAGTACGGGCAGAAGGGCGCGCGCCGGCGCTTCCAGTTCAGCAAGCGCTAGACAGGCTCATCCCGGCGTTTCGGCGCCGGGATAATTCACGGCCGGCAAGAGCCGGCAAAAAAGGACGCTGTCCCCGACAGCGGCAACGCGAGACGGGATCGAAGCGTCCCTTTAAGGAGGAGGTACATTGGGAGTCGAAATTACGATGAAGGAGTTGCTGGAGGCTGGAGTTCACTTCGGCCACCAGACCCGCCGTTGGAACCCGAAGATGAAGGAATACATTTTCGGGGAGCGCAACGGAATCCACATTATTGACCTGCAGAAGACCCTCAAGATGTTCCGCGAAGCAGCGCGCTACGTGTCCGAACTCGCGAGCCAGGGCAAGAGCATCCTCTTTCTGGGAACCAAGCGGCAGGCACAGGAAGCCATCACGGAAGAGGCGAGCCGCTGCGGCATGTTCTACGTGAATCACCGCTGGCTGGGCGGCACGCTCACCAACTGGGTGACGTTGCAGAAATCGATCAAGCGGCTAAAGCTTTTGAAGGCCATGTCCGAAGACGGGCGCATGGCGCAATTTTCCAAGAAGGAAGGCGCGCGGCTGGACCGCGAGCTGAAGCACCTGCAACAGAATTTTGCGGGCGTCGAAAATATGACGACGCTTCCGGACGCGATGTTCGTGATCGACCCGAACAACGAAGTGATCGCGGTGCGCGAGGCGCGCCGCATGGGGTTGCCCGTGGTGGCGATTGTCGATACGAACTGCGACCCGAACCTGGTGGATTGGGTGATTCCCGGCAACGACGACGCGCTGCGCGCCATTCGCCTGTTCACGTCGAAGATCGCAGATGCCGTGCTCGTCGGACGGCAGAGCTTCGAGCAGTCGCAGTTCGCCGATCAGAAAACCACGGAGGGAGCGGCAGACGAAAGCCTCCAATACGTGGATAACAGTGCGTACGAACAATACGAAAAGCAGGAAGGCGACTTCGCCGACGTCGATGCCAGCGCCTTTGTCACGGGCGAAGAAGCTACCGCGTCGGTTGACGACGAGAACCAGTCTCGGTAACTCTTTGCGGCGGCTGCGCCAGCTGCGGCCGCCAAATCACACGAGAATTCAGCAAAGAGTAACAAAAGAAAAGGAACCGGCTCACTTTCATGGCTACACCTGACGGAAAGCCCAATATTTCGGCCCAGCTTGTGAAGGAGCTGCGCGACCGCACCGGCGCGGGTTTCAACGCGTGCCGCGAGGCGCTGATTGAAGCCGGCGGCGATCTCGAGAAGGCCACAATCGTGCTGCGCAAGAGGGGACAGGCAGCGGCGGCGAAGAAAGCTACGCGCGCCACGTCCGAGGGGCTAGTCGGCTCCTACATTCATGCGGGCGGGAAAATCGGCGCGATTGTGGAAGTGAATTGCGAGAGCGATTTCGTCGCCCGCACCGAAGATTTTCAGCGCCTTTGCCACGACCTGGCGATGCACGTGGCTGCAACCGACCCGCGTTTTCTGCGCCGCGAGCAAGTGACACCTGAGATTCTTGAACGCGAGCGGGAAATCTACCGCGACCAGGCGAAGCAGACGGGCAAGCCGGACGCGGTGGTCGAGAAAATCGTCAACGGCAAGATGGAAAAATTCTACGAGGAAAACTGCCTCTACGAACAGCACTTCATCAAGGACGAGGGAGTAACGGTAAAGGAGCTCGTGGATCAGGCCATCGCGAAGATGGGCGAAAACATCGCCATTCGGCGCTTTTCGCGCTTCAAGGTCGGCGAAACCGAGGTCGCCACGCCCGGACCGCAACCCCCCGAAGAGGCCGACGCCGTTCCAGCCGGATAACTCCGCGCCGATGCGATTCGAGCCGGGACTGCCGGCCAAATCGCAGTCCTGGCCTGCACAGATTCGTCACGGTCAATTCGAAACGAAAAGGCGAAAATGTCCTGCCAGCACAGGAAACTCAGAATCTCTGCTAGAATGCCCGCGGGCACGGGGGCCCGGCACTCGAGGCGATGTCACCGGACGGCACTTCCAACCAAGGCGGCGCGAAGTCCGGCGCGCCTGTTTACAAACGCATCGTTTTGAAGCTTTCCGGTGAATCGCTGCAAGGCCCGGAGCGGTCCGGCATTCACCCGGAGACGATCCAGAATATCGCTCACGAAGTGAAGGAAGTGCGCGACCTGGGCGTCGACGTGGCAATTATCGTCGGCGGCGGCAACATCTTTCGTGGCGCGCGGCAAAAGCAGCTTTCGATCGACCGCGCCACCGGTGACTACATGGGCATGCTTGCCACCGTGATCAATGGTCTCGCCCTGACGGACGCTCTTGAGAAAACCGGCTGCTTCACGCGCCTGATGAGCGCCATCGAAATGCACCAGGTGGCCGAACCGTTCATCCGTCGCCGCGCCACGCGGCACTTGGAAAAAGGCCGCGTGATTATTCTTGCGGCCGGCACCGGCAATCCCTATTTTTCGACAGACACTGCCGCGGCGCTCCGCGCGATGGAAATTAAGGCCCAAGTGATTTTGAAAGCCACACGCGTGGACGGCGTTTATGACGCCGATCCGGAAAAAGTGCCGGGTGCCAAGAAGTTCGACCGCATTTCGTATCTCGATGTGCTACAGAAAGGCCTGTCCGTGATGGATTCCACGGCCATTTCACTGTGCATGGATAACCGGATGCCCATTCTCGTGTTCAACATGGGCGTACCGGGAAACCTGCGGCGCGTGGTAACTGGCGAGCAGGTGGGTTCGCTCGTGACAGCGGCGTAGCCCGGCCGCTCAAGAATAGTCGCGACCAATGTGGTGGAGGCAAGCGCTCCGATGAGTACGACTGGAAGCAGCAAAGACGCCCTGACGCAGGCAAAAGTGCGCATGGAAAAAGCTGTTGAGGATTTCCGCAAAGAGCTTGCGAGCGTGCGCACGGGCCGCGCGAATACGGCCCTGTTGGATCATGTGCGCGTGGACTATCACGGCACGCCGATGCCGCTTAATCAGCTGGGCACGCTTTCCGTTCCTGATCCCGCGATGATCGTCGTTTCGCCCTGGGACCCTGGCGCCGTGCCTCTGATCGACAAGGCGATTCGCATCGCTGAGCTGGGACTAAATCCGACGAACGATGGCAAAGTGGTGCGCGTGCCGATTCCCGCGCTGACGGAAGAGCGCCGCAAGGACCTGGTGAAACACATCCACAAAGTCCTCGAAAACCATCGCACTGCGGTCCGCAACATTCGCCGCGACATCAAGGAAGCCGTCGAAAAGCTCGAGAAGGACAAGAAGATCAGCGAGGATGACAAGAAGCGGTCGCTCGATGAGCTCGAGAAAGTAACTCACGCCGAAACGAAGAAGATCGAAGATCTCTCCGCCGCGAAGGAAAAGGAAGTCCTGGAAATAAAATAGGCCGATTCGTTCCGGCGTCGCGCTAGTTCAACGTTCGGACATTTTCGGGAAGAATCAGCCGAAACGTGCACTCGCCCGCCGACGCGGAGCACACAAGCGTCCCGCGCCGCACCAGCTTTGCCGGCGATCCGTCGGGAAACATCTGGCCATAATCGAGAGCGCGCAGCTTGTCTGAAAACGGCTGCAGCTTCGCGCTCCCGCTCACGTATTGCACCGCATCGACGCGCACTTTCTGCGAGGCGTCCGGCGAGAGCAGCACAAGAAAATCGGCCTTCGCGTCTTCCGTCGCCAGCTTGCCGGCGGAAATCATGCGCAGTTTTTCGAGCCCCAGCTTTGCGGATCCCACCGTGGCGTCGATTTTCGATCTATCGCCGATCAGCGACGCCAGCCGTTCGCGCGTTTCCGGCACCGGCCGCACTGCGGACAGCGCCATGGCGTATGTCTGAATCGCCTGATCCTTCTTCCCGTCCTTTTCATAGATGCGCGCAAGATGGTCGGCCACTTCGCCGTGCTGGTTCAGCAGCCACGCCGCGCGCACGTAGCGCTCTGCCGCCGGCAAATCGCCCCGCTGGAAGTAAACCCATCCGAGCGTGTCCCAGTAGGCGCCGAGGCTCGTCACCTGGGCCAGCGTATCGAGCGTCAGGTGGGCCAAATCCACATTGCGCAGATGGGCCGCCGTCGCTTCAACCGCTGACTCCGCGTACTGCAGTGCCTTGTCGAGTTCGAGCCGGTGGTCCGCCAGCGCGTACGCGACGTTGTTCCACACCATCGGCGTCTCGGCCAGTTGCGCGCCTTTGTCGAACGCCGCCATCGCCTTCTCCGTTTCGCCGGTGTTCAGATACGCCTGCCCCAGGCTGATTTGCAGGCCCGCATCGTCGGGTGAAAGAATCGTTGCTTTGTCGAGTTCCGGCACCGCATCGGCATAGCGGTGCTGCTCGAGGAACATCGAGCCGAGCGCAGCGTGCGCCAGCGTATCGAGCGGATTCACCTCGATCTGTTTCTTAAAAGCCGTTGCGGCCTCGTCGTACTTCTGCTGCTGCTGTAGCGCGATGCCCAGGTAGTCGTACGCGCGCTCGTCGTATGCATTGACGCCGATTTGCTTGCGAAACGCCGCGGCTGCTTCGTCGAATTCCCCGAGCCGCAAATGCGCCAGGCCCAAATCGTTCCACGCCTGCTTATGCTTGGGCTCCAATTCCACAGCCCGTTCAAAAAGCGGGATGGCGGAGCGCGGGTTGCCGCCATTCAGCGCCGCCAGCCCCGATTCCACCAACTCGTCGGCTTTCGCCGTCGTCGGAATCGTTGGTGCGCCCGCCGTGGAGTTAGCCACCGAAAGCGGCTGCGACTCGTCCGATTCCACGGCGCGCGTGAACGCGCGATAATCCTCCGTGCGGTCGGCGGGGATCTCGCGCATCTTGAAGTTCAGACTGCGCTGCGCGGTCAGCGTGTGCTTTTCAAACCGGTAGCTCGACTTGAAGTCCGCATAGTCGCGCGACACCGAAACGGCCACCGGCGCCTGGGCGGTTAAGTTTTCCGGCAGGGTCAGCTTCAGCCTGACCGTGATATCGAGCGGGCTACCGAGCCGGATTTTCTCCGCGTTGTCGTCGGCCACATCCGGCAGGCCCAGGGCAAGGAGCGGCAGCGCCACCTTTGCTTTTTTGCTCGACCAATCAAGAAAATTCGGCTGCGAATACTCGAGCGTCAGCTCGAAAGGCTTCTGCGTGTCGGCTGGATCACTCGGCTTCACCGCGCTAACCTCGCCCCGAACGCCGTCCATCGACGCGACCGTTTGCCCGAGTTCCTTCCACTTCATCTGTGGCGTCCGCCGAAACGCCGCGCGCAACGCCAGCTCGTTGTCGCCGCGCAGCGTGTAGTGCAATTTCGCCGTGAGCTTTCCAAGGTCGTTGATCTGCGCGTCGATGTCCACTTGCTGCGTGGAAAGAAATGGCGGATCAGCCGGTGTTTCCACGATTTCGCCGTGGCCGCTTGCGGGCACCAGCAGCGCCGACTTGTTTCGCAGCGGCGGCGCGAGCAGCCGGAACGGCGCAACCTCGGCGGTCGAGTCCATCCAGACAAGTTCAGTGCCGTGCGGCACTGCCGTGATCACATGGTCGAATTGCGATGGCGACGCCATCGACACGTCCAGCTTGCGCGACGATGGAATCAGCACCGCGTCCGACTGGAATCCAGCCGCCTTCAGCATGGCAGCCAGTAGGGTGTGCTTGTCCTTGCAGTCGCCGTATTGGTTTGCCAGCACCTCCGCCGCGGCGTGCGGCTGATACCGGCCCATACCGAACGACAGGCTTACATACCGGATGTTTTTCGCGACGTAGCTGTAAAGTGCTTCCATTTTTTCGAGATCGTTCGTGCGGCCCTTCATCAATGCTTCCGTTTTCGCGCGAATCTCGGGCGTCGGCTCGATGCGGTCGCGCTCGAGCTTCGCGTACCACTCCGCTACTTCTTCCCAGTTTTCAAACGAGGTGAACCGCACGTCGGGGCGCTTTTCTTCGGGCAGCGGCCTTTTCTGCGCTGCGTCCTCGCTCGGCCGCGCAAGGTTGGCGCGCGTCCAGTGCCGCACGTCGCGACCTTTCCGATGTTCCACTTCCAGGTGAACGTCCGATGGAAACGCAAAATCCTTCACGCGCCCGGCCGGCAGGTCCACATCGAGCCGCTCGTCGAGCACAATCGCTTCCTTCACGAACGAATAGTCGAACCAGAATTGTCCCGGTGCCACGGGTGTGGCGATGCGCGTCGTGACCTCATATTGCAGATAGTCGCCTGCATGCAGCGACGGCACCGTAATGTGTTTTTCCTTGTAGTCGGTGTACACGGGGGCGTCGCGCGCTACAGGCGCCGTCATTTCTTTCACCGCGTCGGCCGTGGTCGTCACCACTTCGCCGTTCTCCTTGCTGACGCGCACGTAGTGAATAGCAATCTGCTCGTTGGCCGCGCTATATCCGAAAACCAGTTCGCCTAGCGACTCGACGCCAGCGTCGCTCAGCACGTGCGCTCGCAGCGTCACCGTGCGTTCGCCCGTCCCGTCGTCTTCAAATCGCACGCGCGTTTGAAACAGTTCGATGACGAACGGCTCCTGCGAATAATCCGCGGCGGGCTTCGCTTCCGGGCCGCTCGCTCGAGGTGCAGGCGGCGACTGTTGTGCCGGTAGGTCGGCGGAGAAAAACACGATCCAACAAATGACCGAAACGAGGGCAATCCCAAGCTGCTTCATTCAATCTCCGGGAAAAGGACGTCCCAGTCTAGGCAGCTTTTTGGGACGGGTAAAGCGCTCGCTCAGCACGCGATGAGCAAACGGGAACAGGTAGCCCGGGGAGCTGAGAGTCAGACGGACGCCCGAGCCACAGGAACAGAGCACTCGGTGGTGGCGTGCTTCCCTATTCAGCGTAGGCACCGAGGTTTCCGTAAGCCTTTATTTCTCTGTATCATACGGATGGCTGTGGGTGGATCACACTGGAGAGGGTCCGGTTTCTTTGAGGGCGACGAAGGCCGAACCATTCGGCCGAAAAAGGTTCTTCGCATTTTCTTTGCTATCGCCCCGCAGTGCGTGCCGTCAGGTCTGTCCTTCGGTTTTCCACATTGAAACGAGTTGACAACCTACTGGGTTTTCCCTATACTTCGGCGGTTGTCTTGGGGCCGTTGGGCCCGGTGATGAAGAAGGGATTTCTTCCGCCCCGGAACACAGAGCGACGGAACGGGGTTTAGGAAGACCGGCCGAAATGGGGCGCCAGCCCCGCAAAGCCGTGTGAGCCTCTCCGCAGTGGAAGATGCAGTTCACTCCTCGGGGTGAAGCGTCGTTCGCGGAGTACCTGAGCCAGTCCTTCGGGTTGTAGGGCGACCTTTCTGGTTCATTCACTGACATAGTTCTGCGCGGCGAAGTTTGCCAGCGCGGCAAATGCTGTTAAGTAACGGAATTTGAAGGGGGAAGCGTGCCGACGTTTGCGCAACTGGTGCGATACGGCCGGGAAGCCATCCGGACAAAGACGAAGTCGCC
>Ga0126373_10002508_pt1 | contig 13548 bp, 11 predicted proteins | sample PanSoiMetPlot_11_FD_92545 | JGI IMG/M metagenome (GOLD analysis project Ga0126373, IMG submission 92545) | Tropical forest soil microbial communities from Panama - MetaG Plot_11 | ecosystem: Environmental > Terrestrial > Soil > Tropical forest > Bulk soil | place: Panama | collected 2016-02-17 | reverse complement strand
GCCAGTTCCTCTCCGTCCTCCTGGGCGGGTATAATGCAATCCCCGACCGCTACCCGCAAATTCAACGCGGGAGATTCCCATGACCGAGGAACGGAAGTTCGCAATTCTTTTCGCTGCAACGTTACTGTGCGCTCGCAAGCTGATGGAACTGGATCCAGACAGGCCAAGTCCGGCGAGAGTGGCAGCGGTAGAGAATGCAATCCGCCAAGCAGCGTTTAACCTTGAACAGATCGACAGGCGGTGGCCGGAGGACCTCAGCCCGCACTAACCTTGTGCCAGGCCTCAACGACAGCTTTGACAACGCTGCAGAAGCCGACTGCCTTTACGAGCTCCAGTACCATCGAACGAGTACCGCGCGCTCAACCTGGTCTTGTACGCCGCATAATAGTTCCTGTTCTCACACGTTGCGGCGTGTGCCGGAAGCCGGAATCAGAGCACAAACCGAGGGACATATTTTCGAACGCGACACTTCGCTGCCCAAGTGGCACGGCTGCCACTCATTCCGACGTGGCCTCGCAACGAACCTGCACGCGTTGGGCTTGGATCGCAAGACCATCCAGGCCATCCAGGCCATCTTGCGTCACAGCAGTGTTGGACTCGCGATGAACATTTACAAGTGGGCGCAATGGACACGTTGAGCAAGAAATTCAGAACTTGCAACGACCCTTGCAACGAGTGACGTGACGACCAAGAGCGGAAACCCCAAACCCGCGTGCTACAATGACTTCTGATGTGGGGCTGTAGCTCAGATGGATAGAGCAGCAGTTTCCTAAACCTCACGGCTTTCTTGATTCGTTCTGAAAATTTCGGACTCTACTATATTCCTCAATCAGTTACAACGCGGGGCAGTTGACCCGTTTGTACCCGATTTGAAGCGTTTTGAACGTAGAACTACTACACTTTTACTACACCGAATGCTCAAAAGCGCAGCCGTAATGACAACTGGATCGAGCGTGGTCCTCCCACACTGTAAAGAGGGCTGACATCGCTGAACTGAGACACGGTAACAAAGGCCATTCCAAACGTATCGTTTGGCTGAAACGGGGGACCAAAAAGCCCCAATTGACCATCCACGAGGCCGAAATTCGGGTGGTTAAGGAAATTAAAAAAGTCAGCGCGAAACTGCAGCTTCAGATTCTCGGTGATGCCGAACTGACGCCGGATGTCGAAATCCCATTGCGTGAGTGGAAAACCGCGAACAAGGTTACGCTCCAGGTTTCCCTGGCGGAGCTCCGTTTGAGCAGAAAATGCTGCGGGATTGACTCGCCTTCCCCCGGGAAACATCGCATCATGAATGTAGAGAGGGACACCTGGGACTCTGTCTGGTCTCGCCTGCAGCAGAGTAGGCTCCAGGATCCCTGAATCGAAAAAGTTCATATAAACATTGATTGGCAGTGCTGTTCTCACAGTAAAAATGCTATCTGCGGACCAATGACTCAGGATCCCGCGTAGCACGCGGTTCCTCTCCACTCCCGGGATCTCGTAGGTAAGTGCAGCGTTGAAAGCATGGCGCACATCGAAGGCAGAGGCTCCCCGGTCGATACTCGGGTTGCTTAGATTATCGATGCCTTCGTCGTCGGATGTATCGTCAATCGAGTGTGACCAGGTATAAGAAAGTAGCGCCGCCAAGCCGTGAGTCATCCGACGCTGGAACTGGAGTTGCAGCGCCTGATAATTTGACGAGGACCCATTTGTAATTATGTTGATTTGACCGGGAAACTGTGCAGTGGGCCCGAACAAGGAGATTTGTCTGAGCAGGTTGCGTCCCGCTTCTCCTACATAGGACGCCGAGAGCAATTGATTGGCACCGAAGCTTTGGTCGACCGTAAGATTCCACTGATAGCTGCGCGGCAGCTGGTAGTCAGGAGCGAACACGTTGAAGGTTGCGTTGTAAGGTGGATTAAGGCTGACAGGAGGCGGTGGCGCTGTTTGCTGCGAACTTAAGGGCAAAGGTACGCCTGATATTGTCTTCACGAGGGAGTGAGGAAATCCCGTGGCCGGCTCTGAGATGTATCCTGTGCCGCGCTGATAATAGATTCCGAAGCCCCCGCGGACGACAGTTTCTCTCCCTGGACGCTGTGAAAATTGATAGGCGGCGCCAAGACGTGGGGCGAGATTATCGTATGTCGTTTTGTAGATCGGCGTACCGAGAGGGGCAATCTGCAGATTAGTGATGTCAGGGAAACCAGTTAATGTCAGAAGCGCCTGATGGCCCGTTGTATGGGGCGGGGGGGTCAATTCCCATCTCAGGCCATACGTAAAGGCAAATCTAGGACTGAATTTCCAGCTATCTTGCCCGTACAGCGCTAAATCCTGGAAACCCAGAGTAATTTGATCGGACGACTCAATGTTGACGTTCTGGGCCACGCCTGTAAGGGCACTCGCGACGCCAGCGAAGAACACCCTCTGCGAATAAGCAGGGGGACCGGGACGCGGAGCGAGATAGCGATAGTCGGCACCAAACCTCAGTTCATGAGATCCCAGAAGCACCGAAGTATTACTCACGACATTTCCCTGTTGCTGCAGGTTTGCTCCGCGTCGGCCTTGCGAAAAAGGATGACCCAAGCCGTTAAGAACAAACAGAGATGAATTGCGGGAAGCAAAAGGCACAGGAAAGAGAAGTGAATCCGGGGGCGGTGTGGCACCGGCAGTCCTGTCGGGACCAAAAGACAGGCCGGATTCGAAGGAGGAGTAGTTCGCACGAAAATCGCTGGTAGCTTTATGCGAGAGCAAAACTGTAGCGCCAAAAGTGATGGAGCGGAAATTTGCAACATTCTTTTGCTTGTAACCAGCGAATCCTGCCAGCGTTTCCTCCGAGGGTGCTTCACTGTAGCGGGTAAACACGGAAATCTTCTGGTTCAGCATCTGGTCGACGCGAATACTGGTGTTGTCCGAAGAAACCTGGTCTGAGCCATCACCTACGAGAGACGCCAAAAGCGTCGTCGGATTCTCCGGGCCGTTGGGTAGAGGGAATGCGTTAAGGAGTTGTTGAACCGCACCGGTCGCGGCGCGGCGCGCGTTCAGGGAAGGAACGGAAGACCTAAAGGGATAGGGTTGCAGTAGGCGCAGGCCCTCGTAAGAGAAAAAGAAAAAGCCCCTGCTCTTCAGGAAGGCACCCCCAAATGTACCTCCAAAGTCGTTTTGTCGATGGGCTGGCCGCGACAAACCATATGAATTTGAGAACCAATCATTGGCGTCGAGCACCTCGTTGCGAAAGTAATCGAACACCGATCCGTGAAATTCGTTAGTTCCTGATCGAGTTACGATGTTTACCTGGCCGCCGATCGCGTGACCGAACTCCGCCGGAGAGGTCGATGTCTGCAGTTTGAACGCTTGCATATCGTCAACCGAGACTAGGTTGTGAGTGGTGCCCAGAACAGTCGTTACGGGGAGAGTCCCGCCAGCGTCGCCAAGGTTGGCACTGACTCCGTCGACGGAATAGTAATTTTCAGTGGCCCTTTGTCCGCTTATGAAAGTGCCCGTCTGCACATCCGTCTGGTTTAGTGTTCCCGGCCTCACCACTCCCGGAGCCAGTGCAATCAGCGACTGGAAGGTTCTGCCGTTAAGCGGCAAGTCTTCGACCAGTTGTGCGTCAATGTCGGTACTGACGGCCGATGACTCAGTTTGCAGTGATGAGACGCTTCCTCGGACGGTAATGCTTTGTTTGACCGCAGCTGGCATCAGAATAAAGTCGACCCTGGCTTCTTGTTCCGGAACCAGCCTTACGCCTGGGCGATCAACGACGCTGAACCCAGCCGCCTCGACTCTGATTGTGTAAGAACCCGGCAATAGAAAAGCAAAGCGGTAGAACCCTTGCTCGCTCGAAGAAGTAGTCTGCCCTTGTCCGGTGCCCTCATTCGAAATGCTGACGGTTGCCCCAACAACCACAGCTCGGGAGGAATCCCTAATCGCTCCTGACAGATGGGCAGTTTGACCAAGTGCTGTGACAGCGGAACCCAGCAGCAATTGTAGCGACAAGAAACGAAACAAGACGGCATCGGTCCTTTTCATCTTCACGTCCAATCTGCCTCACTGCGCCGGTTCGCGGCACCGGTCGGCTTAGAAGTGGCCGTTTCCGCTGGTGCTTCTAGTTTTGTTGACGTTCTTGGGGCAACTCACGAGTCCCGACCCGTGTCAGTGTTGCAAGAGATACTGTGATATACCACGCGCAAAGTCAATTAGAAGCGGACAGAAACGTGGCCAATCACGAAACTGGCCGGCTGTGAAATGAAAGGAAGCCTCTCGTCACTAAATAATGGAAGGTTGTGTCGCCGGCCAATCCCGCAAGCTTGAAAGAGCTCATAGAGTGACCTATGCTCGTGGCCACTTATCCGGCGGCAGAGGCACACTCGCTTATTGTGTGAGAATGCGGAACCCATCCGACCGGTGTCTATTATGGCGCAAGGCACGTCTCCCTTGTGCGACCGTGGCGGGTGTTCTCATATCCTTGGTTCAGGTTGCGAGTACCCGTGCAGAACCGGCGAACGAATCAGCGACCCAGGCATCACAAGACAAGGTTCAATTGCTTGTGCCTGGTCATGTCACGGAAGGCAAGCTGGTTAGCCACGAAGGACACGTGTACGAGCTGGATCTTTCGGATGACCAGTTTCTGCGCTTCACTGTCGAAACGGAAGGTCCGGCTTCGAACATCCAGCTCACGGTGTTTGCTCCCGACGGCAGCAAGGTTGAGGAGCTTTCCGGACCGGTGTGTCCTTTTCCGCTGTACTTTGTCGCAACCCGCTCAGGTGCGTATCGCCTCAGCCTCTCCCTTTTGAGTGACGCGTCTCCAGAAACGTATAAGCTGCAAATCCGCGAGTTGCATGGAGCCACAGATCTGGACAAAAAACGCGCGGCCGCCGGCCGGGTGATGGTTGAGGCGTATCGGCTAAGCCCTGAGGATTCGCCTGTATCCACGCAGGAATCAACCCAGAAATTCGATGAGGCGATTAAACGGTTCCGGGCCGCCGGCGACTATCAGGGGGAAGCAGAGGTGTTCCAGGTTTTGTCTCGCCGCTGTCTTGCTGTGCGAGACTACCAAAAAGCGGTCGATTACCTTCGTCAGGCCCAAATCAACTGGCACGCCTTGGCCGCCTACTCTAACGAGGCTCTAACACTCGAGCTGGCAGCTACTTACTTATTGCGTCTGGGTAAGTCAGAGGAGGAGCTTGCTGCGCTAAATGAAGCGCTTTCTTTGCGACGAGCCTCGGGCGACCCCATGTCCGAGGCATTTGTACTGGATGGTCTCGGTGACGTCTACACGGCAATGGGTGAGTTTCAAGAGGCGCTGAATTGCAAAGAGCAGGCGCTCAAAATCTTTCAGTCCACGAAGTCGGAAAGAATCGATTCTGAATATACTGCCCTAGGGGATCTCGGGCATATCTACGAAGAGTTGGGCGAGCCGCAGAAGGCGCTCGATTTTTATGACCAGGCGCTGGCCCTCGCGCAGTCACACGACAATCGCGGCTTAGAGATCAGTATGCTCCTGTTAATTGCCAGGGCGTACGCCCAAGATGGCGACAAAATAACGGCCTTCGAGCACTATAACAAGGCGCTGGCGTTAGCGCAGGGCGAGCGTGATGAAGAGGCCCCCGTGCTTTTGCAGTTCGGTCGTTTCTACCTCGGGCAGGAGGAATACGAGAAAGCGCTGCAGTGCTTCAACCAGGTCCTCCCCTCTTTTCGTTCGATGCACATGCGTGCCTTCGAAGCCGGGGCACTTTTAGGAATGGGAGTTGTCTATCACAAGCTAGGCAGGTGGCAGGAGGCATTGGAGGTTTTGCGACCGGCGCTGTCCTCCTGGCCTGTCAAGAACCGCTGGCCACGCGAGACCCTCAGAGAAATCGGCTCCGTCTATCAAGATTTGGGTGACATTCCTAAAGCCCTCGAATACTACGAAAATGCGCTCTCCGAGAGCCGCGCAGCAAAAGACTTGCAGGAGGAAGCGTTTGCTCTCGCTGACATAGCCCATGCTGAGCGCGCTATGCGGCAGAATCTTGAGGCGCAACGCAAAATCGAAGCAAGCCTGCAAATCCTGGAATCCCTTCGCGCGCGAATCGTTGGATCGGAATCGCGTTCCGCCTATTTTGCGATGGCCAGAAAGAGCTATGAATTCTATATCGACCTGCTGATGCAGATGCACGCCGAGCGTCCTGATCTGGGGCTGGACCGCACTGCGTTCCAGGCCAGCGAACGCGCCCGTGCTAGAAGTCTGCTGGACATGCTGGCTGAGTCTCATGTCGATGTCCACGAGGGGGCAGACCCAAAGCTCTTGGAGAGGGAAAAGAAGCTTCAGCAGCGGCTTCGCGCCCGTTCCGAATATCAGGTTCAATTACATAGTCGGCCTCATACCCCTGCGCAGGCGAATGCGGTGGCCAACGAACTGCAAATACTGACGGCACAATACGATGAAATAGGAGCTCAGATTCGTACCACGAGTCCGCGTTACGCGGCTCTGACTCAGCCTGTGCCGCTCGATGTGAAACAAATACAAGAGTTGGTCCTCGACTCAAATACGCTGCTCTTGGAGTACGCGTTGGGTGATGATCGAAGCTACCTGTGGGCTATAGCAGACTCCGCTCTGAAAAGTTTTACACTACCCAAGCGGGCGGAGATCGAGCAGGCGACGCGACGCTTTTACGAGCTAACGGCGCGAAATGGGTATCCAAAGGGCGATAACGCCTCGAGGACAGAAGGGCAAATCGCCCGTGCGCACAGTGAGTATCAGGCCGCAGCTGCTCGGCTGAGTCAAATCATCCTAGGACCTGTGGCCCCGCTATTGCACTACAAACGGCTTCTTATCGTGAGTGATGGCGCACTCCAATACATCCCTTATTCGGTCCTGCCGATACCGAAACAGGTAGAAACGGACAATGCACCTGAGCAGCCACTCATAGCTGAATTCGAAGTCGTAACGGCTCCGTCGGCGTCCACTGTGGCGGTACTACGGCGCGATTTGAGGGATCGACAACCCGCTCCGAAGACGGTGGCTGTTCTCGCTGATCCTGTTTTCGACAGCCAGGATCCACGAGTTTTAACGCATCAACCGATGTCTCATGTTAGTCACACAGGTTCACAGAATGAGGCTGTCCCAAGAGACCTAGAAAGATCATGGGCCGAGGCCGGCTCGGGCGAATACACAGGAAGAATTCCTCGGTTGCCCTTTTCCCGGCGAGAAGCAGACACGATCATCGCGAGCGCGCCAATAGGCAATAGTTTCGAAGCGGTGGATTTTCGCGCTAGCAGGATCACAGCCACAAGTCCTGAACTTGCTCAGTACCGTGTAGTCCACTTCGCAACTCACGGAGTTCTCGACAGTCGCACTCCAGCTCTATCAGGCATCGTACTTTCGCTAGTCGACACGAAGGGCAAACCGCAAGACGGGTTCCTGCGCCTCTGGGACATTTACAATTTGCGTTTGCCCGTGGAGTTAGTGGTGCTGAGTGGTTGTCAAACCGCGCTTGGCAAGGAGGTCAAGGGTGAGGGACTGGACGGACTAACACGTGGATTTATGTATGCTGGAGCAGCACGAGTAATGGCCAGCCTATGGAAGGTCGATGACGCGGCTACGGCAGAACTGATGGCGCTGTTTTATCAAGGTATCTTTAAGGATAATCTACGACCGGCCGCGGCGTTGCGCGCAGCGCAGATCCAGATGTGGAAACGGAAAAGATGGCACGGGGATCCCTACTTTTGGGGTGCATTTCAACTGCAGGGAGAATGGAAGTGAACCCGCAGTGCATTCCCTATCGCTATATGCTAAAGTCCGAAGCTAAATCGATCGTCGTCGGACTCCTCAGATTCGGTGAAGCGGTGAAGCCTCCGCCAATACCAAAGAATAGATGGACCTTGACCCAGGATGCATTCGACCTGTTGTTGGCACATCTCGACATCAATCGCCAACAGGCCGGCGCAAAGTACGAAGTGCTTCGGCGTAAGCTGGTGAAATTCTTCGAGTGGCGAGGCTGCGGCTTTCCAGAGGATCTTGCCGACGATACCATTAACCGGGTGGCGAGAAAGCTTGAAGCTGGAGAGAACATTCTCGACCTTCCAGCTTACTGTGCTGGAGTCGCACGTCGCGTTTTTCTGGAGAGCCTTCGTTCCAATCAGCAAGAGGAGGCAGCACTACGCGTGGTATCTCGCTCCCATCCTGCACCTAAGGACGAGAACGACCAGCGCCTGGACTGCCTTGACCGCTGTCTTCGGCAACTGTCTCCTGAGAACCTGCGTCTGATCCTGGAGTACTATCAGCAGGACAAACACGTCCGGATCAAAGCGCGCAGGAATTTGGCCGAGCGGCTAGACATTCCGCTGAATGCGCTGAGAATCCGCGCCCACCGAATTCGCCTACAACTGGAAGGCTGTGTCCAAGCGTGTATGAAGCCTTCTGAAGAGAAGGAAACGAATTAGGCGCTATTTCACTTTGAAGTCAGGGAGTATTAGTGAGAGTCATGGACCCAGATCAGGAAAAAAGGATGGCGCGGTATTTGCTGGGACAGCTCCCCGAGCAGGAACAGTCTGATTTTGAGAGTCGATACTTCGCTGACGACAATTTCTTCGAGGAACTTCTTACGATCGAGGATGACCTGCGGGACGCCTATGTACGCGGTGAACTCTCAAAGCCAGATAGTGAAGCCTTTGAACGGCGGCTCTTGATTTCTCCGGACCAGAAGCATAGACAGGAGTTTGCCCTGACACTGTGCCAATATCTGAGTCAATCGGCCAACCACGGTCGTCCGATCTCTCCCCTTGTGGCCAAGGGGAAATCTCTGCTCCGAAAACTCGGGACACAGCCGCGGCTGGTTCTTACCCCGGTCATTTCTGTGGCGCTAGTTCTTTTGATTTTCGGAAGCTGGTGGCTATGGCGCAGGAGTTCGCAGCCGCCCTCGACAGGCTCGGTTGCGAGTCAGGGGCCGGAGGGTCAAGTGCCACAAGTCCCCCAAGGGCAGCAACCTCAAATGAAGATCTTCGCTGTTGTCCTGACGCCGGGTTTAGTTCGAGGCGAAGAGGAATCCAAATCCGTAGTGATCCCCCAAGATGTTACTGAAGTTCGATTAGAAGCCCGATTTGAGGGTGAGTATCCGCGCTTCCAAGCCACGCTCGCGACTGTAGAGGGGAGAGAGCTCTGGAGCAAGGGAAGCTTGGAAGCCGAGGCTTTTCATGGCGGTAGACGGATTTTTATCGATATCCCGAGAAGCATGCTTGTCTCCGGGGACTACATTCTAGCGCTGCGTGGCTTTCCAGCTAGTGGAAGTCCAGAAACCGTAGCCGAATATTCCTTCCGCGTTGCCGCCAGATAACCGAAGCCTTCCGCTGCCTTTCTGCTTCTCCTGAATCTGCGTCCCTTTTCCCACGCCAAGTACCCTTCTGTATGCGCGAAATGTTTTGGCAATTCCTGCCACTCAACAGTGAGGACCGTTCTTAGGAAGAAGAGACGACGGTATCCTCCGTCCTCTGGGTTTTGCATCGGCATGGACAGCAGGCGCGAGACTCGGGATGAGTTAGAAATCCCAGCATGAACGGAGAAATCTAATGAATAAATTCAGTCGCAGGACCTTTCAGCTGACTCTGACTACGGCCGCTCTGGCGCTGTTGCTAGTTCTGAGTCACAGCAAGGGCGCGTTCGCTTCAAAGACGGTGAGCAATATACCGGTGACAACGTATTTGTCGGACTTCAACGCTGCCGGCGTGCAGTACTACGTCTTCAGTGATGGTGGCGGCGCCTATAAAGACGGAGTTGCAGGTGTGAGCTCCTACCTCAACGCAAACGGCTATAACGGTATCAGCTGGGGCGATTGGCGCTTGGATCTGTTCAACTCGACGTCAAGGCAGGTTGCCGTCACTCTGAGCACAGCGAACGCTGTTCAGCCGGGAGACCCTGGGTACACTGCGCCTGCCGACCCGCCCTATTGGGGAACGAAATGGTGGGGCATGCACATGGAGAACAAATGTACCGAGGACAACCTGGACATGCTGACCATGAAGCCGGGTGACAAATTCAGCTGCGATACGCTGTTTAGGTTTCCGTCTACCAGCAAATCTTTCTATCGTCTGGATATGGGAACTTACGACCGCTTCTATCCGGAGCCGGAGACACAAAAAGTACAAGTGTCCTGCAATTCCTCCGCGGGCGACGGCGATTGCAACGATTGGTTCATAGATCCTATCCCCATGGTCAATCCCGACGGCAGCACCAGCCCAGGACAAACGCGAGCTCGCTTGAACAATGGCAGTGGAGCACCGTTTGACAATGAAGGCGATTTCTATCTCACGTTCCACATTCATGTGACCCGACCCTGATCGTGGCGCACAGCGACACAGAATTGAGTTGCCAAAGCGTGCTTGGCAAATGTTCACGTGCGTGACTCTTGTCCTGTTGATGGAAATCGGACTCTTCACTGCTCATCCCGTGTGGTCGCAGGCGTTGCCCGCGACGCAGCATCCGCGAACGCGATAACACTTTCGAATGCTCGCATCCAGGCGAGAGCAAACCGCAGTAGCGGTCGACGGCTTCGGCTTCAACGATTGGTACATTGACCCGATTCCAACGCACGACGCCAGCGGCAATCCGGTTCCGGGCCAAGCATCGGCCGGCCATGTACGACGGTTGCGGCTCATGCCCTAAACATGGTGGCGCTACTGGCAATGCAAACCGTGACGACTACTACTTTAGATTCCATTTTCATCTAACGCGACCCTGATTGTTGAGGAAAGTCTGCGCAGCTGTATAGGCAAGGAGCATCAACGACAGTCTGCGCGTGGTCTTTTTTCGGAGACACGAAATGCCAGATCCATGAGTGAGTTCTCACAGGCGTCGCAAGCTCTTGAGTGCGGAGAAAGGAAGAACGACGATGAAACTCACAGCGAATGCGTTAGGTCTAACGACCGTTCTATTGCTTGCAAGTTCTGTTTGCTCACAGAACCACACTGTTACGCCGTACGATAATCGTGACACGCCTTTGCCGGACCTGATTTCACCTACTGTGTGGCCGCCCTCCTTACCGCATACGGCCGGGCGGCCCACTGTGTCGACGGGTCCGACAATCTCTGTGGACGAAATGCGCGTTCCTATCGCGGCAAGGAGAAAGTTGAGGTTGTTTCAGCGGAGCTTTCAGTCGGACAACATACAGGAATCCGCGAAACACTTGGAGAAGGCGATCCAGATTTACCCGCAAAATGCGCTTGCCTATCAATATCTTGGGGTTTTACTTCCGGCTCCCAGTTAGTTCAACATGGGCTGGGCCTGGGGATAGGCCAACTTCTCCGGGTGTTCCATTATCCCAAACGGTGGCCCCTGCGGCCCCCCAAACCGATACCATCGCTCAACACTTCATTTGCACCGGTGGCTACAACATGGAAAACTGCGTCACAGAAATGGCGGTTCTGCGAAAGGTACTCGCCAAATACCCTATTTCGGAACTCGGAGAATGGACTTGGGTGCTCATACGATCCGAAGACTGGAAATCAGTTGTGTTGCCCAGGGGAATTAGCCCGGACAGTCCGGCCTTCACATCCATTGAAAAGCGCGCAACGTTTATTGAACAAGCGTTGGTAACGGAGGTACCCGGGAGACGCGGCGAACTGATGAAGACTTGGCGGATGAATATGGATGATCTTCTCGATTTTGCCATTGCTCACGAGTTGGCGCACATACTCTGCAAAGAGAGAGACGAAGGGGAAGCAAAACATGCAGCGAGAATGCTATTGGAAGGGAAGCCGATAGCCTGCAAATCCAAGCCGGCGTCAAAGGCTGGCTCGAAGGGAATGGGGCAAAAACGGTGAGTTGGCAAGACGGCTTATACGAACAAAACTACGACCAAGTCAATCGTCGGGCCTTGCACTGAGGTACAGGTAATTCCTTCGCGGTCAAGTCTGTCTTGTGCGCTCTACGGGGCCGTAACAGCCTTGTAGACTGAGAATAAATCGACCAAATCGGTGCGCGCACAATTTTTGACAAGCGCTTGCGCTAGCGGCGCAGTGTCAGAGCAATGAAATGAAGGGAGGCGGGATTGGTCAGGTCAGGGTTTCCGCCCCCGTAATTCTCCACAGGCTGGGGATTCTAAATTAGTTGGACGTCAGTCACCGTAGTCCTCAACCCCGGAGAGAAGATGAAAAACGCGATAATAGCTTTTGTTGGATACGTGCTGCTATGTGCTCCAGTGCTACCACAGGAGCAGCCACGGGAGTTGAAGGGCGGTGGCCATTTGCTCGGCGAGACCGCTGAACAGTTTTTCTCCATAGGTTCAGTTGGGGAATTGGTGCGCGCATGCGAAGCGAAAGACTGGAAGACCGTAAAGCATTTGGCGAAGACATCAGACCGTGAATTCAAAGCCAATGCTAAGGAAATTTGCGAGAGGGCGGCGGTGGTCAAACAGCAAGCTGCGAGCGGGGCACGTCAGGAATATGGCGCCAGTGGCGATAAAGAGATGATGAGGACAGATACGTTTACCTTGGACGGCGGCCATCTAGTTAAGATACGAATGATTTATGCCATGCCGATTGCTGACATTGCAGGATTTCATCCAAAATCGTTTGATGAACTCTTTGCAGGGTTGCGAGAAGCGTACGGCGAGCCATCGAAAAGCTACAGCAAACCCGTGGCAAACACTTATGGTGTAACCCGCGACGCGCATCGTGCGACGTGGTTGGGCAAACAAAACGTCATCAGTATCATTGAACAACCCGGCGAGCATAGTTGGACGGAAATCGTCGCCGAAACCCTCGCAGAATACAATCGCGAAGCACAAGCTCCGAAGGCCGCAAATCCTTTGCAATAATTCAGCGGTAAACGCATGACAAGAGGGGCGCTGGGCGCAAATAGCGGAATCCCGGGTGGGAGTAAGCAACTTACCGCTTCATTGATGGGCCATAGTGGGCCCGGCATCTTGCAAATTTATGCCCGTGCGATCGATGAGTACCGGCGTTCCGCTATTTCCAAACTTGAAGCACTCCGGGAAAATCAACGCGCCCAATTAACAAGTGGCGACCAACTGATTCAGTAACCTCCAGTTGTAGTCACCAGCTCTTCCCCCCGTCAATTTCAAGCGGATTCATTGACTTGGCCCATGTCGCAACCTCGCCAGAAACTCGGCTTAAGTCCTGTGAAATGAGTAGAGCGCTTTCAAGCCTAAGGCGAGTTTCACGGTCATACAACCACCCCGAAGGGGTGGACGGTGCTAAGATGGCCGCACAGTGGCGGACACTGACACGCTCATCGGCCAGACGGTCTCCCATTACCGCATCATCGAGAGACTCGGCGGTGGTGGAATGGGCGTGGTCTATAAAGCCCGCGATACCCGCCTGGACCGTTTTGTAGCCCTAAAATTCCTGCCTGAGAATCTGGCCCAAGATCGCCAAGCGTTAGAGAGATTTCGGCGCGAGGCCAAAGCCGCCTCCGCTCTCAATCATCCCAATATCTGCACGATCTACGACATTGGTGAAGAAAACGGCCAGGCCTTCATTGCTATGGAGTTTCTGGAAGGCATGACGCTGAAGTATCGGATCGCCGGAAAGTCATTAGACATCGAAACCGTGCTGTCGCTTGGCGTCGAGATT
>Ga0126373_10002507_pt1 | contig 13549 bp, 11 predicted proteins | sample PanSoiMetPlot_11_FD_92545 | JGI IMG/M metagenome (GOLD analysis project Ga0126373, IMG submission 92545) | Tropical forest soil microbial communities from Panama - MetaG Plot_11 | ecosystem: Environmental > Terrestrial > Soil > Tropical forest > Bulk soil | place: Panama | collected 2016-02-17 | reverse complement strand
TATGAGGATTTCCTCACCGGTTTTTTGACGCCCAAAGGCGACGTGTGGGGGAGGCCAGTGGGGATCGGCGTCGCATCAGACGGATCGCTGCTTGTTTCCGACGATGGGTCCGGCTCCATATGGCGCGTGACATTTGCGGGTCGATGATAAGCGGGCGATGAGAATTTGGCTATGGCAGCCTTGTTCAGAATTTTGATTCATAGAGGCGGCGCGAAGTACGAAGGAGGCCTGGGACTCCAAATTGGAGTGTTGAAAACAAGAAAGTCAGAACCTTAACCGGGTATTCGAGGACCGCCGCGTTCAACGACCGGTTACTGCGGTTTCAGATAGCCGATGGAGGTGAGAAACTCCTCCGCCTTACCGAGAGTCTCTTCGTAGTATTTGCTTCCATTCGGACCTGTAGTTGAAAAATCCGTGCTCCTGGCCCTCGAACCCGAGGAGTTCACAGCGATTCCCCACCGCATGCATCTTCTTTGAGAACGATTCGACGGTAACGAACGGAACGATCGTATCGGCCCTGCCATGAAAAATGATCGCTGGCGGCGCGCCTGACGACACATGATGCAACGGCGACACCGAAATGGCGTCTACACCTTTGAGCTCTGGAATCTCGTCGATTTCGGCGCCGATCCGCGCAAGTTGCTCGTCGTTCAGGACGGGGGCGAGTAGCACCACCGGATTGAACAGTATCAGCGCGTTAGGCCGAGAGCTGATTTTCGAGTCTTCGTCAAGCCCCGGCAGCACGGCCGTCGAAACGGCGAGGTGCCCCCTGCCGACCCGCCTCCCGCGGCAATGCGTTCCGGGTCGATTCTCAGCCGCAACGCGTTCACGCGAATGTAGCGGATCGCTGCTTTCGCATCACGAACCGAATCGGTCACGTTCGTTTGGTTCCGGCTCGAGACACGGTAATCCGCCGTGATGGCCACCATCCCGAGCGATGCCAGACGCCGGCACTGCATCGCGAATTGAGCCGGATTGCCCTGCCGCCAACCCCCACCAAAGAAGAACACGATCGCGGCGCGCTTTTCAGCAGTCGCACCGCCCGGTGGGCTGAAGATAAAGAGGCTGAGCCTGGTCTCGCCAACAGCCTTATAAACCTCGACCGTCGCATCCGCAAAATTCGGCGGGTACGTAGGCCCTGTCTGTCCTATTGCAGCAACCGAACCCAGAACAAGAGTGAGCAGGAGCCTGTGGAATCTCATGCAGGCTTGAGATTAGCAGGACTTGAATCCACCTTCCGACAGTTCGGAAAGCCCATCGACGGGACCAGACAGATTTCACATGCAGGTCGGATTATGGACGGTCGCGAAACACAATCAGGCTATCTGTCGTGCGGCCCAAAGGACCCCTTGTGAGACGGCTCCGATGCTGAGCCTCCTTTAAGGACGATATGCTGGCGGGGATGCCGAACGACGCTGATTCGACGCCGGGCCAGAAGGGTGTGCACGAAGGCGCAAGGGAATTGTCGGATTTGTCGGTTTGTTCGTGTTGATGTGCGGCGTTGCCGCCGCTCATCAATGCCATGAGCCGCCCGCGCGTCGCAACCCTGCACGGATCTGATGTTACGGGACTCATCTCCTCCGGACTTTGCATCGGATTCGGATCAGCTCTACTCATCAGCAGGTTCATCTTCCGAGGCGAGTGATGGATCAGGACTCAACGCACTATTCAGCCGAACCATTTTCGATTTCTCATTTTGGGCTCACATATTTCCGGTAGGCGGCAATCCAGTCGGTAGCGATATCGTGCTGAGCGGTCGCCAGGTCCACCGTTCGCGCGCAAACCAACTGATGAAGTCTCTGTTCCAGTGCGTCTTTGAGACGCGCATTCCAGCGAGTCGAGTACGGCTCCGGCCACAGATTACGGGTGGATTCGGCGCCGCCCAAATCCGGAGTAATAAGGTAGTCAATTTCGTACTGGCCCGGTTGCGGCGATCGTATTCCGTAGGCCGTAAAAACGGCGCGTTGAATGTTCTCGGGAATGCCGCGCCGTATCACTTCCGCATCTGCCCTGCTGCATACCTCGTCGAGACTGATCGGCTGGGCCTCGCCGGGTGTGATGCTGGCTTTGGGGAGCGGACTTGTGACGTTCCGCGTGGCTTCAAAGGTAAGGAGGGCCGCCAGTATTGCGCAGACCGCTGTCGCAATCGGCAACCACTGCATCCGCGAGGAGCGCCCTCCCTGTGCTTCTATCGCAAGGCGCGCCCTGAGGAGAGCGCGTGGCCCTTCCGCTGGTGACAGCATTCGATTTAATTCATCATTGCGGGCCAGGGCAAAAGCGCGGATCACGGATTCCAGCTCATTTGCCCTGGCGCGGCAAGACGAGCAGCGTTGGAGGTGGGCCCCGAGACGAGTTGTTTGCCTCCGGCTGAGTTCGCCGTCCGCGAAGAGAATGAGATCTTTATCGTCGGGATGTTCTGATCGGCGGAACATGATGTCTAAAAAGACCGGATGACCAAACCGATACCGGCCTCGTTCAGAATTTCAAATGCAGCTCAACCCAGGCGCGTCGGGGTGCTCCCGGCGCAAAAAACGTGACCGACTGCAGGGGGTAGTTACCGGCTTGCGGGCCGCTTGTGTAGGGGGCGTACGGCCGCGTGTTCACACCGCCCTGCGCATCGAACCCCGTAACAGCAAGCTGCGCGGCCGTGTAGTACTTCTTGTCGAACAGATTGTCGACCTGAACAGCGAACTGGATGCGCCGGCTCAGATCGTAATGCGCCCGGAAGTTGGTCACGGAATAACCCGGCGACACGCCGGGGCCCTGATAGTAAATTCCATCCGCCTTGTAGGCGTTGTTCTCATTGCCGCGTGCATAAGAACTCGAAACCGCGATCTCATTCAGTTCAAGGGCCAGCCGTTTGGTCGCCTGATACACGGCGCTCGCCTTACCTGACTGTTTGGGAATCAGCGGAATCCGATTGCCAGGATTGACGTAGATGTTTCCGTCCAGTCCCGGAGTGCCGGCCAGAGCGGTGTCGCTCGTGTTATTGGCTGTTCCGTTGAAAACTGCGTTGCTCTCGTATGTTGCCTTCAGGAACGTGTAATCAAGATTCCAGGTCAGTCGACCAACGCGTCCCTCGACGCTTGCGTCCCAGCCTTCCCGGCGCGTTTTCGCGACATTTTGGAAGTAGCCGCTGCCCAGCACCACCGACGAAACGAACAGAATGTCGTTCCTGTTGGTCGAACGGAACAGACCGATGTTCCAGCTCAGGTGAGGGATCACGGAAACTTCCGGTTTGCCGCGCACACCGACCTCCCATGTATTCGTCACCACTTGTTGGAGCGGAGGATCGCTCTGGAGCGCATTGGGCAGACTGCACGGGTTGGCAGGGTCCGAGCAACCAAGTTCGATGGAGGTCGGCGCCCTGCTGCCCTGCGAGAAGCGCGCGTAGGCGTTGAGAGACGGCATGGGATTCCACGTGAGGCCGACGGATGGATTGAAGCGGTTATACGTGTAATCGCCCGTGAGCGAGCCCGGCCCGGCAACCGGACTCAGATAGTCCGTGTTGTTGACTCTGTATTGGTTAAACCGTCCGGAGACAGTTGCCGTTACATTCTTCAGAAGAGGTAGCGTATCGGTGAAATAGAGGCTCCAGTTTGGAGAGGCGCCGTGAAGGTTGACGCGCGAATCGACGGGATTGTTAGTCGATCCGTCCTGCCATGCAGGAACGTTCGTTACCGTGTGGTCGGGGTTGATGTAGCCCCACGCCGTGTTCTGGGTGAAGTCGACGCTGCCATGATCCACGGTTGTCCCAAACGCCAGCTGATTATTTCCCCTTTTCATCGGCGTCAGTAATGTGAGCTGGGCAGACGCTCCGTAATCGTTCTGCCGCTCCAGGGAATAGACGGTGTCGCCATCGCAGCGTTCGTCGGGGTCGTTTTGCAGCAGGGCTTCCGCAATGCAGCGCCACTTCGGAAATGGCGTATTGGCGGCAGTGGCCCCGCTGGTGGGATAACCGGTGTAACCTGCAGCCGCCAGAGCCGCTTGCTCGGCGGCGTTGGGCTGGTAGATGTTATTGCCGAATGCGTCGTTGTTGAAGTTCGGATTGACAATTTCAGTGCGAATGTTGCGGTACCAGGCATTGCCGCTGAATGTCAGCGACGTACTGAATGTGTGACGCGCCGTCAGATTGAATGAAGGAGACCGGTTGCCAGTGGTGTCGGGGAACGTGTAGCCGCTTGCATAGTTCGCCGCGAGCAGCCGATAATCCTGCAGCGCATTTGCTCCGAGCGTGTTGTAAGCGTAGCTGGTACTGAACGCAAGATCGGTGCTCAGGTTGCGCCAGCCAAGTTTCACGAATCCCTGCTTGACATCGGTGGGCGATGCGATGCGCCAGCCCGATTCGTGGAATCCATTGCCCGCCAGAAACCAGTTGAAGCCCGTGGCCTTGCCGCCCCCGTATGCTCCCTGGATCGCTTTCCGGCCACTGGCGCCATAGGTTGCGGTGAAATCCAATCCCGGATCGCTCGTTCCGTCCTTCGTTCTCACAGGGAGAGCTCCGCCCAGAGTATTCAGGCCGAAGAGCGGGTCGGAGCCGGAAACCAGTGTTATTTCGGAGATCGCGTTTTTCGGAATCAGGTCCCAGCTCACCACGTCGCCAAACGGCTGATTCTGACGGACGCCGTCTACATACACCGAGATACCCTCGGGCGTGCCGAGGATCGGCGAGGCGGTGTACCCGCGGAAATTCACATCCGGCTGGAACGAACTGCCTGCCATATCGTTGATGAAAACGCCATTCAGCTTGCGATTCAGGAAATCGGAAAGGTTGAGTGCCCCACTGCTTGCCAGATCCTCCGCCGTTGCCGTCTGAACCAGACCGGGGATCTGATCCTCGGCCAGATCGGTACCGGCAAGCGGCGTCGCCTCGACCACGTCAATTTTCGCGGATTGCGCGCCGATTTTCATGGTGACGGTTCGAGACACCGGCGTAGGGGACTGAACGTCAATTGCGAGAGTCTCCGTGTTGAAGCCACGCTGCGAGACCTGCAGCCGGTACGAACCATAGGCAAGATTCGTAAAGTCAAACGAACCCTGGGTGTCTGTCTCAAAACCACGACCAGTCCCTGCTGACGCGTTCCTCAGAACGCCCGAAGCCTTCATAGGCCCGCCCGTGGAGTCGTTGACCTGCAGCCGGATCTCGCCCTTGGGGCTCTGGGCAAACACTAAAGAAATAAAGAAGATAGGCGCGCAGAACGCGGCTCCAAGTGCGGACCATTTCCCGGGGCGGAGGTTCACACTTGTATATTCCCGTGCGCGTCGATTTGTTCAGAGAAAATTTCCAATGATCACAGAAAACGTCGGAACTGACTCTGAAGAGGCCGCAAGATCGATATATCGAGCCGCATCCCGCACGTCGCGACTAGTGTGGAAATCTACCGAGCGGGTCCTGCTGCGCCCGGCTTGTGGTACCCATCCGTTCAAAAGGTGGCCTTGGGGGTTGGGACGCTCACGCCGCCCACACTTGCACGGCGCTTGCGGCGACCGACCCGGCCGAGCGGAAACTGGAGTACCGTCGGCGGTTTTCCGATTACTTCTGATCGGAGCCGGCCGTGATTATGTAATGCCGAATGCCGCAAGACTGGCGATTGCTTCATTTCGGCTTATATCGGGTCGGATGACGAGTTCGAGTTCAGACAGATTCCGCAAATCCACCGTGTAATCCTCGACTTCCGCGATTGAGCCGTGCGGGCTGAAATTCCATTGTTGTCGCACAATCTCTGCGCCCAGACCTCCACCAGCTCCCGACCAACGAAGAACGAACTCCTGGGTCCGCGACGCCTCGGGCTCTTCAAATCGGAGTTGGATGCGGCGCACCAAAATCGGCTCGTCGAAAATCAGTCGGACCTGCTGTTCTCCACTGGTGCCGGCCCGCCAGCCCGGCCCGTTGCCGGTAAACGCGGATTCGATTGGAAAGCCAGGATCTTCCGAAGTCACTTCCACTGTCGCGATTTGCGCCAGATCCAGCCACTGCGCATTCGATAGGGAATTTGCTTTGGCTGCGTGCGTGCCGATTATCCTTTTTCGCATCTGCTAAATTATGCACGCCGCAATTTGCTTTCCGCGCGGCGCGCCGTTCGGCTATTCGATTGTTACCGGGTAGTATGTCCAGTCGAGGGGTTTACGTCGGATTCCGATTAGATACTTGCCGGCGATCAGACTCATCAAATCGAATCGCACCGTCAAATTCGTGGCACCGTTCTCGAGCGCAGCTTCACCGGAAGCTTGAATAAGCGGGGTCCCTATTTGCCGCAAAACCTGAATCTCGTATTGACCTCCTTCGCTTGCGAATGGCAACGCAAACGTCAGAGCAATCCGCTTTCGAGGCAAATGCAGCGAATCGAGTGGCGGCGACGCACGCGGTTCGTCAGGCCTCGAACGATCGCCCGATCTTTCAGATCCAGAGTTGCTGCAACGTATTGACCCGATCCACGCGAACCAAACCAGGAAGAAACCGGACCTGCCGCAAAAAACGCTGCTGAACCGCAGCCAGCAACAATTACCGCCGCGAGAATCGCGCGCTGCGTTTGCCGTGGACGCCGAGCAGCCTCTTGTCGATATTCGGAGAACTCACGAGAGCAAGGTGAGCACCGCGCAACGTGTATCAGGTCCGGATGAGTAATTGGAATGGATCGTCGATTTCTGGCCAGTCGCTCTAGAAACGCTGAACCTGGGCAACCGACTCGATCGGGATTGGGATAGTCGTTGAGCGCGGCCTGCTCGAACATCGCAAGCATGCGCTGTTGCCGCGGTTGGATCTCTTGTCGGAAGCTCAACGCGCATCGTCGGGGAAGGTATCGGCGCAATTTCACGTGCAGTAGCAGCGGGACAAGGCTCAGCCGGCACTGGAGCGCTTCGCGCAAGCGGCTCAGCGCCATTTCCGAATTCAGGCCGTTCTCCACCCCCATCGCCGGGAGGTTCTTTCGGTGCCAGTGCGGGCCGTAGTCCGCGACAGCCGAATCCGCCCTCAGCACCGGGTTCAGCAAGCTTATCCCCGCAGGAGCGCGTCTCGGCAATAGGCGGCGAGCCGCTGGAGGGCTCCGGTCTCGAAGGTGAGCACCCGGCAGCTGGTTTTGTTCATTCGTTAGCGTCCGATGCTACTGGCGTCCCGGCTTCAGATGCTGAGGAGCGCAGCAGCTCAAATGCGCCTCCGAGCTAGGGGCCACCCGCCTCCGGATTGCATCAATCGTCAGAAATAAGCACTCGTGGCACGCCACTCCGCGGCACTGCCAGCGGCGCTCGACGGCGCTCCCGCTTCAGCATATTTCCGAGTGACGCGGCGAGCCATGCACAGCCACCGCGTATGCCAGTTGACCACGAGGAGTGAATCCGAAGGAGGCTCATTCTGTGAGAGTTCTATTTAAACCAAGCCCAGCATCCGAGACACGAGGAGCGCTGGAATTAGACAATCCGTACCTCGCAGCGAGGCATGAATGGGGCGAGCGTTACGGCAATCCATGTGTGTGTGACGGCGAGGATTCATCCGGAAACGTTCGGGTCGACCGGACCCCTCTATACTCATGGGACGTCACTGAGGACATCGCACCCCCAGCTCGGCGTCACGAGCGTGGCGGTCCTCAGCGGCCTGAGGCCGCCGATACCGGTCCGCAGCGGGCTCAGGAAACATAAGGTCTAGAATAAGGTCCAAAGACGAAAACAGCCGCTGGATACTTGGCGGCCATTTTTCAGTAAGTACTTTAGAATCTATGGTGCGGAGAGGGGGACTTGAACCCCCACGAGATTGCTCCCGCTAGCACCTCAAGCTAAACAGCACACCCGATCACGCGTATTTACAACGCGTTAGCGGGAATCTGCTGCCGTATCGAGGTGCGTTCGCGGCGGGTAACTGGCACAAATCGGTCACATTTCGCGACTGGCGGTTTCGGCCATGAATTGGCCAAGTGGAACAACGATCATGTTCCGGCTTCAGATCAGCCGGAGCGATTCTTCGTGAGACTCGCGCGGAATTTGTCGTCTCGAGGCAGCGGCTTCGCCGCGCCGAAGCCATTGCCTGTGTTCGTCTGAAGCGGCAGGAAGCCAGCCAGAATCTAGGCTTCGCCTCCCGACCGTTCGTGCTCTGTGGGTTACCAGTGAAGAGACCGGCGGCGGGGCAACACCTGCATGAACGGCGGAACGGCCAGTTTCTTCTTCAGGTAACCGGCCATCCTGCCTACGGATTGCCGTGGGGCCAGGACCGCCTGGTGCCGATCTTTCTCGCGACCCTGGCGATCAAGCAGCGGAGTCGCGTCATCCACTTTCGGAGCGCGGCGCAGATGCTCGACACGTTCGGGATGCAGCAGGGTGGAACGCAGTATCGGCGACTGATGGGGGCTTTTCAGAGAATCTTCGGAGCGACGATCTTCTTCGGCACCGATATGCAGCGTGAACGCGCCACGGTCATTCACCGCGCACGATTCAATTTCATGAGTGAGGCGCGGATCTGGTATTCACGGAACTCCGCTCAGGACACCCTCCTCCCCGGCGAGTTGCAGAACGAAATTGTTCTGAGCGAAGAATTCTTCCGGGAGATTCTGGATCATCCGATTCCGACCGATATGGAGGCGGCGAGGGTGCTTTCGTGCTCCCCGGCGGCGCTCGATCTGTTCACGTGGCTCTCGTACCGGTGCTTCATTGCGAAAGGGCGCGAATGGGTTCCGCTGTTCGGGCCGGCTGGTCTGGTCAATCAGCTCGGAAGCTCGGACTACGCGAGACCGCGCAGGTTTCGTGAAAAGCTCGAAGGCTGGCTTGATCTGGTTCGGACGCTGTGGCCGGAATGCCCGGCCGGAATCAGCAATGACGGAACAGGACTATGGGTGGATCGGGCAAACGCAGTTTTAGCTCAGGAGGTCTCAAATGCACGCCGGGGTTAGGCACGCCATAATCTGGCGCGTTTCGCTCGGACGAATCGAGCAAGTCGTCTCGGGTCACCTCGGGCCGGGCCGCGTTCGAGGGAACGCCGCAGGCTCGTGCTTCAGCCGACAGGTATCAATGTATCTGGCAAAGCACGTGGGCCACTGGAGCCTTTCGCCGATCGGGAAGTTCTACAATGGCCGTCACCACACGACGGTTCTGCACGCAATCGCAAAGATTGAGAATCTCAGGAAGACCGATGAGAGCGTGGACGCGCTGATTGAAGTCCTGATCGATGAACTGGCCGCTGGTCCGCATGAAACGGAGTCCCGCCTACCGGTCCAGACACGCGCGGCGCTGGTGGAGGCGGTCGCAACGAGAGTGATGAAGCGCTTGACAGAGCTTCGGATCATCGAAGCACCACCGGACAATGCACCGGAAAGGATCCCTGTTCAGGGTTGAGCCGTGGCGGAGCTGATGCCGGAGATGCCGGTTCGGTTCACTCACTCCCGACAAATATCGTTGTAACAAGAAGGCAAGTTGATGAACACCTCTCAAAACCGCCGGGACTCAACTCTGATTCCTCACGCTGATCCGCTTTTGTTTAACGGACAGCGGTCAGGTTCGTGCCGACGAGTCACGTCCTTCGTTCAGCCCGTTCCTCAAAACTTCGTTGCTGGAACGGACGAACTGCGGGTCGGCGCTGTCGCGTTGCAACATGCTTACGCCGTGGACGAGGGCCCACACGACACGAGCCAGCAGAGCAGGGTCGCCCTGACGGACCTCGCCTCGCTGCTGGGCTTCGCCAATGATTTCCTTCAGCATTGCGAATACCCGGCCGGTTTCCGCCGCCGTACCGCCGCCTGCTTCGAGCAGCGCGTTGAACATGACCTCGAAATGGGCGGGATGCTCCTTCGCAAAGTTGAAATAGGCGACGCTCATGGCGTCCATTTGCGCCGCGAAACCCGCCGCGCTGTTTCTGGCTTTTTGCAGCGCGTTTCCAAACTCGAGGAATCCAGCCTCTCTGATTGCCGCGAGCAGGGCGGCTTTGTCCTTGAAGTGCCCGTAGGCGGCGGACCGCGAGACGCCCAGCCGCGTGCCGATTTCGCGCAGCGTGAGAGCAGAGATTCCCTTCTGCTCGATTAGTTCGAGCCCGTCCTGGATCAGAGCCGCGCGAAGGTTGCCGTGGTGGTAGTTTCGCTTTGTTCTTTTCACAACTATATGTTGAACCTTTATCTTGACATTGTCAACATAGGCTGCTATATTAATGAATATAAACGTTAAACACGGTTTTGCCAAAACCCGGCATGGGGATATTACACCCCGGGTACTTTGTTCTGTTGATTCCGGAAGTTTGACGTTTAGGAGATCAAAATTGCGAAAAGCGAAAGGATTTGATCCTTTTGGCCCGATAACCTTCCAAATCTTAGGTCTCGATACTCGTTCGAATTAGGAGAGAAGATTGGCTGCAATTACCTGGGGCTTGCTCGGCCCGGAAACCCTTCCGAGCGAGCGTCGCACGCGTACACTCGGCTTGGGAACGACCGTGCGCTTATTTAACGACCGCGCCGTGCCAGGCCTCGGTGGAGTGTGGTTTGGGAAACAGCTGCTATTGGCTACTCTCGGTGTCGCAACTGCAGAACGAGTACGAACCTCCGGCAAGCGCGCGCAGAATATCGAAGTAGCCAATGCTGTCGAAGCTCTGGCCTGTTGGTTAGCGCTCGATTCCACGGGGTGGAACCGCGACCCACGTTTGCGCGGTGCGTTGAAGTTGTCTGGCAAGAAGGACCTCTCATTCGCCACTGTTTCTAAGCGAACTTTCTATGTTACGCAGCCCATGCGTCAAGCAACTGTGCAACCTCTTCGTGCGCTCGGAATGGTTGAGTCGAACGGTGAACGCTTCAATGCATTTAGGTGCATGAACCAAGGGGAAGCCTTCATCGATGCAGCCTGTGCTGCCTTCAAACCCCACAAGCGTTCAGTGCTCGATCATCTTGTTATGTGGGCTAGGGGCGTTCATGATGATGTTAAGAATTCTTGGGAGCTGAGGAGAGCATTATCTCCTCTTGAGCCCATATCTGAAAACGCCAGTGAATTTCTGCGCGAGCGAATTGTTCAGGGAGGTGGCACCGAGGCTTCCCGACGACGAAAGGCGCTTGAATGGGTTGAAACCTTGCGCGACCGGAAGGGGCAGGTTGAGTGGACGGAAAAGCCGCCGATGCTGGACGAACCCCATTGGCGTGATCTCCACGCCGGCGCGCTCTTTTTCGCCGCGCGCGATGCCGCGATTAGTTTGTTGGACGAGATTGAATCCCACATGGGAAACGCGGCGGACCGGCGTATGTCCATCGATGCCGCGCCACCGGGAGCCGTCGTCGAAAAGTTGGAGTCGTTACGGAGCCATGCACGAGCTTTTCTCGACGGCAAGTATGATCCCTCGCCCGCCGGGGAAGCGACGGCGTTTTGTAGTGAATGCGCTGAGCAACTTGATGCTCGCCTTCTCGAAACACTGCTTCTTCGTGAAGGCCATGTATTGCGCCAACGAGGACGCGACATCGTGCCGGGCGTCGCTTTCCGAGGAAATCTGGCCAGCCCGGCTAACGCCGCACGCAGCCCGGAAGAAGACGGCGCGGAGGCCGATATAGGGCAACTCATCCCGTTGCCCGAAGGGATTTCACTCCGAGTCCGTAACCTCTTCTTACTAAATCTCGATTTCCGGCGTCAGTTGGACAAATGGTTGACAGGACCGGCTGACAACAATGGCACAGGACGATGAGAAAGCCCGAACCGGCATTCAAGCCGCTCTCGCTTGCTCAGCATTTTGAAGCACCTGATGATTTTGTCGGCTGTTTCGGCTGGATCTGCGGGTATTCCGCGGATACTGGGTTCCTGGACGACGCAGTGGAGCGGTTTACCCGCCGAATTCACGCTCAGCGAGCCTATGAAGGGCGGGTCGCCCTGGCGCTGATGCTCGATCCGAGCAACCCGCAAATCACGCCAAAGGAAGTGCCCGGCGCCATCCATCTGCCGCTGAGCGGCCTGCTTCCGTTCAGGCTTCTTCACGCCAAGCTGGCGCTCTTGGGTTTTCGTCATACATCGGATCCACGACAATGGCGAGTGCGCCTGATTGTTTCCACCGGAAACTGGACCCGCCAGACACTTGAGGACAGCCTCGATCTCGCCTGGCGTGTCGATTTCTGCGACCGGGACCTGAAGTCGGAAAACGGCTTGGTTGCCCAAGCCGGCGCCGACCTCGGCGCAGCATGGGGAATGATTGATTGGCTGCGGAGACGATTTGACTTTCGGGTTTTGAAAGCCCGCGTTCCCGGCCGTGAGGATTTTGAAAGCGAAGCGACCATCGTCGAAAGATGGGTCGCAAGAGCGACGAAGCTTGGCACCGGCCTAACGCCGCGATTTTTCGACAACCGAGGAGCTTCTCTCCTCGCCCGGTTACCGAACTTGGTGCTGACGCACGCCTCACAGTCAGCTCGAAACTATCTTGGCATGGGCTCCGGCTACTACGAATCGTCCGATAGTGCCAACAAGATACCTCCAGTACTCAAGAGCATTGTCGAGACCCTCCGGGATGCGCAACTCCTCGTTCGACAGCCCGAAATCGACATCTTCGTCAATCCCAAGGCGTGCCAGGCGGTGGCCGGTTCCGTGGCGTCTTTGAATAAGGCGGGCTGGACGGTGCGGGAGGCGGGCCAACCCGAATGCTTCAAGGCGCAACGATCATTGCACGCGAAATTCATTTTCAGCGCAAGCTACCGAGAAAATTCCGATTTTTGCAACGGCGCGTGGCTCTACCTGGGCTCGGGCAACCTGACCGGCCCCGGCTTCGCCAACGCGATGGCTCCACAAATCGGTAATCTTGAGGCCGGTGTCGTGATTACCCCCGAATCGCTCCGGTGGCACGCTGCCAAGGGCATACCCCTCGAATCTGTCGTGACGAATCTCCTGCCACTGCAATGGGAAACCGATTTCAATCAAGAGCCAGGACCGCTCGCGCCGGGCAGTGAGATGCCGGACCCAGAGATGTTGTACAGCGCCCCGCCCGTAGCCTATTTCTTCTGGATTGCGGAAGAAAATGCCAATTGGCTGCGGACATCGGAGGAATCCTTGGAGTCCTTTGACTTGCTGGACGACGCGGGTCACGCTTGTATTCGGGACCTCACTAAGGGCTTTCCGTGGCGAGGACCGCGACCTCGGCAGCTACAAGTCCGGTGGTGTGTCGGCGGGCAGGAGCGCCGCGCATGGATACCCGTGATCGATGAATTCGGGCGTATCGCTGCGACGATATTGCCGCGTATCGATATCGATGAGGCTTGGAATCAGCTCGCGGACTTCCCCATGCCGCCGGACGAGGCGGAGTTGCCGGTGGATGCAGAGATTCAACCGACCAATGACACTCCTCAGGGCAGTTCGGGAGATGCGTACACGGCCAACTACCCGGTGCGGCAGATGATGCAGTTGGTTGAGAACATCGCGACCAAGCAAACATCGGTGGCTAAGGTTGATTGGGTGAATTGGTGCACGCGGCTGGAGCAATGCCTTGTTCAGGCGGCGGGCAGTACCGTTCTTGAGGTGTTCCTGAAACTCGGTATCAACCCACTCAGCCCCTTGTGGCATCCTTCGTTTCGACCGGCTTTTGCAACGACCCGCGAAACCGTTGAAGGTCTCCGCTATGAAAGCG
>Ga0126373_10002506_pt1 | contig 13551 bp, 11 predicted proteins | sample PanSoiMetPlot_11_FD_92545 | JGI IMG/M metagenome (GOLD analysis project Ga0126373, IMG submission 92545) | Tropical forest soil microbial communities from Panama - MetaG Plot_11 | ecosystem: Environmental > Terrestrial > Soil > Tropical forest > Bulk soil | place: Panama | collected 2016-02-17 | reverse complement strand
ACGACCGAGACGCCGACGCCATGCAGGCCGCCGGATACCGCGTAGGACTGGCTGTCGAACTTGCCGCCCGCGTGCAACGTCGTCAGCACGACCTCGACGGCCGGCCGCTTCTCTACTGGGTGCTCGTCGACGGGAATGCCACGCCCGTTGTCGTAGACGCGGACGCCGCCGTCGGCGAGCAACGTAACCTCGATGGTGTCGGCGAAGCCCGCCAGTGCCTCGTCTACAGCGTTGTCGACGACTTCAGTCACCAGGTGGTGCAGGCCTCGCTCACCGGTGGATCCGATGTACATACCGGGGCGCTTGCGGACGGCCTCCAGGCCTTCCAAGACCGTGATCGAACGTGCGTCGTAGGACAAAGCTGAAGCTCCTCTGAACAGGGCAAACACGTAGGCCAGACGCGTGAAGCCCCCGCCGGGCGTCAGTCCTAGTGCGCTTGTTCATTTTACCTGGACGCACGGCTAGCCTCAGCCGTACATGCCATGCGCCACGCCCTCAGCCGCTAGAACCGCGGGCTTCAGCCGTAGGTGTCGCGCGGGCCCCGGCCGCCCCGCACTCGCCACTCGCCGGGCTTGCGCGTGTTGGTCACCGGGCCGCGGACCCTGACTCGTTGCACCGTGCCGTCGCCGAGCTCGCTGTTGAGGCGGTGTACCAGCTGGGCCGCGAGCAGGCGCACCTGGGTGGCCCACGCGGTAGAGTCCACGCTCACCGTCAGCTCACCGGCTGCCAGCGACTCGGGCGTCGTGTGCGCCGCGAGGTCGGATCCAACGATCTGCGCCCATCGGCCGAACACCGACCCGGTCGCGGCGGCCAATTCCCAGCCTTCGGCGGTCAGCAGGTTGTTGATCGCCGCGGCCAGCGGCTGCGGCTCCGCCCGCGGGGGCTGCGGCGGGAAACCTGGCTGAGCGACCGGCCGGCGGGCGCGGCGTCCCGCAGCGGGCGTTGCGGCTGGCTCGCTCTTTAGGGGAACGGGGCCGCTCTCAGCTCCGCCATGGGATAGCTGATCTGGGTTAAGGTGCAGGACCTGGCCTTGGGCGTCCGCTGTAGCTGTGGATCCGCCCGCCGGGCCGGCGTTGGCCTGACCGTCTGTCCGCTGGGGTGTGGTGGCCGTAGGCGTGCTGGTCCTGGCTTGTCTGGTGGGCTGCACGCCACGAGCCTGCGCGTCCGCCTGGGCCGCGGCGAGGGCTGCCCGAGCTAGGCTCACTCGGTCCTCGTGTCTGTTATCGGGCACCCGAGATCACCCCGTCCGCGACTGTAAATCTCGCCCCCGCCAGGCCCGCTGGCACGTCCTCAGGCACTGCGGCCGTCACCAGCACCTGCTCGGCGTCACTGACCAGCTCGGCGAGCCGGTTCCGGCGGCCGCTGTCCAGCTCGGCGAATACATCGTCGAGCACGAGCACCGGGTCCTCCCCGCCCGACCGCAAGAGCTGGTAGGCGGCCAGCCGAAGGGCCAGCGACAGCGACCACGACTCGCCGTGACTCGCATAACCACGGGCCGGCAGACCGCCGATCCTGAGCTCCACCTCATCGCGGTGCGGACCGACCAAGCACACAGCCCGCTCGAGCTCGGCCCGGCGCCGCGCGGCGAGAGCCTCGCGGAAGGTGATGGCCAGCTTCTCTGTGTCGGGATCGGGATCTTGCGGTATCTCGACGGCGCCGGCCACGCCGCCCTCCTCGTCGCGTTCCCGGGATCCAGCCGCGCTCGCCGCCATCCGGTACCACAACTCAGTGTCGCGATCGGTACCCGAGACGGCGCTGTAGCAGGCAGCGACGAACGGCCGCAGTTCCCGCACCAGCCGCAGCCGACCCGCGGTGAGCTGCACCCCCGCGGTGACCAGTTGGTCGTCCCACACTTCGAGTGCGCCGGCCGGCACGGCCCCCCTGGCCTTGGCCGACTTGAGCAGGGCCGTCCGCTGTCGCAGCACGCGCTCATAGTCGGCCCGTAGGCCCGCGTATCGCGGCCGCATGGCCACCAGCAAGTCGTCGAGGTACCGGCGGCGTTGATCGGGATCCCCCTTCACCACGGCGATGTCCTCGGGCGCGAAGAGCACGCAGCGCAGCACCCCAAGCACCTCGCGGGGCCGCGGCGCAGGGGCCTTGTTGAGGCGGACGCGGTTCGCCCTGCCCGCGTTGATCTCGATCTCCAGCAAGCTCTCGCGGCCGGCCGCGGATATCCGTCCCCGCAGGATGGCCCGCTCGGCACCCTGGCGAATCAACGGCGCATCGGTGGCGACCCGATGGCTGCCGAACGTCGCCAGGTAACCGGCGGCTTCCACCAGGTTGGTCTTGCCCTGGCCGTTCGCGCCCTGGAACGTCGTCACACCTGGCCCGAGCGTCACGTCGGCCTCCTGGTAACTGCGGAAGTCAGTGAGTGAGAGCCGGGTCAGGTGCACGCCTGCGACACTAGCTGGATCCTTAGCCGCCGAGGCGGATCGGCATGAGCAGGTAGCGGAACTCCGGGTTGCCGTCGGGGCCTGGCTTGCCCGTGAGCAAGGCCGGCTTGCCTGGCTCGGTGAACGAGATGCGCACCGTGTCGGAGTCGATCGCCGCGAGCCCGTCGAGCAAGTACTGCGGGTTGAAGGCGATCGAGAGGTCATCACCGGAGAACTCGGCCTCGATAATCTCCTCGGCCTGGGCCTCGTCACCGGTACCGGCCTCGAGAACGAGCTGGCCCGCGCTGAACGCAAGGCGCACCGGGGTGTTGCGCTCGGCCACGAGCGCGACACGCTTGACGGACTCGGTCAGCAGGCCCACCGAGAGCTCGGCCGCGGCGTTTACGGTCTTTGGCAGCAGCGACTGGTAACGAGGGAACTCGCCGGACAGCAGCCGGGTGGTGGTCCGGCGGCCGGCGCCTTCGAAGCCGATCATCCCGTCGCCGCCGCTGCCCTCGGACCCCGGCAGTGCGAGCGCTATGGACACCTGGGCGCTGCTCGTCAGCGACCGGGCGGTGTCGGCGAGCGCCTTGGCGGGAACGAGCATCGCTGCGCTCAGGTCGGGGTGAGACGGTGCCCAGCGCAGCTCACGAATGGCGAGCCGGTACCTGTCCGTCGACACCATCGTGATGGTGTCGCCTTCGATCTCAATCCGGATGCCGGTAAGCGCGGGCAGCGTGTCGTCCCGGCCCGCGGCTGTCGCCGACTGGCTGACCGCCGTAGCGAACGCATCGCTGCCGACGGTGCCGGCTGCCGGGGGCATTTCAGGCAGCGCCGGGTATTCCTCCTCGGGCATCGTCAGCAGCGTGAACGTGGCGCTACCGCAGGTGAGCACAGCGCGGCCGTTCTCGGCCGCGATGTGCACAGGCTTGGCTGGCAGGCTCCGGCTAATCTCCGCCAGCAGCCGGCCAGAGACCAGAGCTGTGCCGGCCTCCTCGGTGCTGACCGCGACTGTCGCCTGTGCTGACACGTCGTAATCAAAGCTCGATAGCACGAGCTCTTCGCCCGCCTCGAGCCGGATGCCCGCGAGCACCGGGATGGTGGGGCGGGCTGGCAGGGCACGGGCTGTCCAGGCCACGGCCTCGGCCAGCACGTCGCGCTCAAGGACGATCTTCACCTGTCGCCCTCCTCCTTCGCTGGTTGTCTTGTGTCGTTGGTTAGCGCCTCGCGCCGCGCGGGGCTGGTGCTACTTGGGGGTTGATATTCCTTACATAACTAGTCTGGTAGTCGTCGTAGGGCCGGTGGATCCTGGGGATAACTGGTGTCTGCGCTGGTAAAGACCGCTGCTGCTGTGCACAGGCCGGTGCTGAGCCTGGGTGCGAGCGGAGCCAGGGTGTGCGCAGCTGAGACGCTCCGCTGCGTCACTGTCGCGTTACCCACCGGTTGTCTGCAGTTTTCCGCCGGATGTCCCAAGGAGATCCACAGCTTTATCCACAAGCTGTGTGCGTGCATTGCGTGGGGCGCGAAGTTTACGAATCCCGCCGTGCTCGCTCCGGGTCGAACACTGCCATATCGGGGCCCGGCGCCGTCGCTTCGCTGCCAGACCGGCGTGGCCACGGGAATCATCGACGACGCTGCGGTCATCCCGACAGTGCCTGCTGCTTGATGCGGTTGGTGAGTTCGGTCACCTGGTTGTAGATCGCCCGTCGTTCGGCCATCAGCGAGCGGATCTTGCGTTCGGCGTGCATCACGGTGGTGTGATCGCGGCCGCCGAACTGCTGCCCAATCTTGGGTAGCGACATGTCGGTGAGCTCGCGACACAGGTACATGGCGATCTGGCGGGCCGTGACAAGCACGCGAGACCGCGAGGTGCCGCAGAGGTCATCGATGGACAGGCCGAAGTACGACGCGGTCTGGCCCATGATGGTCGACGCGGTGATATCCGGACCGTGCGTCTCGACGATGAGGTCCTTCAGCACGAACTCAGCGAGTTGCAGGTCCACGGACTGGCGGTTGAGGCTGGCGAACGCTGTCACCCTGATGAGCGCGCCCTCGAGCTCGCGGATGTTGGTGGAGATGCGGGAGGCAATGTACTCGAGCGCTTCCGGAGGCGCGTTGAGCCGGTCCTGCACTGCCTTCTTGCGCAGGATCGCAATGCGGGTCTCTAGCTCGGGCGGCTGGACGTCCGTCTGCAGGCCCCACTCAAATCGGCTACGCAGACGGTCTTCAAGCGTGACCAGTCGCTTCGGCGCCCGGTCGGACGAGATCACGATCTGTTTCTCGGCATTATGCAAGGTATTGAACGTGTGGAAAAACTCCTCCTGCGTGCCTTCCTTGTTCTCCAGGAACTGGATGTCGTCCACCAGCAGCACGTCGACATCGCGGTAGCGGCGGCGGAACCCGTCCTGCTTGCCGTCCCGGATCATGTTGATGAAGTCGTTGGTGAATTCCTCCGAGCTGACGTACCTGACCTTCAGCCCCGAGTACAAGCTCTGGGCGTAGTGCCCGATGGCGTGCAGCAGGTGGGTCTTGCCGAGGCCGGAGTCCCCGTAGACGAACAGCGGGTTGTAGGCCTTTGCTGGAGCTTCGGCGACGGCGACGGCGGCTGCGTGCGCGAACCGGTTGCTGGAGCCGATGACGAAAGTCTCGAACGTGTACTTCGGGTTGAGCCTGGCCTGGCCTGGCCGCGGTAGCTGACCCGCGGCAACGTGGGGACCAGGATGGCGAGGAACGGGACCGTTGCCGTTGTCGCGTGCGGGGGTCGGCGCCACCGGCGCCGCTCCGCGTGGTTCATGGCCGGCGATGTCGGTATCGCTCACGCCCATTCCGGTGATGCCCAGCTGAGTTGGGAACGGGCTCGCCTGCGGTCGCGGCCGGGATGTGTCGAGATCAAAGCCGAGATGACCGGGGACTCCGTTGGCATACGGGCCGCTGCGCGGGCTGGGGAAGCCGTCGATGTCACTGACTTCGGCAAGCGGTACCGACATAGGCCCGGTGATGTCGTCATCCAGATCGGCCGATCGGTTATTGCGCTCGCCGCTGCGAGCGGCCGCTGGGTCGAGGTCCGCAGTCGCTGCCGGGTCAACCGTGACGGCCAGCTGAATGCTCCTGGCTAGCTCTCTGGACAGCGCGTTGGTAATGAGGGCACGCAAGCGGGTCTCGAGCTGCTCTTTGACGAATTCGTTGGGCGCGGCGATCAGCGCCGTGTTTTCGACGAGGCCGAGCGGCCTGGTCAACTGGAGCCACGCCCGCTGGTGCGGCTCGATATGCATGTCGGCGAGGTCGGCCAGCGATCGGGCCCAGACGTTCGCGAGGTCGTCGTCGCTCATAGGCCGGTCACCCGAGCCCCCCACATGTGATCAACAGGTTTATCCACAGCATGTGCGTTGCAAGTCCGAGTCGGTGCGCAGGGGACCCGGCCGCTCAACCGGCGCGGGTGGGGCTGGTGGTGCCGGACACACAGCTCGGCTGCGCTATCCACAGCCTAGGGCTGGAGTTAACGGTGCGTTCGGGAAACTCTGATGGTAAAGCCTGAGCGAGCGGTTGGTCCTCGTCAGCGGCATGAGAATTTCGGGAAAATATGTCGGCTGCTGCCTTTTGCCTGGCCGCCGTCTAGCCTGGGTTTGACCGGTCACCTGAGCTGCGCGTAGCTTTGGTGAGTCCGGACACCCCGGTGCAGCTTCCGCGCGGCCTGACGCAGGTAAGGCCTGTCCATTGGATGAGTTCTCGGCTGGCGGTTGTTGAAGCCAGGGAGGCTCAAGAGCTGCCGCCTGTGCCTTGCGTTGACCCGTTTGACCACTAACGACAGACCTGCCGCACCTGGAGCTCCAGTGAGTAAGCGTACATTTCAGCCAAACAACCGCCGCCGGGCGAAGACTCACGGGTTCCGGCTGCGCATGCGCACCCGGGCCGGCCGCGCGATCCTCGCGGCCAGGCGCCGGAAGGGGCGCGCGCGCGTCAGCGTGTGACTTCGGCGGGTGGGATCTCACCATGCTTCCGGCGGCCGCGAGGATGCGGCGTACAAGTGACTTCGGGCTCGCGACCCGCAGCGGCAGCAAGGCTGGGCGCCCACTGCTGTCTGGCCACCTGCTAGTTCGGCCGGACACCTCAGAGCCCGCGCGAGTGGGTTTCGTCGTCAGCAAGGCCGTGGGCTCTGCGGTGGTCAGAAATACTGTCCGACGACGGCTGCGGCACCTCGCCCGAGGGTACTTGGGGTTGCTGCCGGGAGGTAGCCTGCTTGTAGTCCGCGCCGCGCCGCGCGCGGCCACGGCCCGCCAGGCGGATCTCGCCGCCGACCTCGACCTGGTGATCGGAGCTTTGCTTCGGCGGCAAGGTGGGGTGGTGGTCCAGTGAGTCGGAGATCTGGACGCGACGTCCGTGGTCTGTCGCCTGCTGGCTGGCTGCTCGTGGGGCTGTTGACCTTCTATCGGCGGTTCATCAGTCCTCTTCTCGGACCGAGATGCAGGTTCTACCCGTCATGCAGCGCTTATGCGCTGGAAGCCGTGCAGGTGCACGGAGCGTTGAAGGGATCGTGGCTAGCTGCCCGTAGGCTCAGCCGCTGTCACCCGTTCCATGCCGGGGGCATCGATCCCGTGCCCGGCACGGAGCTGGACAAGGATTCCGCCACAGCGGCGGAGCGGGACGTCGTGAGCTCAGACGGCAATCAAGGCCCGGGACTACATGAGCAGAGCACAAGGGAGCTAGCAGGGTGAATCCACTGAATTACCTCTATGAGGCAGTCGGCTGGGTATTCACGCACATTTACGACGTGCTGAAGCCAGCCTTCGGCCCCACCAGCGGATGGACCTGGTTCTTCTCCATCGTGATCCTCGTCGTGCTCATGCGACTGGTCATGGTGCCCCTGTTCATCAAGCAGATGCACACAACGAGGGCAATGTCGTCCCTCCAGCCGCAAATGGCTGCGCTGCGCAAGAAGTACAAGAACGACAAGCAGACGCTTAATCAAGAAACGATGAAGCTGTACCAGGAGGCGGGCGTCAACCCGCTGATGGGCTGCCTGCCGTTCGTGCTCCAGCTGCCGCTGTTCTTCGGCTTGTTCAATGTGCTCCGCGCGATCGCCGCCGGGAAGACGGAGTACGGCCTGCCCGCAGCCATGGTGGATGCCGGACGGCACGCCAAGATCCTGGGTGCCTCGATCGCTGACAAGGTGCTGTTCACGCACGGCCTGCACGTGGCCCTGCACTCCAAGCTGGTCATCATTGGCGCCGTGGTGATCAGTATGGTGACGACGTTCCTGACGATCCGGCAAAGCCAGAAACGCGGCATGATGCCCGCCGCGACGCCCGATAACCCGATGGCGTCGTCGCAGAAGTACATGACCTACATCATGCCGTTCTTCGCGCTGACGGGTCTGTACTGGCCGTTCGGGCTGGTCCTCTACTGGGTGACGACGAACGTGTGGACGCTGGGCCAGCAGTGGATCCTGGGGCGGCGCTACCCCTACACACCGCCAGCTGCGGATGGGACAGCGGCGCCAGCACCTGCCGCGGCCCGTTCCCTGACGGGCGGGCCGGCGAAGGGCGGCTCGCCGAAGTCCCCGCCCGTGCGCGGCGGCCAGCAGAAGCAGGCATCGCAGAGCGGTCCCAAGGCAGGTCGGCCGCCAGTCAACGGCGCGAGCGCTAACGGCTCTGGCGCTGCGAGCGGCGGGATGCTGAAACGACTGGGGAGAGGCCGGTCGGAGGCAGAACCAGAGCCTGAGATGCCGCCGGTTAAGCTCGTGAGGCACCAGACGCAGCGGCAGTCGCGGAGCAAGCGCTCAGGTAAGCGTTAGCGCGGCGGCCGCGGGGCCAGCTGCCGGATGCGGCGGCTGGCTCCTTCAAAGACAAGCCTGGCAATGAGCCAGCAGGAGGACATGGTGGCGCAGGATGCTGGTCACGATCGCGAGACCGGCTCGTACGTGGCTATGAGCCCTGCCGCAGACGAGGTTGACAGTGCCGATACTGCGGACGAAGCTCTCGATGATCTCGGATCCGACGAGCCAGGCGAAGGCGACGGAGCCGTCGATCGACCTCGACGCGCGGCAGTCGCCGACCTCGAGCAGGAAGGCGAGATAGCTGCCGACTACATCGAGGGGCTGCTGGATGTAGCCGACCTCGACGGCGACATCGACATGGACGTCGAGGGCGATCGGGCCGTCGTGTCCGTCGTCGGCGCAACCCTCGACGAGCTTGTCGGGCGACGTGGCGAGGTGCTGGAAGCGTTGCAAGAGCTGACCAGGCTCGCGGTGCATCAGCAGACGGGCAGTCGAACGCGAATGATGCTCGACGTCGGCGGGTACCGGCAGCGGCGGCGTACGGAACTCGCCGAGGCCGGCCACAACGCCGCCGAGGAGGTTCGGCGCACCGGTCAGCCCAAGCGGCTCTGGCCGATGAATCCGTTCGAGCGCAAGGTCGTTCACGACGCGGTGGCAGCTGCGGGCCTGCGGAGCGAGTCGGAGGGTGAGGAGCCGGACCGCCGCGTCGTCGTGCTCCCGGTCGGCTAGGCCAGTCTTGGCCGGTCGTGTGTCGGCCTGTGGTGTTCTGACCGGTCGTGTGGCGGCCGGTAGAGTCTCGCCGGTGTTGTCTCGCCGGTGGGTCTCAGGAAGCGGTGCCTGGCGCGATGCCAGGCGGCAACGGAGGCGTGATCGATGGCCGGTGCGGGTGATCCATCGCTGTCCGCCCCCGCGGCGGCCGCACGCATGTTTGGTGATTCCGTCGCGAGCGCGGAGAAGTACGCAGAGCTGCTCACCGGAATCGGCGTAGAACGCGGCGTCGTCGGTCCGGCCGAGGCGGACCGGATCTGGGACCGTCATCTGCTGAACTGTGGCGCCGTCGCGCACCTCGTGCCCGCTCGAGCCACCGTGGTCGACCTGGGTTCCGGCGCGGGTCTGCCCGGTGTAGTGCTAGCGATCTTGATGCCTGGCCTGAGAATGACCTTGCTCGAACCACTCGCGCGCCGGGTGGAGTTCCTTTCCGAATGTGTCGCGACTCTCGGGCTAGCGAACGTTCAGGTCGTACGCGGGCGGGCAGAGGAGTTCGCCGGTCGGCTGCTGGCTGATGTCGTGACGTCCCGCGCAGTGGCACCACTGGATAAGCTCGCCGGGCTGAGCGCGAGCCTCGCCCGGCCCGGCGGCCGGGTGCTTGCCATTAAGGGTTCGTCGGCCGAGGCGGAGCTGGCAAAAGCACGGCCCGTGCTCGCGCGGATGGGCGTGGCCGACGCTCGGATTGTGCAGGCCGGTAGCGCCGCCGACGGCTCTGCTGCGACAGTGGTGACATTCACCGTGCCCGATCACCGGCCGTCGGGCAAGGGCGGCGGCCGATCGGCGACGCAGTCGGGTATCAGGCCGCCAGGCCGTCCGTCGGGCCCGGCTGCCGGAGCGGCAAACAGCCGGAAATCGCGGCCAAACAGCCGCCGCGGCGGGGGCTAGACGGCGTGCGCCGGGCGTGATGCGCTGAAGCGGCGGCTACGCTGACCGTCGCTCGTGGCCGGGCTGGCGACGGCTCGATGAGGAGAGGCTGCGCATGACGAACTCGGTCCCGGGCCTCGGCTGGCCTGAAGACGCGGTGCCTACCGCGGACCCGGCCGCTGTCCGGACGCCGACGGACGCGGATGCCGACGAGTGGCTTGCGGAGGTGGCCGGAGGCCCCGGAATAGGTGGCTATGGCCCGCTTGATCGTATGGGTCCGCTTCCGGGCCGATATGCGCGCAGGGCGAGCCGGCTGGGCCTCGGCTGGCCTGGGGGGCCACGGGACGTTGCTGCCGATGCGAGGGCAGCTGCCGCCTCGCCAGAGTCCGGCAGCGTGGAGCAGGCGGCTGGAGACGCGGACGTGGCTGACGCGGGCCGGAGCGGCCACCAGGATCAGCGAGGCCAAGGTGAGCAACTCGGCAGACCAGGCGCTGAAGTTGGCCTAGGCTCGAATTCCGCGATGGAGGCCGCTGAGCCCGTGCCGGAGCGAGTACGGCAAGCACTCGCATCGGTTTCACGTGAAACGCATGGGCTCGCGGGACAGCGAGGCGAAAGTGAGGATCAGGTGACTTTCCCCGCTGCTCCGGATGCGTCCGCCGATACACCCATCGCGCGTGCCGCGCAGGCGGCGGTCGTAGCCCGATCTGGGGGCGACGCATGGCCTCGGCCGTCGTCGTGCCGGATCATCACGATCGCGAATCAGAAGGGCGGCGTGGGCAAGACCACGACGGCCGTGAACCTTGCGGCGAGCCTGGCCATGCATGGCGGGCGGGTCCTTGTTGTCGACCTCGACCCGCAGGGGAACGCGTCGACTGCACTGGACATCGACCATCATTCGGGGATCAAGTCGGTCTACCACGTACTGGTCGACGGGGAGTCGCTGAGCTCGGTGGTGCGCCCCGTGGCCGGGTTCCCGCACCTGTACTGCGCGCCGGCGGCCATCGACCTGGCTGGCGCGGAGATCGAACTCGTGCCGCTCGTGGCCCGTGAGTCCAGGCTCGCCCGGGCGGTTGGCGGCTACGACGCGTCCAATCTGGACTACATCTTCATCGATTGCCCGCCCTCACTTGGTCTGCTTACCGTCAACGCTCTAGTGGCAGCACCTGAAGTGCTCATACCGATCCAGTGCGAGTACTACGCACTCGAAGGCCTGGAGCAGTTGCTGCAGACGATCGAGCTGGTTCGTAGCCACCTGAATCCAGGGCTCACGGTGTCGTCCATCCTCTTGACGATGTACGACGGGCGGACGCGCCTGGCCTCGCAGGTGGCGGACGAGGTCCGCGACCACTTCGGTGACGTTGTGCTCGGGTCGGTTATTCCGCGGAGTGTCCGGGTTTCGGAAGCACCGAGTTACGGGCAATCGGTGATGACATACGACCCGGGATCAACAGGCGCGCTCGCATATCTCGAGGCGGCCCGAGAGCTGGCGCTGCGAAACGTCCAGCAGCCCGCGGACTAGCTCGGCCAGCTTCGAGGATGACCGGGTCCATCGCGCCACGAGCCAGCATCGGGGTGCGTCCGTCCGTCCGGCGTTCCGGTTCGGCCCGGCCCGTGGGTACTGGCATCATGGGCACCGGGTGCAAGCGCCTCGGTACGCCGACTCGGTACCCCGATAGGGGCGCGCCGCTGATTCGGCGGCTGGAAGGTGAGGAGAATCGGGATGCCGCAACCTAAGCGGGGACTCGGAAAGGGGCTCGGTGCCCTGATACCGACGGGTCCGCCGGCCTCGGTTTCCTCGCCGGGTCAGCACGCGCCGGCGGCCGCGGCCGGATATGGGGCGCACGACTTGGCCGGAAGCCTCGCCGGTGCTTACCTCGAAGAGCTACCCGTCGGTTCGATCGTGCCCAACCCGAGGCAGCCGCGGCAGGCGTTCGATGAGGACACACTTGCAGAACTAGCCGCTTCGATCGAGGCGGTCGGCCTGCTGCAGCCGGTCGTCGTGCGCCGCGCCCAGGATGGCCGGTACGAGCTCATCATGGGCGAGCGTCGGTGGCGCGCGTGCCAGGTGGCCGGTATTGACGTCATTCCGGCCATCGTTAGGCATACCTCGGACGACGACCTCCTGCGCGACGCTCTGATGGAGAACCTGCACCGCGAGCAGCTCAACCCGCTCGAGGAAGCCGCCGCGTACCAGCAACTGCTGGATGACTTCAGCGCCACGCACGAGGAACTTGCCAGGCGCATCGGCAGATCCAGGCCCCATATTTCCAACACGATCAGGCTCTTGAATCTGCCGCCTGCTGTGCAGAAGCGAGTTGCTGCCGGCGTCCTGAGTGCGGGACACGCGCGAGCACTGCTGAGTGTCGAGGACCCGGTAGCTCAGGAGCAGCTCGCGCACAGGATCGTCGCCGAAGGTCTATCCGTCCGGGCCGTTGAAGAGATCGTCGCAGTAGGCGCCGGGCCCGTTAAGAACCAGCGCGCGCAGGGACCAAAGGCGCCAGTCGCGCCGGGGCTGAAGGACCTAGCCGACCGCCTGTCAGACATCTTCGAGACTCGCGTCAAGGTGGAGCTCGGCCAGCGCAAGGGCAAGATCGTTGTTGAGTTCGCGTCTCTCGATGACCTGGAGCGGATCGTCCGGAGCATGTCGCCGACCCTGGCGCCGACGCGCCGGGGCTGAGTGGCTTAGCCGAATGGTCACTGGCCCACTCTGTCAACTGGCTGCGGGCCCCACCGCCGGAGCGGGAGCACGCTGGCCCGGCACAACGCGTTCCGCCCGCCGCGGCTACGCTTCGATCCCGTGGTAACGATGCTTAGCAAGAGCTTTGGCAGCGACAATCACGCCGGGCTGCATCCGGCCATCCTGGCCGCGATCGCGGCTGCCAATGCCGGCGACGCGGTCGCCTATGGCGCCGATGACTTTAGTGCGGCGGTCCGGGCGAAGTTGTGCGCCGCAGCTGGCGCCAATGACGCCTACTTCGTGTTCAACGGGACCGCAGCTAACATGCTTGGCCTCAGCCTCATCCTGCGGCCATTCGAGGCCGTGATCTGCGCTGAGACATCGCACGTCAACGTCGATGAATGCGGCGCGGCGGAACGCTTGCTTGGCTGCAAGCTGCTGCCGGTTCGCACGCCAGACGGAAAACTGACGCCGGAGTTGGTCGCGAGCCGGCTGACGGGACTGGGCGACGAACACCGTGCGCAGCCACGAGTCATTCAGGTGGCGCAGGTGACCGAGCTCGGTACGTGCTACACCCTGCCCGAGCTGCGGGCGCTGCGCGACTTCGGTCGCGAGAACGGCTTGCTCGTTTACCTGGATGGCGCGCGGATCGCGAATGCGGCCGCCTACCTTGATTGCTCGCTCGCCGACATCGCTGCAAACGTCGACGTGCTGAGCTTCGGCGGCACCAAGAACGGAGCGCTCGCCGTAGAGGCCGTCCTGATCATGTCTGATGACCTCGGGCACGGCGCCAAGTACCACCGAAAGCAGCTGATGCAGCTGGCGTCAAAGATGCGGTTCTTGTCGGCCCAAATCGACGCCCTTTTGAGCGGCGACCTCTGGCTTGAAACGGCACGGCACGCAAACGCGATGGCCCGGCGGCTCGCGGACTCGCTCGAGGGCATGCCGGGGGTCGCGCTGGCGTATCCGATTCAGTCGAACGGCGTTTTCACCGAGCTTGATCGCGATCACGCGGTCCGCCTGCAGCGAGAGTGGAGTTTCGAGATCTGGTCGCAGGCGGCGAACAACCGGTGCATCGTGCGTTGGATGACGGCATT
>Ga0126373_10002505_pt1 | contig 13555 bp, 18 predicted proteins | sample PanSoiMetPlot_11_FD_92545 | JGI IMG/M metagenome (GOLD analysis project Ga0126373, IMG submission 92545) | Tropical forest soil microbial communities from Panama - MetaG Plot_11 | ecosystem: Environmental > Terrestrial > Soil > Tropical forest > Bulk soil | place: Panama | collected 2016-02-17 | reverse complement strand
GCCACTTCCCCGCCGCAAAACAATGCGGCCTGTTCATAAAAAAAAATTGATCCGAATAATTCTTTCGTCATGGGCATCAAATAAAAAAACAGGAGGGGCCGCGGGCTTCCCCGGCTAAAGTACGAACAGCGGTGGCACTCCCTATTTCGCCCCGACCTGGAGCCAAACCACGATGGCCGCCCATGACGTTTACGCGCCCGTAGGCAAGGCCGGGAGCGCGGGGGGTGTTATGCCCAGATCCTTCGCCTCGGTGGCCACAAGGATCGCCGTATCAGCAGGGCCATACCCTAGGCTAGTAACGAACGCCTGGTACTGGTCGATTGTCTGGACCCCTGCTTTGACTGCTGCCTTGAAGTCGCCCAGACTGAGGCCCTTTGCCGCGGCCGTCGCTGAGACTGCCGCCTCCAACTGCTGGACCGCGCCCTGTGTCGCCGATCGCTCAGTCACCAGCGCCACGAATGCAGCCACGTCGGGAGACGACACACCCGCAGCGGACAGTGCCGCTCCGAAGGCGACCGGCGTCAGGGTCCCAGCATAGACTTGCTGTTCGAGCGCATCTAGAGTCGTGCCCGTGGCCGCAACCGCCGCGGAAACGCTCTTTAGGGTGCTCGCCGTGGCCGCCGTCTTCGCCAGCTCCGCGATCAAGGACGCGTGCAACGTTGCCGCGTCCGCCGCGGACACGCCAGCCGCTGTAAGCGCCGCATCGTACGCCGCGATGTCCACGATACCGAGCTTGACGGCCGATCGCACCTGGCCCAGACTCAACCCGCCCGTGGTCAACAGAGCACTCGAACGCCCCGAGGCGGCCGCTAGGTGGCTGTCCTGGTCTAGCTGGAGCTGTAGCAGGTTCACCAGCGCAGTGACGGATTCGGCATCATAGCCTGCCGCGACCAGCGCCGCCTGGTAATCCGCGATCGTTTGCTGGCCGGCGCGAACCAGGCGCTCTACCTGTGCGACCGCCAGGTGTTTCGACCCTGCCACGTTCGCCGCGGCCGCTTTCTTCGCCGCCGCTGCCTTCGCCGTCGCGAGCTGATCGGCCGCGATGCCGGCCAGGATGTCTACATCCTCAGCCGCGAAGCCGGCCGCGACCAGCATCGCCTTGTATTGATCGATCGTCTGGAGTCCCAACACAACCGCGCGTTCTTCTTCCGCGAGCGTAACGTGCCGCTCGCCCAGCGCCGCGGCCGCCGCCGCCGACGTACTGGCCTTCAGCCGCGAAGCCGCGATCTGAGCTTGCAGCACCTCTCCTAAAAGCGTGGCTTGCTCGGGCGAGTAGCCCAGTGCTTCTAGCTGCGTCTCATAATCCGCGATCGACAAGAAATCGTTTCTAACGGCGGCCTGGAGTTGCCCCAGGCTGAGATTCTTCGCTTTCGACGTGCCGACCACTAGCCCCGTCGCCGCGGTTGCCGCGGCCTGTTTGTTGAGCTTGTCCTGGAGCACGGTAGTGAACGCGGCGATGTTCGACGCCGATAGTCCTTTCCCTTTTAGGAAAAGTTGATAATCGGCCATCGTCTTGAGGCCGTCGAGCACCAGCGTTTCATACTTCGCGATGCTCACGCCCTTGGCTTCTTCCGTCGCGGTCAACAGTGCCGCGGCCGCTTTCGCCTTCGCGAGCTTTGTGGCCGCTGCGATCGCGCGCGCCTGAGCTGCTTGTTCCTTCGCAGCAGCGGCCGCGCTCACATCCGTACTCTTCTTCACTGCCCACAGCTCCCAGAGATCGAGCCACGGCGTCGAACTGAACGTATCGAGCGCGGCATCCACATCAGCGCTCCATTCTTGCACCGTCGCCTCTCCGTTCGAGAACCCGTGCAGCGTAAGCATCCGCCGATAATCGTCGAGTCCGATCAGGCCCTGCTCGAACATCTGCAACGCCTGGCCCAGCGGGATAAACTGCGACGAGGCCGCGCGCTTCAGGAATGCGGTGGCCTTGATCATCGACGCTTCCGTTGGTGTGAGCAATCCAAACGTCTGCGTCCCGAGCGTCGAGCCGGCCGGACCGCCGTAAGTGATGCTGCCCTGATTGGTGAAGCTATCAACGATGCCGTCGAAGCTCGTTTGGTCCATCTTCCGCGACACGAACAGCACCTCAGCCGCATCGATGTATTTTGCTGCGAGCACTTTCTGCCGCGCGACATTGTTAGCTGACCACACCCACTGCGCCGTCGCGTTATCCCACCCCGCGTTCTGTAGTTCCTGAATCGCGGTCGGCTGATCGATGAATCCGCCTTGCACCAGGTCGAACAGCTCACCCACGCCGAGGTGCGGCCGTTCGGCGTTTATCATGCCCGCGACGTTGGCCGCGGGAATGCCGGCGTAGTCGAGATACTGGTTCATCTGCGCCTGCGTGATCCCGCCGCGTATGTACTCGCGGATGGCGACGCTCTCGGTGAGCTGCGTCGGATGATATACCTGGTTCAGCTTCCACAACAAGGGATCGTGAACCAGTATCTTGATCGGCGGCCCGAGCACCTGGCGCGAGAGCCGGCCGATACCGAGCGTGCGCTCCAGCGTGTCTTTCAGATCACCGAACCGCTCAAGATAATTCAGGCTGAACGCCTCGACGATCCATCCCTGCAACCAGCCCTCGATCGACATGCCCAGCGCTGTTTTCAGGAACTCCTCCGCGCCGGCCGTGGACGGGCCCACGGGTTGCGCATTCGAGCCGGTGAAATCCGCGCCTAGCGCTTTGGTAATCGTGCTCAGCAGCGTGCCGGTGATAGCGGCCCGCTGCGAGGGATCGTTGAGCGAGCTGAAGGCGGACGCAGATACAGGCACGCGGAACATGCCGCTCACGGCTTGCGCGGCTATCTGATCCGTGCCGCTTTCACTCTGGTTCCACACCTTGAAAATCAGCCCCAGCAGCCAGGCGATGATTTTCTCAACCAGCGTCAACAGCGCGGCCACGATCGTGGCCACCCAGTCGGCCAGCCAGTTGATCACGGTGCAGATTCCCGTGGATGCGCCCTCGACTGTCTTCGCGCCGGCCGCGAGCTGCGCGCCGATCTCGGTGAAGTTCGCCGGCGGAATTTCCGGCGTGGGAATGTCGATCGGCGCTATCGGGACTTCAGGTCCACCAGGTTGGAAGGGAGTAGACACGGCCCATCATACGACGGTCGTGCCACTCATCGCAGCATCGAAAGCGGCGTTGGATCGCGCGGCGGCGTCGGCGTAATTGCCTGTGCCGGTGGTCACCCACTGCGAGAAATCGGCGCTCACCTGAGACAGCGGCGGCCCCTGCTCGGAGGAAACTGGAGCCGCCGGCGGCGTACCCGCACCAGTCAGAGTCTGGCCTGTCCACCACATGTTAATCCAATCGGCCTGGTAAGCGTACATGGTGTTGATGAACACCGCGCGCTGAATGACGCCCCGCGCCGTGATGATCACGTTCACCCACGTGCCGATGCCGTTGATCGTGCGCAGCACGTAGAGGTACGGCCCTATGATCCGCCCCTGCAACTTCACCAGCCACTGATCGAGCTTCGTCGCCCAGCCGATATGAAAGATCCGCAGAATCGCCAGCCACTTGCGCAGGTATTGTATCCACACCAGCACCGGCCGGATGTACTTGAGATAAATCTGGTTTAGGAACTGGCGCAGCCGCTGGATCACGTTTAGCAGCTTCGGCACGATGTTCGTGAACAGCTCCTGCATCCAGCCGGCGAGCTTCTTTAGCAGGTTCCACAGCGTGGTCAAAAAACCCACGAAAGCGTCATGCACCCACTGCAGCAACTTGCCGAACGCATACGCGATCGTCCACAACAGCGCCGTCGTCTGCTGGATCGCGGCCGCCACCGCGGTCTGTAGTTCCTGCACCGCCTCCGCGAGCTTCGATACCTCCGACTGCCCGAACGTGATCCCGAAGAGCGCGCCGAAGATATCGACGATGCCGATCACGCCGATGATGATCGGCCCGATAACGGGGATCGCTCCGATCGGCCCCAGCTCCGCGGGCAGCGCCATTATTGCGTGAGGGTGGCGACGTGCTGCGCCATCTGCTGCATTTCCTGTTGCACGGTCGCGATGTTGAAGCCTTGCTTCGGGAACGTCGCGAAGAACGGCCCGTGAGTGCCTACCATGAACTCGACCTGGATAGCAGGCACGGTGCGGTTATTGCCGTCCATGATGGTGGTCTGCGAAATCTTCACGATCTTCGGCTGCATGGCTTTGATTATTGCAGGCCTGTGGGGCTGGTTGGCGCGGGTGGCTCCTGCACCCAAAACTCCAGGGACCCCTGCCACACTTGATCACCCACCTGGTAATTCTCCACCCAGTAACCGACGTAAGGATCGCTCATGCAGCCATCGAGCACGAAGATCCCATTGCCGTCCGTAGCGCCCAACACTTCGGACTGCAACGGCAGCCCGTTTTGCAGCGCCCAGATCGTCACCGGAGAGTTAGGCGGCCCGGTGACTGTCAGCTCCCAACAATCGGTCGAGTAGAACCCTGCCTGACCTAGTGTTGTGGTGTTCACCAGCGTGACGGTCACCGCGGACACTACGCACGGCTGCCCCACCGTCTGAGTGATGATGAGTCCCGTCGCGCCGGCCGGCGCGGGATCGGTCGCACTGGGCTGCTGTCCGTTCGGGTCGGTCACCTGCCAGCTCACTGACGCGGACCACGCGATACCGCCCTGCGCCGGCAACGCTCCGGCAACAGCGATGCCGCCCGGTTGCAGGACTGCATACCACGATCCCACGTCAGAGGCCTGGAAGATGCCTTGCCACGCCAGGCGGCCGTACTGGTCGGTCTCGCAGAGGTTCATGTTCGGCCAGGCCGTCGATCCCTGAGCGATGTACATGAGCACTCCGACGCCGGCGTACTGCCCGCCGCCGCCAGGGACGGGCTGGATCGTCAGATCGATCTCGTATTGATCGCCAGGATAAAAGTTGGTGTCGCCTGGCCGCGTGAGGTTTTGTATGCTCGCTATTGCCTGGCTTTGTTGCGGGGGTGCGGGTGCGCTTGGCGGAACCAACAGTTGCGGCGGCACAGGCTCGAACGCCTCTTGTGGTGTGACCGAGTACGCGACCAGCATTGCCCCGCTGAGTCCATCCGCTTGCGCGTCGCCCATCGCCATATCCGCGCCTGAGTCCGCGCCGCCGATCGCGGCCATTGATACGCCGATCGCATCGAGGTCCGCCTGGTTGCCGTCATCGGGTAGCGCCGCGTCGATCGCGAGCGTCGCATCGATCGCGGCATCCATGCCGCCCTCCAGCGGCTGGAACAACGCATCGAAAAGCTGCACGAACGCAACATTCCCCGGATCGCTCATGGTGGAGTCGTACCAGTCGCTGGTGATCGGAGGAATCGGGCCAGGTTCGAGCAGCATTAGCCGCTGATCAGCATCGCGGAGATCACCGCTCCGACCTTTGCCGATCCGTTAGCCGTCCCGCCGGCCTGCTTCACCGTGACGGTGTAACTGCACGCGCGGCCGTCCGGGATGGAGTCCGTTGCCATGATCTTCAGCAGTTGATCGTTCGCAGAAGCGCCAAACTGCACATCAACAGTGTTGAGCAGTTGGTCCTCGCCGGACGCGTTGCGATACAGCTTCAACGTGAGGCTGGTGGCATCGCTGCCTGGTGTGATCGGTACGATAGCACTCACCACACCTTTCGCCGTCTCGAATGGCGGCTGCAACGGATTCGTGCTGATGACCGTGGTTTCGGTTGTGCCGGTGATGGTGACCGCGGATGCGAGCTGCTGCGCGTCCGCGCTGAAGATTTGCGCCATGTGTTGTTACCCTCCTATGAACTCTTCGACGGTGAGCACGATTGCCGACCATTGATCGGCCGCCTGGATATTGGCGGTCGAAGTCTTGATGATGAAGCCAGCTAGCAACCGCATCGCAATAGGCAATGTGGCGAGGTACGCGACCAGGGATGCCGCGATGCTGTTCCCCTGGAAAAAGGCGTAGCCCAGGGCGGTCGAGGCCCCCTGATTTAGCCCCGGCGATGATTGCCACAGCACATCGCTGCTGGCGTCGGTGGCTACCAGCGTCACATCGCGGTTGGCCACAGCCGAGCTGGTTGTGAGCGTCGCGTTCACTGCCAGCAGCTGCCACGTCACGCCCGCCGGCACCGTCTCGCTCCAATCAGCGCCGGCTGCCGGGTTGGCGACTGTCACCACGCGGATACGGCCGCGCCCGCTCAGCGGGTCTTGTATCTGAGTCTGCGGATACGCGATGCCGCCGACCTGGCCAGGATAGCCCTGGAGCAGGATGTCGCCGAAGGTGTTATCGCCAGTTCCGCCGCCGCGCTTGATCGCGAGCGACACGAAACACTGGCCGCGCGGCGCGTTGGGCGTGAATACGCTCGCGCTGAGCAGATAGCCCTCGGCGTTTTGCAGCGTCTCGATAACCGGCGTGCCGGTGGTTGGCCCAACCGTGAAGGTCTCGTAGCGCGGCAACACTTCCCCTTGCGCCGACATGAACCGCAGGGAGAGATTGACGGTGGTCTGCACGGCCGGCGCGGCGATGGTGAGTTGGAGCACGTCATCCCGCGTGACGTAGTACATCGACGGCGGCTGAACATGCCGCTGCTTGAAATCGACCAGCAGGTTGTAGAGCGGATAGAACGGGTGCTCAGGCGTGATCGGCGGCGCGCTGCTCATGATGACGGCATTATAGCTCAGCCCACTCTTCTACGATCACCTGCACCTGGCCGATTTGCGCGGTGCCGGGGAAACTTGGCTCTATCGTGAGTGTGAGCACGAAGCCTGCCTGCAAAAACTGGTCGATAGGGAGTGGCCACTGTAGCCCTGGATAGTCGCCTCCTGATCCGGCCGCCGGCGCGAATGTGTACGTCGTCGGAGTCGACGTAAATGCAAACGCGGTGACATCGATGATCGACTTGCTGTTGGTATCGACGATCGAAAGCAGAGGGTGACCGGTTGCACTCGGCACGGTGAATAGAGTGTTGACGCTCAGCAGTCGCCAGCGCGTGGCCGGCGGAACGGTCAAGGTTGCGGGTGTACCGACCGGCGGCTGAGAGATGATGACTTCGCGCAGGTAGCCGCGGCCCTCGATGCTGCTCTTTTCCTGTGTGCCGGGAAAGGCCACGATGTCGCTCTCACTCACGTAGCCTTGCAGGATCACGTCGCCGATCACGGTCGTAGCCGCGGCTTTCTGCCGCAAGATCAGGAACTGCACCCAGCACTGCCCGCGCTGTATTCCGGTTGCGCCGAACGCGGTTGCGGACAGCAAAAATCCCTCGGAAGTTTGGATGGGCAGAACAAACGGCGTTGCGCCAGTGGCCGGCGCTTGCACATTGAACAGCAGCGGCTGGACGTTGCCGGTGAGATCCAGGAAGCGGAGCGACAGGTTAAAGTTTATCGCCGCGTTCGGTGATAGGACCGACACGGAGAGCTGGTCGGACGGTGCCAGGTACGACGCCGCCGGCGGCTGTATGCCGGTGAGCGTGAACCTGGCCGCCGGTCCGTAAGGGTACTGCGGTCGGGTGGAGAGTCTATATGGCACGCGCTACTGTAGCGCCGGTTGCGCTTGCGCGCCGCCGGGCATGGATAGCTCATGCAGATACGCGGTGACCTTCACCGCCGCTCCGCCCTGGTCCTGGACGATATCAACCAGCGTGCCGTTTTTATTGGCTGAGTTGAACACTGGGATGAGCGGGATCGAAAGCCGCTCACTCAAGCTCGCGAACCAGCGTTCCGTGACCCATGTCGCGCTAGCGAGACCAGGCCCGCCCAGGCCCAGGTTTCCGAAGTCGGGGCCGAGGAAGCGTACCGCCGCACAGATCACGTTGACGTGGTAGCCGACTAGTGCGTAATCCGTGTTCGCTTTGAAATTATCGAACGTGGAGTTAATCGCCACCTGGCCAGAATACCCGCCGGCTGTGCCCGGAGTGATGTCGATCTCCGTGGTCCACACGTTCACCGTCCGCTGCATGAGCTGCGTCGGCGTGATGAAACGTCCGTTCACGCCGTCCAGGTTTGAGTAGTAGATGAGCAGTTGACCCTGCTCTATGTGTCCGGCAGTCGAGCTGCCTGACAGCAGCAGCGTGAGATTATCCTGGGGGTACAGCTTTTGCCACAGGCCATTTACCCACTTCTGTGACACGTCCGCAGACTGGATCACGTTCCGGATGCCCTGCACGTTATCGTGCAGCTTAGGACTCTTGATGACCCAGACACCCGCGGCCGAAGTCATCGCCCAGGTGTTGATGAGCGCGATGAGGCTTGAAGGGTTGGTGTTGCGCACGGTGGCGGAATTGCCGCTTGCCATTGTGAGCGCGGTGAGCGTCGAGCCTGGTGCGGTCACGAGACCGCTGACTATTTCTAGTGCCTGTCCCATTTGTTGGTGGTCCTCTCTCTTACACGCTGAGCTTGTATTGACGGAGTGCGTCCGCGATCGCGGAGACGCGCGCAATGTTCTGCGGGCTGCCAGTCGGTCCCTTCGGGGGAAGAGTGATATTGGCGATGACGTTGAGGTAAGGGGTGACGCCCGCCTGCCAGGCCGGCCCGGCCGCGCTGACACCAGGCACGTAATTACGGCTCCCTTTGCCCGCCGCGTTGGTCTGGTACTTTGTCTGCGCGCCTTGAACTCCGTTGGTGAAGCGGTTGTCTGTGATGGCTTGTTGCACGCCCGCGGCCCAGTTTGACGCTGAGGCCACGGTGTTAGCCGACCAGGTTGCACCTGCATTCTGCACGCCGGCCGTGTACTGAGGGCCGGCTGCGGACGCACGCGCAACGTAGAGCGCCGCGGAGGACGCGGCTGGTTTCACTTGGATTGACATAGCTTTTGCGTTACTCTCTTTCTAGTCCGTTCGCAACGCCCGCCAGGTTGAAGCGAACACAAGGAGAATAACTACGCCTATGCATAAACACGATACCACAACTCCGCGAGACCTTGTAAAACCCGCCATTGCCCGGCGAGGTAAGAAACGTCCTACAGATTTAATGAGAGATTGCGGGTCGCCAAGCGGGTCATGGGAACCGGAAAGCCCTGACCAGTGGATTTGGATGCTCCGCAACGGCGAAGGCCGGGAGCGCGCCCTTGCCTGGATCAAGATGCACTCTATCGGGCACGGATCGGCCTGGTGCGTCGACGAGGCTCGAAGGCCGTTGCGCATTGAGAGCCTGGCCGCCGATCTGGGTTGGGAACTCCAGACCGCGCGCAATGCGTGTGCGCAGCTCACGCATGAAGGAAGGATCAGGACTCAGGCCGGAAAAATCTTCTATCGTGCTGATGTTCCTGAAGAAATGGCGGTTGAATCTAATCAACAAGATAGCGCCGAAAATACTCTGTACACAGTATTTCCGGCGTACCTTCACGGCTTCATTTTGAGCCTCTCGGCAGAGCGTCGCGCGGTCCTCGTGCAATACGCGCAGTTTCGTCGGAAACTGTACGCGGAGGGATTGGCGGCCGTGCGGTTCATTGATGACCAGATGCAGGATAACATACTCACCCAGGTCGGTTGCAAGGAAAAAAGACACCTGAAGGCAGATCGCAAACCCTCGCTGGAGTGGATCACGATGGAGCTTTCGCACCGGCCAAACTTTGTACAAGGTATTCTGGCGGGCGCCGGCTGGCTCCGTACAGAGTCGCCGGAAACTCCGAACACAGCCGTCGATCGCGGCGTACCGCCCTCCGAGCAGACCGGCCCTTCATTATTGGTTTCAGCCCCAGCTCCAGCGCAGACTAAGAAGCATTCAGCGCCGTCGGCATCTGGCTTCGAAATCATCGCTGAGCGCCATCTAATGGACGACGCCGCTGCTCAAAAACTGCTCTTAGATTGCCGGAAAATGAACCCTACCGTAACAGCTCGCGAGGTCGCGATCCTGGCCGGGAGGAAGCGCCAGCAGATTTCCGGACACGCGAAAAACTGGGTAGGCTTGCTGCTCAAGGCAGTGCCAGGAATGTGCAGCGGCGCGCTGCTCGCTGAAGCTCGCAGCGAAGCGGCCACCGAAATCAGCCACGAACGGCGCGACGCCGAAACTTGGATGTCCGCAGACCCGCGTGATTACGATTCGCCAGAGCTGGCCGCATATCTGCGCGCCGAACAAGCGAAGGCCGTCGCCAAGCTCGCGCAGCTCGACGCGGAAAGCGCCGGCTAGTCTTATCGTTGTGTTCATTTTGGCGCGATCGCTTCCCACGACCGCGCCTTTTTTGTGCCTGGCCGCGGCTGCGATCGTGCCGCGTCGTGGCTATCACAAGCCCCACATGGTGATGAGCCAGCGGCCAGGTGTTGCGCGCGATGCGTGACGAAACCACCTGACATCAAGCGCCGGAATAAACAGCCGACGACTCGGAAAATAGGTGATCGCGATCGAATCGCCGGAGCCCTGAGTCACGGGAGCCAACACGAACGAGAACGCACCGACAGCCGGCAGCGCGCGGGCTTGCTCGAAATCCATGTAGTACAGACCGCGGCCAGGAGGCCTACGTGCGCGCAGCTCGCCGATCATCGTAGCTCCGCCGGCGCCAGGTGCGGATACAGCACCAGGCGCACGCCGTTTGCCCGCATCGCGTGCGCCACGTCTTCGAGCGCGAGGAACCCCACGGCCACCAGCTCGACGTGTTCCGCCGGCGCATCGTGCTCGTGAACCCAGAGCCAGCGATAGCCGATGAGCTGGCCGAGCTGCGCCAGGTCGATGCGGTGCTTGATCTCGACGATCGTAACGCCCATCGGCCCGCGCGCCAGCACGTCGATCCGCTTCTGAGAGTTGTGACGATACATGCGCCGCATCGACACCTCGTAGTCCGGGCCTGGATCGATGCCGCCGCCGACGTGGGCCTGGAACTCGACGTAATCGTACAGCGGATGGAAATCTCGCAGCCAGGCGCGCGCAAGAAGATCCTCATACGGGTTCAGGCCGCGGAGTCGATCGACAGCCAACAGCTCGGCAAGCGAATCTGCCGTCATTGGCCGGTGACCGGGAAGACTCGCTCTCGCGTGCGATGGCAGCGCCAGCAGCGCCGCATGTACACGGCGCACGATCTTTCGACGTAGGCGCGCGATTGCACCCAGTCGTGTCCCAGCAAAAGACAGAGCATCGATTTGACCAGGCGCATACGCTATTCCGGCGCGGCCAGGTCCGCAAGGGGCAAGGTAAGCGAGCTGGGCGCGCGCACCAGCTCCGCCGGCGTCCGCGTGACGATCCCGCCGACGTCGAGCTGTACGGTGATCACAGTTTTCCGGCCAGGAGTTGGCAGCGCGAAAAACGCCGGCGTTTTGTTCGGATCGGCCGGCTTCGCCGCCGGCGTGATCGTGTGTTGCACCGTCCCGCTGATGACCGTGCCGAGACTTCCCGTCAGTTTGTCGAGCACTCTTTGCCCGTGTTGCAGCTCGATTCCCATGTAGGTTTCGGCCGATGTCAGCGGCGGGAGAGCCGGCGTTTCTGCTTTCGCCGTGGCCGCGATCGCGGCCAGGTGATTACTGACCGTGGTGTCCCAGTAGCCCATTCAATTACCCTCCGTTCCTTTCGCCTCGTCGAGCTTGCGGCGAGCTTCGACTGCTGCTTTAAATTCGTCCAGCCGGCGCGATCGCTCTGCATCGCTGATCGCGGCGGCGCGCGCCTGGCCGTTGGCTGCATCCCTGGCAACCTGGAAAGCGTCGAGCGTCGCCGCCGGCCGCCGGCGCCGGCGTCGTATCTCTTCGCAAAGTGCCTGGTAGTCATCCATGCGGATTGCTCCCAGCTCAGCCCTGCCCGCGTTGCCGTTCGGCCGCGCGCATACAGGATCGATGGGCGAACAGAACCGCCATCTCGTGCTGATCCTCATCCGAGTTGCAGAACAAGCAGCACGGGTGCGAATTTGGCGGCGCTGGTGGAGGTTGATTTTCCGGCATAGGCGCAGCGCCGGCAACGCCGTTGACTTCCGGCAGGGCGTTCGCCGCGATCCGCCAGTCGCGCATCTGGCGTACAGAGCAACCGCCTTGCGCGGCGACAGTGAGATATTGCAGCCGGTAACCTGGCGACCGGACAAGGTTCAGCTCTTGCGCGACGCCGATGCTGATCACGCCCACTTGCAGCGCTTCGAACACGCGCGGGTCGCCGAGGATCAGCGCGAGGCGTTGCTGCACGTAGTGCGGTTTCTGCTTGACCAGCGCGGCTAAGCGATCGACATCGTTTTCGCATTGACCTTCGAGCAGTTGCCGGAAGTACACCGCTTCCTCCGCACAGTTCAGTTCTTCGCGGATGGCGTTCTCGTGGGACTTCACCGCCTCGCCTGGCACCGTGCCGGCTTCGTAGACCATGCACGGCAACACGGCCAGTCCTACGAGCTTCGCCGCGTGCCATCGCCGATGCCCGGCGTGAATGCGGTATCTGTCGCCTTCGACCTCGACCAGCAAAGGCTCCAGCACGCGGCCGAAGGTGCGGATCGATTCGCAGAGCTCATCGAGCTTTTCCTGCGCGAACGTCTGGCGCGCGCTGATGAGCGGTTCGAGCAGCAGCTCGGGCGCGATCTCCATGTAGCGCGGGTTAGCCTCGACCGAGGAAGTCGCCCGGGCCTGTTTCGCGCGCGGCGGCGCGATGGGGTATGGGTTTTTCATTTACGCTCCTTAGCATGATTACTTGCTTGTCCAGATCCATGCGCACGTAGTCTCCGGCCGTGATGCCGAGTGCGCGAAGGAACTCCACAGGGATGGTGATCCCTTTTGAGTTGCCGATCTTTTGCACCCGGCTGATGCGCAGCTTGTGTCTCAACATTTATCCCTCCACCAGAAACTTGACCAGTTCACATTTTGAATCGAGCAGCCTGTGGACCACAGCACGCGCTTCATCGAAAGACAGGATGCGCTTGCGAAAGAGCGCGTGGGTCGATCGCTTATGATCCGGCCCGTCCGGATCGATGATCGTGGCGATGATTGAGCGATCCGAGTGCCGTTCCAGGCGCACGGTGAGCGAGGGGACTTTAATCGCTGTCATGTAGATCTCGCTTACAGCGATAGGATGCGCTGCCTGCTCTCGTTACGACGTGAACGATCGCTGACTTGAGCGTTGCCCAGTTACGGGCGTTGAACGGCACGCCGAAATGCTCGCAGATGCCTGGCGCGTCGAAATGCAGCGCATCGCCGTCCGTGTACACGCCCGGCCCGAGCTTTTTCATTCCCTCCGACCATTTAGGATCTTGCTGCATTGCGAAACACCTCCTAGCGGGTGACCCTGATGAAGAATCTCAGGGCACGGAATAGCAGCCAGCCCACGAACGCGATGAATAGGCCGATGCAGGGAAGCAGGTAGAGCGCGGTGGTTTGCGGCGGGACGTGCGTCCCTCGCTCGAAGCCGTGCTCGAAACTCTGTGCAAGGGTCCGCGCCTGGTGCGGGCGAGGCCCTAGGTGCTGAATGGTAGGCATGACCGGCATTGTACGAACAATTTCAGGCGATCGCAACCTGGCCAGCTGGCGGCCGCTCGAGGGCGCCCTTTCACGATCGATCCGCCTTGGGGGCGCCTTTCATCGGCGATCGCCGCGATCGTCGGCGTCGGCCCGGCCAGGTCCGGGAAGCTGGAAACGGTCTAGCGATCGCTAAACGCAGGCGGCCGACGTTTTTGACTGCGTTTTTTGAATCGGCGTGCTGCCCACGGTGGTCGGGGCCGAGG
>Ga0126373_10002503_pt1 | contig 13561 bp, 10 predicted proteins | sample PanSoiMetPlot_11_FD_92545 | JGI IMG/M metagenome (GOLD analysis project Ga0126373, IMG submission 92545) | Tropical forest soil microbial communities from Panama - MetaG Plot_11 | ecosystem: Environmental > Terrestrial > Soil > Tropical forest > Bulk soil | place: Panama | collected 2016-02-17 | reverse complement strand
ATCATCAAAGGGCAAGTGCCGCTCTCGGAAATGCTGAGCTACGCCACCGACCTCACTTCCAAAACACAAGGCCGCGCGTCGTACTCGATGGAGTTTTCTCACTACGATTACGTGCCCAACGAACTGGCCGAAAAAGTGATCGCGGCGCACAAGGCCGCCCACGGCGAAGCTCTGGTCGAAGAAGAGGCCTGACGCGCTTCGTCGTAGTGGCCGGTCTTTAGACCGGTTTGTTGCATTCTTTGTAGGAGCGCAGCATGCTGCGCCCCTATTGGCGTGACCTTTAGTCTCAGCGGAAACCGGTGTTGGCCTAAGGATTTGTTCGAGGAGACGCGCATCGTGGCAACGGTGACCCAGACAACCCCATTCACAGAAACTTCGCCGCTACCGCGACAGGCTACACCATCCAGAAATGCCTCAGCGCGCAACGTTTCCATCGATGCCTACCGCGGCCTGGTCATGCTGCTGATGATGGCGGAAGTGCTGCGGCTTTCGCGCGTCTCCGCCGCGTACCCGAACAGCTTGTTCTGGAAAGTCCTTGCTTGGAATCAAACCCATACAGAGTGGTTCGGTTGCTCCCTGCACGATACCATCCAGCCGGGATTCTCTTTCCTTGTCGGCGTAGCGCTTCCGTATTCCATCGCCAGCCGCATGGCCAAAGGCGCGAGCTTCGCTCAATTGTTCCGGCACGCGCTGTGGCGTGCCTTCGCTCTGTCGGCCTTAGGAGTTTTCCTTCGCTCCATGGACCACCCGATGACCTATTTCACCTTCGAGGATACGCTCTCGCAGATCGGCTTCGGCTATCCGTTTCTGTTTCTGCTGGGATACTTTTCTTCGAAAGTGCAATCGCTCAAGTGGGTTTGGGTCACGCTCGCGCTCATTCTTGTCGGATATTGGCTGCTGTGGGCCGCGTATCCTGCGGCACCCGCAAATTTCGACTGGCCGGGTGTAGGCGTTTCGGCGCCGTGGAATGCGCAACACAATTACACCGGATTCGCCGCGCATTGGAACAAGAACTACAATTTTGGAAACCGTTTCGACCAGTGGTTCCTGAACCTTTTTCCACGCGAGCATCCGTTTGTGTACAACGAGGGCGGATACCTGACGCTGAGCTTTATCCCCACGCTGGGCACGATGATCCTCGGCCTGATTGCAGGGCGCTGGCTGCGCGAGGCATGGCCGAAAATCCCCATGAAGAAAATGCTGCTTGCCGGCGTCACCGGGATTGTGATCGGGCTGGCGCTGCACTACTCGGGAATTTGTCCGGTGGTGAAACGCATCTGGACGCCTTCCTGGACCATCTTCAGCGGAGGCCTCTGCTTCCTCTTCTTGGCCGCGTTTAGCTGGGTGATTGACGTGAAGGGTTACAAGAAATGGGCGTTCCAGCTCGTGGTCATCGGCATGAATTCGATTGCCGCCTACTGCATGGCCCACTTCTTCGAGGAGTTTTTTGTTACCAGCTTCCGCATCCACCTCGGCCCGAACTTCTTCGCGTTCGCTGGCGCAGGCCTGCAGCCGTTTTTCACCGGCGCCGCGGTCCTCCTCTGTTACTGGCTGATGCTGTTCTGGATGTACCGTCGCAAACTGTTCCTGAAGATTTGAATTGGCAGTTTGGAATCTTGCGGTCACTCGAGAAACGGTTGAGCATCCGTCTGCTTTGGATTTGCCGACTTGCTGGGCAAAGACTGCAGGTATTTTTGACCGACGTAGTCAAACAGCGTCACGTAGCCGCGAGGGTCGGTAAATCGAATCTGGGCCAGACTCCCATCTTTGCCGCGGCGATATTCGTATTGGAAGATGCGCCCGTCCGCCAGCGTTTGCTTGGTAATCCAACCTTCGGGCGAATAGCTGATTTCCATTAGCACGAGACCTTGCCCATCAAGCACGGCCACCATTTCGTTTTTCTCGTCGTAGCGATAGGCTTCCGTGTTTCTCTGGGAATCGGAAACCCGGACTAACCTGCCTCTCGAATCATACTCGTAGTTGACAACTCGGCCTTCTGAGTCTTCGATGCGCCGAAACCGGTTTTGCTCGTCACGTTCAAAATTCAGCCATTTCCCAGCGGGAGTCGTGGCACGCACCAGATCTCCCGTGTCCTTGCGCTGCAACTCGAACCGCCGGCCCTGCGGATCAGTGTACCCGCTCAAAACGCTGTATTTTCTTTCTTCCTTGGCGGCCTGCCGAAATGGAAAAAAGTAGTGCCAGCCGTCCGTGGTTTCAATGTCAACGTCAAATCCATGCATAAGAAGCGTCGCCCGGGAGAAAGGGCTGAAATAGTCAGGGCGAGCCACGTAGACCTGCCCGCCCGCATTTGGTCTCGGAACAAAGTCAAAATGCGTCCGGACTCCGTTTTCCAGCGTCAACTCCAGGTACTTGTTCGGCTCACCGCCGAGACTTATATCCAGCGAATCGTTCGTTGCCACTCCGAACTCGCGTGACTGGGCATCCTTGCTGGCATAAGTTCGAACAAACTGCAGGGGGAAGTCTCCCGTGAGAAAAAAATCGGTTTTCCTTTGAATGAAGTTTCCCGACCAGAGATCCGCCGCAAGGTACTCGGTCGAAGTGTCGGTTGGAGGCTTGGCGCTCCATTCCCTGTTCCACGAGGTTAGCTGCCCGGGAGCCGTGACCATACTGATCGTGGGCACTATGCCGTTTGCCAGAGAATGCCATCTGCCCTCCGCTCCCACGATCTCATCGGACATGTAATCCACTTCTTCGGGACTCATCACTCCGCCGCTGACAGCACTCGTGTAATCGCCGCTCATGGGCGCGCCAAAACACAGAAGGTAAACGTTCTTGGTGAGCATCTTCTGCAAACGCGAAAGGGCCAGGGCGTGATTCCCTTTTTGAAAAAACAGGACAGGACGGAGGCGAGCCGTGGACAGTACGGCGAAGCGCCCGTCCTCCCTGTAGTTGATGGCGTACCTCCAGGCGTAGCTCCGGATGAACATATCTCCAGAAGTCAGGCCAATGAGGACGGTCGACTGGTCTTTTACTCGCTCGGATAAGACGCCTTTCATTAGAGAGAGCAGGTTTTCAGCAACGAATTGACGCCGCTTAGCATTCCACGCCGACGGATTGACCGGGATGTTCGGAAGAATTTCTACATTTAGGTCAAACTTGGCCTCGTAATAATCGTGAATCCAAGAAAGATATTCCTCCTCAACGGGCCCCAGTGGAACGATAAGCACTTTCTTTTTGCTTTCTTTCACAAACAGTTTGTCCCGCCCGGGGAACGGAGTGAGGTCCACAACCTTTCCGTTATCCAGGGTGAAAAGAACGCGCGAGTAGCGCCAGGAAGAGCCGATATGGTTTGCTGCCCCGCTGAGCTGGCCGCTTCCCTTTGGGCCTTTTATCGAAGCCGTCCATTCCGCAAAGTCAGAGCCATACGCGTGACGAGTCGCCACAAATGTCGTGCAGCCCTCTTGCAATGGCTGTCCCAGCAAGTTCCGAATTTCGGGGGAAGATTGAGCGACCGCAAGAGATTCCTGGTAAATGGGATTTCTTCGGAATTCGCCTCGAAGCGCGAAGAATGCAACGCTCACGACTGCTGCGAAAAACGCAATTGCGCCTCCCGCGACAATCAGAATTCCTTTCACGATGGGCGAACCCGGTCGAGTGGTCGAGGTCTGTGCCAAAACGCCGCAGTATGGGCATGCTTGTGTACCGGGTTGTAGTTCTGTGCCGCAAGAACTGCATTTCATGCCTATCCGATATCATGCGCGCTTGGCGACAGCAAGTGACGAAAAGCGGTCTATGACGGTTAAGTACCCAGTGTATTTCTCTCGGTGAGGCCGCCCAATTTGTCCGGCCGGATTCCAATTTGGAAGCTGTTTTTCGAACCGCGGAAGGCGCAGACTCTTTCCCATGAAGGCAAAGAAACAGTCCAGCTCAAAACCCAGTAAGAATTCCATCGTGGGGAAGCAGGCCTCCTACAGCCGGAACGGACTGGGCCCGCAGACGAAGGCCATTCACGGCGGAGAGCCGAATCGCTACGGCGTGAATGGGCCCATTGTGACGGAGATCATCCGCTCTTCCACGTTCACGTTTACCAACACCGAAGAGATGAAGGAGTGGGCCGAGGGCAAGAACAGGGCGTACATCTACACACGCTACGGAAACCCCACACTGTCGGTCGCCGAAAAGAAGATTGCAGCGCTCGAAGGCGCAGAAGCGGCAGTCGTCGCCGCTTCGGGCATGGCGGCAATTTCGTCATCTCTCCTGGCTGTGCTGAAGGGCGGAGACGAACTGATCTCCACAGCGCAGCTTTATGGCGGGACGTACCGGCTGATGCGCGACGTGTTTCCCACCTGGGGCATTACCGTGCATCACGTGCAACCCGATCTGGGCGGGATCGAAAAGTTGGTGAACGCACGCACACGCGCGCTTTACGTCGAGACGCCAACAAATCCCACGCTGCGTCTGGTGGACATCGAAAAGGCGATCGCCTTCGCCAAGAAGCACAAGCTCGTTTCGCTGATTGACAACACGTTTGCCACGCCCGTACTGCAGAACCCGATTGCGCTGGGCTACGACATCGTCGTGCACAGCGCAACGAAAGCGCTCGCCGGCCACTCGGACATTCTGGCGGGCGTTTCGGTGGGTGGCGAGGAGTGGATGAAGAAGGTGCGCCAGATGATCATTCATCTCGGCGGCTCGATGGATCCCGGCGCGGCGTATTTCCTGATTCGCGGCGTCAAGACGCTGGGGGTGCGCGTGCAGCGCCAGTGCGAAAACGCCATGGCCGTGGCCACATTTCTGGAAAACCATCCGAAAGTCGATCGAGTGCACTATCCCGGCCTGAAGTCGCATCCGGATCATCAACTCGCGTCCAAACAGATGCGCGGGTTCGGCTCGATGCTGGCGTTTGATGTGAAGAGTGGCTTGGCGGCGGCGCGGCGTTTTTGCGACCGCGTGCGGCTGTTTCTGCTGGCGGCGAGCCTAGGTGGCGTGGAGTCGCTGGTGATTCTGCCGATTTACAGTTCGCATTACAACATGAGCGACGAGGAGTTGAAGCGTGTGGGCGTCAGCCCGGGAACCGTGCGTGTTTCGATGGGCCTCGAGGATAAAGAGGATTTGATCGAGGATTTGAAGCAGGCGCTGGAATAGCGCGACTCGTGCTTCGCGACCGGTGACCCGCGAAAACGAGTCTGAAGACCCATTACAAATAGAACTTACTTCGCGGAAACGGCAGCGGGAGCGTCCCACTCTTCCTGTTGCGGCAGCAACGACTTCACCATGTCTTCCAGTTCGTGAGCGCTCTGAGCGTCCTGCGGATAATTGTAGGTGTTGATTTCGAATGTTTTGCCATGCTTACCGCGAACGTCCTGCAACTCTTCCTGCAGACGCATGGCGACGCGCTTTGCGTTGAGTGCATCCGTCTCCGGCAGAACCAGCGCGAAGGTGTCCGGCGCGAGGCGGTAGATTGAATCGGTGGGGCGCAATTTGCGAGACATCGCTTTCGCTGCGTCGCTCCAGGCCGCGTCGTCATCCGCGTTCTGCTTTGATGAGCCAGCAGCCGCTTTGCCTTTCACCACCAGCAGTGAAAGATTTTTCTCCATGGTCATGGCGCGGCGGAACTCCATGGTCAAGCGATCCCAGAAGTGATTCTGGTCGGGCATGGAGGCGAGCAAATCCACGCTGGCCTGATGCTGGAGCGTGACGTTGCGCTCGAGTTCGGCAAGAAGTTGCTGCTTCAACTTCCGCACCGTGCGCTGGTGCTCGAGGAGGTAGCCGACAAAGAGCAGTGTCAGCCCGCAGAAGCCGAAGAAAGCGACGCGCAGCGTCCACTTGTTGCCGACGGGATGCAGGAAGACCAGCGGATACATAAACGCAGCTAATCCGCCGGCCAGAACGAGCACGAACACTACCGCAAGGATCGTGAGCTGCAACTCACGCTTTTCGAGACGATCCAATTCCGCGCGGTTCAGGGTCGCTGTCGCCATATTTTTGCCAGCACTCTCCGCGGGTACGCTGCGGGCAGGGCTTATAAGCCGAGCTAAACTCGCGAAGGGAAACTAGTCTCTGGTTTGATGCTGGCAACGGGGATTGAAAGTAGCAATGGAACTAGGCGCTCCCTGTGACGGAAGTGCTAATGGCTCTGCCTGTAAATGGGCTGCACCTGCAGGTGCGCAGCTGGACGGGAAAAATGGCTCCCGCCTACTGCACGATACGCGTCTCGACGTTTTGCGCGGAAGCGCGCTCCACGAGAAGATCGGACATTCGCCGCGTCCACCGGTCCAGGCCCTCCGGCCCGCCGAAAGACACAATGATGGCAAGAATGCCGGTAGTTTGTGGTGTGACCATGGTGCGCTCGGAGTCGCTGGTGGCGCTGCCATGCGGCCCTTGGTCATCGGCGAATAGCGGCAAGCCCTCTAGGTTCAAATCATATTTGCCAATACCTTTATAGGTTTCCCCCGCGCGTCCAGCCCGAAAAACCACCCCGCCGCTCACATGCGCAGCGTCGTACAAGCCCACAGGAAGACGGCTCTCCACAGAGACGAGGTTGATCACGTCCACCACCGAATTGATTTGGGGAAAGCCTTTTCCAGCCACGATACGGCGCAACAAAGCTTCGGCAGAGCCGCGGTAGCGTGCGGGATCTTTTCCAAGCGCTTTGTAGGCTTTGCGGACTGCCTCCACTTGCGGCGATTCCAGAACGCCGCGCGGAAAGGGCAGTTCCTGGATCTCGAGTTCTCTTTGATTCATCTCCGCGACAAGAGCCGCTGGCGAAAGTTCCGTCTTCACGCGAGCGGTCAGGCAGCCAAGCGCCGCTCGCGGGCATTTCTTCTTTAAGTCCGCGTCAATGGTTACGTTCATAGGGCTTTAAGAAGAGAGTGGCCCGAGTTTCGCGGTGAAGTGCCGCAGGAATTTCGCCTGGTGCAGGATTTCATAACCTCGAATTTGCTCACGCCGGCGCCAAACCTCCAGAATAACCTCCACAACGTACTCGATATGGCTCTGTGTGTAAACCCGGCGCGGAATAGCGAGCCTGACCAGGTCCATCGTGGCATGTTCACCGAACATCAGTGTGCCGATTTCGACGGAGCGAATGCCGCCTTCCAGGTACAGCTCATTGGCCAGGGCGATGCCGGGAAATTGCGAAGGAGGAATGTGTGGCAGGAAAGCCCGGGCATCGAGATAGATGGCGTGCCCACCGGGTGGCTGAACGATAGGCACCCCTTCCTTCGCAATGTGATTTCCAAGGAATGCGGTGGAAGCGATACGATATTTCAGATATTCCTCTTCGAGCGCTTCGTGCAACCCCACGGCAATGGCTTCCAGGTCGCGCCCCGCCAGGCCGCCGTACGTGGGGAAACCTTCCGTGAGGATGAGGAGGTCTTTTTGCTGCTTCGCAAGAAGGTCATTGTTCGTGCACAGGAAACCGCCGATATTGGCCATGCCGTCTTTCTTCGCGGACATCGTGCAACCATCGGCATACGAAAAGATCTCGCGGGCGATTTCAAGCGGCGATTTGTGCGCGTAACCCGGCTCGCGCAGCTTGATGAAGTAAGCGTTCTCCGCAAAGCGGCAGGCGTCTATGTACAGAGGGATTCCATGCTTCTTGCAGATTTCCTTGACCAAACGAATGTTCTCTATAGAAACCGGCTGGCCGCCGCCGGAATTATTGGTGATGGTGAGCATCACCAAGGGGATTTTTGTCGCTCCATGGCGCGCAATCGCCTCCGCGAGGCTTGCCGTATCCATGTTTCCTTTAAAAGGATGCATGCGCGAAGGCTCTTTGGCTTCGGGAACGGGTAGATCGAGGGCTTCGGCGCCGGCGAATTCGCAGTTGGCGCGCGTGGTGTCGAAATGCGTGTTGTTTGGCACAACGTCGCCCTTTTTGCACATTACGTTGAACAGGATGCGTTCCGCGGCGCGGCCCTGATGCGTGGGAATCACATGGCGAAAGCCGAAAATGCCCTGCACGGCATCGCGAAAGCGCGTGAAACTTGGCGAGCCCGCGTAGGATTCATCGCCACGCATCATGGCGGCCCACTGTTCCGTGGACATCGCCGCGGTTCCTGAGTCCGTGAGCAAGTCAATCAGAATGGCGTCGGACGGAACAAGAAACAAATTGTAGCCCGCATCCTCCAGTAGTCTTTTGCGCTCGGCGGACAGAGCGCCATAGATCGGCTCGACGCTCTTGATCCGAAACGGCTCGATGATGGTTCGAACGGCCATATTCAGCACTCCCTAAGCGAGCCCGGCGGATAAGCTGGCTCCAGTCGGCATTTCCGTTAAAATTCGGAATAGAGTCTAACCCGCAACGATGCGGGCTTCACAATTTTTGAGAATCTGGCGCGGCTGTAGAGTGAGCCGCGTCGAAAAATCGGGCGGTGCTGGTCCTGTTTCGACGCTCTTTTGCGTGTCAGGATGCGCGTTGCCACGCAGCCGTAACTTGCATCACTCGTGCTACACTGAACTCACCTGTAGGCCCGTAGCTCAGTTGGTTAGAGCGCTTCCTTGACACGGAAGAGGTCAGAGGTTCGAGTCCTCCCGGGCCTACCATTTGTTTCAATCACTTAGCGCCGCTTGTCAAATTGCGGCGGCACTCTTCTACCTGTGATTTCCTACCTATGTTTACGCGGTGGGACGCGACCGCGGTTTCGCGTTCGAATAATCCCTTGCGTCCGACTCTACGTCCCCCAATAAAGCCTGCCCCTGATAGAACCAAGGTCCGGGTTAGTAGTTCGAATGGAGCTGGAGGCGAGTGAAACGAGCGATGCGTGAGAAATCCTGATCGACCGTGAAAAGAATGGCCCGATGATCAAGGGCAATGGCAGCAATGAGAGTGTCGATCGTGGTCAATGAGAATCCTTTTGCGCGACCGATGCGGAAAATGGCCGCCGCTTCGCGGTACGTGGAGAAGCCGAAAGGCTCAAGCATATCCCACTGCGAAAGATGACGCTCGATTTGGTCGACGTCGCGCCTGAGGCCTTGCAAGATCTCGGAAACGATAACTCCCGAAAGTGCAAAAGGTTCTGCATCGGCTATCATCCGGCGCAGCTCGGTTCCGGCGCGACTCGGCGAGGGACTGAAAAAGTCGACCCAAACAGAGGTATCGACGAGAATCAAACGCGATTTCTCCGAGCCAACTTGTAGTTACCTTTCCAAATACCACTGCCATGGTAATGAAGGATGCTCTTGCGATCCTCCGAGCGGACAAGCAACTCCAAAGCTCTATCTACGATTTCGCGCTTTGTTTTCAGGCGCGTGAGTTTTTTAGCCTTGCGGATCAGAGTTTCGTTAATGTTGATGTTGGTGCGAGCCATGAACTTATTATACACCAATTTTAACGGGATTGGTGTATCCATGCGGAAGAACTAATGACCGTACCCGACGAGCGTGACAGTTGAGACTTGAGGTCGTAGAAAGCTACCTGCATTTCCTACCTGTGATCTCTACCTGTGAAAGCTGTAAGAGACGTGTGTAGAGGCTCTTCGACAAGTGGTAGAGAGTGCCAATCGCAAAGCACGTAGTGAATAAGGGAAGAGTTGCGACGCCACGCAGCAGAAATGCGTAGAGTCCACCAAAGGCCAGTGGCAGATACAAAACTATTCCGGACACCATACCGGGTGAGCATCTGTGGGTCCGCAATGCCCCCAGGATGTGAAAAACGGTGTTCCACGCGACTATCGAGACCACGCTTAGCCATGTTGTGGTTCCACCGTGTCGCGGCCCTGTAACGGCACAGGAGGCGCAAGCGGCAAGTAGAATGAGATTGATCGCGATAAGGCGACGCGTCGTTAGGTGTTTCTCCATTTCCGGCCGATAGCCTATGTACCAACGGCGGAATCCACCGGGAAAGCGAATTCCTCAATAATGTGAATGGAAGCAGCAATCACCGGAAAAATGAAAGGCCATCGAATCACGCAGGCTCCCCGGAACGCATTATACTTCTCGCGACTAGCTTGAAGGCAGTCACTCTTCGGGGGAACAATGATTTCCGCCGCTCACGTAGTTATCTATAGTAAAAACGCTGAGGCGGACCGCGCATTCTTCCGCGACGTTCTCCGATTCAAATCCGTGGACGCAGGTCATGGCTGGCTGATTTTTGCCTTGCCCCCCGGAGAGGCCGCATTCCACCCGTCCGAGGAGAATGGCGGCCACGAACTCTATTTCATCTGCGACGATCTGAAAGCCGAGACGTCATCTCTTGCAAAGAAAGGTGTCAAGTGCTCTGAAGTTAAAGAAGCGCGATGGGGTTCGATCACCAAGATACAGCTTCCCGGTGGAGGCGTGGTCGGCCTTTACCAGCCGAAGCATCCCTTGGCTATCAGCTTGAAATGAAGTGCCAACGTGCAACGCAGAGACTCAGTTCCAAAAAAAGAGGCCCGGGCGCTAAGGCCCAAGCCTCCGAGCAGCTTGCCTATTTGAATTAATTTCCGCCGACGTTTATGGGTGGAACTCAATGAGCGTGCCGAAGTTGCCCCCGCCTTTCGCTGGTGCTGTCACTCCGACGGCCCACATCCCGCCGCCCGGAATCGCCGTGATGGCCGCAAAGCCGGTGTCGGAACCCTTGCCGATGATTGGGCTTGAAACAAGCGACCACACACCGTTCTTGCCTTGCAGGATGAGTGGATCGTGGTTGCCCGTGTTCGTATCAATGTCCCAACCGACTGCCCAGGTCGAGCCATCCGCTGCGGTCGTCGCAGCGAATAGATCGTTTTCGCCCGTTCCCGCGTTCGGTGTGGTCTGGATGGACTCGGCGCTCGGAGATCCGGCAGCCACATAGGTCGTATAAGGCGCCGCGTCGGTCTCCTGCTCGCCGACAAAGGTCAAAGTTGAAGATGTTGCCGTGACTCCGAGAGGCAGAGCGGAAGCCGACGTATCCGCCGGGCTCGAGACCACGCTCCAAGCCTTTCCATTCCAGTGCTCGACCAGCGCCTGATTGGGAAATGCCGCTCCCGCTTGCTGACCAACGGCATAAACATCGTCCGTCGCAAGGGCCTTCACGGCATAGAACTGATTGCCGCTCGACCCGGCATCCACTGCGTTGACGACGGACCACGTCGATCCGTCCCAGTGCTCCGTGAGCGTATGCCACAGGCCATTTGCGTCTTGCTCGCCACCTACTGCCCATACATCCGAATCCGTGATAGCTGCCACTCCAAACAGAATGTTCTGAATCGCGCCAGGGCTCGGGCTTGGAACTACCGACCACACGTTCCCGTCGAAGTGCTCGATGAGCGTTTGCTGCACGAATTTCCCGCTCACGAAGTAACCGGCCGCCCAGGCTTTCCCGGTAGTGGGCATCGAAACGGCGTCAAGGACATTCTCTTCGACGCCTACATTGGGCAACGGGAACGCCGTCCAGCGCGTCCCGTCAAAATGATGCGCTAAGGTCGCCAACACGTTTGACGAACCCGGATAATAGGCTCCTACGGCCCACGCGTCATTCAGAGCGGCTGCTGAAACGCCCGCCAGAACGTTGTCTAGCGAGCCAAAACTATAACTCGGCACTACGGTCCACCCGGTGCCGGTGAGTGAAGCTGCCGCCGCTGCTTTTCCGGCCCCTTGCGCAGAAATGGTGTCGGTGGTTGTCGGGAAGTTGAACGACGGAGGCAAAATCGGAATATCCCTCGAGCCAGTAATTATGAAGAGCGGAGACATCGGAGTCGCCGTGCAACTATTGACCAAGCATCCGAGTCCGAAGGTTTCCTGTAAAGAAGCAAGCAGAGAGTAGTGGTTGTAGCTCGTGCTGTCAGTGACGCCGCGCGGTCCATGATTCGCGATGACAATCGTTGCAATTTGGCTGCTTGCCGTATTCCCTTCGTCAAACGTGATGACGATAGCGTTGTTGCCCGTCTCCCACATGGATGAGGACGTAATCAGGTTGACCACGCTGCCAGCAAACTTGTCTCCCTGTGCGATCAGCCAGCTTTGCTGCACGGTTCCCGTGTTGTCTGAGTCCACGCACCACGGCGGCGCGCCATGCATGTCGTGGCATTCATCAGGCACAATGTAGCTGAAGTTCGGGATGGTTCCCGCTGCCAGATCCGCCGAAAGTTGCGTATAAGGGAACATCTTTCCCAGTTCCGTTGGCGTCTGCAGGTTCGCGAAGTTCGGAATCCCGTTGTGCTTCGTGACGTATTGCGTGTCCGCATCCGGAATGCCATTGCATTTATCCGGATAGCAATACCCGCGATACCCGGGATACGGCATGTTCTGGAAGTAACCCCGCCAGGTTTTGCCCGCTCCTTCAAGCTGTGACATCAAGTTGCTGGCCCTGATCGTGTGTCCCGGGAACCAGTAGGGATCGTCACTGTTGATGCCAAAGAAGTCGCCACCGAGCATTGCCACATAATTGGGTTCGCTCGGGTCCGCCACGCCCCGGTAATTTGTTGCCAGCCCATAGTCTTGTGCTAGCGCATTCAGAATCGGCGCGTTCGCGTTGCCAATGACCTGATTGTAGTTTTCGTTCTCCATGATGAGCAGGAAAACGTGGTCGTACTGCGGGAACGATTGCGCGCGAAGTGGGGATGCAGGTAGGCCAAAACTCAAAAACAGCGCAACTATCGCACACCAAGACCGCGCTGACGGCCGATGTATCCAGCGATTCATAGAAGCTCCCTTCTTTGCTACCGATGTTCGTGATTTATGTGCAGCCGGGGCAGGCACTCGCACGCTAATGCGCGAGTCGTTAACCGCAGGTAAAGACCAAATCAATTCTTTACGACCGTTCGAGGAAATTCTGAAAAGAGTTACCGCTCGAAGAAAGAGAAATTACAAATCGGCTTCGCGTGCAGGTCGGCGAAAGTACGGCTTACCGGTTGAGCAGACTGAGTAGGGTCTATACCTAAGGTGCGTCCAAACCAAATTCGCTGTGAGTTGTGATCAGCGCCTGCTTGACCGCTTTTTCCTCAATGACAAATGAAATGTTGCTTTCTGACGAACCTTGTGCAATGGCGATGAGGTTCACGCCATCGCGGCCCAGCGCGCTAAATGTTTTGCCAGCTACTCCCGGAATCCCGCGCATGTTTTCTCCCACTACGGCCACAATCGCGATATTCGGGTCCACCGTAATGTGTTCCACGTCGTGTTGCGCCAAATCCCTTGCGAACTCTTTGCGTAACGCTTCGACTGTCCGCTGAGCATCCGGGGACGCAACGATGAAGCAGATGTCGTTTTGCGACGACGACTGCGAGATCAATAGAACGTTGGCTCGCACCTCCGCCGTCGTGGAAAACGTTCGACCCACCACATCCGGCAGTCCCACAATTCCAGGCCCACCCACAGTAATTAAGGTTACGTCTCGAATGGCTGTCAGCGCCTTTACTCCGCCGCCGATACTGCGTCCTTCGGGCGTGATTTTTGTACCTCGCCGCTCCGGCTCGAAGCTATTACGGATCCAAACTGGAATTGCTGCCAGCACAACGGGGTTCAGCGTTTTTGGATGCAGCACTTTTGCGCCAAAGTACGCCAGTTCCGCCGCTTCGCGATAGGAAATCTCCGAAATCGTGCGCGCTTCCGGCACCAGCCGTGGGTCTGCCGTCAACACGCCGTCCACGTCGGTCCAGATGATGACTTCATCTGCGTCGAGCGCCGCGCCAAGAATCGT
>Ga0126373_10002501_pt1 | contig 13564 bp, 8 predicted proteins | sample PanSoiMetPlot_11_FD_92545 | JGI IMG/M metagenome (GOLD analysis project Ga0126373, IMG submission 92545) | Tropical forest soil microbial communities from Panama - MetaG Plot_11 | ecosystem: Environmental > Terrestrial > Soil > Tropical forest > Bulk soil | place: Panama | collected 2016-02-17 | reverse complement strand
TGCGCGCCGGAGAACGGCTCCCCCGGCCAGACCGCGCAGCCTGGCGGGTTGGTCGAGCAAGTCAATGCCACGTTTGCCTACGGCGGCGCAGGGTGCCTGTGGAAAACCATCGAGCAAACCACCGGGATTCATCTCAACGACTTCATCGAACTCAACTTCACCGGATTCGAGCACGTCATTGACGACCTCGGCGGGGTCAACGTCTGCCTGCCCGTGACGATCCACGATCCGCAATCCAACCTGAAACTGACCGCAGGCCGGCACCACGTGTACGGCAGGGAGGCGCTCGCTTTCTGGCGCGCCCGCTATATCGGCGAGGGGTCCGACCTGCAGCGAATTCGGCGCGACCAGTACCTGATGGTGGCGGTGCTGCAGGGAATCGAGCGCAGCGGCCTGCTCGGCAGTCCCGGGAAGATGTACCGAGTCATCAGCGACGTCGCGCGCAATCACCTCATCGCCACCGACACAGAACTGACATCCGGACGGCTGCTGTCAATAGCCGAGGACCTGCGTGGCCTGGCAAGCGGCGCAGTGCATTTCATCGAGGTTCCGACCGTGCCCTATCCCGGCAATCCGCAAGCATGGGTCCAGTGGGATCGGCGGCAGGCGGCCGGGCTGTTCGCCGCCATCGCGCACGACAGTGCCCTGCCGAAGGCCAACCGCAGCCGACAGGACAGCGGAACCACGGCGCCGGTCCTGGCCAGCATAAATCCGGCTGATGTCAGGGTGATCGTCCTGAACGGGTCGACCATCCCCGGGCTGGCGACCAATACGTCGGCCGGTCTGGCGAGCCGCGGTTTCACCCTCGTCGGCCAGCCAGCCGACGCCTCCAACTCCGACTACACCGGCTCCGTGATCAAATACCCGTCGGCGGCCAGCCTGCCCGCAGCCAGCAAGCTGGCGAGCCTCATCAGCAATGTCCGGCTACAGCTCAGCCCGGACGTGCCGCCAGGCACCGTAGAGCTCATCCTGGGCTCGACATTCACCGGCCTGAAGGCCGCCGCGAGCTCGCGATCCGCGCCCGCTAGCTCGAGCCCTGGCCCGGTGTCCTCGGCCGGGACCCAGAACCTGGCCAGGCAGTACGGCGGCGTCAGCGGGAACGCGGCCATCTGCAGCGACTCGAGTGTCTTCACCGGGCCGGACGGAGGCTAGCGAGCCTGGCTGCTAGCGGTACTCAATGGGGATTCCTTGGCGCCCTTGTGACCTGACGTGACGGTTATATGACCTGCCCATGGGCAGGTATCCGGCTCGAGGATCATGACCGACAGCTTGGGTAAAGGCGGGGGCAGCGGGGGCGCGCGGGGTCAGCAGGCGCGGCCCCCGTCCTTCTATCGGCGCAAGCAGAGGGGAACGGCCTCAGCCCGCAACCGCGTCCTCGGCTGGCTCGCGGTGGGACTGGCTTTCTGCCTGGTAGCCATCTCGCTTACGGCCTATCTCAAGTTCAGGGCAGTCTGGGACAGCATCGACCGCGTGCAGGTCACCGGCCTGGGCACACGACCGCCGAAATTCAACACCGCACTGAACATCCTGGTCATCGGCTCAGACACCCGATCTGGCAAGAACAGGCGGTTCGGCGCCAAGATCACCGGTCAGCGCTCAGACACGGTTATCGTGCTCCATATCGAACCCGGCGGGCGCAACGTCGTCGTCCTGAGCATCCCGCGCGACTCGGTGGTACCGATCTTGTCGTGCCCCGCCGAGGCGGGGACCGGTGGACAGGCCGCCCAGCCCGGACAGGTCGAGCAGATCAACGCCACATACGCCAACGGCGGACCTGGCTGTCTTTGGAAGACGATCGAGCAGACCACGCACATCCATGTAGACCACTTCATCGAGCTCAACTTCACCGGATTCGAGCAGGTCATCAACGACATCGGTGGCGTGAACATCTGTCTGCCGTTCGCGATCCACGATCCGCAATCGAGGCTGCACCTGGGTCCAGGCCGGCACCATGTAGGCGGTGCCGAAGCGCTCGCCTTCTGGCGAGCCAGATACATAGGTGAGGGCTCCGACCTGCAGCGGATTCAGCGCGATCAGTTCCTGATGGCCTCGCTCCTGCAGGGTATTGAGCGGACCAGCCTGCTGTCGAGCCCGACCAAGCTACTCTCGGTGATCACCGACGCGGCTCGGTCCATGACAACGGATACCGGCCTGAGCCTGTCCACGCTCACTCGCATCATCGAGAGCCTGCGGAATCTGCGGGCTCGCTCCGTCCAGTTTGTCGAACTGCCCACTGTGGGGTATCCGGCCAACCCCGCCTGGGTGGAGTGGCCGCCGGGCGACGCACCGCTGTTCAGCGCGATCGCGCATGACCGGTCGCTGCCCAAGACGGCGAGCAAGACCAGGTCCGCGAGCCGGGTCGCCCTCACGGCCTTGGCCCACACGAAGCCATCGCCGTCGCCGCCCAGCTTCGTCCGGCAGTACGGTGGGATCACGGGCAGCACGAATGTCTGCCACGACAAGCAGGCGTTCGCAGGTCCTCGACACGGCAACTAACCCGACTGGCTAGCCCCTGACCCAGACGCTCTGGATCGGCCCTGGCGGGTGGATCTCGTGCCACTGCTTTACGCCGCCGTCGCGGTTCAGGATCTGGTCGATGGTCGCGCCCGTCCATGGCGCCGAGCAGCCTACGTAGTAGGCCACCGCTGGCGAGAAGATCACGCAGGGAGGCCTGATCCCGTCGTTACGGAGGATGCGGGCCTTGCTGGCAAACGCGCGAATTGTGGTCTCGTGGGCAGTCTCGCGAATGATCACCAGGTGCTGAGTGATCACTCCGATCAGCAGGAAGCCGCATGCCGCCGCAGCGCCGATGCGCCTCCACTTCGGCACCGTGGCCAGCCATACGATGCCGTCCGCGGCGACCATGGCGAACAGTGCCCAGGTCGGCAGCATGTAGCGCGGAGCGCCGAACGGCACGAACACGATGTAGAGGACGGCGGACCACAGCCCGGTGACGACTGCGAGGACCGCGGACGCCTTCGCCGTGGTGTGCCATACGGCATATAGGCCGAGCACGACAAGCCCGATCAGGGCAATCCACCAGAGGATGAACAGGGGGAAATTCCAGTCCGGGCATATGTGATTGTCTTGGCAGTACCAGGGCCCACTCAGCACCTTCGCCTGCATGACCGGTGAGAAGTGGGGTGCAAACGTGGGCGGCTCTTGACGCGCCAGATGGATTCGGTGGAAGAGGCCGCCGAACCACAAGTAGGCCTCCGCGACCCACTCGAGCAGGCCAAGCGCCGTGCCGACGAGCATGGCCACCAGGATTCTGGGCTGTCGCCAGCCACGTACCACCAGCGGGGCGACGAACGTCGGCGCGAGGACGAACACAATGTTCTGCGGGCGGAGCAGCACGATAAAGAAGGCCAGGAACGCGATGAGCGGCAGCACGACCTGGAGCCGCATCCGTTGGTCCACAGCCTGCAGCAGCAAGCCGGTGATAGCTAGCGCCGCGTACGCCGCCCACAGGTCCGGGTAGACCTGGACGCCGCTCAGCTGGGTGATGGCAAGGCTGGCGAAGATGAAGCCGCCGAGAGCGAGCACCCACGTCGGCCGCAGCCCCCGCCAGCACAGCAGGGACAGCAGCAGGCCGACTGCCGACAGCAGCGCCATCCAGATCCGCAGAGCCAGCAGCGACGTCGTGAAGAGCGTTACCGGAGCGGCGAGCAACCCGGCGGCATGACCGTGCACGGGCGGCAGCATGACTCCGGATTGGTGCAAGCTCGTCCTGGCTATATAGGTGATCTCGTCCGTGCCGAGCGGCAGCCGTAGCAAGGCGGGCAGCATCTGGGCCGCGAAGAACAGCGCGGAGACCAAGATCAGCCAACCGACACTATCCGGGCTGAACCGCGGCTGGCTTGCCCTATTTCCTGCGCCTTCAGGATTCTCGCGAAGCCGCGTCTCTTGCAACGTGTTCCCCTCTGCTGCGGGCAAAGAACTGTCCTTCGCCCAAGCTCAGGTTCTGGGCCGCACCTGGTTTCACAGATGGTATGGCCGAGCAGATCATTAAGGGCGCTTAGCCCAGACGCAAACGACCGTACCGTAAACTACACACTGGCTCTTCCGGTGGTTGCCACTGCTCCACTGTGTAGACACCTTCATATTCTGCGCTCGATAGACACTGGGTCCAACGTCGGCTCTCAGCCGGGCCTCAGCTATCTTGGCGGCTACTATCAGGCACCAGATGAGTACACTCTGACGACCGCCCGACGTACGGAGGTAGAGGTGGGACTCGCCACGCCGGCGGTCAAGTCCTCGCAGGCGACTGCGGAGGAGCGGCCAGGCGGTCGATCACGAGCGCCGTATGTGGTCCTGGGTCTCTATCTGCTCGGTGCGCTGTACATGACCGTGCGGCTCTGGCACGACCCGGCTGGCCTCGCCCAGAACGGCGATGTCCACGACGTCGACCAGATGAGCTGGTTCATGCGCTACAGCGAGCAGGCCGTAGCACATTTCAACCTCCCGGCGCTGGTGACGGGCGCGATGAACGCGCCCCACACAGTGAACCTGATGTGGAATACCTCGCTGCTGCTGCCTGGCGTCATCCTGTCGCCCATCACGTCCATCGCCGGGCCACAGGTAAGCCTCAATATCCTCCTAGTGCTGGGTTTTGCGGGCTCGGCAGCAAGCCTGTATCTCGTGCTTCGCCGTTGGGGCGCGAGCGTTATGGCGGCGGGTCTTGGCGGAGGGCTCTATGGCTTTTCCCCGGCCATGGTCATGTCGGGGATTGGCCATTACCATCTCCTGCTCGCGATGTGCCCGCCGCTGATGATCGATGCACTACTGCGGATTGTCACGGGTCGCGGCAGCGCACTGCGCAGCGGCCTCTGGCTTGGGGTGCTCGCATCGGCCCAGCTGTTCATCGGGGAAGAGGCGCTGATCGACACGGCTATAGCAGCCGTAGTCCTGCTCGTGGTGCTGGTCGCGAGCCGGCCTCGCGCTGTGCTCGAGAACCTTCGCTCGAAGCTCGTCGGGCTTGCCACCGCGGTTGTCGTGGCATTCGTATTCTGCGCCCGAGCCCTGTGGATCCAGTTTCACGGGATTGCGCTTGGGTCAAGCGGCGCCGCGACCATCGTCCAGCACCTGGGCAAGCTGACTCACCTCTACACGATTCCGTACGCGTGGGTTGTGCCGTCGAGCAAGGTGGTCATACACACGCCTGGATCGGCTCATATCGCTGCCAACTATCCGCAGCCGATACCCGAGTACCTGGCCTACCTTGGCATCCCGCTGATCATCTTGCTGCTGGTGGCTGGCATCTATTACTGGCGGGTGCTGGCCGTCCGGGTCGCCTTCTGCACTTTCCTTCTGCTTGAGCTGCTCTCGCTAGGCGGGCAGCCCATCGGCCCGTACCCGGGTGCTGCCCTGCCGTGGTACTGGATTCAAGATCTGCCCGTCATCAAATCCACCTTGCCGGACCGGCTCAGCATCCTTGCCAATGGCGCGGCCGCGGCCGTACTCGCGTTCGCCCTAGACGAGACGATCAGGCGCTGGCGTGCACGCGAGAACACCTCGAGCACCTCACTGTGGCGAAGCCCAGCTGTGGTCTGCACCGGCATCGCCGTGGTGGCGCTGTTGCCGCTCTTTCCGGTGTCATACAGCCCGGTGCCGGTGGCCAGCGTGCCGGCCGGCTACCTGGGGACCTACAACAAGCTGCATCTGCCGGCCAATGCCTCAGTGCTGATGATCCCTATCGCCAACGGGGGCCTGACGCAGCCCATGCGCTGGTATGCCGATCGCGCGATACCCGCCAGGATGATCGGCGGCGACTTCATCGACGCTAGCGCCAAGGGCCGTAAGTCGAGATCTGGCCGGGCGGGTGAGACGGTACTCGGCGACTACCTGAACGCCCTGTGGCAAGGCACCACCCCCGGCCTCACACCGACCCCGGACCAAGTCAGGGCGCAGATGGCAGCCTGGAAGCCGTCGGCCATCATGGCGGACACCGCGCCGACCTCGCCGCTCGGGAGTTACCTAATCCGGGTGTTCGGTCCCCCTACGGTGCACCAAACCAACTGGCTTGGCTGGCGGCTGGCGAGCTAGCGCGCTTTCTCCGGTGTCGCGAGGCAGCTTGCTAGGACCTTCGCACCGATCAGTGCGCCGACGTATGCAGCCAGGGCCAAGTAGGCGTACATGCCGATTCCCAGCGCCACCCCAGCGCCCATCAGCAGCATCCGGCCGTCCCAGCCGAGCGCAGAGCCGCGATCGCGATGCTGCTCGCCTGGCGTCATGGGCTGCGCAAGTATTACGGGCCGACCCGGGAAGGCCAGATCCGCATACCACAACACAAGGACCGCGCACAGCGTGAATACGACGGGCCCGGGCACGCCACCGGCGCTCCCGATCGCCCCGAGATACAGAAACTGCCAGCCCAGAAGCACTGGCGGCACGAGCCAGTCCAGTCTCCCCGTATGCGGGTTGCTCGACCCGAGCGCCGCAAGCAACAGCATGATCAGCGGCGGCGTCATGATCAGGATTCCGGGCAGGCTGTGCAGGCCGAGGTAGGCCATGATGGCGGTTGCCGCTAGGCCGAGGACCGCAGGTGGAAGCGGAAGCAGGCTGCCACGGACCGGGCGACCGATCCGCCTAGCCACCACGCCGTCATCTCGAAGCCTGACGATTCTGGCCGCTGCAAGCCGATTTGCGGCCACCGGCTCGGCATCGTCGACTAGTCCGGCCTCCGGGGTGGACGCGGCCGCGTCGGATTGCCGTGCCGACTCGCGCGCCTCGGCGACCTCGGCGAGGGCGGCCTCCGTCTCCTCGGCCAGCACCGCACCCGCGACCTCCGCTGATGCCACCTCGCCGTCCGCTGGCGCAGTACTGGCTGCAGGGGGCGACAGCAGTTCGGCGGCTGGCGTTGCGATGTCCCGTCCGCCCCCGCCGAGCACGACCGTGTCAGCGTCGTCCGCCGCTAGTTCCGGCGCGGGCTCAGCGGCCGAGTTTGGCAGCCCGTCCGGCTCGCCGTCCTCGTCCTCCCAGTCTGGCCGGAGTAGATACACGAGGCTGCCAGGCGCAACCGGCCCAGGTGGGCCATAGCCGCCGACCGGTTGCCCGCGCCGGTTACTTAGCTGCTCACCGTGCTCAATGACCTGACTGGTCGGTGCCGGGGCGCGCCGGAACGGTGCGGTCAGCCAGTCCCTGAAATCTGCTCCGGTTCCTCGGTCGCGACCCGGGACCTCATCCGCCTCCGCGGCTGACTCACCGCGGGCGAGCATCGGCCAAGGATGACTGATCAGACCGTAGCCGATAGCGAGGATTCCCCAATAAAGCAGCGCGAGCAGCGTCACACGGCCGCCCCATGCAGGGGCGACGATCCCGATGAGGAGCACCCGGCCGCCAGGGGGCATGGCCAGCAACGTCTCCGTCGCGCGTCGCAGCAGTCCATGCTCTGGTTCATCTGCCTCAGCCAGACCTGCCCGCCCCGTCATTACCATCATCAGGTCCCGCACGGCGGTCAAGCCAGCCACGGCAACCGCCAGCGCCCATACGCTCTGCTGGTGCGCGGCGGCCCCCGCGGCAAGACCTGCATAGATTGCGCACTCCGACGCCCGCCACGCTAGCAGCGTCAGCCATCGCGTCCTGGCAGCCATCTTGGCCGGGCTCAGGCCCGTGCTCCGCGCCCGGCGCTGGCGTTGCGGCGGCCAGTCGGCCATCTTGCGACAAGCCAGAATCGCGAGATAGCTGGTCCAGAGGGCAGCCACGGCGCGGAAGTTGCCAGCCGCCGTTCCGGCGGTAAACCAGCCAGTCGCGCATAGGGCCAGTGCCACTGATATGCCGCATACCGAGCTAGGCCCCAGCGATCTGGTCCTAGCCCAGTCGGCCGCGATTCTGACGGCGTCCGCCACGACGGCCTGGCCCACAATCGGTTCGGCCGGGTCGCCGTCCAGGCTCGTGGCCTCGCTTGGCCCGTCCCGAGCCAGGGGCCCTTGCTCAGCCTCGTCTGCCGGGGTCGCCCCAGCTCGGCCCTCGGCGTCCCGGCCGTTCAGTCCAGCGACGATCGCATCCTCCGAACTGACGATCAATGTCACGTTAGGTAGCAAGAGTGTTACCAAGCGTACCGATCGGCCATCGCCTGACCTGCGACGACACTCGCAGCCAGTCAGCCAGATCGCGGGAGGCGATAGCGCCGGCATTGCCCATACCCGGTAGGGTCCCGGCCATGCGGACAGTCGCAGTCGTCCTGGCGGGCGGAACCGGACTCCGGTTCGGCGGAGCCGCGCCCAAGCAGCTGCAGCTTCTAGGTGGCATGACCTTGCTGGAGCGCTCAGTGGACGCCTTCGACCGCGCGCCCGGTGTGGACGAGTTGCTCGTCGTGACCGCCGCAGAGCTCACCACGCAGGTCCGCGCGCTCTTGCAGGGGGCGCAGAAACTGACCGATGTCATTGATGGCGGAGAAGCTCGCACCGACTCGACTCAGCACGCTATTGCCTGGCTCACGGCGAGAGCGGCTACCAATGGCGAGGGTAGTGACTGGAAGGTCCTTTTTCATGACGCGGCTCGGCCGCTTGTCGATCAGGAGACGATCGCGGCCTGCGTAGCGGCCCTAGACAGCTGGGACGCGATCGGGGCCGTGGTGCCCTCTGCCGACACGATCGTCCAGCTAGCCGACAACGCTTTCAGCCGGGTGCTACCACGGGAGTTGCTGGCGCGATGTCAGACTCCGCAAGGCTTCCGGCTGTCAGTGATCAGCCGGGCCTATGAACTTGCCGCGGCAGACCCGTCGTTCGCTGCTATGTCGCCAACCGACGACTGCGGCGTGGTGCTGCGTTACCTGCCCGAAATTCCCGTTGGAGCGGTGCGGGGCAGCGAGCTGAACCTCAAGATCACTTATCCGGCCGACCTCGCCATCGCACAGGCACTGCTCGACCGAGATTGTGACCGCCCTAGCTCATAGGCTCGGGTCTTCCAGCATCTCGGTGACCAGCGCCGCGATCGGCGAGCGCTCAGACCTGACCAGGGTCACGTGCGCAAACAGCGGATGGCCCTTGAGCTTCTCGATCACGGCCACGATGCCGTCATGCCGGCCCACGCGGAGGTTGTCACGCTGGGCAATGTCATGCGTCAGCACGACGCGCGAGCCAGCTCCGATCCTGGACAGCACCGTCAGCAGCACGCCCCGCTCGAGCGACTGCGCTTCATCCACCACGACGAACGAATCATGTAGCGACCGGCCCCGGATGTGCGTCAGCGGCAAGACCTCGAGCATGTCTCTGGACAGCACCTCATCGATGACGTCCTTCGAGGTAACGGCAGAGAGAGTGTCGAACACTGCCTGCGCCCAAGGGTTCATCTTGTCGGCTTCAGATCCTGGCAGGTAACCAAGCTCCTGACCGCCCACCGCGTACAGAGGCCGGAAGACCACCAGCTTCCGATGCAGCCGCCGCTCCATGACGGCCTCTAGCCCAGCGCACAGTGCCAGCGCAGATTTACCAGTGCCAGCCCGGCCACCGAGCGAGATTATGCCGACCTCGCTGTCCAGCAGCAGGTCGAGCGCGACTCTCTGCTCGGCGCTCCGGCCGCGCAGACCGAAAGCTTCCCTGTCGCCGCGGACGAGCTTGACTGACTTGTCTGGCAGCACGCGGCCAAGCGCGCTCTGGGCTCCGGCTACACCAGATACCAGAACCAGCCCGGTGTGGCATGGCAGTTGCCGAGCGGCGTCCAGTTCGGCCCGGCCGGCCGCGTACAGATCGTCGATCTCCGCGGCGGTGACGTCCAGCTCCGCCATCCCAGTCCAGCCGGAGTCTGGCGGCAGTTCGGCTCGGTACTCCTGAGCGGTGAGGCCGACGGCTGCCGCCTTCACGCGCAACGGGAGATCCTTGCTAACCAAGATGACACTTTCGCCCTCGGCGGCCAGGCTGCAGGCCACGGACAGAATCCTGGTGTCGTTGTCACCTAGCCGGAATCCGGCCGGCAGTACGCCGGGGTCTGAGTGGTTGAGCTCCACTCGGACACTGCCGCCTGACTGGCCGACCGCGATGTCAGCGTCCAGGCGACCGTGCTCGACGCGAAGGTCGTCGAGAAAACGAAGCGCCTGGCGGGCGAAGAAGCCGAGCTCTGGATGATGCCGCTTGGCCTCAAGCTCGGTGATGACAACGACCGGCAACACGACACGGTGCTCGGCGAACCTGCCGATGGCCGCCGGATCCGCGAGCAGAACGCTGGTGTCGAGGACATACGTGCGGCGGGGCTGGTCGCCGTTGCCGGACTGCGGTTGACGCGATGGACGGCGTGCTGAGGAACTGGCCACTCGCTCTCCCCTGGGCGCCGAGCGGGCGCCGCGGTCGGACACAGACGTGTCGGCGGGACCGGGTCCGGCCACCGAAGGGCAGGACGCCGGCCCTTCGCTCGTCTCGCCTGCGCACCAGGACGCGAAGCTCGAGGATTTCGAGGGCCTTCCCGGCGGGCGGCTAGGCACCGCCCGTCAGTTCCGACGGTACCTAAGCAATCTCAGTGGCGGAAGTACCGTAACGAGGTGTTCACGCGCCATAACGGCGGTGTCGGGCGCCGAAGGACCGAAGCGCGCGGAGGAAGTCGACACGCCGGAATGCGGGCCAGTAGGCGTCGCAGAAATAGAACTCGGAGTGTGCGCTCTGCCACAGCAGGAACCCGCCAAGCCGCTGCTCGCCCGAGGTCCTGATAACCAGATCTGGGTCGGGCTGACCCGCGGTGTAGAGGTGCTCAGCGATGTGCTCGACGTCCAGGATCTCGGCCAGCTCCTCGATGGTGGTCCCCCTGGTCGCGTGGTCCTGGAGCAGCGACCGCACGGCGTCAGCGATCTCGCGCCGCCCGCCGTAGCCCACGGCGACGTTAACCAGCAGACCCGGCAGGCCGGCTGTAGATTCGCCCGCATCCTTGAGCACTTGCGCCGTGTCAGCGGGCAGCAGGTCGAGCGCACCAACCGGCTTGACATGCCACTCCTGGACGACAAGCTCCTGGACCGTGCCCTCGATGATGCGTAGTAGCGGCTCCAGCTCAGCTGCTGGCCGGGCCAGGTTGTCGGTCGAGAGCAGCCAGAGCGTCACCACCTCGACGCCAGCGTCCTGGCACCACTCGAGCAGCTCAAAGATCTTGTCCGCACCGGCCTGGTGGCCGCTGCTGACGTCCGTTAGCCCTGCTGATCTGGCCCAGCGACGATTACCGTCGCACATCACCCCGACGTGTCGGGGAATCGCCTGCGGCGATAGCGCCGCCTCTAGCCTGCGCTCGTAGAGCCGATAGACGAGACCGCGCAATCCCATCCGGCACCCTTCCTCGCTGCCGCCAGAGCGGCACCGCGTTGCCAGCTGACCGTTTCGCGGCTGACCTGGCGCCAGCGTCTTCCGCCGGGGCCCGGACGCCGATGTCCGGCTCAGAGAGAACCGTATCCAAGAATGCCACCAGTTCCGCCGAAGTTAGGACAGCACGCACGCCGATCCCTCCTGCGCCCCAGGCCTCGATGACGGCTCTCCTCGACAACCGCCACTTGTCGCGGCCGACTGCTGAGCCCCTGGCGACGGGCCACGAACGCTGGCTCGGAACACCTGGCTGGCCTGCTGAGTGTTGCTGCCCCGCGACCTCATGCTTGCCGGTCCCGAGGCAGTCGCCGAGCCACACTGCGCTCGACCTGAGCAGGCAGCGCAGTTCGCCGTTACCTGGAAGGTCCACGCGGTCCCGTGAGCGTAGCGAAAAGTACTCAGACTCTCCCGGCTGGTAGCTGCGATGGTGATGGGCAGCCTGGTCGTCCTTGGTCGCCGACGGCGCTGGACTGGGGAAGCGGTCGTCGGGGTCTGGCCAGCTGACAGCCTGCGCTGGATCGCTCCTAGCGGCGCTGACGCGCTCGGCCAGCAGCGCCAGCTGATGGCCGCATCGCTGGCCAACGGCAGCGAAAGGGACGGAGTCCCTGGCCAGGTTCAGCGTGATCTCATAAGGCTGCCCGGCCCGATCACGGCAGGCCACAGCCATGACGGACAGCACAGATCCATCAACGCAGCGTAGCTCCCCCATAACGGAACGTTAACATCTTGGGGGCGGAAACCTGCACCCCCGCACCGCCAAAAAATGGCACGCCTGCCACCATGCAACCGGAAAGCGGGCGTCAGCGCCCAAGGGCCGGAATTCCTTGATCAGAGGCTCAGTGCGCTTGCGCTAGCGCTGCGAGCGCCGCCGCAACGCGGTGGTGAGCCTCCCAGATCTCCTTAGGCAGCCCATCGAACTTGGCCAGGTGGTGTTCGCGGTGCGCCATCTCCTGGTTCCATCGCTCGGCGTCGATAGACAGGATCCTGTCCAGGTCCTGCGGCTTGATCTCGACACCGTCGAGGTCAAGCTCTTCCTTAGACGGCACGATGCCAACCGGCGTCTGGACTCCCTGGACCTCGCCATCCTTGAGCTGCATGAGCCAGAGCAGCGGCCGGAGGTTGTCCCGGTAGCCGGGCCAGAGGAAGTGACCGTCCTTCGGGTCGCGCTGGAACCAGTTGACGTGCGCGAAGATCGGCATCTCTCGCGCCGCGCCGATGATCTTGAGCCAGTGAGCCGCGTAGGCCCCTTCCGGATAGGACATGAACGGTCGCATGGACATGGGGTCGTACCTGAGCTGACCATCGACACCCTCTGCCGCGAACGTCGCCTCAGCGCCGAGGGTGAGTCCGTCGTACACACCTTCAGGCAAGTCGGTAATCGCCCGGATCAGCGGCTCTCGGTCGCTCGTGCGACCGCCGAAGATGATGGCGTCGATCGGAACGCCCTTCGGGTTCTCGAAGTCCGCGGCGATGTTGGGCACATTCGTAAGCGAGGTGGTGAACCGGCTGTTCGGATGGGCCCAGGGCTTGTCCTTGGCATCGCCGGTGCGCTCGGATATAAGCTCCCCGGTCCATGCCCGCCAGCCGGTGACGTCGGCCGGGGGCTCAGGAGTTCTGCCCTCCCACCACACGTCGCGGCTGTTCTCGTTGTAAGCGACGTTGGTAAACAGCACATGCGTGCCTGGCGCGACCGAGCCGAGAGCCGTCGGGTTGGTTTCCTCGTTGGTGTCCTTCGCAACACCGAAGACGCCGAACTCAGGATTGATCGCGTAGATCTTGCCGTCCTCGGGGTCGACGCGGAGCCACGCGATGTCGTCGCCATAGAACTCGACGTGGTAACGATCACCGAGACTGTCCGGCGGGAGCATCATGGCCAGATTCGTCTTGCCGGACGCGCTCGGGAAACCGCCGCAGATGTGCCAAGTGCGGCCGGTCTGCTTGTCGGTGATGCCAATGAGCATGAACTGCTCAGCGAGGAACTCACCCGACGCCCAGCCGTCATAAGACGCCTGACGCAGCCCGTGCGCAATCTTTCCGAGCAGCGCGTTGCCGCCATACGACGAGCCGAAGTGCAGGATTGTCCGCTCGTCGGCGATCGTGACGAAATAGCGCTGATCTTCTGGCGTGCCCTGGCCGAGGTTCTCCAGGTCGCCGGTCACGTGCACCGCCCGGACGAAACTGTCCTGGTCCTGCAGGTTATTGATGTACTCGGCGTCCACGCGGGCCATGCGGTTGATGTGCAGTACGACGCTGCGGTTGTCGGTGAGCTGCACGCCCGCGGCGTAGCG
>Ga0126373_10002499_pt1 | contig 13568 bp, 10 predicted proteins | sample PanSoiMetPlot_11_FD_92545 | JGI IMG/M metagenome (GOLD analysis project Ga0126373, IMG submission 92545) | Tropical forest soil microbial communities from Panama - MetaG Plot_11 | ecosystem: Environmental > Terrestrial > Soil > Tropical forest > Bulk soil | place: Panama | collected 2016-02-17 | reverse complement strand
GCGCACAGGTAAACGCGAGCGCTCCCGCGGGGACATCCGGCATCAACCGGCTTAAGCTTTCGTCGCCGCGCTCGTCCGCGAAGAGTGATTCCCAGCGGGCGCCTGGGCCGTTTCCGTTGCTGCGCGGCGGCGGAGAGAATTGTTTAACTGCGGCGGCGCAAATGAACGTACCTCGCCCCACGTGGCCTTCGATCAGCCCTTCGGCCTCCAGTTCCGCGTATGCATTCGCAACGGTCGTGCGATGAACACCGAGTTGACTGGCCAGTTCTCTGCTGGCGGGGATGCGGTCTCCGTTGCGTAGTTCGCCTGAATGCACGAGCGCTCGAAGCTGATCGCGCAGCTGCACGTAGAGCGGAATGTGACTTTCCGACTGAAGAAGAAGGGGCAACATTGGCCTTGTGCTCTAGGCCAATATAGTGGAATTTTGGACCTAGTAAAGGGCCAATTTGGCCGTAACTTGAAACAACCTTTCGAAGCAGACGCCTTGGCCGGGCTTAGATGGCGTAGGACCTCACTCGCTGAACAGTTTCGATTGCGTGCCCGGAGCCGCCCTGACTTGGCGCCCCGAACGAGGTGAGCGCCTGGCGACTCCCACTACGCCGAGTACTTTCAACTCCGAGAGAGCCGAGCGGGGAACAAACATGTGCAGTACATTGGCGTGCAGATCGGGCGGCATAAGTTGAACTCCGGCGTCCAGTAAGTCCAATAGATTGTTGGCGACAATGCCTTCCATGGTGTCCTCATCGCGAAAGCGCAGACGGACCCATAGACCATCGAGCTTCGGTCGGCTTAAAAAGGTCTTCTTCTCCAGCTCAAACGGCTCCCTAAACTCACGCACAAAGTAAACCGACTTTACGCCCTTTAGTGAGACCGACTCGTGCTCTCCTTCAAGTGTAAGTAAATCAATCGATTCCGAGCGGCCGAGGGTGGTTGGGTTCACATAGCCTTTACTAGATTTTCGATCCAGGAGCAAGACGACGACTTTCTTGAGGGTCGAGACCGCGGTATGGGTTTTCACGGACACTGAACGCCTTTGCTGGCGAGTATTGCTATGCCCTTACATACTATGTTATCTTGAGCGCGGCGTGCTTTTTCAAGTTATTGGTGCTTAAAGGGTTAGCAGCGGAGCGCCAGCGATCGACAGCAAAGGACAGATTCTTAGATCGGCCTCTGTCGTAGCCCTGATCACCGTCGTTAGCCGGATTTGCGGATACCTACGCGATCAACGGGTGGCTCTCCTTCTCGGGACATCGCCCGCCGCCGACTCCTTCGTCCTCGCTTTCCGAATTCCCAGCCTGATACGACGCATGACAGCCGAGGGCTCGCTTGGCGCGTCGCTGATTCCCGTGTTCACCGAATATCTGCACCGCAGCCCTGGCCAGCGTGCGTGGGCCTTTGCGCAGAGAGTGTTTTGGGACATGGCCACGGCGCTCGCCGTCATCGCCGGACTCGGCGCAATTTTCTCACGGCAGGTGGTCAGTATCTACACGATCTTTGGGGCCCATCGCGCCACGTGGGATTTGGCCGTTTATCTCAACCGCCTTATCTTCCCGTCCATCTTCTTCATCGGTCTGGCAGGAGTGGCGGCGGCCTTGCTGCACACGTTTCGGGTATTCGCCTTGCCGGCCGCAACACCCGTGTTTTTCAATCTGGCCATGATCGCTTGCTCGTTCGAGGTTGTCTACCGACCGATCATGCGCTGGGCTCCTGCGGAGTACCGTACGCCAGCTGTAGCACTGGCGATCGGAATTTTGATTGGCGGGGCAATCCAGCTGGGCATGCAGCTCCCCGCACTGGTGCGCCGCGGGATGAGTCTCGCCCCGGAAGTCTCGGTCTCCGATCCGGGCGTGCAAAAGGCGGCGCGCCTGATGGGGCCGGCGTTCTTTGGCATGGGCGTATATCAGATCAACCTCTTCGTCGATACGGTGTTCGCGTTCTCGCGCAAGATGCCCTCCGGCAGCGTGACATCCCTCTATCTGGCCGATCGCGTGATGCAGCTGGTGCTCGGCAGCTATGCCATCGCAATCTCCACAGCGATTTTTCCGACTATGTCGGAACAGATCGCCGCTGGCCAAAGGGAACAAATGAAGCGCACGTTCGGGTTCGGCTTGCGCATCGTTTCTTTCCTCACCATTCCCGCCGCGGCAGGATTGATTTTGCTGCGCGAGCCCATCATTCGAGTGTTGTTTCAGCATGGGGAGTTCAGCAGCGAATCCACCACGCTGACGGCGCACGCACTGTTTTTCTATTCTCTCGGCCTGCCCGCTTTTGCGGCGATCAAGCTCATCACGCCAATGTATTATTCGACACAGGATACGCTGACCCCTGCCCGCATCGGGCTCTACGTTTTGGGTTTGAATATCGCGTTGAATACCATTTTCCTGTTTTTCTTTCTTCGCTTCTTATCGAATGGCAGCCCGGCGCTGGCGAGCTCGCTGGCGGCCTATTTCAATTTTGGGGCTCTGTTCGTGTTCTTTCGCAACCGCTACGGCCGCCTGGGGGCGCGCGGCCTGCTCGCATCGCTCGTAAAAATCGCGGTCTGCGCTGGTTTGATGGCGTGCGTGGCCTATGCAGGGAGGCAAGTTCTACCTGTTGCGGCTCAGCAGCATTTAATTGCGCAAGCAGGAAGACTTACCTCGGTCATACTCGCGTCGGTGGCAGCCTATTTTGGGCTGGCGCGATTGCTGAGATGTGAGGAGCTGTCTGAGCTGTTCCTATTGCTGCGCCGACCGGGGGCTCCGCAGGAAGCAGTAGCGCAAGCGGCGGCGCAGTAGTCGATCATGCTGAGCTCGCTCGAACTACGCGGCCTTCGGGGGTCAAGCCCGGTTGCCGGAAAGGGCCGACGGCGGCGCGTTGAGCAGAGAGTGCACTGATCGGTGGGGGCGCCGAATGCTGGGGGAAGCTTTGCAAGGGCACATTCGGACATATTTGAATTCCGTGCGCGTCGAAAAGGGCCTGGCCGAAAATACGATTCAGGCCTATCGGCGGGACCTGGGAAAATTTGCCGCTTTCGCCCAACAACGCCAGCTTTCGACAAAGCGCGTGCAGCGCCGCGACGTTATCGATTTTCTGGCGACGCTCTATCGCCAAGGGCTCGACAGCCGTTCCGTTGCACGGCATCTGACCACGCTTCGCAATTTCTTTCGATTTGCATTAATTGAGGGATACGTCGGCGAAGATCCGTCGGCGACAATTGAATCGCCGAAATTCCGCCGGGCGCTGCCGGATTTTTTGAGTCTTGAAGAGGTGGATCGTCTTCTGCAACAACCCGATACAACCACCATCACTGGTATTCGTGACCGGGCGATGATCGAACTGATGTACTCGTGTGGCCTTCGTGTCTCCGAGCTATGCGGACTGCGCGTCTCAGATATCCGCCAGGAGGAAGGCTGCCTTAGCTGCGTCGGCAAAGGCAACAAGGAGCGGCTCGTGCCCCTGGGACGACAGGCCCTAGAGGCTGTGCAAAGATACTTGCAATCCTCCCGGCCAAAACTGCTGGGCGAGCGCACGTGTCCGTATCTGTTCGTTGGGCAAACGGGAGCCCCGATCGACCGCATTGCGTACTGGCAGAGACTCAGGAATTACGGACGCCAAGCCGGCCTGCGCAAGACCCTCAAACCGCATATGTTGCGGCACAGTTTTGCGACCCACCTTCTCGACCGGGGAGCAGATCTTCGTTCAGTGCAGATCATGCTGGGTCATTCGGACATTTCGACGACACAGATTTATACGCACGTAGTCGAGGAGCGGTTGAAACAGGTCTACAAGGCGCATCACCCGCGCGCCTAGGAGAACCGGAACCAGCCCAGGGAGGAGCACGACTTCATGCCGGATTACATGTACTTACTCGAGAGCAGGCTCTCGCCTGAGCAGCGCGCCGCGCTTGAGCGCGTCCAGGAGTTGGCTCGCATGCAGGACATGAACGTGTATCTCACCGGCGGCGCGATTCGCGATCTGATTTCGGGCCAGCCGATCCGCGAGCTCGATTTTACAGTCGAAGGCAATCCCGTCCGCATGGTGAGGGAACTCGAGAAGGGCGGCGCGCGTGTCTTACGGGAGGACGAGCGGCTGCGTTCCTACGAAATCGTTTTTGCGGGCGACGCGGACGGTTCGATCTCGGCGGCACGCGATGAAGTCTATGAGCGGCCAGGTGCGAAACCGGATCTGCGGTTCGCTACCATTATCGAAGACCTGCGGCGGCGCGACGTCTCCATGAACGCGATCGCCATTTCGCTCAACCCGAATTCGCGGGGGTTGCTGCTCGATCCCACCAACGGCCTGGCGGACCTAGAAAGGCAGGAAGTCCGGGCCCTGTCGATTCACGCGTTCACCAATCAGCCCGCGCGGTTGATGCGCGTGCTGCGTTATTGCGCGCGGATGGGATTGAAGATGGAGTCGCGAACGCAGGAGTGGTTCGAATTGGCGATGGAGCGTGGTCTCCACGAGAAAATCGAGGGCGCCGATGCGGGAGACGAGGTGCGGGCGCTAGCACGCGAAGAGCAACCGACCGCAATCCTCAAGCAATGGGAATCGCGCGGCTTGCTGGCGGCGATTCACCCCCAACTGCCGCGCCGCAAGCCCGATTATGAATCGCTGAACAAACTTGCGCGCAGCCGCCAGAACTATCTGGCGGCCGCTATCCGGCCGCGTCTGCCCGCCGCCACGACTTACTACGTACTGGCGCGGCTCAAATCCCGAGAAGTTTCTGCCGCTCTGCGGCATATGGAATTTCGCGCAGCAGAAATCGAGGCGATTTCCAAATTGGATTCTGAAGCGCAGAATGTCATCAAGATGCTCAAGGGTCGAAAAACGAATTCCCCGCGGGAAGCATACTTCTACCTGGCCTCGGTGTCGCCCGAGATTCTCGTGTTCTTGGAGGTGGAGACACCGAATCCCCGGGCGCTGTCGAAGATTCGCAGTTACATCCAGAAGTGGCGGCCCTTGCGCCTAGCGCTTCCGGTCGCGGAGCTCGATGCCTTGGGGGTACCGCGCGGCCCGAAGTTTGACAATATTCTCGAGCAGCTCTTCGAAATGCAGCTTCGCGGAAAAGCGCGTACGCCCGAGGACCGCACCAAAGCACTTCGCTCACTTGCGGGAATCAAGGAAGAACCGAAGAGAAAAGAGGAAAAGAAGAAAGAGAAGCGCAAAGGAAGGGGCACCGCAGGCTCGAAAACAGCGGAAGCTAGGCCGATAGCGGGTGCCACACCAACGAGCGCACCGCCTGCGGCCCCACTGGCTGGAGCCAAACAAGGCGAGAAGAACTCGAAGGCCGCGGCGTCACACGCGGGCCCGCGAAAACACGCCGCACCATCGAGGCCGAAGGGGCGCCCAGCAAAGAAGGCCCGGGGGTGATAGCAGATTGAACGTCCGCCTAGCATAGCGCTGAAAGAATGCTCGCCTGCGTCGAGCGGGCAGACTTCGATTGCGTGGCCGAGCGCGCCAAGAGTGGGGAATGTGCGGAAGATGACGCCGCAGTAACATGGGAAGCCGTCTGAGGAGCAATCCTCGCATTGCAGTGATGATTTTGAATCGCCAGTGCCGGACTCGAATTCCAATGGCACGGCTTCGCGAATTCCTGGCCCGCGCCCAACAGCAGCTACAGTTGTCCGCTCAGTCGCTGACCGTGTGTTTGGTGAGCGATGCCGAAATCGCCCGCTGGAACAGCGGATATCGAAACAAGCACGGGCCTACCGATGTGCTCTCGTTCCCTGCCCGGCTGAGGAGCAAAAGACGAGGATCAAGGACCGACAGAGCACGGGGCAAAACAGGGACAGGCGACCCAGCGGGAGCCGCGGCCGATGCAACCTACCTCGGAGACATCGCGATCGCGCCAGCCGTCGCGCGACGTAACGCGCGCCGCTTTGGCCGCAAATTCGAGGACGAACTACGCATCCTGATTCTCCATGGCATGTTGCACCTGATGGGCTACGACCACGAAACCGATAGCGGGCAAATGGACCGGCGCGAGCGGAGCCTGCGCCGAAAGCTCGGACTCGCTTGAGTCATGACAATTCTGCTCTATACATTGGGGGTGCTCCTGCTGACCGCGGGACTTGTCGTCGCTTCCTACCTTGATCGCGTCTACCGCGAGTTGGGCCGCGTCTCCACGGGTCGTACGCATGATCATCTGGAAGCGTTTGAATCTCAGATCGAGCCACTGTTCAAACTCGAACGCACGCGGGCGGCGTTGGCCTTTAGCTTGCTCGTACGGCTCTGGCTTGTATTCGTCGCGACGCTGACCGCTCTCGGCGTCCTGTACTTTGTCCCCAGCCGCTGGCAGGCGGCGTTGGAGATTGTCCTCTTACTAGGCGCACAAGTGGTGATCGCGATGCAAATCCTGCCCGTTCTCTTGATTTCGGGAACCGAAGGGGGGTGGATCGCGCCGCTGGTGCCTTTGATCCGTCTCCTGCTCTGGGTTCTGTGGCCCTTTCGCGCACTCACTGAGTTGATTGTTTCCCTCCTGCGGCTTTCAGAAGAGGAGGGGAGCGCACCGGAGACGGAACAGCAAGCGATTGAAGCCTTCGTAGATCAAGCTGCCGAGGAAGGCATCATCGAGCAGGAGGATGCCCGGCTGATCGAGCAAGTCGTTGAATTTGGCGATAAGCGCGTTCGTGACGTGATGACGCCTCGTCCAGACATCGTGGCCATTCCGGCTAAGGCCGCGCTCGAAGACTTGCGCAAACGGATGGTAGAGACACGATTCTCGCGCCTGCCTGTTTATGATAAGTCTCTGGACGACATCGTCGGCATCGTTGTCGCGCGCGACATGCTGGAAATATCCGATCGCGAGGCGGCGCGACGCACTGCACGCGAACTGGTGCGGCCAGCCCTGTTTGTTCCTGAGACGAAGTTTGGCTCCGAACTGCTCAAGGAGATGCAGCAGAAGAACCAGCAGATGGCTATTGTCATCGACGAATACGGCTTGGTGGCTGGGCTGGTCACGGTCGAGGACCTTGTCGAGGAGATTGTCGGAGAAATCGGCGAGGAGGACCGACGCCCGGCACCCGACGTTGTGCGCGAAGCCAGCGGAGCTATGATCATGCGCGGCAGCGTTCCAGTTGACAAAGTGAGGGAACTCTTTGGGGTGCAGTTTGAAACGGCCGAGGAGCACGCCGAAGCGAGTACCGTTGCCGGGTTGCTCAATGGTGTGGTCGGCCACGTTCCGCGGACAGGAGAAGTCATCGAATTTGACGGGCTGCGATTCGAGGTACTCGAAGCGAACCAACGCAAGGTTCTGCGCGTACGAGCGCGGAGTGTTGCCTCTGGCGCAGTGTCGGCGGCGCGATCAGTCTGACGAGGCCGCCAAGACACACACTTACGTCGTTGACAGAAGTGCGTCGCTAAACCCAGCGTGGTATCTGGCCGGGAATCTTCAGCTAATCATTCTCACTCAGCGAAACAATGTGCGCGCCCATGTCTAGACAGAAGACTTATCATCCGCCCGGCTGGCACGAAACGCTACCGACTCAAAGCAAGCAGTCGAGGTCAGGAACCACGGAGGCGGGCAAGCTCGGCGCGCAACTCGCGGACTTCTTTCTTTAGCTCGGGCAAGTGATGGAAGATGGCAACCGATTTGCGCCAATCGCGATTGTCCATGGCAGGATAGCCGGAGTAAATTGCGCCCGCGGGCACATCGGACGGAACGCCGCTCTGTGACGAAATCGTCGCGCCGTCGCCAATCGTGAGATGACCCGCGGCGCCAACCTGCCCTGCGAGAATGCAGCGGCTGCCGATTGTCGTCGAGCCAGCGAGGCCAACCTGCCCGCAGAGCAGCGTGTCCTCGCCTATTTTGCACGCGTGGCCGACCTGCACGAGATTGTCAACCTTGGTGCCGCGGCCGATGGAGGTCTCACCGATGGTGGCGCGATCGATCGCGCTGTGCGCTTGAATTTCGACGTCATCCCCAACCACCGCGATTCCTGCTTGGCGAATCTTGCACCAGTGACCGTCTGATTCGCGCGCGAAGCCGAAACCGTCGCTGCCAACGACGACTCCGTTCTGCAACAGCACGCGGTTGCCGATGTGACAGTGCTCGCGGACGCAGGCGTGGGAATGCGCGAAGAAATGGTCTCCGATGTGCGCGCCGCGATAGATCGAAACAAAGCTGTGCAGCACGGCGTGATCGCCCATCTTGACGTCATCGGCAACGTAGCAGTACGGCCCGATGTGCGCTCCGACACCGATTTGAGCGGAGGCGGCAATGACTGCCGTGGGATGGACGCTTGGAGCGTAGCGCGGCGGGGGATGGAAGAGTTCGACAGCGCGTGCGAAGTCGAGGTAGGGATTGGCAGAAACAAGCGCGGTGATGCGCGGAGCCTGCGTGCCGGGGCGGGGATCATGGGGGGCGAGCAGGACCGCCGAGGCGCGGGTTGTCTCGAGCGCGCGAACGTATTTGCGATTGGCGAGAAACGTCAGTTCGCCCGGCTGCGCCTGTTCAATGCCGGCCACGCCGCTAATCTCGAGGTTGGCGTCGCCTTCGATGGTACAACCGAGCTTCTGCGCAAGCTCCGTTAATTTCATGTTGATCTCCCGGTGATTCTGCAAGGCAAGTCCGAAAACCTAACAGTTAAGAGCTGAAACTGCAAAGGAAACTCCGGTGACTCGGACCCTGCTTTTCTCTCTCACGGAGGTTAGAACCTCGAAGTTTGCCTTCGAGACGGACCGTACGTTTTCAAGCCGACACACCGAGGCTGGCTCGCTGACGTGCGCATTCGTAAACTCGATGGCACAGAGCGGCCCCCGAAAATTCACCCGGTTAAATAAGCATCTAAAGGTTAGGACCAATCCTTGGGATTCAGTTGATTGTACTGAGTACGTGTCGAGTTGCGAAAAAGTGCGTTGTTACAGTGCGCGGCACTATTTGCCGAGGATTTGGCGGGCGATGACGAGGCGCTGAATTTCGCTGGTGCCTTCGCCGATGGTGCACAGCTTAACGTCGCGGTAAAACTTCTCCGCTGGATAATCCTTGATGAATCCGTAACCGCCGAGAATCTGCACGGCTTCGTTAGCCACCTGCACGGCCACTTCTCCCGCATACAGTTTGGCCATGCTGGATTCGCGTGTGAAGCGCGCCTCGGAATCACCCGACGCGATCGCGCGATCGGCGAGCCATGCAGCGCGATACGTCAACAAGCGAGCGGCTTCCACCTGCATCGTCATGTCGGCCAGCTTGAACTGAATGGCCTGAAATTGTGAGATGGCCTTGCCAAATTGTTTTCGCTCCTTCGCGTAACGAAGGGCGCATTCGTAAGCGCCCTGCGCCATGCCGATACCGAGCGCGGCGATCGAGATGCGGCCGCCGTCGAGTACTTGTAAGCTGTTGACGAACCCTTCGCCTTCTTTACCCAGGAGATTTTCCACCGGCACACGGCAATCGGTGAAAACAACTTCGCTCGTATCGCTGGCCCGCAGGCCCAGCTTGTTCTCCTTTTTGCCGGGACGAAAACCAGGAGTTCCCTGCTCGATGATGAACGCGGAGATGCCGTGGTGTTTTTGGGACGCATCAGTCACGGCCATGGCCACGCAAATATCGGCGTGATGACCGTTAGTGGTGAACGTTTTCGCCCCATTGAGAAGCCAGCACCCGCCTTGGCATGCGGCCTCGGTGCGCGTGCCTCCCGCATCGGATCCGGCCTCCGGCTCCGTTAGCGACCAGCAGCCGAGTTTTACCCCTTGGGCGAGTGGAACGACATATTTTTGCCTCTGCGCTTCCGTTCCAAATTTGTAGATGTGATTCGTGCAGAGAGAATTGTGGGCGGCGACAATGATCCCTACCGACCCGTCCACCCGCGAAAGCTCTTCGATAATGATCGCGTATTCAAGATAGCCCATTCCCGCACCGCCGTACTTCTCCGGAAAAATAACGCCGAGAAAGCCCATTTCGGCAAGCTTGGGAATGATCTCCGAGGGAAACTGCGAGGCTTCGTCCCACTCCATGACATGCGGCGCGATTTCGCGATCGGCGAATTCGCGGACTGTGCGGCGCAGTTGTTGCTGCTCGTCGGAGAGGGAAAACTCCATGCACTGTTTATACCACGGGTGCCCCGATCCTGAGGGAAGCGACGCGAAAGAGCAACGCGAGAATACGGTTGAGAACCAAGGGTGCAAACGGATCCCCGTTTTGCGACAAGTCCGTCAGATGGACGCAATTCGGCGGGGATCAAGGGCCCTGTCCACCAGCGCGACAGAGCCCAGCCAAAGTGGTGGCGCGTCTAGGCACAGCAATCAGCCCTTTGTTGAACCGCCTAAAGAAGGAGTGAAGCGAGTCACGCTCGCGGCGCTCCTAGCAACATACCGGCCGACCTCTACGTCGTGAGAGACGCGACACCGGCGCGGCGGCCGACAGCGCGCAGTACAAGGTCCGCCAGGGCGCGGATGAGCAGCGGTGAATCATTGAGCGCGGGCATCATGTAGAAGTCGTGGATGCCCAGCGATCCTGCATGTTCGCGCGCTTCGATATTGATCTCGTGGAGCGTCTCGATGTGCTCGGTAAGAAATGAAATGGGAACGACGAGGATTCGCTTCACGCCGTTTCGCGCGAGATTTTCGAGTGTCGCGATGAGCGGCGGCTGCAGCCATTTCTGCGGCCCAACTTTGCTCTGAAAGCATAGCGTGTGCGGATTCAGCCAAGCTCCCATTTCGCAGATTAGCCGCACCGTCGCTTCAATGTGCTGTGGATAGGGATCCCCCTTTTCGACCAGCGTCATCGGCAGCCCGTGTGCGCTGAACACGAGGTGTACTTGCTCAGGCTTGGGGAGCTGGCGCAGAACTCCCTCGATGCGTTCCACGATTCCCGAGATGTAGTCCGGATGATCGAAGAAATGATCGATGAGATGCACCGGACCTTTCGGCTTATGATGACGATTCCATTCCTTTAGGCTGCTGCCCGTAGTCGCAAAAGAGTAATGCGGATAGAGCGGCAGAAGAACCAGCTCGTCATAGGGTTCGCCCTCTAGCGCGGCGATTGCTGCCTGGGTATCGGGGTGCCAATACCGCATCGCTACGATCGCCCGCGCCGGAAGATGCCGCTGCAGCGCCAGCTCGAGCGATCTCGCCTGCTGCTCGGTAAGCCGGCGGATCGGCGAACCGCCGCCAATCGCCGCGTAGTCTTGGCGTTTGCGTTTGGAACGCGCCAGAGCAATGAGCTTCGCTAACGGCTTGCGAGCGAGAAACGAGCCAGGGAAATTGATAATGTCCGGATCGCAGAAAAGATTGTAGAGAAATGGTTCGACGGCAGCGAGGTTGTCCGGGCCACCCAATTGGAAGAGGACCACAGCGATTTTCTTCTTATCGTCGGACATCGGGTGCACCCGCCGGATATTAAGATGCCACAAGAGTTGAAAGCGTGCAAAAAGAGTTCGCAGTGGGCAAATCACCTTTCGAGGCCAGCGGCCTATTCGTGCGAGGAAAAAACTGGCGGCGGCCCTCTGGCGACGGCTCCACACGACCGGTCATGATGCCTGCCGCTTGGTCCAGAATGAAACGGGATGCCGCCGGCACGGCACTGCGCTGTTCTGTCACGAGTCTGGCCCGGCGAGCGTCGCTTATCCCATTAAGGCCAACCGTCGCTGAGAGACTTTGGCAGGACATCTTGCGGGACAATTGGTGTGCGGCAGAGGGAGTACTTTGTTCCTCGTGAGGAGACGGGCTGGGAACTGATGACAGGCCGGTGCCCGAATTGGGCAGCCTCGTTGACATGGACTTCGACCTTAATCCGGCGATAACCTAGCGCAGCTCCGCCGTGTCTTGCCCCCCAGCGAGAGAATGGATGTGCCCGTTGCCTGGTTCAGCCCCAACTCTGGAAGATGGAGCGAACTGCGACAGGATAGGAGTGGCGGGGTGACCCCTGGTGAAAGTTTTTCCTGAGAATCAAGCGAGGCGACACTTATTGACGCACTTTCTGAATCTGTCTAGAGTCATATCGTGCCTGTAAAGAAGATCCAAGTCGGTCAGGTGTGGAAGAAGGACGATAGCGGCGATACGTTTCTGATCACCAAGATCTATAGCGAAGCGCTCACCACGTTCGCTGTGCTGCGCAAGACCGGCTCGGAGGATCAGCCCCCCATCCGAATCAAAGTCGCCAAATCGGGCGCCACAGTCATGCTGCCCGGCTTTACCTTTACCCAAGAGTCCGACGAATTCTGAGCGGAATGCAGTCTCGGTCTCTAGCGATGGTGCGCCAACGGGAGCGGGATGTCCCGGAGCTTTGCCCCTCTTTTGCTTCCGACGCATTTGTGGCAGAACCTGCGTACCACGAATGTGCTGGGCACTGTTTCGTCGAAACACGCCGACGAACGCGGCCACCCATGGTCGTGTTCACCAACGTGGAAAGCGTGGATCGGATCATCTATACGATTTTTGGTCCCTGTAATGAAGACTGGAAACCCGCACCCTAGAACTATGTACACAAGCAGCTTGGCGTCACACGGTCCTGAAGACCAGGTGGCACGCTCCTCGGGCACTTGCTAGAATGTTTCAGGGAATGTAGAGTCTCGCGCATGGCGCCACGCACGCTTTATGAAAAAATTTGGGATGAGCACGTTGTCCGCGAAGAGCCTGGGCAGCCTTCGCTGATCTACATTGATCGCCACCTTGTGCATGAGGGCACTTCGCCTCAGGCCTTCGCCGGCTTGAAAGCAGCGGGACGCAGAGTCCGCCGGCCCGAACTTACCTTTGCCGTGATGGATCACTCCGTTTCGACCAAGAATCGTCTGCTGCCCGTCGCCGACCCCGATGCCGCCGCACAATTTGAAGCGCTCGCTCGCAACTGCCAGGAAGCTCAAATCAATCTCTTCGACATGCACAGCCGCAATCAAGGCATCGTGCACGTCATAGGCCCCGAGCTTGGCATCACGCTTCCCGGCGCGACGATCGTCTGCGGTGATAGCCACACCTCGACCCACGGGGCGCTCGGCGCGCTGGCATTCGGCATCGGCACCAGTGAAGTCGAACACGTGCTTGCGACGCAGTGCCTGACGCAATTCAAATCGAAGACGCTGCAAATCGACGTGCAGGGCAAGCGCCCGCGCGGAGTCACCGCCAAGGATATGATTCTCGCGATCATCGGAAAAATCGGCATCGGCGGCGGCAACGGACACGTGGCGGAATATACGGGCGAGGCAGTTCGCGGCCTTTCGATGGAAGGTCGCATGACCATGTGCAACATGTCGATCGAAGGCGGCGCGCGCGCAGGAATGGTCGCGCCGGATGACACCACTTTCGCCTATGTGGAAGGCAAGCCATTTGCGCCGCAGGCAAGGGACTTTCAGGAAGCGGTCGAATTCTGGAAGTCGCTCGCGAGTGATCCGGGCGCGAGGTATGAGCGGGCCGTCGTGCTGAAGGCAGAAGAGCTTGCGCCGATGGTCACCTGGGGCACGAATCCTGGAATGGTTACGCAGGTCACCGGCCGCGTTCCCCATCCATCATCGTTTTCCGATCCAGTCGATCGCAAGGCTGCGGAAAACGCGCTTGCCTACATGGCGCTTGAACCCGGCACACCAATTGAGGACATTCCGGTTGACCGAGTGTTCATCGGCTCTTGTACGAATTCGCGCATCGAAGATATTCGC
>Ga0126373_10002498_pt1 | contig 13570 bp, 10 predicted proteins | sample PanSoiMetPlot_11_FD_92545 | JGI IMG/M metagenome (GOLD analysis project Ga0126373, IMG submission 92545) | Tropical forest soil microbial communities from Panama - MetaG Plot_11 | ecosystem: Environmental > Terrestrial > Soil > Tropical forest > Bulk soil | place: Panama | collected 2016-02-17 | reverse complement strand
GCCGTAGCCTTGGTGGCAAGGAAGCGGCCCGCGCCGAGGGGCTCGAAGAAGGATTCCCCCACGGAACGGGATGTTACCGGCCGGTCGCCAGCGGGTTGCGAGCCGACCGTGGAGCGCACCAGAAGATAAGGTGCAGGTCGACTGCGTGACACATGGGAGTAGGTACGCTTCCTGCGACGGCGCACGAAATCCGCGCCTGGGGGTGCTAGCTCAACGGTAGAGCAGCGGACTTTTAATCCGTGGGTTCAGGGTTCGAGCCCCTGGCGCCCCACCGAAGGCCCCACCGAAGGCCTGTAATACTCCGGCTGACGTGCGACATTCTGGCTCCGGCTGATGCGCGACGCCGGCTTCGGCTGACGGGTTTCACCGACTGCGGCTGATCCTTGACATTCCGGCCCACTCCCGGCCTGCATGGTGGCCACGTTCCGGCGATGTTCGCCGTCAGTTTGTAGGGGCGTTGGTAGCAGAGGCCATGCTGGCCAGCGACCCCACCCACGAACGAGGAGGACGAATGGGCAGGGCCTTATTCCTAGCGCTCTCCGCTACAGCCGCGCTCGCGGTAGCGGCAGCACCGGCCGCTAGCTCGGCCACAACCGCGTCAGCCACCGACCCATCGCCGTGCGGGACGGTTGCCACGCCGCCCACCTACACCCATGTCATCTGGATCATGATGGAGAACCACAGCTTCGGTGACATCATCGGCAACACAACCCAGGCACCTTATATCAATACGCTCGCTGGTGAGTGCGGGCTGGCGACCAACTACCACAACATCTCTCACCCCAGCCTGCCGAACTACGTCGCCATGACATCCGGGCTGAGCGGCCGGGCGCTGAAGGTCTTCGACTCCGACTGCAGCCCGTCGAAGAAGTGCAGCACCTCGGCGCCGAGCATCTTCGGCCAGGGCGAAACGTGGAAGGCATACGAGGAGTCGATGCCGAACAACTGCGCTCCAGCGAACTCGGGTGAGTACGCGGTCCGCCACAACCCACCGCCGTACTACACGGCGCTGACCGGCTGCGCCACGAACGACGTGCCTTACCCGCAGTTGGCGACAGATCTGGCCAGCAACTCCCTGCCGGCGTTCTCGTTCATCACCCCCAACCTGATCGACGACATGCACGACGGCACCATCGCCCAAGGAGACGCATGGTTGTCAGCCAACGTGCCGACGATCCTGAACAGTACCGAGTACACCAGCGGCAGCACAGCCGTCATCATCACATGGGACGAAGGCGCGGGCGGCAAGTCCGGTGAGGACTGCTCGACCAACACAACCGACACCAGCTGCCTGGTCGCGACCCTCGTCATCAGCCCGAGCACGCCAGCGGGGAGCACGTCGGCCACGCTCTTTAACCATTACTCGCTGCTTGCAACCACTGAGGGACTCCTCGGCCTGCCGGCGCTCGGTGCGGCACGCACCGCGACGACAATGACGTCGGCGTTCAACCTGTAACCGCTCTCGTCGCGCGGGCTGGCCGCTAGATCAGCCAGCCTGCGCGACGACAGCCTGGCGGCGATCCGCGGCGCGCCTTCCCCTCGTTCCCAGGTTCGAGACGGAACGGGGCCGTGTCAGACGCGGCGGCTTCGATGCACCCGGTCGGCGCAGTCGATCAGGCCCGCTGCATGCTAGGAGTTGCCGGCGTCCAGCAGATCGCGAAGCGCCGTCCGGTCGACTACGAGCAGCACCGCGCGGCTGACTGCATGGCAGGTCAGCGCGCCTTGCTGACCCCGCAGAGTGGCCTGGTCGCCGAAGAACTGCCCTGGCCGAAGGCGGATCACCGTCTGGTCGGCTCCGTATCCCTCACCGCGGATCTCGACCTCCCCCTCGGTCACTACGTAGTACTCGCCCTTTGATTGCCCGGGGCGGAAGATGATCTCGCCCGGCTCGAAGGTCAGCCGGTCGAGGTCGGTAGCGACCGCACCCTGCGACGGCGGCGGCGGCGCGTCCTCGATCTGGAAGGTCCGGCTTCGGACCTGGGCCGGCTGCCCCGTCACTACGGCGTAGTCGTAGTCAACGAAATGCATCTCGCTCGGGATGACAGCGTGCATGACTCCTGGTGGCCGCGCGGTTTCCGAACCAAACTTGGACAGGTACAGCGACCACGCGGCGTCGTCTTGCTCTGGCGTGGCCGGTCGGCACCGGCCCACGCCCTGCAGCTCGCGCACCTTGCGCCAGTCGATGGTGTAGTCGTCGATCGTGAAGGAGACGTGCCTGCTGTCCTTGATGTTGCGCAGCATCTGGCTACCCTCGCCGACGAAAAAGCAGATGCTGCGGGCGTCATTGACATAGACCACCGTGTCGGCATGCGGCATGCCGGTGAACGATGATGTCGACAGCGTTATGACGTGGTGACGGCGCAGGTACTCGATGACCTCACTAGGGATCAGGCGAGTAACGCTGGTCAGATCCGCGGCCATAATGACCTTCCAGGCGAGTCCACTCGCAAACTACCGGATCTGGGGAGCTTCTGCTAGGCCGCGGCCCGCGCGGTTCAGTCGCGACCGCAGATCGTTTGAATCGACTGCCAGCCTGGTCACCCGAGGTCGCTGAGGTTGACAATCTGGCTGGCGGTCGGTGCTGCCGGCAGCACAACCGAGTTCCAGTCGGTGAACGCAAGATGCTGCCCGTGAGGGCCACGCCAGTAGACGAGGTAAGGCTCGCCCTGCGCGGCCACATCGAGTTCGTCATTGCCCTGACGGCACTGCAACACCGAGTGCCCGCGGAGGGTGGCCGGCGCGAAGGCGCAACCGCTTCCCGCGGCCGCGGTCATATTCTTGCTGTTGAACACCTCCTTGATGAGCGTTTGCATGCTCAGCAACTCGGTGATCTGGACGGCGCCGGAGGTATTGAGCGCCACATACTTGCCGCAGACCCTGGCGCACAAGCTCGCCGGGGCCCTTTCAAGGCTCAGGTAGGCCGCGTTGAGCTTGACGAAGCTATTGCCATTCAGCGACAGCACATAAAAGCGCGTGCCGTAGGCCCCGAGGTAGCCGGCTACCGAGTAGCCCTGGATGCTGACGTCTATGGTCGTCGTCTGCGTGCCCGTCTGCACTGTGCCTGCCACGTGCACGCTCGTGGCCCTCTCGGCCGCGGCCTGTACCTGCGGCACCACCTCTGCTGCGGACTTGCTGCCAGGCGGGGGGTAGGAGCTACACGCTGCCAGCGCGAGGCCGATTGCCAGCAGGGCGGCGAGCCCAAGCCCGCGAACGACCGGCAATCCCATATCCGCCTCCCCTAGAGCTCGCGCAGAACCGCTCCTTTGTCGGTGCCCAGTACGAGTGAGCCTGCTGACGCACGTCCAGGCCCTGCTAGGTCGCATTATCGGCGGCTTCGCCTACGCTGCTCGGTTACATGAGTCGGCTGCGGTCACGGCGGCGGTACCACACGTATCCGGCGGCCGCGGCGACGAGAGCACAAGCGCCTGCGATCAAAGCCGCCTCAGCCGCTGCGCCCATGCCACCGCCCGCACCGGCGTTGCCAGGTGCAGCGCCTGGGCCTGAGTTGGTCCCAGACGCACCAGCTCCGGAGGCGGCGTGCTGCTGTCCGCTGGGGGCGCTCGTCGTGTACGACGTGCCGCCTGCCGAGGCGGTGACGAGAGTTGACTGGATCCACTTGACCTCACCAGTGCCGCCGACCAGCGTGTAACAACCGACGGCGAACTCGAGCGTCCCGCCGCCAGAGACATTGGCATATCGGAGGATGGCGCTGAGGTTACCGTCGAGCGTTCCGCTGAACGAATGGGTGACGTCATAGGCAACAGGCGAGATGCGGCTGAGGAGCACACCGCTTGCATTAAAAATGGCCATCTGAGCAGACTTTTGGTAGCCCGCCGGACAGCCGTCGGTGGTGGACCACGTGGGCGTCACCGTAAGTGCACCACTCGCGGGGCTGAACTTCAGGTTGCCCGGCTCAGATCCAACGCCCGCCAGCGCTGGCGCAGCAGCCATCACTGCTGCCCCGGCGATCACGCCCGTCGCCCCGAGGACGAGGACCGCGCGTCGGCGTGCGGCGGCAGTTCGCCGCCTGGCTGCCGCGTCGCGCACAGCGCCCGAAAAAGTATGAGTGCCCGCCATGGCCAGTGACGATACTGCTCAGACTGCAAATCCTGCACATACTGACGGTGAGCAGTTGGCGAACGAAACCAAGCTCAGGTGGTTGAGACCAGGCTGGTGTAGACGACGACGTTGGATAGATAGCTGCGGGACTGGGTGTCGAACACTCCACCGCAGGTGACAAGCTGCAACGCGCTGTAACCATGCGGACCGTAGACCTGGAAGGTCGGGAAACGCGCCTTCGGATACATGGCCACCTCGCGCACCACGAAATGGGTGACCAAGCCGTCAGCCAGCCTTACATCGACGTCGTCCCCGGGCCGCAGGGTGCGTAGCTTAAAGAACACCGCAGGGCCCTCGTAGGAATCGACGTGGCCGAGGATGACCGACGAACCCAGCTGGCCGGGCGACGGGCCGAACTTGTACCACCCTGGCTCCTGAAAAGTCGTCGGGACTCGAACGGTGTGGTCCGGGTTGAGCCCGAGTTCGCTCACCGGCGCGATCAGGCCGATGGCGGGGATGATCAGCGCAACCGGCACCGAGCGGGCCGTCGGCTTGACCCCAGGCGCACCGGCCGGCTTGCCGTCAGTGAAAAGGGGACCACCCAGCGAGCGCTGCTGGCCGAGATGGCCGAAAGCGAATGCTGCAGCGGCGGCAAGAATCAAGACGATCGCCACAAGCCACCAGCGGCCTCGCCCGCGCTCAGCCCATAGCGGAACTAGTCCGCCGGGCGGGCCGTCCCCGGGCGGAGGCGAGGCACCCCATCCGGTGCCGCCGCGCGGAGCTGGCCAGGTCACAAGCTGGCGCCCTGTTCGGCGTCGCCGTTCCCCTCTTCTGGCAGCCCGCGCCGACGTCGGATCGCGAAGCCCATGGCCGCCGCCGACCCGACCATGGCGGTGGCACCGAGGGCGATGAGCAGATCACCGGGGCCACCTTGACGGGACGCGCCGCCAACGCCCGTTGCAGGAGCACCTGAAGGAAGAACGGTGCTAGTAGGCGGGGGACTGAGTGGCGACGTGCTGGTTGATGACGGCGTCGCTGTCGGGGACGGGGATGTGGACGGACTCGGCGATGTGGACGAGCTGGGGGATGAGGAGGAGCTCGGGGACGTGGACGGGCTTGGGGAACCGGAGGGTCCCGTTGCACTCGTGGTGTACGTGGTGGCGCGGGAAGCCACCGACACGAAGATGGACTGCGTGTGCTTAACGGTGCCGGTACCGCCAGGACCGCTCCAGCACGCGACGACCCATTCCACCGTCCCCGGGGTCGAGGCATTGACCCCACCAAAGTTCAGCAGGGCACCCACCGGACCTTGCAGCGTACCGGCTGCACTGCCGCTGATCTCAGGGCCGAACGGACTAGTAAGCCCGCCGTTGATGGTGCTTGAGATCACGGTCTGCAGCACTCCGCCAGGAGCCGAGAACTCGACGAGGTTGGCAGACGTCTGGAAACCACTCGGGCATGCGTCGGTAGTCTTCCAGGTTGGCGTCAACGTCAGGCCGCCGGTGGTAGCGCTCAGCACGAGGTTGCCGGGCTCAGCCCCGACGCCGGCCAGCGCCGCTCCAGCTGTCACGATTGCCGCGCCAGCCATCATGCCGATGCCCCCGAGAAGGAAGACAGCACGCCGGCTCGTCGTAGCTGCTCGCCATCTGGTTGTGGCGCGACGCAGAGCGCCCGAGGAGATATGAGTAACTGGCATGGTCAGAGACCATAGCCGCGCAGACCTAAATCCCAAACATACTGGCAGTGAGGAGTAGGCGAACGGACCGAACCGGCCCCGTTCCTTGCAGGCGCACAGTCCAGTGTTCACCCACGCTTTCCTGACGAGTCATCCAAGACCGTCTTGCACGTGATTCAGTGCTCCCATAGTCGGGTGGTCATGTACCAAGCAAACTGGACCAACCTGGGGCGGGCTGGCGGTCTCGTGAGGCCGCAGATATCGAGGGCGACTCTTTAGTGCGAACCGGTGTGCCGTCCGTAGCTCAGAGCCGAGCAGGCGCGGTCCCGCGCAAGCTCACCACGCGGCTCAGTGCATCCGACCGCGCTTTCCGAAGTGTGGCGAGGGCCGGCGGAATAGTCGTGCTCGTGCTGCTGGGCCTGGTGGGCTCCTTTCTCTTCTACCGCGCATCGCAAGCGCTGCACAAGGCAGGCTGGTCGTTCCTGACGACGCAGGCGTGGAACCCAAACGGCGGCGGCTTCGGTATCGCCGCAGTCATCGTCGGCACGATCCTCATCGCGCTCGTGGCTGTCGTCGTCGCCGTTCCGCTCTCACTGGGCACGTCCCTCTATATCTCCGAGTACGCGCCCCGAAGCATCCAGCGCTTCCTGGTCAGCATTGTCGACCTGATGGCTGCCGTGCCGAGCGTCGTATTCGGCCTGTGGGGCGCCTTCCTGGTGCAATGGCACATCGTCTCGCTGTCTCGCTGGATTCACGATTGGCTCGGCTGGATCCCGTTGTTCAAGGTCGACGGCGTGACGTCGCACGACCCGCAGCCGACCGCGACGGCCTACACATCGTCTACCTTCATCGCCGGCATCGTGGTAGCGCTGATGATCACGCCTATCGCCTCCTCGATCATGCGCGAGGCGTTCAGTCAGGCGCCGCCCGGCGAGCGCGAAGGGGCCTACGCGCTCGGGGCGACCCGCTGGGGGATGATCCGCGTTGTGGTGCTGCCGTTCGGGGCTGGCGCGATGATCGGCGGCACGATGCTCGGCCTTGGCCGGGCGCTGGGCGAGACCATCGCGGTGGTCATGATCATCTCGCCGGTATTCGTGATCCAGCCGCACCTCCTGCAGCACGGGACAAGCTCGATCTCCGCCCTGATTGCCCTGCAGTACCTCGAAGCGACGCCGTTCGCGGTCAGCGCGCTGATGGCTGCTGGCCTTGCGCTGTTCGGGCTCACCCTCGTGGTCAATATCATCGCCGCGGTTATCGTGTCCCGGTCCCGGTCCGGCGCGGTCAGCGAGGCCTGAGCCGTGTCTGTCGTCGACCACCCAGTCCCCGCCGGCTCGCGGCCGGCTGCCACCGACGTTGGCCAGCCGTCTGATGAGGCGTCGCTGCCGCGGACGATGGTTCCGTCCCGGCCAGGGGCGCGGCCGCCGATGCAGCGACGTCAGATCAGCGGGGTCCGCCGCGAAGACGTGCTGGCGTTCGCGGGGGCTGCGGCGTCGGCGCTGGCGACCACCGCGTTGCTGTGGACGCAGCTGGCGCCGTTCACCGGGGTATTCGGCTACATCGTAGTCAGCTGGCTCCTGTTCGTCCTGATCTACGCCCTGCTGGTGGCCTTCGACAGCAGCCGCCCGACGGTGCGTGACCGGATCGCTTCTGCCATCGTGCACTCGCTCGCGTTTGTCGTGCTGGTGGCACTCGTCCTGGTCGTCGTCTATACGGTCATCAAGGGCTGGGACGCACTGGGGCACGTCAATTTCTACACGCAGGACATGCACTCAACGACGCCGCGGGACCCGTTGACCAAGGGCGGAGTGCTGTATGCGATGGTCGGCACGCTCATTGAGGTCGGCATCGCCATGGCGGTAGCCGTGCCGCTCGGCCTCCTCGCGGCGGTGTTCCTGAACGAAGTTCCTGGCCGGCTGAACCGTCTCGTGCGCACTGTTGTCGATGCGATGACGGCGCTGCCTGACATCGTCGCGGGCCTGTTCATCTACGCGACACTGATCCTGATCTTCCATCTCCAGTTGTCGGGGCTGGCTGCGGCGTGTGCGCTCGCTGTGACCGTTGTGTCCATCATCTGCCGGGCGGCCTACGTAGTGCTCCGGCTGGTACCGGGCGGCCTCACCGAGGCCTCCTACGCGCTCGGCTCGGGGCACTGGCGGACGGTGTGGCATGTGACGCTGCCGACCGCGCGATCCGGGCTCGCGACCGCGGTGATCCTTGGCGCCGCGCGGGCGATCGGTGAGACGAGCCCGGTGCTGCTGACGGCAGGCGCAACGTTCTACTTCAACTTCAACCCGGTCAACGGGCCGATGATGTCCCTGCCGCTGGCGGCTTACACCCTCGTCGCGAACCCGGAGCCCAACTACATAGCCCGTGGCTTCGGATCCGCCGTCGTGCTGCTGCTTCTCGTGCTGGTGCTGTTCGGGATCGCGCGGATGATCGGCGGACAGGGTGCCGGACAGCTGACGAGCCGGCAGCTGCGCCGTCTTATGGCCGCGTCCCGCCGTGACATGGCCCGATACAACCCGCAAGCCATCGCCAGCCACAACGTTGCGCAGGCGAGCGGCACTCGTGCTACCGACTACGGAGGAGCGGGCGGGTGACTGGGGGATACCTGCACAGGCTTGCGAGCAAGCGCACAACGACGTGCGGAACTGACAGATGATGCGGAGTCGACAGATGAGGTTGGGGACCAGGAACCGGGTGCACCGGCTGGTCGGGAGCGCCGCGGCCGTGGCGGCCATCGCCGCGAGCTCGATGTACCCGTCTGATCAGCCGGCGTTCGCAGCGACCTACGTGCCGATCAACGGCGCGGGTTCGACCTGGTCGGCGAATGCCATTGACAACTGGACCACGAACATCGCCCAGTACGGCATCACAGTCAACTACCAGCCCGTCGGCTCCACCTCAGGTCGGCAGGAGTTCGCGTCTGGCACGGTCGACTGGGGCGCGTCTGAAATCCCCTACGGCATCCGCGACGGCAACAATTACGACCCGCCGCCAGCCCGCGGCTACGCCTACATGCCGGACACGGCCGGCGGCACGACATTCATGTACAACCTGAAGATCGGCAACACCCGCGTCACGAACCTGCGGCTATCGGGCCAGGCCATCGCTGGAATCTTCACTGGTGTCATCACGAAATGGAACGACCCGATCATCGTCAGCGACAATCCTGGCCTGACTATGCCCGATCTGCGGATCGTGCCGGTGGTGCGCTCCGACGGCTCCGGCTCGACGGCGGAGTTCACGCAGTGGATGCTCGCGACGGAGTCCTCATACTGGACTGCATACTGCGCGAAGGTCGGCCGCAATCCCTGCACGCAGACCTCTGCCTATCCGCCGCTGCAGGGCTCGGCGATGGTCGCCCAGTCCGGCGACCTGGGCGTGTCGGGATACGTGAGCCAGCAGCAGGCCAACGGCGCCATCGGCTATGTGGAGTTTTCGTACGCACTGGAGACCGGCTTCCCGGTCGCTAAGGTCCTCAACCAGGCCGGCTACTACACCGAGCCAACCGCCGGTCACGTCGCCGTGTCGCTGCTCAAGGCCCAGATCAACTCGGACAAGAGCAGCACGCTCTACCTCACGCAGGATCTGTCGCAGGTCTACACCGACCAAGACCCACGCACGTACGAGCTGTCGAGCTACTCCTACATGATCCTGCCGACAACCTCATCCGCTCCCATGACCGCGGCCAAGGGCTACACCCTGGGCGACTTCGGCAAGTACCTGCTGTGCCAGGGTCAGGTGCCGCTCGACGCACTCGGCTATTCGTCCCTACCGATCAACCTGGTCGAAGCGGGTTTCCAGCAACTGCAGAGGATCCCTGGCAACCAGGTGCCGACTGAGACGACGGCGCAGATTCAGGGCTGCCACAATCCCACCTTCTCGACCAACGGCACGAACACGCTGGCCCAGAACGACCCGTATCCGCCCCTCTGCGACAAGCAGGGGAAGACGCAGTGCACCACCGCCACCGGCGGCGCTACCACGTCGACTCCGGTTAACCCGAGCGCTTACGGGTCAGCTAGCACCGCCCAGGGGAGCACTCAGGCGAGCACCGGCACCGGCGCGGTGGCTAACGCGGCGGCGCAGGGCTGCAACCCGGACTCCGGCACCTGCGGCTCCGCTGCACTGGCGGGCCAAGGCGATGCCCAGACGGTCAATGGCATCCCCGTAGCAGCCCCGGTCAGCCTCGGCGACGCGCTCCAGGTTGCCCTCATGGCGCTGTCTGCCGCTCTGCTGCTCGGCTTGATACTGGCGCCGCCGCTTATTGCCCAGGCGAGCCGGCGGCGCCGGCTGCGCGGCGGCATGGATCTGCCCGGAAGTTCGGGGGGCCAGCGGTGACGGTGCGATCAGAGGGCGATGCCATCCTGTCGCGCATCCGGTGGTCCGGCGCGCTGGCCGCGGTCGCGGCTCTCACCGCGCTGGTCGTCATCGGGCCGCCTGGCGACACTCGGGCAGTGGCAGCTGCGGGAACAGGCTATGACCAGATCACCGGAGTTGGATCGACCGACTCCGCGGTCACCGTGTCCTGGAAGCAGGGCATGCTCGACAACAACAACCAGCCCATCTCTTCCGCGAACGCGATCCGGAGCAGCCCGACCGGTCCGCTGGCGTTCATGTACCAGGACCCGGAGTTCCAGAACCTGACGGTCAAGGTCAGCCAGACGCAGGACATCACCCATCAGGGCCTCACGGTCACCTGGAGCGGCGCCCAGCAGACGCAGGAACCTACGGGGTTTCCAGCGACCGACTACCTGCAGCTGATGGAGTGCTACGGCGACTCCAGCTCCGGCCCGTCACCAGAGGGCTGCGAGTTCGGCAGCTCCCTCATCCCGGGAGGTGAGCCAAATCCTTCTGTCGGCACGCGGGTTGGCGATCTCTGCCCACCGGGGGCGGTTGCCAGCACGAGCAACCCGCCACTCAGCCTGAACGGGGATAACTCTATTTGGGGCTGCGACCCGGCGGAGCCGCAGCAGGGAGCCAGCCCGGCCGACATCGACCCGGCAAACCCGCAGTCGTACACCATCCCGTTCGTGCCGGCGGGTGGCTGTGATCCGCAAGCGTCCGGGTGCCCGGCCTACAATTCTGCCGACCTCAGCCAATACTTCAGCCGGTTTTCCACCAATGAGGTGCCGGAGGCGGTAACTAACCAGGACGGCACCGGCGCCGTACAGTTCGAGACCCTGACGGCCACCCAAGCGCCCGGCCTTGGCTGCGGACAGCCGGAGAGCAGTGGGCAGACCCGCAATTGCTGGCTGGTCATCGTGCCGCGGGGCTCGTACGACCCCAACGGCTTCAATCACTTTATCCAGTCGAACCCGGCCGCCCAATCCCTGCTTTCCTCGCCGCTGAGCGCCTCGAACTGGGCGATGCGCATCCAGATCCACCTCGGCTACTCGCCAGTGCAGGTTTTCTGCCCGATCGGCACGCAGGAAACCGAGACGGTCGGCACGCAAATAGCCGCCAGGGCTGTGCAGTCCTGGCAGCTTGCGCTCAACAAGGCCGCCAACTGCGCGAGGATCTACGGCTACTCTGCAGTTCCGGAAGCGACTAGCACGCAGCAGCTGGCAACGTGGGCGAACCCGCAGCAAGCTGGCGGTGGCTCCGGGCTGGCGTTCACCACGATTCCCATCGGCAGCGAGGCCGCGCGCCCCGGCGCCAGCGGCGGAAGCGCCGACCTGCCGCCGATCCTGTACGCCCCGGTCGCCGTCACAGCCGAGGGATTCGGCTTCAACATCAACTTCGGGATCACGGGCTATATCTCTACGCCGGTCAACCTCACGCCGACGCTGCTTGCTAAGAGCCTCACCCAGGTCTACCGGAATGACCTGCCCGACGTTGACGTCGCGCAGGGATTCAACGGGCCAACCTGGGCACAGAATAACCCGCTGAATATCACCAGGGACCAGCAGTTCACGCAGCTTAATCCTGGGTTGCCGATTGTCGGCGGTGCTGCTGCCCCCCTGGCGCCGCTGCTCACCGAGGACCATTCGGCCCTCAACGAGCAGATCTGGCAGTGGATCCAGACCGGCCCGGCTGCCAGCGCCTGGCTCAATCAGGGCACCCCCCAGGCCGGCGGAGACCTCGCGAACCTCGTGGCCGGCGACCCGGACTATACGGCTCTCAAGCTTGGCACGCCGCCCTCGATTGACTCTTTCCCGCGCGCCTACGCCGGATGCCTTGACCTTGGCGTGTTCGCCGGCCCTCCGGCGAAGGAGGAGAAGAAGTGCAGCCTGGACGTGCTGCCGTACGTCAACAACTACGACGAGGCGGCGTCCGACGCTGTTACCGGGAATGACCGCACGGCCGGCGCCTGGGACCCCCAGGCCGTCGCCCCGGACGGCACGCCTGGCTGGTGGGACAAGACCGGCATCGAGCCGGTCGGGCAGATGTTCGTCTGGGCGATCTCGGACACGCCGGACCTGGCCGCCTACGGCCTGATCGATGCGCAGCTCTGCAGCGACTCCAGCACTACCAGCACTAACTGTGTTGGCCCCAGCGCAGCCAGCCTTACGACGGCGCTCGCCTCCGCGAAGGCAGATAGCGCTGGGCTGCTTCAGGTGAATCCCGCTAGTCCGGGCGCTGGCGGGTATCCGCTGACGCAGGTGGTGTACGCGGCCGTGGCGACCAGCCAGCCCGCGGCCAACCTGTCCGCCGACGCGGACCTGATCGCCTATGCAGCGGGTGGCGGGCAGACCCCCGGTGTCGCCCCCGGCGATCTGCCGCCCGGCTACCTACCGCTGCCGACCAGCCTCCAGGCTCAGGCGCAGGCTGTGGTAGCGCAGCTGCGGGCCGACGCCAGCCCGGCGCCATCGACGTCGCCTTCCACGACGCAGACATCTGGTAACGGCGGCTCATCCTCGCTGACACCATCGGGCGGCGAGAACGCGGTGAGCAGCGCCACTCCGGCAGTAGGCGTGAGCATCACCCCGCCGCATGCGGTGCTGGCGGCTCAGACCACGAAGCCGCAGCCGGTCGGCGGCGTCCGCTGGATGCTGCTGGCGGTGGTCATAGCCGGCGCGGCGTGCGCCGTGGGCGGGACGGCGCTGCGGGCTGACGGAGTGGCGCGGTGGTTGCGCCGCATGCGGCCGTGAGCGGCGTCGGCCGGGGAACAGCGGGCCAGCTGCCGGCGACGCCCGCGGCACCCAACAGCTTGGCCGGCAGCGGGATGCCGGCCAGGGGCAGTACGCAGCCGTCTAGTACAGGCGGCGGGCTGCAGCCGGGCGTGCCAGCGAGGCGCGTCCTCAACCAGAGGAAGGGACCCGATGTCTCCTAAACCCCCCTTCACCCGGACCGCCAGGTCCGGGTGGCTCGGCCACGGGGCGATCAGGCTCAAAAGCCTGGCCGTGGTCGGAGCCGTCACGCTAGGCCTCGCCGGAACGGCTTTGGTAGCCGCGTTGCCGGTGTCGGCTGACCCAGCGGAAAACTTCATCGCCATCGGATCAGACACCACCGAGAACGTGATGGACTTCTTCGCCGTCAACGTCGGCGGCGGCATCCTCGGTTCGTACGACGCCGCGGCCCCGGTCAGCCAGAGCCTGGGGCAGATCATAACGCCGGCGGTCACCGGCTCCGGCGGCAACCAGCTGAACTGCGAGTACACCCGACCCAACGGCTCAGGCCAAGGCCTCAAGACGCTGATCTGGGCCGACACGAATGGCACCGCCGGGTTCCCGACCGGCCTGTCGACAGGACTGAACACTAACCCAGGGGCGGGCTGCGTCCAGCTCTCGCGCTCGTCGGGCGGGCCGGGCGGCACTACCGTTGGCGGCGCCGGCACGGCCGGATCGCTCGACGCGACCGGCAACCTCGTCTACATCCCGTTCGCGATTG
>Ga0126373_10002496_pt1 | contig 13586 bp, 14 predicted proteins | sample PanSoiMetPlot_11_FD_92545 | JGI IMG/M metagenome (GOLD analysis project Ga0126373, IMG submission 92545) | Tropical forest soil microbial communities from Panama - MetaG Plot_11 | ecosystem: Environmental > Terrestrial > Soil > Tropical forest > Bulk soil | place: Panama | collected 2016-02-17 | reverse complement strand
GTCCGCCGCACTGGGGACCGCGGTTCCGCTAACCTTCGACCACAGCCGTATAGACATCACGGTCGAAGGGATGACGCTGCCGAAACCCGGCGACCTCCCGCATCCCGATGTGCATACAATCAGCCCGGGCTTCGTGGAAACGCTCGGTATCCCGCTGCTTCGCGGGCGGTCGTTCACCGATGCCGATGGATCCAATGCGCCGCATGTTGCGCTGGTGAACGCGATGCTCGCGCGCCAACTCTTTCCCAACGACGATCCGATCGGAAAACGTTTCATGTTCGGCCGGCCAGAGACGGACAAGCCGGACTGGTACACGATCGCGGGAGTGGTGGCCGATACAAAGCTCTACGGCTTGGCAAATGCCGCGCGGCTGGAAGTGTACGTGAGTTCGCTGCAGTCGCCGCGGGGGAGGATGAGTTTGGTAGTGAAATCGCGGGTTGAACCGGCAGCGCTTACGACGGCGATTCGGGGGGTGGTGGTTTCGATCGACAAGGATCAGCCGATCTTTGCGGTTTCGACGATGGAGCAGCTGGTGAGCACCTCGGTTTCGACGCGGCGCATCACGCTCGTCCTTCTCGGGCTGTTCAGCGGCCTCGCGTTGGTTCTGGCGGGGATTGGAATCTACGGTGTGATTTCCTATTCAGTGGCGCAGCGGACGCGCGAATTCGGAGTGCGACTGGCTTTGGGAGCACAACACGCAGATGTGTTGCGGATGGTGCTTGGGCGCGGCGCGAAAATCGCGGGCCTAGGAATAGGCTGCGGACTGGTGGTGTCGCTGGCGCTCATGCGGCTGATGGCCAAGTTGCTTTTCGGCGTCAGCGCGACGGATCCGGTGACGTTTGCGGCTGTTGCCGCGGTGCTGGGGGGCGTTGCGCTGGGGGCATGTTACATCCCGGCGCGGCGGGCGATGCGGGTTGACCCGATAGTGGCGCTGCGTTACGAATGACGAACTTCGTTAGAGATATTGATAAACCGCCTGTTCGCAATCAACACTCAAGCCGCCTCACTCACCAGCTGAGCTGTCGCCCCGGCTTCCTTCACCAATCGGCACACGCTGCGTGGCGGTGCCAAAGAAGCGGCAGCGGCCTGGGAGGGGGACGAGGCTCGGGCCGAAGCAAATTCCCCTGTCAGATTGCTGAGACTTTGAGAATTCCGTCGGCGTACGTAGTCCGCTGACGAGATAGCGTTCCGCTAAGCTGAAAATGGCCGACACATGAGTCTGCAAAACCCACAAAACTAGCTTTTGTTGGTTTTGCCGCCAGAATCGCAGCCACTACTCAGCTTTTCTTGGACGTCACCGGATAGAACGCAGCCGCTTCTTGGAGAAGGTGCTGGCCGCTACATTTCGGACACTTGAGCTCGCCCTTTTCGTAGTCCGCAAGCGTCAGGATGGCTTCAAACGGCTTCTTGCAATCTTCGCAGTAAAACTCGTAGCGAGGCATGGCGTCCTCCTTAGAACCTCAGAGAGGAGCTGGGCCATAACCAACCATGTAGGCTAGCGTACGACGGCGTCAAGCTGGATTTGCCCCGGCCTTTCGCTCAGCCTTATCTGGTTTCGGCCCGTCCACCGTCGTGCTCTGGCCGTTGGAACACTGAGAACTCGAATCCGTCCGATATTCTCAGCGTTGAGGACACAAATCCATTCTTTCCAGACTGCATATATTCCAGAAACGGCCCCAGGGCTCTTTTGAACGTGAAAATATTATCCGACATGACGACGGCACCTGGCCTGAGCTTCGGTTGCAAGAGTTTCACTACGGGCAGATAGAGCTCTTTCCATCCATCTAGCAGCACCAAGTCGACAGGCGCTTCCACAGTCTGAAATGTTTGCATGGCATCGCCGAGAAGAATCTTCGCAATATCCGATAGCCCGGCCTCTTGGATGTTCTGCGTTGCGACTGCGTGCTTGTGTGGCTCCAACTCTGAACCGATTACCTGAGCATCTGTGCCGCCGTCGGAACACATGTTGTCCAATACTGCGGCAGCCAGATAGATGGTTGAAATGCCGAACGATGAGCCAAATTCGACGACGCGTCGCGCGTGAATGGCGCGTGCAATCAGGTAAAGCAACGCGCCTTGCTCTTTCGAAATCGGGATATACACGTCGTGGAACAACAGATGCATCAAACGTTGGTTCTTTTCGCCCTTGTTGAGCAAGCTCCACAGAAAGAGTGGTGCTCGACGAGCCAGTTTCCATTTGTCTGCTTTGGCTGCGTCGTGCAGACGGTTCAAAACCGCCGCGATTTTCGAATGCTGAAATGGGTAGCGGGATTCCATCGGCCGACTGTGACGAGTCTGCTCGTCAACCTAATTCCGAATTATAGCTGGCTGCTGTGCGCGTGCGCTGTCAGAGCCGACGCGAATCTGTTGCTCACGGCAGTCCAGCATAAGCGGACATAATGGCCGCTCCATCGCTGGCATTTTGTGCCTTCGACTTCTTTCCCGGAACCTTTTCCACGGTTCCGTACGGATTGGCGTGATTTAAAATGGTTGAATGAAAGCGGTTGCGCTGTACCTCTCGGCGGCTCTGGTTACCGGGCTGCACAACTTCTATTGGCTCATGGCTGTCGTTAACGGTGCTCCGATTAATGTGGCGAATTGTGTAGGACTGCCGGGTTCTGCCATGTTGCTAGCAGCCGCGCTTCTCGTGCAATCGCGACCCCGCACCGCTGCCAAGCTGGCACTCGTGGGTTCGCTTCTATTGTGGGTCTTTTATGCACCGCTGATTATCGTCAGTCTCTCGATGCCTTGGTCGACTCGTTTTCAATTTCGCGATTTTATGTCGTTCCGCGATTATGTCCCGATTGTGGGCACGCTCCTCGGTCCCATCCTCTTAGTGGCTTGTACGGTGAACTCAGCACTCTTCCTTAGACGACATCGTGTCTCCGGCGCGGCGATGCAGCAGTAACCTTCTCAACGGTACCAGCCGGAAGATTGCTCCACTTGAGTGTGGTCCCAGGATGGGAATCGTGAAGTCGACAAAGCTCATTGCCTAATCCTCAGTGACCAACTGCTTGTCGATACACGTCGAGTGTCCACATAAGCGTGCCACGTTGCGTATCGCGAACTAGTCCTGTGGACTCCAGTATCGCTGCCATCCGCCGTGGTGCGTGCACAAACGCTCGAAACTTCGTGCCTGTCAGCCGCAGCCAGAAATTCACTAACCCAAACATGGCCCGGACATACCAACGATTACGCGGATACGTGAATGCCAGTACTTGTCGAGTCCGCGTTGCTGCCGCCACGAGCAGTGTTTCTGCATTAGGATAGCAGCACACAACGCGGTTAAGCGTCACGACATCAGCGTCCGGCAGCGTCGCTGCAATCGCCGCAAAGTCGCCATGGACAAATTGGATTGGACGCGAGCTGTACTTTATTCCAACCTCGCGCCGAGCGACGTCCAAAAAAGGTTGCGATGCTTCCACGAGCGCGGCACTCGCCACGCGCGTGTCGGCTAGTTCGGCAAGGATGACGCCAATGCCGCCTCCGACATCTAATACGCTTCGCCCATCCAGCGGCCAACGCCGAAGCTCTCGGAGCAAGAGTCGAGTGATTTTGTCCGCGCCACGACGTCTGTAGCGCCGTAAGTCACGATCAGCTCTCTTGGAGCCGAACAGCACGTCTGGGGCACAATAGCCTGTGCAGCACGCCATCAAGAAACCTCTGTATCCGCCGTCTAGAAGTTGCAAACTGAAATCGCTGCCCCTCGTATTATCGCTTGGCGTTCCGATGCTCACGGCACTCTATCACTGAACGAGACGGACATCATGTCCGCATGGCCGACAAATCGAGACAGGAGTGCTCACCAGATAGCCATTGGGCCTGGTCCAGAAAGGCGCTGGACCGTTGGGAGCCGCCGTGATGACGTACGGACGCTGCAATTCAGGGAAACCGTCTGTAAGCCGTCCCAACGAGGAACCCGGAAAAGCCGCTGTTACTTGGCCTTGAATAGGCGACCTTGCCCTGCGCGATGAAATTCACGCCGCCCTGCGAGATGCGCAGACTGATGATGGTGCCCTCCGCGAACGGAGTAAGCGTCTCCACGGAGCATCCCAACAGGCTCAAGTCCTCCGTGTGGGCAGCAAATTGTTTGTCAGTATGTACGTCGGTGGCTTGAATCCCGGCTACGAAAGGAAACCGCTGGGTACGATGGGTAATTTGAATCATCGCCGCTTCCACATTCGCTTGTCGCTTCCCCACTGCGCTCTGCAATGAAAGTTCTTCCAATTCCAATTTCTCGTCCGTATCTCTCTAAGACTTACTCCGGAGCGGCACGAAGCAGCAGAGATGCCGCGATAATTAACCCCAAGTTGGCGGGCCGCAGCGAATTTCGTGGCTCGACTTTACTCGCGTCCCACGATTTAACCTTCCAGCATCACTTCACGCATCACCAAGGAGGACAGAAGTTCTTCAAGGATTTCTCGGTATTGTTCGCGAACGATGGTTGATATCACGTTTATGCGCTTGAAGTTTTTGGAAGCAATCCACTACCGCCCAATTCCTCCGTCAATCTTCGGCCGAATAGGCTGGCATAACCAGCGGAGAACAGAGCTTTCCATCTTCGGCCGAATAGGCTGGCGAAGCCAGTGGAACAAAGAGCTTTCCATCTTTGGCAGCGCCATAACGTCGTTCATGGAACTCCAATCGCGTTTGAAATCAAACCGGCAACGCCACAGCGATAGCCGGGTCGGAAAGGCCGATTGGCCAATTTTTCGAAGAACCACAAAAACCACGCGCCGCCATTTTGCCGAAGAAATCGAGAGCAAAAAACGACTTACCCAGAGAATGCTCCCCCATTTCCACGAGAGAAGAAGCGTGTGAATCGACGTTAGACGAGAATTGACGGGAGGTTGGTTCACGGCTTCACGTGCGAGTGCGCGTTTCTTCGCAGAGGGAATTCGGCTACTACGCGCGGTTGATGACAGTGCGTTCTCAGTTCTCGAGTCTACGAAAGAACGCGGAACAGCACTCAAAACTACCGGATTCGGCTTCCTTTCTGTGATGAGGGAATCAGTGGGGCCAGAAGAACCTGCGACCAAGTCCAACTCGCGCTCTTTGTGTTTTTGTTCCGACGCAAGCGGTACAAGATTCAAATCTTTCAACGCAACGGATACGTTTGAACTCTCCGTGGGGGTCGAAATCGCTTCACCCTCCCGAACTGCTATAGGGGTTCCCGCGCGGAGTGATGGACATTCAACTGCGACAAATGCCGGTAATTTAGCGGAAGATGTGGCACGAGACAGTTCCTGCAAATTTGCTTCTTCTGCTGTGAACGCGGGCGGTGAGCTATTTACAATAATTGATTGCGTGGCGACCGCCATGTCAGGGGCAAAGACCGGGTCCGCCTTGGCGCTGTCTGCGGCCGGGCGTTGTGTGACGTACACCCCGTTCCTTCCAAGTTCGAAAGCTGCTTCTTCCACGACACCGAGGTCAATCAGCGGCTTTTGTCCTTTGCAGCCAATCGTCAGGCAGGCGTCGCAGAACAGATTGATTAGGCGCGGAACACCTTCGGTTCGCCGGAAAATCTCCTGGAGCACCCGCATCGGGAAAGGAGAAGTGCGCCCTCGGAATCCAGCAGCATGAAGTCTCGCGGCAACGTACGCCTCGAATTCCTGGAAGACGAGGGGTCGGAGAGAACAAGTGCTGGCGATTCTCTGCCGAAGCCCCTGCGACTGCAGTCGGCTTAGCAACGTTAGCAGTTCCGGCAGGCCACACAGAACAATTTGCAGCAATTTCTCCTGGTATGTGTCGGCGTTACTCAACAATTGAATTTCTTCGAGAAGTTCGTCGGTAAGGAGGTGGGCCTCGTCAACCAGGAGAAGCGAGGTCCCGCCATGAGCGTGTCTTTCAAGCAGCATCTGGTGAAGGGCCGCTAGTCTCGCTGGTTTGCTTGTCGCCTCGCACGGGATATCAAATTCCGCGAGGGTCATTTCCAGAAACTCTTCGCTGGTGAGCGTTGGGTTGAAAACGAACGCCGTGGAGATGGGCTGACAGGTTTTAGCTCGGTCCGAGAGTATACGCAGTGTTGCGTGAACAACCATCGTCTTACCTGTTCCGGACGGCCCAGTAACCAGTACGAGGCCTTTGCGGCGGGTAACCGCTTCGACGAGAGTGGTTAACGCAGCCGCATGAGGTTCGGCGAGGTGAAAGAACCTAGGGTCGGATGTGAGCCGAAAGGGCTCTTCGCGCAGTCCAAAGAAGTCTTCATACATGGCTATTCCGCGGTCTTCACCTGCCGATTCGGCCCATTATTTCCTTTGCACCCCTTGAATTTTTCAGCAAAGCGTCGATTTCCGCGAGGGAATCTAATCATTCGCTAACGTCGATGGACGATAACGGGAGCCCAGAGGCGCTCACAATAAGGGATTCGTTGTAGACAAAAAGTGGCAGTAATAGGCGGCCCAAAGGTGCAGGCGGCGGGGCGGGCTGATGTGTTCGCCAGTGGTATTGAATGATGCGCTTGTACGCAATGTAGAGTAACTGCTGGACTTTGACTTGGCCGTAATTTGGAGCGCGGCTAGTTCGCAGATTCGAATTGCACTACATGCGAGGTGCTTGGAAGTTCGAAATGAAAGTGAAGCGCATTTAGACAACGAAATCCCTATAGCTCTTCACCAGAGCGGCCCATTTGAACTGCACTTGGAGTCAGCGGGGAGAGCACACGACGCAGTTTCTTTCACGGGCAGCGGCCCTAATCTGGAATTGGTTGCTGAGCCAGAATATTTGGAGGAATTTCGCCCCTAGGCCCTTGCACCAGATAGCCATTGGGCCTGGTCCAGAAGCCATGGGACGGTTCGGAGCCATGGTGACGACGTACGGATGCTGAAAACCGGTTGACCACGAGAATTTGCGTCTCCCGCTTTGGTCCGGGCGCTAGAATCTGTGCGGGCACGGGTCATGATAGACACCGACGTTCTCGTAATCGGAGCTGGCCCATTCGGCTTGTCTATTGCTGGCGAAGCGAAACGTTATGGGCTTGAGGTCACAGTAGTCGGCGAGCCGATGGCGTTTTGGAAGCACAACATGCCGAATGGCATGCTGCTTCGCTCTGGACGAGACTGGCATTTGGACGCGGCGGAAATCCACACATTCGAGTCGTTCCTTGACGAAAAACGGGTTGCCCGCAGGAGCATCGAACCCATTCCCGTCGAAACTTTCCGTCGGTATGCCGAATGGTTCCGCGTGTCGAAAAAGATTGAAGTGCAGCCTTTGCGCGTCACGCGACTGCGACGGAGAAACGGGACTTTTGAAGCTGAATGCGAAGGCGGCGAAACAATTTGTGCCCGACGCGTGGCGGCAACCCCGGGCCTTGAGCCGTTTGCGAACGTGCCGACGGAGTTTGCCAGCAGTGTTTCCGGAGGCCGAGTCTCACATACGGCTACTCTTGTAGATTTCAGGTCTCTCGCGGGCAGGAAGTGCTTGATTATCGGAGGCAGGCAAAGCGCCTTCGAGTGGGCAGCCCTGCTTGCGGAATCCGGTGCAGACTCAGTGGATATTGTGTATCGCCACGAAACGCCACAGTTCAGCACATCGGATTGGTCATTTACGGACTCGATTATCGAAAATACCTTACGCGCACGTGGATGGTTTCGGCGGCTCGCGCCGAGTGAACAGGAAGCGATTCAAAAACGATTTTGGAGGGTGGGGCGCCTTCAATTGGAGCCTTGGCTCGCAGGACGAGTCCAGCGAAAGGATATTCGCCTCTGGCCAAATTCCCGCGTGGTGAAATGGTGTCCCAGCGATGCCGGAATTGACGCACAGCTGGACGGTGGAGAGAAAATTCTAGCCGACCAAATGATTCTGGCCACCGGGTACCGAGTGGATTTGTCCAAAGTAAAGTACCTCGTCGAAGAGATTGCAAGAGGACACTTGAAATTAAGTGATGGATATCCTGCCCTCGATGACGATTTTCAAACTTCGCTGCCCGGCCTCTATATCACAGGACAGGCCGCTACGCGCGATTTCGGTCCATGCTTTGGATTCGTGCGAGGATGCATCGCCTCGGCACGGATAGTTGTTTCCGCATTGCAACAAGTTTGGAATGCAAAGCGTGTTTAGTAGAAGAAGCCTACTTGCAGGCGTCCAGGGCCACTCGCCAGATAGCCATTGTTCCTGGTCCATAAAGCCGTGGGACGGTTGGGAGCCATTGTGATGACGTACGGACGCTGGAATTCAGGGAAACCGTCCCAAAGCCGTCCCAGCGAGGAATCCGAGGAAGCCGCTGTCCACTAGTGGTTCCAGTTTGAAATGGTATGCTTACGGCAGAAGATGTAGTCTGCTAGACAGCGCTGCCTTCTCAGCCGTGCGACAAAAAAACGAATTCACCTGCAAAACTGACCGCCTTCGAATGAATCCATTCACTGCGGACTCAAAAAGCACCGAGAAATGGAGGTGAAGCTTGAAACATACGCACAAATTCGATATCGCCGATGGGCAAGCCGTGCAAGTGTTGGTGGAGAAGTTGCTCCTGAACGGCGAGCGGCAACAGCGCCGAGAGAAACTCGTGAGAGCGCTGAAAGAAGCCTCGCGGCGTTATGGCGATTCAAGCCAAAAGACGCGCCAAGCGTTTTTTCACGGCTTGCTCACTGGCTACGCCGTGGCTCTCAAGCTGTGGTGACGAACAACCGGACAGAATGGTACATGCAAAATCGGATTGAGACTGACAGGCTGATTCTTCGTCCATTCGAGCTAAGGGATGCCGATGCAGCGTTCGGATGGTTCGGCAACGCTGTCGTTATGCGGTTCACTCCCACTGGAGCTGACAAGTCCATCGAGCAGACAAGCGCACGGCTGGCTGGTTACCAAAGCCATCAAAATGCGCACGGCTTCAGCAAATGGCTCGTCATGGAACGCCACTCTGGAATAGCTATTGGTGACGCAGGCCTGCTGGTTTTGCCGGAATACGGTTGGGTTGACATTGGCTTCCGTTTCGCACAGCCGCACTGGAGCAAAGGTCTTGCGACTGAAGTAGCATCCGCGTGGGTGCGCGCCGCGTTCGATGAGTTTCATGTCGCCAAATTGGGCGCATTTGCGCATCCGGAAAACCTCGCCTCACTTCGCATCCTCGAGAAGCTCGGATTCCGTATCGAGCGACGTGGCATCGTCATGGGCATGGAGTCAATCGTGTTTTCTCTCGACGCAAGTGCTCGTAGGGAATCGCACTAGACAACGTGGCGCGATGCGCTGCACCGGTACGAGCACGCTACCTGTCAGTCGGAACGCTCATCTTTGCAGGCAGTCGGTTTGCCACCCACACAAATAACGCGGCCCAAACGAAGCTGGTAGCCAGCAACAACAGGGTTGCTGTCATCTCCCATTTCAGTTCGGTGTTACGCATGCTTCGTACGAAATAAATCTCCGGCAGTCCTATCAACTGGAGAAAATATCCGGGAATCTGAACCCAACCAGAACTGTGATTTGTCGCCGCGCCAATCCACAATGCTCCGATACGCAGTGAGGCAATCAGAACAGCCAAGCGCCACATCACCTGCCATCCGTGGCGCCCGCTCGTCCGGCGTGCAGCCAAATACCAGAACGAATAAGCGGCGGCGAGCACGATGACGCAGGTGAAGAGCACTACCATAAACGGTATGAGTGACCACTACGACAAAATCCGCGAAGACTCAAACTTCCGACACCAGTTGCTGAACGTGTAGGCATTGAATTTGACCTTCCGCAGCCCGCAAATGTTCCAGGCAAAGCCGATGTTCCAAGCTCGGTGGACCAAATGCAAGCTGTAAGCTTGTGACGGGAACCCCAGAACTAAGTGGCGCGCCCTAGGGGACGATTTTAGAACTTTTTCGGCAAGCTGGATCGTGTCAGAAATACCACGATTCGAACTATCTTCTTTCCTTGAGGCTCAAGGTTAGGTCGGGTGTTACAGGGCCATCGGGCCCTCTGAAACTGTTCTCCTCGCGGCATTCACAGTGCGGAAACGAAAGGCTACTGGAACAGTTCCGCGGTCGCGAGGGCATTGCCGTTAGCGTCGACACCACCGACCAGGAGCACTTTACCGTTGCCCAGCAGGGTCGCTGTGTGCTCAGAGCGCGTGGTGGTCATGTTACCAGTGAGCGTGAAGATTCCCTGCGAGGGCATAAAGAGTTCAGCGGTTGCCTCAGGATTAATGAATGTTTTGAACGGGCAACCCCTAACACGTTACGCTGATCGTCGCGCCTCCCGCGATAAGAACCTGCCCCCCACTTAGAAGCGTTGCGGTGTGATTGAGACGAGCAGTGGTCATGTCGCCAGCGGCAGCAAAACTTGCGCTGCTACTGCTGAACAAGATGGCAAGGCCGGAGCTAACGAAGTTGCCGCAAAGGCCGCAAGACGAACCGTTGTCCTCGCCGCCCGTTAGGAGCACTCTGCCGTCCTGGAGCAATGCCGCAGCGAGGTGAATAGCGGTGGTTCCCCCACCTGCTGTCGGCGTGAACGTGGCCGTTGCGGGATCGAACAGATCGCCAAGAGCTGATCCATTGACATTGGCACTGTCAGTGCCTCCTGCTATGAGAACTTTACCGCTACTGAGGAGGGTTGCAGTGTGAAAGACACGGCTCGCGGTCATATTGCCGGCCGCCGATGTAAATAGCCCCGTACCGGGATCGAAGAGTTCCGCGGTCGCTAGATTTCCTGTTGTGTTCTCCCCTCCTGCAATCAGCACGCGGCCATCGTTGAGCAAGGTAGCCGTGTGCCCCAATCTTGTTGTTCCCAGATTGGCGATGGGCGTGAATGTGCCACTCACAGGGTCGAAAGTCTCCGCGGCTGCGAGGGCATTTCCGCTAGCATCGGCACCCCCAACGACGAGCACTTTTCCGCCGCTCAGCAAGGTTGCGGTGTGCTGAGATCGCGCTGTCGTCATATTGCCGGTGAGAGTGAAAGTGGCGCTCGCAGGGTCGCAGATCTCTGCGGTCGCGAGAGTCCCTGTCGAGTTACTGCCTCCAGTGACAGGGACTCTCCCGTCACTGAGCAGCGTCGCGGCGTGCTCCTCGCGGGCGTCCATCATGCTGCCGGTCGCGGTGAAAGTGCCGGCGGCCATAGCTGCAGAAACTTTAATGGCACTCGATACCCCCGTGATTGACGCGGTGACGGTGTCGGTGGCCGAGATGGTCATGCTGCCCGTCGTCCTTAGCGTTGCTGAAAAGGATTTGGTTCCGTTCGTCAATGTCGAGTTGGACGGAAGTACAGCTTGGGCATCAGTGCTCGTGAAGTGCACTATTCCGGAGTAGGTCGTGACCGTGTTGTTTGAGGCATCGAGCGCGGTCACGGTGAAGTCAAAGGCTGAGTCTGCGACGGCATTTACGGGAGCGGTGACTGCTAAGTGAGTGGCCATGGGAGGGGGCGAGGGCGATGCGGAACTGCCTCCGCCGCCACCACACGCGCTGAGGAAGCACAAGCCGCAAACTCCGATTAATAGCAGCCGTAACCGCTTCATAACGCTCCGCGGGCCGCATTCGCAGGGCGAGGGGCACCGCTCCCGGACCAAAGGAGAAACTGGCTCGAATGCGACCTTTGCTAATCTCATTGCTTCTTTGCGACACCCTCGCCAACGATTGAAAGGACTGTCGATGTATTTGCGAATTCAATCTCAATGCGGGTCCCGTCCTGCACGATGGTCATTGCAAGGGTCTTGGTTTGGCCACTGCGATCTGTGAAGGACAGCGTGCCCGTGCCGGGCAATTTTGTCGGCCGAATCGTATTCAACCCTGCGACCGGAACAGTCTCAGGATTTCGGAATCAAAACCACGCACGCGGTAAGGCAGCCCGCTCAAGCCTGAGTGAACTCCACCCTCGCTCGGGAATGTTCGAGCTTAATCATTGTCCGGAAGGCATCACTACCATGTGGGATCAGTCGCAACTAGTTGCGGCAGCTCAGAAAGCGGTAGCTCGCAAGACTGGCTGGCCAATCGGAATGGTAATGAATAGACCTGAATTTGCACCCAAGCCAACCGCTTTTGGAATCCGGGCAGTGATCGAGGCAGGAGATCGCTTCGATTATTGGTCCCTTCACAAGAATGGAGGGTTTTACTTCCTTCGTATCCTAGAAGAAGATACCAATCTTGGTCGACAAGGCCGCGGCGATAAGCAATGGGTCTATTTCGATACTCGAACTTGGCGAGTCGCCGAGGCACTCTTGCACTGTGCAAGTCTTTATCAAGAGTTGGGATTGCCTCCAGAGACCCTTATCACCATATGCATCGTCCATTTGGGTCTAAAAAACCGCTTCCTCGGCGTGGCAAACCAAATGCGAATGATGCATTGGGACAGGAAATCAGAGGAAGATGAGCTTGTATGGTCCAAGACGGTTCCTCTTGGTTCGATTGAAGCGACCCTGGCAGACTTGACTCGGGAAGCTACGAGGGAGCTATTCATGATATTTGAATACTGGGAACCGACAGACCAAGTCTTCGGCGAAGTTTTCACTGAATTCTCGAAATCGAGGATTTGAGAATTGGCTGGGAGTCTGCCAGATGATGTGCTGAAAGCCCTATCAAGCGATGTTCGCCAACTTCTTTAGATCGAGGTGGCTTCTGGGACGCAAGTACTGTCCCTCAACCACATGGTTTCAGCCAGGAAAGCACCTGCCCTTGTAGCCCCATTATCAGGACTTAGGCCGACTTCGTGATAACACAGGTTCGTTGACTTGTCCGGGATCGCAACCTAATATCGGCCCAAATGTCGGAAGCCCAGTCTTTGATCGGCAAGACTATCTCGCACTACCGAATCTTGGAAAAGCTCGGCGGCGGCGGGATGGGCGTCGTTTACAAGGCTGAGGACACCAAGCTGCGCCGTGCCGTCGCCCTGAAATTTCTGCCCGAGGACGTGGCTCACGACCCCGAGGCGCTCGCGCGTTTTGAGCGTGAGGCCCAGGCTGCCTCCGCTCTGAACCATCCCAACATTTGCACCATCTATGAAATCGATGAGCAGCAGGGCCAAGCGTTTCTCGCCATGGAACTCCTCGATGGCCAAACCCTAAAACACTCTATTGCCGGCAAGCCTCTTCCCTTCGAGCAGATACTGGATCTCGGCATTTCGATCGCCGACGCCCTCGACGCTGCGCATTCAAAGGGCATCGTCCATCGCGACATCAAGCCCGCCAACATTTTCGTCACGAAGCGCGGCCATGCCAAGATTCTCGACTTCGGATTGGCGAAGGTGGTCCTATCGCCCCATGCAGCGCAAGGCGTCGGCGTTTCCTCGATGCCGACTGCCATCTCAGAAGACCTACTCACAAGCCCAGGCGCGACAGTCGGGACGGTGGCTTATATGTCGCCCGAACAGGTGCGCGGCAAGGAACTGGACGCGCGAACCGACTTGTTCTCATTCGGCGTGGTCCTCTACGAAATGGCGACGGGCGCACTTCCTTTTAGGGGAGACACTTCGGGAGTGATTACCGAAGCGATCCTGAATCGCGCCCCGGTGCCGCCGGTGCGGCTCAATCCAGGCATTTCGCCGAAGCTCGAAGACGTAATTCAGCGCGCACTCGAGAAGGACCGCGATCTGCGTTACCAGAATGCCGCCGACATGCGCGTCGAATTCCAGCGCTTGAAACGCGACTCGGAATCGAGCCGCACCGCATTTGCAACAACACC
>Ga0126373_10002495_pt1 | contig 13586 bp, 10 predicted proteins | sample PanSoiMetPlot_11_FD_92545 | JGI IMG/M metagenome (GOLD analysis project Ga0126373, IMG submission 92545) | Tropical forest soil microbial communities from Panama - MetaG Plot_11 | ecosystem: Environmental > Terrestrial > Soil > Tropical forest > Bulk soil | place: Panama | collected 2016-02-17 | reverse complement strand
GTAGCGGGACTCGTTCCCATCCGCAAGCTCTTCGACCGCGGTGAAGTTCCCGCACCACCGGACGGGAAGGTGACCGATGTCTATCGCGAATTCCGCCGCGCGCTTGGCGCCAAGGCGGATGTTATTCGCCCTGGCCGCGCCGATCAAATCGTCGCTCAAGGCTACCCTGACCTCGAAGTCCGCTGTGTGGCGGCCAACGGCATGATCTGGACCGGCCAGGCAAGATCGACGCAACTTGCCTTTCCGAATAACTGGGCGAGTCTTCCCAAAGACCTGCAACCCTCGGAAAACAGCTTCAGCGTCGCCTTGCTTATCCGCTACGGGAATTTCCGTTATTTCACAGGAGGCGATCTGCCGGGAATCGCACTCGACAACCTGCCCTCGTGGCACGATCTGGAAACTCCAGTCGCCCGGGCCATCGGCTCCGTGGATGTGCTAGTTCTGAATCATCACGGCTGGCTGGACAGCACCAATCCCTTCTTTTTGAAGACCCTCCAGCCGCGCGTGGTGATAATCCCAGCTTGGCACGCTTCGCATCCGGATCACGGTGTTTTGCGCCGTCTGATTTCTCCGCGCATTTACATGCCCGCCGACATCTTCACTACTACCTTCCTTGAGGCCCCGCGCGCGATCATGAGCTATCTTCGCGAATCTTTCAAGAGCACCGAAGGGCACATTGTTGTGCGTGTCGAGCCGGGTGCGCGTGCTTACCGCGTGTACGTGCTCGACGACCGCACTCCGGCGCATCCGGTCACGCGCGTCTTCGGTCCCTACGCGACGCGCTGAAGCGGGCGTTTCGTTCCAAGAGCCTGGTCTCGTTAGAAGCTAATTCGTCCCGAAATCTGGACCTGGCGAGGTCCGAAAATCAAGCTGCTTGTGGCCGTCGGAGCCATAAAGGTCGGGCTCGGCACCATGCAGGCGTTGGTGTGGGCTGCGCACGCTCCGGAACCTGCCGCTGAATAGGTGAACGCGGTAGTGTTGACGCTCAGTATGTTGGTGGTGTTCGTGACGTTGAATACTTCGCCGAACAGCGCGAGCCGGACGCGCTCCGTGATCGCGAATTCGCGGCTCAAGCGCAAGTCCCAATCGCGGTAGTTGGGAGCGTAAAAGGGATTTCGCTGTAGCCATCCCGCTCGGCCGGTAGTGGCGCTGGCATTGCTAGAATCGCCCGCCGTGAGACCGCCATCGAGCGGCGTCGGCGTGCCGCTGATGTTCGCCTGCACCGGGTGTCCGCTCGCTGCAGTAACGATTGAAGACCACGACCATCCGTTGACGATCCAGTCTGCGGCCCGATTCGATAGTTTCACGCGGGGCGCCCAAATCCAATTGACCACAAAGCGGTGCCGCTGGTCGAGATCGCTCGGCGCGTACTCGGCTCTGACATTGTGCGGGTCGACTGCGATGTCGCTGCCGGCGAACGTGCCGCTCGACCCAATGACTTCGCCATCGTCCCTGGCCTTGCTCAACGTGTAGTTCGCTGTGAATTCAAGTCCATGCCGGAAGGGACGGCGCACGCTAAGCACAAACGAGTTGTACCAGCTATTCACCGACGGATACGCCGTAGTGATGATCCCCGTGCCTTGATCGATGCGGCTGGTATAGAACGGGACCGTATAGGTTTCCACCGTCGAGCCTGAAGCATTCAGGATGTCATAGGATTTGGTCGTCGGGGCCGATGCCAGATTGGCATCGTTGAAAATCGGCAGATGAATGGCGCGGCTAAAGACGTAAGCAGCCGAAGCGCTGATACCACCGGGCAGCTCGCGCTCCAGAGTTACATCGCCCGACCAAGCACTGGGATTCTTCCAATCGGGTACCTGGCCGCGGCTGGCCTGGGTACCCGCTGGAGGGTTGAACGTGATGATCTGCGGCGCCACAGCTCCGGCGAACGGAGCCGCCGGCGCCGGACCTGGCGGTGTCCAGATCAGATTCGGGAACGTGAGCGTCGGGCACGTAGTCGGCGTGCAATTGAACGTCTGCTGGATCACGCCATTCTCCACCCGGGTGTTGTAGTACGTCGTGTTGGTGGTCTTGGCGTAGAAGAGGCCGCCGCCCGTGCGCAGCACTGTCTTCGGCGTGAGCTGCCAGGCAACCCCGAGCCTGGGAGCGAACTGCTTCTTCGGGATGTTGATGGTCGACGTATACAGCGTGGTCAGCGGGGTCGTTGTGTTCGGCATGGGCGGGGCTGGAATCAGGAAAAGGTCGTAGCGAAGCCCTGCGGTCACGGTCAGCTTCCGCGATGGATGCCATGCATCTTCAAAGAAACCGGCGACGTCCTGCTCAAAAAAGTCATCCTTGCCGACATGGGTGACGGGATCGTTTACCTGCACGAACGTGTTGTAATGTTTGCCTGTCAGTCCATCGCCTAGATTGACATTGAAAACGTCCTCTACCCAGTTGTTAAACGCCTGCTGCGCGGTGCCGCCGTAGGTATAGCGGCCGGTGCCTTGAAACAGATTGATCATCACTTCATGGATGATGTTCAGGTCGAAGCCGGTCTTAAAGCTGTGAGTGCCGCGCACGAATGAAAGTGTGTCGGCGATCTGCGTGCGCTTTTCATCTGGCTCGGCCGTGCGAGGCAGTGCATAGAATTCCCCGTAGTTGGTGATGTTCGACAGACTGACATAAGGCCCCGGAGCGTTGGAGCCTGCCACTTCCAGATCCCGGCCCCACTGGAATCGCAGGTTGTTCACCATAGTGGGGCTCAAAGCGGTACTGAGGTTCGCGATGAACACGCGTTCGTGGTAGATATAGCTACCGTTTGTCTGGATCGAGTCGTTGTTCGAGGTAGGCGCCGTCGAATAGCCGTTGGGGGCTGTATTGTTGGCGTAATCGTATGATGCGCTCAGGGTATTCGTAGCGTTGATCTGATAGTTGAGCTTGCCGAAAAGAATGTCGTTATTGGTGGCGCGCGGATAGCTCCCCTGCAGGCTGCCAACGAAGGCGTTGGCTGCCGAGCATTGGGTCGACGTCACTTGCGCCGGGCAGGTCAGAGCGCGAACCGATGGAGTGAACGTCGTGCTGGTGTAGGTGACTGGGTTTACTTTGCGCGATCCGTCATACGTGAAAAAACCGAACAGCTTGTCTTTGATGAGTGGCCCGCCGAACGATAGACCGAACTGCTGCCACTGGTGGATCGGCTGCGAATAGATGCCCAGTGATTTTGGTAACGGGTCGAGCGCGTTCCAGGTTGGATAGCGCAAATAGTAGAACAGGTCGCCGTGGAACGTGTTCGTGCCGGATTTTGTCACCGCATTCACAACGCCACCGGCCGCTTGGCCGAGTTCTGCGCTGTAGCTCGAGTCCGTCACCTGGTACTCGAGGATGGAGTCGAGACTATAGACATAGACGCCACTGGTCGCACGGCCCCGCGCTTCGGAAAACAGCGCCTGGTTGTTGTTTGCCCCGTCGACCGTGTTCGAGTTATAGAGTCCCGACAGTCCGCGATAAGAAACCATTCCGCTCGTGCCGTCCGTGGTCACGTTCGGTGTCAAGAGCACGAATGTGTCCCAGCGGCGGCCCGAAACCGGCAGATTGCTCACCGCCGTTTCGGATACCACCTGTGAAACTTCCGTCTTGTCCGGATCGATAAGTGGAACCTCCGCAGTCACCGTGACTTCGGTCTGCGTCTGCTCTACGCTCAGCCGGAAATCAGCCGACACCACCTCGCCGACTTGAAGCGCGACTTCCTTCCGCACCAGCGTTGCAAAACCCGTTTTGGCGGCCGTGATTTCGTAATGGCCGGGTGTCAGAAAGGCAGCATTGTAAAGACCGGCGTCATTCGTTTCGGTCTTGCGTTCGGCTCCCGTTTGGGTCTCATGGATGGTAATCGTAACCCCGGGTATGACGGCACCTGAGGCGTCACTTACCGTTCCATCGATCGTTGCTGAACCGGCTAACTGTGCCAACGATGGACGCATGCTGGCTACCAAGGCGATCAGCGTGAGTCCCATAGAAGCCATGCGCGTGCGGAAATATCGTTTGGTCATAGTGAAAGAACTCACCCCGCTTTTGAAAGTTCGATTGGCAAAGAATAACAACGCCGGCTTACTGCCGCGTTAAAAGATCATTACAAATATGTGTTTTTCGTCGTGGAAACCCGCAACCGTGGTGGTGGTCAAACGGTGACTTTTTGGTTATCGATTACTCTACGAATTACCCTCGGTTCATATCAATCGCGAAATGCTGCAAGGAATCAAAGCAGGTGTTTCCCGTATCCCTTCGCCGGGCCAGAGCCTGTCTTTTGGGACATCAGCCTGGATCGCCCGGTGATAGAATCATTTTCAGTTGGACCGAAAGGGCTTCCCCCTTCCCTTCGTCCGAGGCTCGGCAATCGGTCTCATGAACTTGGAAGATGTCCGCATCCTGCTGGTGGAAGATAATGCCATCGAAGCTCGCATGCTGCGGGAAATGATTCGCGAAGCGTGCTCCGGTCCATTTCATCTCGAACACAAGGACCGTCTGTCAAGCGCGCTCGATTTCCTAAGTAGCGGGCAGTTCGACGTGGTCTTGCTCGATCTTTCGCTGCCCGATGCGCGCGGCCTGGAATCTGTCACTCAACTGCATGCGCATTCGCCGAAAGTGCCCATCGTGGTGCTCACGTCACTCGACGATGAGGCAGTGGCGGTACGGGCTTTGCGCGCCGGAGCGCAAGACTACCTGATTAAAGGCCGTGTCGGCGGCGATCTTCTGGTGCGAAGCGTGCGTTATGCTTGCGAGCGCGCCCGCGCCGTCGAAGCGCTGGAGCGGCGCGAGGAACATTACCGCTCACTTACCGAAAACTCGCTTGACTTAGTGAGCATCGTCAGGGCCGACGGCACGATCCGCTACGCCAGTGCGTCCCACAAGCGCATCCTGGGTTACGATCCCGAGGAATTGGTGGGAAGAAACGCGTTCGATTTGATCCATGCCGACGATCGCGACAGGGTGCAGGGCGCGGCGCGCGAAAGTCGCGGAACCATGCCTCTCGAGTACCGGTTTCTGCATCGGGACGGGTCTTTTCGGACCATGGAATCGTTCATGCGCGATCTCTCGCACTTAGCCGGGGTGGGAGGCGTGGTGGTGAATTCGCGCGACGTTACCGATCGACGGCGCCTGGAAGAACAGCTTCACCATTCCCAGAGGATCGAGGCTATGGGACGGCTAGCCGGAGGCGTGGCGCATGATTTCAACAATCTGCTGATGGTGATTTCCGGCCACTCGCAAATGCTCCTCGACAGCATGCTTCCCGGCGATCCGGCCCGCGACGACCTCGATCAAGTCGTCCGTGCCGCTGATCGCGCGACTGATCTTACGCGACAGCTCCTGGCGTTCAGCCGGCGGCACACCGTAAAGCCCGCCTTGGTGAACCTGAATCAATTGGTGCAGCAGATGGAGCGCATGCTAGGGCGCGTACTGGGCGAACATATCCATCTTTTGACCGATCTTGCGAGCGATGGCAGTTTCGTGCACGCCGATCCGGGACAGCTCGAGCAGGTGCTCCTGAACCTCGCGCTCAACGCCCGGGATGCTATGCCGACGGGCGGAGTGCTCACACTCAAAACCAGCAACAGCAGCGGCCCGGATTCGCCGATCAGCCCAGCGGTCGTGCTTTCGGTAAGCGACACAGGAACGGGCATCGCGAGCGATGTGTTGCCACACGTGTTTGAGCCGTTTTTCACAACAAAGGAGCACGGAACTGGGTTAGGTCTGGCCACCAGCTACGGCATCATCAAGCAAGCAGGAGGAGAGATCGAAGTGAAGTCCAGACCTGGCGCCGGCACCACGTTTCGAATTTTCCTTCCCGCCGCGGCGAAGACGGAAGCGACGGTTCAGCCTTCCAACGAGAGCGCTCCGCCACCCGGAACCGAAACGATCCTGTTGGTAGAAGATGAAGATGGCGTCCGGCACGTTTTGGAGACCATGCTCAAGCGCAACGGTTATCGGGTGCTCTCTTCGGGATCGACTTCCGAGGCGTTGGTCGTTGCCCGCGGACACAGCGGCGCCATCGATCTTCTCATCACCGACATGGTGATGCCGGCCGCAAGCGGAGGGCGCATCGCCGATCAGATCGCTCCTCAGCATCCCGAAATGCGCGTCCTTTATATCTCCGGCTACGGCGATCCCGTCGCTCCGACGGCCGGCGCCGCCTTTCTCCAAAAACCGTTCTCCAACGCCGAACTTGCGCTCAAGATTCGAGAAGTGTTGCAACCGGCGGCGAGCGTCCATGGCTCCGGAGACGTTTGATCTTCGCGCTATCACTTTTCGATTCGTCGCGCGCGAGCCGATCAAGTTTGACGGTTGTGGGTCTGGAAATTGGCTGCGTGGGGCCTTCGGCGGCGCGCTGCGGGAGATCGCTTGCTCGCCGGATTGCCCCGGCCGCGCCGGCCTGCCGATTGCGGCTTGTCCGAATTCGGCGGTCTGCACCTATGCGCGAGTTTTCGAACCGCGTTCCGTGAAGGGACCGAGCGGGCTTTCCGACCCCCCGCGCCCGTTTGTTTTTCGGCTCGCGCATCTGGCGAACCGGTCCCTTGTTTGCGGCGACGAGTTTTCGGTGCAGATGAATTTCTTCGATACGAGCCGTGAAGATTTCGATGAATTCGCGCGCGCGTTCAGTCGGCTGGCTCGCGCCGAGCTGATCGGGGCGTCTTCGACCTTGTGCTCGCTGACTCTAGGCACGGCGCCAGAGCGGCCGGACGGCATTAGCATTCAGTTCTTAAGCCCGACCGATCTAAAAAGCAGCAGCAACCCGAATTCGAATGTCGATTTTTCCACCGTATTCGCTCGCGCGCGCGACCGTGTCAGCACTCTGCGCGCGCTATACGGCAAAGGCCCGCTCGGTATCGATTTCCGCGTTTTGGGGGCGCGTGCCCGCGCGATCCGGACCGCGCGTTTGGACGTTCACCGGGTCCGTCAGGAGCGCCGGAGTGCCCGCACCGGACTGACGCACAACATTGGTGGGTTCATCGGGACCGCCGAATATGAAGGCCCGGTCGCCGAGTTCTTACCCATCCTCCGAGCCGCTCGTTGGACCGGCGTCGGCCGGCATTGTGTCTGGGGCAACGGCGAGATCGTGACCGTGACAAAATGAGCGACGGACTAGTCGAGTTAGACTTCCTCCCAACGTTATCCTGAAATCATGAAGGCATTCGCGGTCTTCCCCGCTAAGCGCGAATCCCGGCTCGTGGATCATCCGGAACCCAAGGTCATCGCGCACACCGAGGCCAAAATACGCGTGCTCGACGTCGGTGTCTGTGGCACCGATCGCGAAATCGTCAGTTTCGAATACGGCGATCCGCCGGAAGGTTACGAATATCTGGTAATCGGCCACGAGTCGCTCAGCGAGGTCGTCGAAGTAGCCGATCAGGTGTCGCGCGTCAAGCCGGGCGACCTGGTTGTGACGACAGTCCGTCGTCCATGCTCACACCCGGACTGCATCGCCTGCCGGGAAGGGCGCCAAGATTTTTGTTATACCGGCGATTTCACCGAACGCGGCATCAAGAGCCGCCATGGCTTCATGACGGAGCTGGTAGTAGAGGAAGAACGTTACCTGAACGTGGTCCCACGCAGCTTGCGCGACGTTGGCGTGTTGGTTGAGCCGCTAACGATCGCGGAAAAATCCCTCGAACAGCTCGCCCAGGTTCAGCAGCGCCTGCCTTGGGCCACGCCGATGGAGCCAGGCCAGGCCACTGGGGCGGGCCGCCGCGCTGTGGTGCTGGGCGCCGGGCCTGTCGGTTTACTCGGAGCGATGGCCTTGCGGATCTCCGGCTACGAAGTCGCCGTCTACTCCCGCTCGCGGGAGGGCGCGGATCGAAACGAGATCGTCGCCGCGATCGGCGGACAATACATCCCGGCCGAGAAGTATGCTGTGAACCAGCTTCCCGCCCTAGCCGGTCCCATCGATGTTGTGTACGAGGCGACAGGCGCGTCGGCACTCGCATTCGAGGTCCTCAAGTATCTCGGATCGAATTCTGTGTTCATCTTTACAGGCGTTCCCGGACACAAACCACCAATCCCGATCAACACCGACCAAATCATGCGCGGCATGGTGCTGAACAATCAGGCGATCGTAGGCAGCGTCAATGCGCCGCCGCATTGCTTCCAAGCGGCGATCAATCATCTTGGGATTTTTATGGGGCAGTGGCCCAACGCCCTTCGGTCGCTCATCACCAGGCGCTTCCCGATCGAGCAGGCCATGGAGCCGCTCGCGAGCGGTGCGGGCGGCGTCAAGAACGTAATCGCGATCGCCTCCTGAGGTCAGTGGTGTGAGCAACGCCTGGATCGACATCTCAGTGCCGCTCTACGAGGGAATGCTCTATTGGCCGGGCGATGCGCCCTTCGAACGCCGGAAAACACTCGCAATTGCCGATGGCGACGCGTGCAATCTTTCCGAGATTCGCGGTAGTGCGCACACCGGCACGCACATGGACTCGCCGCTGCACTTTATCGAAGGCGGCACCAGCATCGACGCCATGCCGCTCGATGCCACCATCGGCCGCGCCCGAGTCATCGAAATTCAGGATCCGCACCTGATTCGGATTGAAGAGCTGAAGCCATACCATCCCGGGCCGGGCGAGCGGCTGATTTTTAAGACTGCCAACTCACGGCTATGGAAGATCCCCGAGTTTCAATCCGATTTCGTCCACATACCGCCGGACACGGCACGTTATCTGGCCGAAGCCGGGATTCGCACGATCGGGATCGATTATCTTTCGGTTGGGCATGGGGAGGGAGGTGGCGCCGAGACCCACCGAATTCTGCTCAAGGCTGACATCTGGATAATCGAAGGCCTTAATCTTGAACAAGTTACGCCAGGCGATTACGAACTGGTCTGCCTGCCACTAAGGATCATCGGCGCCGACGGCGCCCCGGCCCGTGCAGTCCTCCGACGCCTTCCCTGACTCGGTTGGTAACCGAGTACCAGGAGTAACAAAGTGACAGAAGGCCTTCCCTTAACAGCAATCGATACACTTCCTTTGGGCGGGTAGACGTTTACTACCCAAGGAAGAATCTTGAAGATTACGTCAAGCTGATTGAGGTACTGGGGACTGCCTTTTGTTCTCAGCGATCGCGTCCGCGGACACGCTCTGGACGCTGGACGATGTCACGTTTTAGTACATGACGATAGTCGGTCAGCAATTAAACAATCAGGCTGCGGGTAGCTTTACTGTCGGAGCTGGATTGGTCATTGACAACTGGAATATCACGGTAACCGGTTATCAGCGAGCGGATGGACCTTACAACAATTCAGACAGTTTGGCCATTGTTCTGGACAACGGTACTTACATCTTCTTCAGCAATTTCCAAGGCTTTACTCTTCTCGGCCTTGGACTTGGCATCGGCGCTGAACAGCGGTAAAACCACGATTGATTTGGCGTCCGGCTTCAATTTGGCAACTTGATACCACCGCCGCGTGCGGAGTTGGGATACTGCCGTGTACCTTCCTATAATTCCGGTTCTATAGTGGACAGACCCGTGCCGTGGCTCGACGCCCGAACCCAGCTCTATTGCACTGTCGGTCCCCGCAATGCTCGGTGCGGCAACGGTCCTGCGCCGGCGCAAGCTTTTCGCGAAGTAAATTAATTCACAACTACGGTCTAAGCAGTGCGCGAGTAGTTCTGCGCCCGCTTATTTTTGTTTCAGGCCTTGCCTGCTCGTAATCGACATTCGCATCCCATACTTCGTCCTGAGCGTGATCAGAGGCAAGATATCGACTCTCTGATCTGGCTCGAGACGCAAGGTCCAGCGCTGAGCGATGGTCGCCAGAACCAGTACGCCCTCCATCCAGGCGAACCGCTCGCCGATGCACACTCTCGCGCCGCCGCCAAACGGGAAGTAAGAGAACCTAAGCCGCTTTTCGCGCGCTTCAGGAATCCAACGCTCCGGATCGAAACGCTCCGGATCGGGAAACCACCGCGGATCGCGATGCATCACGTAGGGACTCGCCAGGCAAATTGAGCCTGCGGCAATCTTCACGCCGCGCAGGTCGCAATCTTCTTTTGCCATGCGTCCAATGGCCCAAGCCGGCGGATACAGGCGCATTGACTCGGCGAACACCATCTCCGTATACCGCAACGAGGTCAGATCGCCGACCGTAGGAACTCGCCCACCCAGCACGGAATCGAGCTCCTGATGCAATCGCTCCTCGCAGGCGGGATTCTGCGATAACAAATACCAGGTCCAGGTGAGCGCGTTGGCCGTAGTTTCATGACCGGCCAGGAAGAGCGTCATGGCTTCGTCGCGGACTTGAATATCGCTCATGCCGGCTCCGTCGCCCTCGTCGTCCTGCGCCAGGAGCAACATCGACAACAGATCGCCCGTATCGCGCTTGTCTCTACGGCGCTCTTCGATCAACCCATAGATGGTGGCGTCGAGCCTTGCCCGCGCCTTCTCGAATCGCCGCACCGGCGGCAGCGGCAGCTTTTCCAGATATTCGGCGAACGGCAGCATCAGTAGCCGGAACATTTTCAGCACAGCCGTAAGCGCTTCGCCGATCTCTGGCGCTTCCGATTCGATATCGGCGCTGAACAGAGTTCGCGCAACGATATCGAGCGTCAGACGCATCATTTCGTCAGAGACGTTGAGCGTCGCGCCATGACGCCAATGCCCGCAGGCGCGCGCTGCGCATCCGGTCATGACTAGCGCGTATGCGTTGAGCCGCTCGCGATGGAATGCGGGCTGCGCCAAACGGCGCTGGCGGCGATGAAAGTCCCCTTCGCTGGTAAGGAGTCCTTCTCCAAGCAGAATTCGCGCTCGCTGCAGTGCCAAACTCTTTATGAACTTGTTCTGCTGCGTGACGAGAACCTCGCGCACTAAATCGGGATGATTCAGCAGATAGGCCGGATACGACAGGAGTTGGAATTGAGGCAGGTCGCCATACTCGCGCGCCAGCCGCATCAGAAACGGGATCGGCCTGGCCCGGAAAGCATGGACGTGCCCTAGGATGGGCAGGCCCTTAGGTCCGCGCGCGACAGAGAGCGGAACGGAGGCGGTCACATCACCAATTCTAGCTCTCGCGCTAGCGCGGACCGGCGAAACAACAGAACAATCAGAACTTACTTCGCACCGGCAGCCGAGCCGGATGCGGCGGAGCCAAACACGATTTTGGTGGTCGTACCGCCCAAATCGATTTCCTGGATCTTTTTGTCCACCGACTGGTAAGTGGTCAGAGCATACTTATGCTCAGACTTCTCGACTGTGGCCGGAACTTCCACGACGGTTTTGCCGCTTTTGAAAATCGCCTTGTCGCCGGCCAGTTCAACCCTGTACTCGCCGGGCTTAAGTTCTTTGTCGCCGGCGAATTGCGTGCTGTCGAGGTTCAAGCTGTAATGTGAAGCTGCACTGGCCGCGGCGAGTGCAAGCGTAGCTATAGCGAGTGTCTTGATAGACTTCATGACTTGATAACTCCTGAACTTAGAATTAGTGTTTTTACGACGGGGTAATTACCGCAATCTTTCGGGCTACGCTGCCCTACGCTAAATCGATGCGCTCCGGTGAATCGAGGATGCGAGAATCTGACCGGTTGAAATAACTTTAGCATAGTTCGGCCCCACCGAATAGTGGGGGATTCACTTAGCCGTTCCCCTCAAATGTGGTTTGCGCAACGGGATCGCCGCAAGTTCGTCAAAATGAGAAGCAGTGTCCCGCGAGGTAGTTTGGAGACTTGCGCTAACTTGCGCCCTTGGACTGGCTGCGCTGTCTTGCACTTCATGCCAGGAGATTGCGCTGGCCATCTCGGCGAATATTCAGGGGCGGCACATGCCTTTTGGCACGGTGGTCGATCCGATCTTCGCTTCTTCCTATAGCGACACAATTGTTGGCTATACGCGCTGCGGAGACTCGGCCATCTGGACCGGTCACTATCTCGCGGCAGAATCGTTTCGTTATGCTGTCACCGCCGATTCCGTCGCGCTCACAAACGTCCGCGCGGCATTGGCGGGCTTGAAGTCGCTGGTTGATGTCACCGGAACCGATGTGCTGGCGCGGTGTCTCGTGCCGATGAGTTCGCCTTTCGCGGCTGGAATCAACAGTGAGGAATCTGCCAACGGTATTCACGCGAGCGGCCAGAACTTCTGGGCCGGGAACACGTCGCGTGACCAATACCTGGGAGTCTTCTTCGGGCTTGGCGTTGCGTACAGTTTCGTCAACCAAGCTGACGTCCGCACAAACGTTCAGGCGCTGGCTACGCGAATGCTCGATTTTTTGACGGCACATGCGTGGTCAGTGGTGATGCCGGACGGGACAGTCAGCACTACATTTGTCATCCGGCCGGAGGAACAGTTGGCGCTGATGCAAGTGGGCAAGCAGGTGAACCCGTCGGCGTTCGTAAGCGCGTACCAGAGCATGGCGTCCAACCTCGCCGGGCTCACGGCCCTGCCCGTGATTGTCGATGCTGGTGATGTGCGCGATTCTTATTTCAAGTTCAATCTTGACGCGATAACGTTTTACAATTTGATTCGCCTAGAGGCCGACAAATCGCTGCTTGCGCAGTATAACGCTGCGTACGCGGTCTATTGGAACGCGATCAAGACACACATGAACCCGCATTTCAATATGATCGATCGTGCGCTTATCGGCCCGAATGGAACTAGGGATGCGCAGACGGCGGCTTACTTGAATCAATTTCTCGAGCGCCCCCGACGCGATGTGTACGTGAACCTCGAAGGCCGGTTTCCGTCGTGCGTGAGCGCAGATCAATCCTGCAATCCGATTCCGATCCCGCAGCGGGTCACCACGGATTTTCTGTGGCAGCGCAATCCGTTTCAATTGGTGGGCGGAGGGTCTGGCACCATCGAAGGCGCCGGAATCGATTACATTCTGCCTTATTGGATGGGGCGTTACTACAAAGTTGTGGGCGATGAAGACCGGCGAGCGAGCGATCATCGCTGAGCGGACTCCAGGGGAGGCGCGCGCTACCCACGTGTGTCAAGATAGTTCTGTCATGACGCCTCAAGTACCACCGAAACTCCAGTTGGTGAACACTCCCGACTATCGCGAAAGCTACGCCAACAGCGTCCAGATCCGCGTCAACCTCTGGGATTTTTTTCTGATGTTCGGCACTGTCAATCAAGCCGCGCCAGACAGCGTCATGATTCAAAACTTTCAAGGCATCTACATCAGCCCGCAGCAGGCCAAGGCGCTCCTGAATGTTTTGACGCAGAACCTCAGTCAATACGAGGCGACGTTCGGCGAGATTAAATTGGAGCCCCACACCCAAGTCAGCGCAATTCAGTGATCCGCGGCGCGGCGCTTTTTGTCCTGATCGCGCTGGTTCTTCTCGCGGCACACTCGCCGTATCTGGCACTTCCTTACTTCTGGGATGAAATGGGCCAGTTCGTCCCGGCCGCGCTCGACATTTATCATGACGCCGCGTGGGTGCCGCACTCCACCGTGCCGAACTCGCACCCGCCGGGTGTCATGGCATCCCTGGCGCTGGTATGGAAAGTCTTCGGATATTCGATCCCGGCAACTCGGGCTGCGATGTTGCTGCTTGCGAGTATCGCGGCCTTCGTAACCTGGCGGCTCGCGAGAGTACTCTTGCCGGCGTGGACCTTAGTTCCGGTGATTCTTTTGTTGCTCGATCCGCTGTTTTACACGCAATCGATGAT
>Ga0126373_10002491_pt1 | contig 13595 bp, 10 predicted proteins | sample PanSoiMetPlot_11_FD_92545 | JGI IMG/M metagenome (GOLD analysis project Ga0126373, IMG submission 92545) | Tropical forest soil microbial communities from Panama - MetaG Plot_11 | ecosystem: Environmental > Terrestrial > Soil > Tropical forest > Bulk soil | place: Panama | collected 2016-02-17 | reverse complement strand
GCCGACCGCGACGCCGTCCGAGACCGGCTCGTGGCTAGCTGGCTGCGCCGCAGGACTGCACTCGGATTCCCGTCCGTGCCGCCAAGCCGGAAGATCGTCCTGCAGCCAAGTCAGGTGCTGACCCGGGACGGCGTGCATCAGATCGTCGTCGCGGCCAAAGACGCGGCCTCATCGTGGGTAGCGGCGGACGGCCGCGTCGGGTACGCGCGCTCCGTGGCTAGCCTTGTGCCGTTGATAGATCGCCTGAACTCCGGGCGGCCGATTACCGTGTCGGAGGCCCTTGACCTGGCGACGAACCGCTCCGACCGAGAGGTACTGCTGAAGGTCCTGACCCTCCTGGCGAGCTGGCGGGCGCTTGCGACCAACGCGGCAGTTCGGACGGCGGCTGCGTACCCGGAGGCTGCGTACCGGGGGGTTGCTCCGGGTGCGCCGGATCGTGCGGATCCGGTGGCCCCTTCGACGTGAGCCGCTCCAGCTTTGACAGCACGCGGGCCTGACGCATCCACGGGTGCTCGCTTCGCTGCTGGCGCTGCGCGAACTCGATCAGCTCTTGCCACGTCGTCCGCGCAGCCGCGCCGTCCCCGCTTGCCAGGTACGCGTCGCCGAGACTCTCCAGGATGTGCGGCGGCCGAACCGGAATACCGGCCTGGCTGCAGGTCGCCAGCGCGTCAAGGAAATACCCGATGGCCTGTTCGTAGTCCCCAAAGCCGGCATAGATACGGCCGAGTGTGTCGAGGGAGTCGACCTGCCCTGTCATGTGACCTGTCTGGACGCTCAGCTCAAGGGCCTTGGTGCAATACTCCATCGCCGTCAGCAGTTCCCCGAGCGCGAGGTAGTGATTGGCGAGGTCGGCCAGCGCGCGCGCCTCCCCCGTCCGGTCGCGGGCGGAATAAGACCAGTCGAGCGCGTTCCCGGCGTGCGATAGCGCGATCGGCACTTCCTCATTTGCGCGTTCCGGCAGCAGTTCCCGCCGGGACCGGTACACGCCCGATAGGGCGAGGTGCACCGAGGCCTGCGAGGCGAGATCCTCGATCGCGCGGAAATGCGACATGGACCGCCGCAGATAGTCGATTGCGTCGTCGTATGCGCCGGTGATCCGCGATCGCGTTCCGAGGCTGAAGTAAACCCGGCCAAGAGCGTCGTCATCCCCGAGCCGCATGGCGGCTCCGAGCGCTACAGCGTCCAGGCTCGCCCAGTCGCGGGTCCGGCCGACGGCTCGGAAATACTGCGTCATCGTGCACGGGATCTGCCACGCATAGGCATCGGCGCCGACGTCCTCGGCGAGCGCGGTGGCGGCAACCAGCACTTGATGCTCTGCGCCGAACCAATTTATGGCGGCGAGCGTCGTCTCCGGCCGCTCTGGCGTGACGGCAGGATCTGCGAGCGGGGCGAGCTCGGGCAGCGGCAGGTCGGCGGCAAAGATCAGTGCTCCCGCTGGCCGCGCGGTGTACAGATAGTGATCGAGCAGCCTCCTGATCGCGAGCCGGTGCTGGCTGTCGTCGGCATTGCTAGTTGCCTGCTCGCTCGCGTACGCACGGAGCAAGTCGTGAAACGTGTACCGGCCGCTGACGTGCTCCGAGATGAGACTGGCGCGGGCTAGTTCGGCCAGCAGCCGCTGCGCCTCATGCTCAGGCACGCCAGCCATGCTGCTCGTGGCCGCCGGTGTGACGTCCGGGCCTGGGTGCAGCCCGAGGATGCCGAACAGCCGGGTTGCCTCATCGCTGAGCTGGCTCAGCGACCATGAGAAGACAGCGCGGACGCTCGTTGCGGAGTCGCCGATGTCGAGGGCATCGAGGCGATCATGCTCGCTGCTCATCTGTGCCGCAAACGAACTCAGCGGCACCGCCGGGTTAGCCGCGGCGCGGGCCGCAGTGATCGCCAGAGCCAGGGGCAGCCGTGCGCAGAGGGCGACGAGCTGCGCCGTGGCTGTCGGCTCGGCCGAGAGCCGGTTGCGGCCCAGGCGCGCGGCCAGCAGCTCTTCGGCCTCTTCGCGGCTGACGAGCTCAAGCGGGATCGTGACGGCGCCTTCGGTAATGCTCAATCCCGTCATCGCCGACCGACTCGTCACGATTACCAGACAGCCAGGCGACGCGGGCAGTAGCGGCCGGACCTGATCGGGATGCCTCGCGTTATCCAGCAGGATCAGCACTCGACGATCGGCGAGGATCGTGCGGTAGAGCGCTACCTGTGCTTCGGACGACTCAGGAATCTGGGTCGGCGGGACGCCGAGTGCGTCCAGGAAGCCGCGGATCGCCTCGGCGGGCGTAAGCGCTACTCCGCTTGGGTCGTAGCCGCGCAGGTTGACATAGAGCTGCCCGTCCGGAAACCGGGGCGCCACCTGATGACTCCAGCGCAAGGCGAGCGCCGTCTTGCCGATGCCTCCAGTGCCGCTGATCGCGGTGATGACGACGGTGCCGCCGAGCGCTTCCTGGTTTAGCAAAGCGTCTAGCCGCTTGAGCTCGGGTTCGCGTCCTGCGAAGTGGCGTACACCAGCCGGCAGCTGGCGGGGGACCGGCGGCCCGACCGCAGCACGGACGCCCGTTGCCGGCACTGCCAGGGAGGGGTCAGCGTGCAGAATCTTCTGCTGGAGGTCCTTCAGCTCGGGTCCTGGCTCAACGCCCAGCTCGGCTCGGAGGACACGCCAGCCCTCCTGGTAGCAGGCGAGGGCCTCAGACTGCCTGCCGGACCGGTACAGCGCGAGCATCAGCAGGCCGCGGAGGCGTTCGCGCAACGGGTGCTGAGCCACCAGGACGGCCAGGTCGACGGCAAGCTCAGCGTGTCGGCCTGTCGCGAGCGCGGCCTCGGCGTAGTCGACCTGCACGGCGAGCCGTTGCTCGTCGAGCGCGGCACCCTCCGAGCTGAGACGATCAGTTATCTCGGCGACATCGGCGAGCGCTGGCCCACGCCACAGTGCGAGTGCTGAGCCAAGGGCTCGGACCGCTGCCGCGGCGTCCCCGCCTCGTGCGGCAGCCCGCCCGCGGGCCACGAGTCCGGTGAACAGCGCCAGGTCGGACTCCGCGGGCCCAAGCACGAGCTGATATCCGGGCGGCCTGGTAATCAGTCGTGAGCTGCGGCGACCCGGCTCCATCGCGGCCAGCCGCCGCCGAAGCTGGTAGACCTGCGCGTGCAGGTTGCTCTCGCGTGGTCGGGCCATTTCGTCGCGCCATAGGCCGTCGATGAGCGCTGACTCGGAAATTACGCGATTCGCCGACAGCGCCAGGAGCGCCAGGAGAGCGCGCAACCCTGGCTGCGTAACAGAGACGAGTCGCCCGGCCGCCATGACCTCGACCGGGCCTAGCAACCTGACCTGCAGGTCACCTGCCTCAGTCTCCATGCGATAAAGCGTATCGACCGCCCGCCTGAGCCCATTGCCTCTAGGCGCGATATGAGTAGAAAAATGGTTAAATCTGAGGGACTCGGCATTGGTTCGCAGCGCATTAGCGCGGCGCTCCGGTGCCGCTCCGGTTGTCGATCCAGTTAACGAGGCCGACGGGCTGCGGTGCTGCCACGGCTGCGCTCGCCGTTGCTCGCGGCGCCCGGGTCCACTGCGACGCCGTCGACTGCGTCCGCGCTTGCCGATCCGTCGCCAGCGACCCCGTTCCCAGCAAGGTTTCCAGGAGCTCGCAGGCTGACCGAAGCATCGCCATCCGTCGGTGCGTCGGCTGCGGCAAGGTCGGCAGAAACGATGTCCGTGCCGGCACCGGAGGTGGCGGCGCCGACTGCCAGCACCGCTGCCTCGACGCCGTCCTCGTGCACGAACTTGCCGCCGCGTAGCGCCGACGCCGCTGCCGCGATCACCAGCACTGCGATCGCCATGCTGAAGACGATCACGAGCCCGTGGTGGAACGGCTGCGAAATCAACTGCGGGAAGAACGTCTTGCCCGTCAGCAATGCGGAATTGGCAGCCGGGAGGTGAGCAAGCACGCCGGTCGGTCCGAGCAGTTGATGAATCGGGTTGTAGCCAAGGAACGCGGCGAACAGGCTACCGACCGGGGGCAGCGACGCGATCTGATGAGCGATCGAGTGCGGTACGCCTTGCGCAGTCAGGCCATGCGTGAGCGTCGTCGGAAGCGTGGCTGCGAGGCCAGCGATCATGAGCGAGAAGAAAACGCCGATCGACAGCACGAAGCCCGAGTTCTGGAACGTGGCCAGCATTCCCGATGCCGCACCGCGCTGCTTGGCCGGAACGCTGTTCATGATCGCGGCCGCGTTAGGCGCCGAGAAGAGCCCCATCCCGGCCCCGGCGACGAAGATCAAGCCGGCGAACTCTGGGTAGGTGAAGTCGACGGGGATCAGGAGCAGACCGCCGAAGGCAAGCGCGGACACGATCAGCCCGCCTGAGGCAAAGGCGCGGGCGCCGTGCTTATCCGATAGCCAGCCAGACAGCGGTCCTGACACGACGAAGCCAAACGTGAGCGCCAGCAAGTAGATGCCGGACCAGAGCGGCGTGTCCTGATAGGCATAGCCGTGCAGCGGCAGCCAGATGCCCTGCAGCCAGATGATGAGCATGAACTGAAGCCCGCCGCGAGCGATGGAGGCGAGCAGGGTCGCGCCGATCCCGGCCGAGAAGGCGCGGATTTTCATCAGCTGCAGGTCGAACATCGGCGCTTCGACCTTGGTCTCGATGTAGCAGAAGACGGCCAGCAAGATCGGCCCGCCGATCAGGCCAGTCAGGACAAGCGGGCTCGTCCAGCCCATCGAGTGCCCGCCATAGGGCTGGATGCCATAGGTGATGCCGGTTAGCAGCATGATCAGCCCGATGGCAAAGGTGACGTTGCCCAGCCAGTCGATCTTGGCCGGCGTGCGCATGCCGACTTCCTTCAGGCTCAGATAGGACCAGATGGTCCCGCCCAGGCCTATGGGCACCGACACGATGAAAACCAGGCGCCAGTCGACGGCTGCGAGCACTCCGCCGAGGATCAGGCCGATGAACTGACCGGAGATGCCTGCCACCTGGTTGATGCCCATGGCTGTGCCGCGCTGGTTGGCCGGGAACGCGTCCGTCAGGATGGCCGGTGAGTTCGCCATCAGCATGGCGCCGCCGATCGCCTGGATGACGCGGAAGCCGATCAGCCACAGCGCGCCCTTCGGCCCGGTAAAAGGGTCGAAGGGCAAGGCGAGCGCGCCGAGTCCGAAGATCGCGAATCCGGCGTTGTACATCCGAACGCGGCCGTAGATGTCACCAAGACGACCGAGGGTGACGACGAGCACGGCGGAAACGACCAGGTAGCCCATCAGCATCCAGAGCAGGTAGCTGACGTTGCCGGGCTGCAGGGGGTCCAAGTGGATGCCGCGGAAGATGGCGGGCAGGGCAATGATGACAATCGAGGCGTTAACGGTCGCCGCCAGCATCCCGAGGGTCGTATTCGACAGCGCGACCCACTTATAGCGCCCGCTGTGTAGGTCACGCCCGCCTACGCGCACCGTGTCAGTGCCCTGGCTCACTCGCCTGCTCCCGCCTCCGAATAGTTGTGTCTACCAAAATACTCGGATTTGCAACGTGGGCGGACTGACGGCGGACATCGGTGGCCGCGCGGCTGTATCGCCCATCGCCCGACCCAGCGGGTGACCTGGGCACGAGTTATCTTCGGAGGGTGACACACCGCCCGGCGCCGCGCGATCTTCGTGCCTCTGACTTCGACCGCGACCGGGTGATTAAGCTGCTCGCCGACTCTGCCGCTGATGGCAGGCTGACAGCGGACGAGCACGCAGAGCGGGTGGAACGCGCTTATCAGGCTCGGACCCTCGGGGAACTCGCCGCCTTGACCGCTGACCTCGTCGGCCAGGACGCCCAGCCGATCAAGCTCGACGGCCGCAGAGCGGTCACGGGCATCTTTGGCCGGGATAACCGGAATGGCCGGTGGGTGGTGCCAGACAGCCTGCCGGTCGTCGCAATCTTCGGCGAGGTCGAGCTCGACCTGCGCGAGGCCCTCCTGCAAAGCGGCCGGATCGTCGTCTACGCCACGCTTATCGCGGGCACCATCCACCTGCTCGTGCCCGACGGCGTATCAGTCGAGATAACAGGCACGGCGGTGCTGACCAGAAGGGTCAGCCGGACCGTCCGCGAGCCAGTCGAGCGCGGGGGAGCCTCGCTGCGGACGGGGCCGGGTCAGCCCGGCACAGGGCAGCCGGTCGTCGAGGTTCGGACCGTCGGCTTCGGCGGGACTATCAAGGTCACCTCGCCCAAGCGGCCCCGCCGCCTCGGTGGTCTGCGCCGCGGCACGCTGCCCGGCGGATAGGTCAGCTGTGGTCGGCAGCGGTCAGCTGCGGTCAGCTCGGGCTACGCGCCCTTGAAGTCGACCGCACTGTAGGCGCTGAGCTTCCACAGCTGATGCTCGGCGTAGATGTTCCGGACGGTGCCAGACCGGGCGCGCATGACCAGTGAGTGCGTCGTGGCGCCGCCAGACTTGTAGCGCACCCCCGCCAGCAGCTCGCCGTCGGTAATCCCCGTGGCGGCGAAGAACGCATCGTCCGAGGTCACGAGGTCATCGGTGGTGAGCACCCGGTTCAGGTCGTGGCCGGCCCGCAGCGCCTTAGCTCGCTCGGCATCGTCACGCGGCGCGAGCTTGCCGAGGATGATGCCGCCAAGGCACTTGACGGCGCACGCGGCGATGATGCCCTCGGGTGTTCCGCCGATGCCGAGTAGCAGGTCGACGCCCGTGCCTTCGCGTGCCGCCATGATCGCGCCAGCCACGTCCCCGTCGGTCAGCAGCTTGATCCGCGCGCCAGCGGCGCGGACCTCGTTGATCAACTCTGCGTGCCGGGGGCGATCGAGTATCACGACCGTCACGTCGGCTGACGAGCAGTTTTTGGCCCTCGCGACGGCGTGCACGTTGACGCCAGGCGGCGCGTCGATATCGACCACCGAAGCGGCTTCCGGACCGGTGACGAGCTTCGACATGTAGTAGACCGCCGACGGGTCGTACATCGCGCCGCGGGCGGTGACTGCGAGTACGGAGATCGCGTTGGGCATCCCGTTGGCCGTCAGCCGCGTACCGTCGATGGGGTCTACCGCCACATCGACCAGCGGTCCGGTTCCGTCGCCCACCTGCTCGCCGTTGTACAGCATCGGCGCGGCGTCTTTCTCGCCCTCGCCGATGACGACAACGCCATTCATGGAGACGGTGTTGATGAGCTGGCGCATGGCGTTGACTGCGGCGCCGTCCGCGCCGTTTTTGTCGCCGCGGCCGACCCAGCGCGCCGAGGCCATGGCCCCTGCCTCGGTGACTCTCGCTAGCTCCAGGGCGAGGTTGCGGTCCGGTGCGTGCTTGCCCGGCTCCGGCATGGCAGCGACGTCACCGGCTACCTGGCCGTGTGCCCCGGCGACGCCGGGAGCGCCAGCGACGCCGGAAGGTACCCCAGGCAGCGCGGCTGCCTGATCGTCACTCATGGCCATCGCACCTTCCCTGTCAGCAGGCCGTGGTGGAATCCTATGTACCGGGCTCGCCAGTTGGCCTGCCGCCCTGCACGGATTGACTTAGAACGCGGAGCGAATGACTACTGAACAGGTCGATTCAGGACGAACCGCCGACCGCGGCTCGTCGACGCGGGCGGTATTGCTCGCGGCAGCGCGCCAGGTCTTCATGCTCGAGGGCTATGCCGAAGCGGGCGTAACCGACATAGTGGCGCTGGCGGGCGCCAGCGTGGGCAGCCTGTACCACCACTTCTCCGGCAAGGCCGATCTATACCTGGCGCTGTTCGAGCAACTGCACAACGAGTACGACATCCGCACCCGCAAGGCAGTACGAGAATGCCGCGACAGTGGAGTCACCGACCCGATGCGGCTGCTGCTCGCTGGCGCTCGCGGCTATCTCGACGCGTGCATCGAACAGCGTGACCTGGCGAGCTTGTTCACGCGCGGTGACGGCCCGCCGGGCTTCGAGGTGCTGTGGCGGCGCCGGGTGTCTGACTGGGTCAGCAAGAACACCGAGTTCTTCGCCCGCAGCGGCGAGCCGCTGGACGAAGCAGCAGCGATCGTGATGACCGGCGCCATCATGCTGGCGGTTGCCGAGGTCGCGCTCGCGCCGGACGTTGCCAGAGGCCGGCAGATTGCTGACGGCGTGCTCGAGGTGCTGTCGCGGCTACCTGCCGCACCGGCCCAGCAATTGGAAAAGGAACGGGTCCGCCGACGGGCCCGCTAGCGCGGGCTCAGGTTCAGAAGGGCGCGCTGGGATCCTGCTGTGCCTGCTCATGCTGGGCAAGTGCGGTCGCGAGCCGCGCCCTGGCTCCCTCGAGCCATTCTTCGCAGATGGCGGCTAGCTCTTCGCCTCGCTCCCAGAGCTGAAGTGATTGCTCCAGCGTGAGGCCGCCGGCCTCCAGCCGCTTGACCAGTTCGGTGAGCTCGTCGCGGGCCTGCTCGTACGGCGGACGGTCGCCGTCGCCTGAACTGCCACTTGCCGCTGCCACGATCACCAGCCTAGTGCTGCCGTAACGCGGCGCACCGATGCGCCGATCCACATAGCAGCACGGGTCCGTTCGGCCGGTGAGTCGGCGAGAGGCCAACATGAGCAGCCATGAGCATTCCAGTGGCTGGCGGCGATGCGCCGGTCGTCTCGCTGCACCGTGTAATGCCCAGTTCGTCCGGCGTCGGCCACAGCCAGCGTCACTGATGTCAGCGATGCCGGTCAGTCCCGGTCACGCCCGCGCTCGCTGCGGTCAGCTGCGCACACCGCCCGGCCACGTGGCCGTCCTCGGCGGCTGCTGGCGCCTGCGGTTTCCGTGGTCGGCGGCAACCTGGCGACTAGACGATCCGCAGCGTTAATTGACACCGTCGGCTCGAGCTGACACCGTTCGACTCCGACTGGTCGTCGAGACCGCGACTTCACCCGATGCTTGATTCCAGCCTCCGCGGCATCCAGGCCGCCAGCGCATCCAGCTCCGCTTCAGGCAGGCAAGACCGTCACCATCGAACTCGGCGACACCACCCTGCGGGTCATCGATAGCAAAGGCGAGCTGATCACCACCGTCGCGGGCAACGGCGGCGGGCGAGATCACCGGTTCAAGACCTACGGCACCCGCCGCTCGCCCTGACCCGGCTCCCGGACCTGCAGAGCATACGCCGAGCTTGAACGGCGTCGACGTCGGTGCCAGTAAGCCCGGCGAGCCCTAGGAACTTGGCTCAAGGCATAGCGTGCTTCAGTCTGCGGAGGCCTGCGGAGGTCCGCAGCCGTGAGAGGATCAGCTGGATGCAGCCATCTGAGAATCGGCTGGCGCTGGCTGCGGCCATATCGACCGCCTCGGCGCTTGATCTGACCGTCGAGGACGCGATCGTTCTCCACGATTCGAACAAGCTCACTGTGCGGCTGCTGCCTTGTGACGTCGTTGCCCGAGTCTCCCCGGCAGCGCACCAGGTCGCACAGTTCGAGGTCGAGCTTGCTCAGCAGCTCGCTGAAACCGAGAGCCCTGTGGCTGTTCTGGAGTCCCGGGTCCAGCCGCGCGTCTATGAGCATGATGGCTTCGTCGTCACGCTGTGGACCTACTACAAGCCCGTGACGCCTGGGGACGTCTCACCAGCTGACTACGCTAATGCGCTTGAACGGCTGCATGCTGGCATGCACGGCCTCGATATCAGGGCGCCGCATTTCACCGATCGAGTGGAAGACGCTCAGCGGCTTGTGGACAGCCGCAACCTCACTCCGGAGCTCGCCGCCGCGGATCGCGAGCTGCTCGTCAATACGCTACGGAGCCGAAGGCAGGCAATCCTCGACCGCGGAGCTGCCGAGCAGCTACTGCACGGCGAGCCGCATCCGGGGAATGTGCTCAGTGCGAGGACCGGACTGTTGTTCATCGACCTCGAGACGTGCTGCCGCGGTCCCGTCGAGTTCGATCTTGCTCATGTCCCCGAAGATGTCAGCGACCGCTATGCGGGCGCTGATAAAGAACTGCTCAGTGAGTGCCGGGCCCTTGTTCTTGCCATGGTCGCCGCCTGGCGCTGGGACCCAGGCGATCAATTCCCGAACGGCCAACGAGCAGCTCGTGAACTTCTCGGCGCCCTACGCGAGGGTCCACCGTGGCCCGCGCTCGACGCGGTGATGATGCGCCGGTCGGATGGTCCGTGAGGCGTACAAATAACACCGGTCCCAGATCGATCTGCTAACTGGCGGCTGCTGATGTGCTGGCTCGAGCTGACAGCGCTGTCGGCTAGTCACCGGCGCGGGGCCGCTCGGCCGTCACGCTGAGCTGGTCGGCGGCGAAGCGAACGGTGAGCTTCTCGCCGTCGGCGACTTGGGCGGCGGACAGCACGACGCTGGCGTCGGCCTGCTGGACAATCGCGTAGCCGCGCCGCAAGGTACCCGCCGGCGACAGTGCATCCAGGCGCGCCCTGATGTGCGTCAGATCATCGCCCGCCCGATCAAGGCTGGTCGCAATAGACAGTCGGGCGCGATCGGCGAGCCCAACGACATGCTCGTGCTGTCGGTCAATCTCGAGCATGGGGCTGGCCAGCGCTGGCCGGGACCTGATCGAGCTAAGCCAGGATCCTTCCCGGTCCAGCCGTCCCAGCAGCGATCTTCGCGCGCGCTCGCGGACCTGGCGGATCAGCTCAAGCTGCTCGGCGACGTCCGGCACTGCGCGCCGCGCCGCGTCGGTCGGCGTCGAAGCGCGGACGTCGGCGACGAGGTCGAGCAGCGGCACATCCTGCTCGTGCCCGATGGCGCTGATTACTGGCGTGACACAACCCGCGACGGCCCGGACCAGGTCTTCAGCTGAGAACGGCAGCAGGTCCTCAACGGAGCCGCCGCCGCGCGCGATGATGATGACGTCAACCATCTTGTCGGCGTCGAGCCGCTGCAGCGCATGGATGATCTCTTCGCTGGCGTGCGGACCCTGGACGGCGACCTGCTCCACACGGAATCTGACTGCAGGCCAGCGCCGCGCTGCATTGCGCAGCACGTCCCGCTCGGCCGCGGAATCTCGGCCGCAGATAAGGCCCACGGACCGCGGCAAGAACGGCAGCTTGCGCTTGCGCTCGGTCGCAAACAGGCCCTCGGCCGCCAGCGCGGTCCGCAGGCGCTCAAGCCTGGCGAGCAACTCGCCAATGCCCACAGCTTTGAGCTGGAGCGCGGTCAGCGCGAACGTACCGCGAGCCGCGTTGAACTCGGGCTTGGCCCAGATGACGACCCGCGCGCCGATGTCCGGTGCCGGTGACGTCGCGTCGAGCGTGGCCGCGGTACAGATGACACGCACCGAGACGGCCGCGACCGGATCACGCAACGTCATGAAAACGGTGCCGCCGCGCCTGGTCAGCTCGGCGATCTGCCCCTCCACCCAGATCTTGCCAAGCCGGCCGATCCACTCGCCTACCAGGCGCGTGACCGTGCGGACCGGGACGGGCGCCTGTTCTGATGTTTCTAGCGGCACGGACTCGACGCTTCAGAATCTGGCGGCGTCACATGCCCGCCTCGAGCTTTTCGATCCTGCGCTCGAACATTCCGAGCACTTCCGCGCGCTCGGCGTTCGCCGCCTCGTAGTCCAGCAGCACCTTGAGCTGGGCTACGTCGAGGCCGCGTAGTCGGGCCCGGATCGAGGCTAGCGACAGCGTGTCGTAGTTCGGCACCGGGAGGTCGGCCGCGTCGCCGATCCCGTTGGCGACTCCAGGCGCCGTGGCTGCCGCCGCGACCCCGCCGTCGGCAAGGTCCGGGGCTTGGCTTGGTTCCCGGACTGGCGCTGCTTCCTCGGCTGGCCCTGCTTCCTCGGCTGGCCCCGCCTCCTGGGCTGGTGCTGCCTCCTGGGCTGGTCTTGTATCCCTTTCTCGAAGGAGCCGGACGTTGCCCGTCTGATCCAGCGAGCGGAATCGCGACGCTGGCTGCGCGACCTCAGCAGCGGGTACTGGCCTGTCGGCCCACATCAGTACCCGGCCGAAACCAGCGAACACGGCCCGGAGCGCCACGAGGGGCGCCCGCCTGACCTGGTCAGGAACCCGCGGGATGCCCATGAACTGTCGATCTCCCTCACTCAACCGCTGCCCGTTGCGCGACCGCAGCGCTGTGCGACCGCTGCCCGCTGTAGGCAGGTCGCCGCGATTCGCCCGAGTTTTGTGCGACCATTGTTGCTGGCTGCGGGCAGGCATCTGGTGGTACCTGCCAGTTTCCTGCCCCGATTCTGGCCATTGAGGCAGAGCAACTGCTCGCCAGGCCCCCGGATTGCCGTGCCTGGACCGGGCCCGATGATGATCATCTAGACTGAGGGGCATGCCAGTTCAGACCCGCCGTGTGCTCCTCGCTAAGCCCCGCGGTTACTGCGCGGGCGTCGACCGCGCGGTTCAGACCGTGGAGAAGGCACTGGAGCGCTTTGGGGCGCCGGTCTATGTCCGTAAGCAGATCGTCCACAACACACATGTTGTCCGGGCTCTCGAGGACCGCGGGGCGATCTTCGTCGACGAGACCGAGGCCGTTCCCGAGGGATCGGTCGTGGTGTTCTCTGCGCACGGCGTGGCTCCCGAGGTCAGGGAAGAAGCCAAGAATCGAGGCTTGCGGACCATCGACGCGACGTGCCCGCTGGTGACGAAGGTCCACAACGAGGCCAAGCGGTTCGCCGCTCAGGACTACGACATCCTGTTGATCGGCCACGAGGGCCACGAGGAAGTCATCGGCACGACAGGCGAAGCGCCTGCGCACATCCACCTGGTTGACGGGCCCGCAGGCAGCGACTCGGTCGAGATCCGCGACCCGGCTAAGGTCGCATGGCTTTCACAGACCACTCTGTCGGTGGACGAGACCAATGAGACGGTGGCGGCGTTGCGCGAGCGCTTCCCGCTCCTGCTGGACCCGCCCAGCGATGACATCTGTTACGCCACCCAGAATCGGCAGGCGGCGGTCAAGGAGATCGCCGCTTACTCCGACGTCGTGATCGTCGTCGGCTCGACGAACTCCTCGAACTCGGTTCGGCTGGTCGAGGTCGCACGAGACGCCGGTGCGCGCTCCGCCTACCTCGTCGACGACGCCACCAGTATCGACCGTGCCTGGCTTGAAGGCGTGTCCACCGTCGGCGTGACAAGCGGCGCCTCGGTACCAGAGGACCTGGTGGAAGGCGTCCTCACGATGCTCGCTGACAGCGGCTTCACCGATGTCGAGGAGGTTGAGGCCGTGCACGAGCGCATGGTGTTCGGCCTGCCGCGCGAGCTGCGCAAGCGCGCCGACGACTAGGGCGATGCGTGCGGAGCTGATTCGAGTTCGCAGAGAGCGCTTAGTTCGTCCTGAGCGGCTGCGACGAACGTAACCAGGTCAGGGATGGCGTCCTGATCAGCGACGACGCCGATGTTGAACTGCCCGGCGTAGGAAAGTGCGCCGACCCCGATAGTCACGTTCGCGATGAGCGGCAGCACGGGGAACACCTCCAGCAACCGGGCTCCCGCAAAGTAGACGGCATGTGGTGGGCCCGGCACGTCAGCGGTGGTCACGCTGACCGGATGCCGCTGCAAGAGAGCCAGCAGCGCCATCCGGACGAGCCGGCTGCGGAACAGTGTCCCCAGGTTGGGGTGGCTGCTTTCTTTCTGCCTGGTGGCCGCGACTGCGATCTGCTCTAGCCGCGCGCCAGGATCGCACTCACCGATCGGCACCGACACGATCATCTGTCCGATCATGTTCCCGCGCGCATGG
>Ga0126373_10002490_pt1 | contig 13601 bp, 9 predicted proteins | sample PanSoiMetPlot_11_FD_92545 | JGI IMG/M metagenome (GOLD analysis project Ga0126373, IMG submission 92545) | Tropical forest soil microbial communities from Panama - MetaG Plot_11 | ecosystem: Environmental > Terrestrial > Soil > Tropical forest > Bulk soil | place: Panama | collected 2016-02-17 | reverse complement strand
TTCAAGAAATGCCGAAGCGACGGGGCCGAGTGTGGGGGCGTTTCGCAGGCGCCGGCGGAGTTTCTGCTGGCGTTGAAAAAGCGATTTTCCGAGGCGGCAAAACACCTCTCGCGCTTGGCCAGCTCAGACTCAGCAAGCGCGCTTTTCGAGTTTCTGTTGCGCTTCGCTCAGGATGATAGGAAGCCAAGCGCGCAACGTCAAATTGAAAATACTGAATAGGCATTTTAGGGCGGCTAAACGTTCGCCGGTTTCCTCGGAGCATCAAGCCTCGTCGAGGCCGATGGCCACAACGAAGTAGGTGGCCGGTACCAGGCCTACGTTCTTGATCCCATGTTCGTCGTTCGAACGCACAAAACCTACCGAACCCGGACCCAGGCGCGTGTTTGTGTCGTTCACCGTGATATCCACCGTGCCTTCGCGGATGAGCCACATTTCGGAATGCGTGTGGCGGTGTGGCGGGTGTGGCGCGGCGCCGGGCGGCAGTGTGGTTTCGTGAACCTCGACGGATTCGCCGGTCGAAAGTTTTCCCTTCAGCACGGCGCGGGTCACCGCCGTGCTCGAGGTGTGGACAGGCAATCGGTCGAATGGATACATCGCCGTGGGCAACGAAGGTTCTTGGTCCGTTTGGTTTGCTACCAACAAGGCAGGGAGCACGGCAGAGGGAAAGAGGAAACACATTTCACGGCGCGTTAAAGACATGCTGGTCTCCTTGTGCTGCTGGCAAATCGAGAAGAGACAGGAAATTGTGGCGGGAGGCCTGCTCTTCTCGATCGAACTCTTTTGCCAGCTTGAGTCTAGATCTGTGGCCCGGCGGCCTTGGCTTCCGCAAGCGTGACACGCCGCTTTTCGCGATACGCGACATTGGCCATGTGCGCAGCCATCGCCGAACGGAAGCCAACTTCCACGCTGGCATTCGGAGTCTGGCGGCTGCAGATGCAATCGATCCAGTTGGCCATGTGATTCTGGTCTTTCGTTTCGCTGGTAAGCGCGACGCCTTCCGGGCGGTTGACTTTCTCCGGGTAGTAGCGAGTGGCCTCCCTGGATTCGCCGGTGACCATATCGGCCGCCCCGGCAACGTGCTCGATGGTGCCGTCGCTGCCGAGCAAATGCTCGCCCAATCCGTAGTGCTTATTATTGAAAGTCGATTGCCAGGTCACAACCACGTCCTCGGGGAATTCCAGCGTCACCACAATGGTGTCCGGCACTTCGCGGCCGTCTTTTTCAGAGAAAATGCCGCCGCTCATGCACGCCGCGCTGGGCTCCGGCAAACCCAATGCGGTCTGGATCCACGCGATTTGATGGATCATGTTCTCTGTAACATTTCCGCCGGAGAATTCCCAGAACAGGCGCCAGTTGATGAATTTGTAGGGATCGAAACCACGGTCGGGCCGACCGTTCAAAAACGCCTTCCAGTTGACGTTCTGCGCGGTGCAATCCGGAGGCACCGGACGCACCCATTGGGCTTTTCCATGCGGCGTGTTGCGGCTCATCCAGGACTCCACCTGAGTGATTTTTCCGGCCAAACCGTCCTTGATCCACCTGCGCGTATCCGCCAGCGGGCCGGAGCTTTCGCGCTGCAGCCCGATTTGCACCACGCGATCCGATTTTTTGGCTGTCGCCAGGCATTGTTCCGCTTCCGGAATCGACCAGGTCATGGTCTTTTCGCAATAAAGATCCTTTCCAGCTGCGATGGTATCGATGAAATGCCGTGCGTGAATGTGCAGCGGAGTAGCAACGATGACGCCATCGATGTCTTTCATGTCCAGCAGACGCCGGTGATCGTCCATCGTCTGAATGCCCGGCGCCATTTGCTTGGCGGCATCACGCCGCCTCGAATAAACGTCGGCGATGGCCACCAATTGCACGTTCGGCACTTTCAGAACCTGCTTGAGCAGCTCCTCTCCGCGGCCGCCTACTCCGATCATTCCAACGCGAACGCGCTCGTTTGCGCCCAGCACCGACGGAGGCGGGTAAGCCGCCAAAGCTGCCGCACCGATGGTCGCTTGCTTCAAAAACTCACGTCTTGTGTTCGTTGTCATGTGCATATCCCCCATGAAAATGAGTTTCTAGAAAACCCTCAAGAATGTTTTTCGCGCGCACTTGCCGCTTCCAGATACCGCGCCATGACGCGGGCAAAATCCGCGATGGCCACTTCCGGTTCTGCGATTTCTGGATGCCAGGCCTTTTCCCACTCGAAAGAGTAGTAGCCGGTATAACCCGCAGCGACGAGCAGCTCCACTTGGCGCTTCACGGGCACTTCGCCGCGCCCGGTGAGCACGTAATGATCTTGTCCGTTTTCCGTGCGCGAATCCTTCAAATGTGTGTGGCGGATATATTTGCCAAGCTGGCTTACGGTAATCGCCGGATCTTCCTGGCCTTCGACGAACGTGTTGTGCGCATCCCAGAGCAAACCAACATGAGGCGAGGCGGCTTTTTCCAGGATATCGCCGAGAATCGCGGAATTCGTAAAATCCCCGTGGGATTCAAGCAGCACCGCCACGTTTTTGGGCGCCGCATAATCTCCCAACTCGCCGAGCGAGGCGGCGACGTGCTCGACGGCCGCATCCCGAGGCCCGACCAACTTGTTTCCGAAAACGCGCACGTAGGGTGCGCCGAGGCCCGCAGCCAGATCAATGAATCGGCGCGCATCAGCAAGCTGTTTCTCGTGCTCCGCGCCCGTCTCGTGCATATTCGCGGAACTGCTGACGCAGGAGATGAGCAGACCACGACGAGCGACTTCCTTCTTCGATTGTTCGATCTGCGCGGCGGCAAATTCCGCGCGCGAAGGCAGATCCATCGTTCCTTCGAGACCGCGCAACTCGACCGCCCGAAAGCCATGCTGCTCGGCGAAGTCGAGAATCTTGAGCCAGTTCCAGGCAGGACAGCCGAGGGTGGAGAAGCCGATCGGCAGACGCGCGTCCGCACCGCGAGCCACCTCAGGCAGCGCTGCGAGCAGGATGGCTAGGCGCTCGAGAAACTCCCGTCTTGCTAAGGGAGTCGCGGACATGGGCGTAAGCGGAACAACATCCATCAATTTCGAAGCTCGAGTTGAGCAAGGGCGTTGCTCGGGACTTCTCAATTCCGGCGAACAGCTTCCCGGCCACTAAGCGCTTAGAGCGCCAGCTTCCTGCAGCTCCTTTTTCATCCCCGCCCAGCTCTCGCGTGTGGATTGCTCAGGAGTACCGGCGCCGCGCCAGTGGGTTTCCAGGCTGACGGCGAAGTGATACCCGTCGCGCTCGAAAGCCTTGAACTGGCCGACCCAATCAATCGTGCCTCCGCCCATCGGCGCCCAAGCGTATTTGCCGTCCGGCTTCTTCACCGAGTCCTTGCAGTGGCAGTGACCGATGCGGTCTTTCGGCAGGAGGTCGTAGCCGTCGGGATAGGGTATTTCGCCGCGTTCCGAGGCATTTCCGGGATCCCAGTTCAGCATTAAGTGGGGAGACTTGACGGCCGCGAGCACTTTGGCGGCTTCCGCTCCGGTAGCGGTATTGCAGGACATCTCGTTTTCCAGGACCAGCAGTACGCCCTTCCTGCCTGCCGTAGTGGCGGCACTCAGCAGTTTTTCGTTGATGGCTGCGCGATAAGATGCTTGATCGTCCAGACGCCAGAAGTCGAAGCAGCGCACACGGTCGGTGTTAAAAGCCTTGGCCAGCTCGATGCTGCGCTCGAGCACCTGGTCCTGCTGGTCGAAGGTGAAGTCGGCGTTGAACTGGTCACGCTTAGGACTGAATTTCGATTGGGGTGCGCCCTTCCAATCCACTTTGAAGAGCGGGCTGGCAATATCGGTCACGCGCAACTTGTTCTTTTCGAGGATACCGCGTGCTTCGGCAATTTCGTTCGCATCCAGCTTCAGAATGTTCTTGTTCCACATGCCGCGGAGTTCGACCCAATCCATGCCAAATTCCTTCGAAGCGATTTCGCAAGCCCGGCCGAAGTCTTGCGTAATCTCATCGTTGATGACGGCGACGCGGAAAGGCGACTTCATACCGTCACCCCGATTTTCTCTTCCAGATATTTCTTGCTGATCTCGGCGGACTCTTTGGGTGTGCGGTCTTTTTCGGGCACGGCATCCAGCTCGACGATGGCCCAGCCGCGGAAATTCACCTTGTGCAAGCCGTCAAACACCGCGGGGAGGTCCACCCGGCCGCGGCCCAGTTCCACGAAGCGATAGTTGCGCTTCGGATTTTCCGCATTGGGCAGGGACTCCACATCCTTGATGTGCAGGAACAGCAGGCGGTCGTGGTATTTCTCGATGGCCTTGGCCGGGTCGCCACCTCCTTGGAAGTAATGCGCTACGTCAAGTTCCAGCTTGGCGTAGCGCGGATCCGCCGCTTCCATGATTCGGTCCACTTCTTCGGGGCTTTGTCCGAGCGTGCCCATGTGGTTGTGGTAGCCGAGAGAGACTCCCAGGTCCGCGGTCCGCTTTCCAATTGCTGTGATGAGCTTGCCCAATCGCTGGTAGTCCGCTGGAGTGACGGCGCGGTCCTTGGGGCGCTCGTCGGTGACTTGCAGATAGAGTCCTCGAACGTCATGCACAAATTTCGCATGGGCGGTGTGCTTGGCGATTTCCTCCGCCTCCACGGCGGGATCAATCCGCACGCCGCCGCTCGAAAGCGCAACCATCTTCAAGTGATGCTTTTCGAGCAAGTCGCGCAACTCCACGGGGCTGGCGAATTCGTTGATCGCATTGGCGCGCAATTGAATCCCGGGAAAACCCAGCGAGGAAATGTCGTCAATGGCCTGGCGGTCGCTGCCGTTCCAGGTGATGGAGGCATACCCGAAATGAATTTCACCGGGGCCCGGCGAGATGGGCGTATCGAAATACGACAAATCGATTGGCGGGTAAAGCCGTTCTTCCGCGCAGAGAGTCTTGAATGGAAACGGGGATGCGGCAGCCGCCGCGGTCCATGCCGTTGCCGCGCCTATTCCTCGAAGAAATTCGCGGCGCGCTACTCGACACTGCATGTTCTACTTCTCCAATAAGCTTGGTGTAAGACTTGATCTGGCGACCACGCGCCGCCCTGGCTCTCCTGTCAACTAGAAAGTCAGCTTGGCTCCCAGTTCCACGGTTCGGTTGCCGTCCGCCCCGCTGATGGTTCCCGTGATGTGGCCAAAGGTAGCGCTGTTACTGGCGTTTGCGTTCGGCTGGTCGAAGTGCGGAGTGTTGGTTACGCTGAACGCTTCCGCGCGAAACTCCAGGCCAACCCGCTCGGTTACCGGGAACCTCTTAAACATTGCCGCGTCCAGGTTGAAGAAACGCGGCCCGGCGAACTTGTATCGGCTCATATTCCCCAGGGTCTGTACCGCAGAGACCGTCGTGAATGCCGAAGGGTCGAACCACAGATTGGCGGTCGGCTGCCCCGGAACGCTGGGCCCGATGGCCCCGAGGACGCGGAAGGGTCCCACTTGGTTTGGGGTTTGACGCGTGCCGGGCGCATTGAGCCCATTTCCGCTCGCGCTGAAATCCAGCGGCCTTCCGCTCAGGATGGTCATAAGTGTACTCACCTGCCAGCCGCCAGCAACCCAGTTCGCCCAGCCGGAATGCAGCAGAGGCTTGCCCTTGCCAAACGGCAATTCATAGATGACGCTTTGTACGAAACTGTGCCTGCGGCTGTTGCTGAGCTCCATGTAGTTACGCTGGAAATTCAGATAAAAGGACGGGCCGCCCCCGTCGTTTCCGCCGCCATCCCCAACGTCTGATCTAAAAGCCAGTGCCTTTGCGTAGGTATAGGAAGTAGTCAGAGTCAATCCATTGCCGATCCTGTGATTCAGCCTCGTCTGCAAGGCGTGATAATTTGAGCTGGTTGGCTTGAACAAGAAGTCGGTGTTGGCCGTCCTGCCGTAAGCTGCGCATAACGGTCTCACTGAACAATTGCTCAGGGGTTTGGGGGGCGTCTTAGTAAAGTCAAAGGGTCCGAATGCTGTGGCGGCGTTGAGATCATAATCCATGGGAATATCCACGCCGTGGTTGCCCACGTAAGCAACGTCCAACACAAAATTCTTGGGGAGCGCGCGCTCCAAGGCGAGATTCCACGATTCGACGTAAGGTTGCGTAAAGTTCGTGTCGATCACGTTGTATTGGGAATTCAGCCCGATGCATGCAACGCCCGGGACAGGTGGAACCTGGCATACACCGGACACGACCCCGTTACTCGGAATTGCCGCCGGGGCCGGCGCTGGGAATCCAAAAGCCATTGTAGCGATCTGGCCGCTGGGCCACGTTGGCAGCGCCCCGGAGCTCAACTGGTTCGTGCCGTTGGCCTGACGCACGGGATAGTTCCACGCGTACGCGTTATTGGGGAAAGGCTCGTAACTGATGCCGAAACCACCTCGCAAGACAAATTTCTCCGTAAAGCGATAAGCCATTCCGAATCGCGGAGCAAAATAATGGTAGTAGGTGTTGCGGCCCAGGTTCAGCGGGTTGCCGCCAATTCCTGCCAGCACCAAGGTGTTGTTGGTGGGTTCAAAGTTGGAATAGCCGCCGTTGTGGGCTGGGGTCGGCGGGAAGTAGAGCTCCCATCTGAGCCCAATATCCAGCGTTAATCTGGAGTTCAACTGCCATTTGTCTTGTCCGTAACTGAAGAGTTCCGATTCGCGCCACGAACCCGATATCACGGAAACGTCTCGCCCCACCTCCGAGGGTGCGTCAAGCAAAAACGCCGCAAAATTGTTTCCAAGCGAAGTTGCCGACGTAGGAGTGGATGTGGTACTGGTGCCGAAGCGGAAAACCCCGCGAGGCCCGAACGTTTGCGCTTGCACCAAATCGTCCCGCAGCCGCCGGAAGTCCACTCCCCACTTGAAAGTGTGATTCCTATGAATCTTCGTCCAGTTCGTCACGGCGTTAATATTGGTCTCGCCGCGGTCCCAGGGCAGCGACGCTGAATAACCAATCATCGGTCTCGAGAAGCCACCCACGTTGGCGGGGTCGAGGTCAATCGCCGTGGTACCGCTGGTGAAGGGGTCCAGGTTGACGCCGGTTATGCCGGTGAGGTCCTGCAAGCCGTAGTCCGAGTTACGCGCAATATTTCGGTAGTGGCTCACTCCCACGCGGGTCTCCGCAAGCAAGGTTGGCGAAAACGCATGGGTATGATTCAACGCTCCGCTCTGAACGTGTTGCTCGCCAGTGCCCTGGAAGCCTCCGCCCTTCGGCCCCCCAGCCAAGCCAAAAATCGGCTGGTCGGTGAGGCTCTGCACTGCCCGGCTGAACCGGAAGGCGTAGCGGTCGGTATCCGTGCGGTTGAAGTCGAACTTGCTGTCAAAGGCTGTCGTGTTTTTCAGGAAGCGTGTTGTTTGTTGATAGTTGCTGACGAGTCCCGCGCCCGGCACATTGGTGTGCGGCACGAATCCGAGAATCTTCTGTGCAAAAGAACTGATGCGGCTCGCGGGGATAATATTATTGGGGAATGCCGTGCGACTTGCGGGCGCTACTGGGATTGGGTTCCCGCTGGCATCTAGGGCAAGGGTCGCGTGTGTAGCGTCCGTGGTCTGATACGGGTCATAGATCGTGCAGCCTACATTGCTCGTAGCGCACGTAGCCGGCGCGACGGCTTGCAGGTTTCCCCCGCGAAAGGCATCCGTGGGCAAAGATAGATTGTCAAACTTGCCGCGCGAATCGTCGATTCGCAGGATATCACCGAAGAAGAAGAACTTGTTCTTAACAATGGGTCCGCCGACATTCCCGCCGTAGTAATTGTAGGTGGTGGAGGCCTTTGGCGTAATGGCTGTGTTCTGAAAGAAGGGCACGGCGGCCAGGGCACTGATGCGGTTGAACTCATAGGCCGCGCCATGAAAGTCATTCGTGCCCGATTTCAAAACAACGTTCGTGACCGCCCCGCCCGCGCGCCCAAACTCGGCTGTATAGTTGCTGGTGCTCACGTCCACAGTCTGAATTGCCTCGGCCGGCGGAATGTAAATCTGCAGCAGGCCGGTGCGCTCATTGTCATCTACGCCTTCAATCTGTAGATTGTTGAACAAGCGCGTCTGCCCGTTTACCTCGGTGGACAAGCTGTCCTGGGCGTTGAAGAATTCCGAATGTACGCGATGCGCTCGCGTTGCCCCCGGAACCAGGTTCACCAGATTCTGGAAGTTCCGGTTGTTGCCCAACGGCAAGTCGGTTACTTGCCGGGACTCTATCTTGGCGCTAACGTCCGCTCGGTCCGTCTGCAGAATGGGCACTTCCGCAGTGACCAGCACTGTTTCCTGTGCCGCTCCCGGTTCTAGAACCAGGTTTATGCGGGTATCCGTGTTTACAAGAACCTCTACGTCTTTGTGCACTGCTTTCTTGAATCCCTGGCTTTCGGCCGTGACTTGATAAAATCCGGGAGGCAGGTCAGGCACTTCATAATTACCGCTCTCGTTTGTGGTCGTCGAGTGAACGATTCCCGTCTTCGTTTCGGTAGTGGTGATTTTCGCGCCAGCGACCGCGGCCCCGCTCGAGTCTGTCACGGTTCCGAGCAAAGTGGCATTGACTGCTTGGCCTTTTGCAGGGCCAGACGTCAAAGCGACTAGTACCAGGAGGGCTAGCACGCCGAACCAAAACAATTCACCCAGGCCGCTTTCAGCAGGCGCTACCGACCGTTGATGGCCGGTTTGAAAATTGGTCTCTATTTTCAACCAGGAATCCTTTTGCAACCCCGACCAGCTACCATGATGTTTGCTCATAACCACACCCCACCCTTTTTGAAAAATCCCCGACTCGCACGGAAGAAACCGACCGATTTCATGGAACTGGTTCCACACCTTAGTCGTGTGAAACACCTCTGTCAAGTCAGAAAATTAAAAATCAAATCCGCTGCGCCGGTGTTTTGCGTTGCCCGAATCCCCAGCCTCTGCGGAGCGGGCCGACATGCGTGGGTGCAAAACCTCTGCTTGACCTGTTTTGAGCGGCTTTTGCGGCAGGAGCACGTCAACGAGAGGTGTGCTACACTGGCGCGCATCGGTGCTCCAGCAGCTTCGAGGAAAAATGCCAAAGCCACAACAGGCAAAACCAGGGCTGGAAACAGTTCCACGGCAAAGCACCATTCGTGATGTCGCGCGCGCCGCAGGAGTGGGCATCGGAACCATTTCCCGCGTGCTCAATTCCAGCTCTCAGGTGAGCCGCGAAACCCGCGCGCGCGTGCTTGAGGCGATTCGTCGCCTTGGGTTCCGGCCCAATGCGCAAGCGCGGCGCATTCTCAAGCGCCGTTCCGAGATTGTCTGCTTTCTCTTGAGCAACCGCGACTTTCTTCATCCATTTCACGCGCACATTTTACAAGGTGTCGAGTCTTACGCCAGCAGCTTGAAACATCACGTTCTATTTGCCGTGCTGCATTATTCACCGCGAACCCCTCCTGAGAAGATCGACCTCCCTCCCGTGCTGCAGGAACATGGTCTGATTGACGGCGTTATCCTTGCGGGTACAATTTATCCGAACCTGCTCCGCCGGATCGAAGCCATCCACATGCCGTTTGTTGCTTTCAGCAACAACGTCGTCGGAATGGATGGCGAGCAGCGCTACGACCAAGTGGGCTTCGATGACTTCAACGGAGCGCTCCAGGCCACGCGCCACCTCATCGCGCAAGGTCACCGGCTCATCGATTTCGCGGGCGATGTGTCCTACCCGTGGATACAGCGCCGATTCGATGGTTACCGTCATGCGATGCGTGAGAACAAGCTGAAACCGGTTTGCATCCAGCCGCAGAATTCCAACAGTTTTGTGGACTTCGGCCAGAAAAGCGCAAGTCGAATTTTGGCTCGCCCATCGCGGCCCACGGCAGTCGTGGCCGGCAACGATGAAACGGCGTACGGACTTTGGCTCTCCCTGCGTCGGCATGGCGTGAGAGTGCCGGACGAAATCAGCCTGGTCGGCTTTGACGACCGCGAGGAAGCCGTCCTGATGGATCCGCCGCTCTCGACGGTCCGCGTTCACAAAGAAGAGATCGGCGAAACTTGCATGAAGATGCTTCTCGAGCGTCTGCACCATCCTCAAATGGCCTTCAGCCAGCGAATTTTGCCTACTGAATTTGTGGTTCGTGAAACCGTTCGCAAACTCTAGAGAGAGACTTTTCTGCGCGAAGCGGGAGTGACGGAGGTTAGGTTCACACGCTGGCAGTTCTTTGTGGACTGCGCGCGGCCCGATAGATCGCTTCGACCAGAGCAAGGCTACGCCGTCCCTCGCGTCCGTCGCAGGCGGGGACCGTGTTTTTCTGAATGGCGGAAAGAAAGTCTTCGATGACTGCCTGGTGACCGCGAAAATCGCTGACAACAGCGGAAGAGGCGCTTTGATTTTCGTCGCGCGGAGCCATTCTCGCGCCCTCGGGTGCTTTTCGGAGATCGGCCGCGATGATTTGGTCGTGTTCGAGAATCACCGTGCCTTCGGTACCGGAAATCTCCACGCGGCGCGGGTAGCCTGGATAGGCGGCGGTAGTGGCATGAAACAGGCCGAGGGCACCGCTAGCGAATCGAAGAATCGCAGTTGCCGTGTCTTCGGCCTCGATCGAGTGCAACTCTGTGGCCGTTTGCGCCTGCACGTGAGAAACATCACCCAGCAGCCAGAGCAGCAGATCGATCGTATGGATGCCCTGGTTGATCAGGGCACCTCCGCCATCGAGCCCCAGTGTGCCGCGCCAGCGGGAATTTGCGTAGTATTCCGGCGGGCGATACCACTTCACGCGGGCATCCACCAACAAGGCCTTGCCGAGAACGCGGCCATCGATCCAATCTTTTAGCTGCCGAATATGCGGTTTCATGCGGTCCTGAAAAATCACTCCGAGTTTCACTCCGGCTCGGTCGGTCGCCTCGATGAGTTCATCGGCGCGGCTCGCGCCGATGTCGATGGGCTTTTCGGTTAGAACGTGAAGGCCCTGCTTTGCGGCGGCGATGCCCTCGGTGGCGTGAAGGCCCGAGGGGCTGCCGATGATAACAAGGTCCATCGGCCGGTGAGCCAGAAAAGCGGCGAAATCTCCGTATGGCTTGCCCCCGTGCTCCCGGCTTAGCCCCCGCACTTTTTCAGCATTGGTACCGTAAACGGCGGCAATTTCGACACCCGAGAGGGCCCGCGCCGCCCGTGCATGCGTCGCGGAGATGTTACCGCCGCCAATCAAGCCGACGTGAAATGTCATGAGGATGAACGCATTAAAGCATTACGGATAGGCCGCGACAAAGGCTTTGTAAGCCGCCTCGGTGCCCTCCGGTGAGGCAATTTCTGAAGAGATTAGAATCCGGTAACGGAACGTGACACTCTGGTGGGGAGCCAAGGTGAGGCTGAGCTCTTGCTTGCCGTTGCTGAAAATCTTTTCTCCCAAGGGATTGGCGGCGAAAAGCCCGTAACCACGCGCGTGCCAATACGTCGGAAAACCCGGATTGGAAGGGTGATCGAAAATCGAAATGGTTACTGGCTCATCCCCGATTTTTCCGCTCAAATTGCACCAACGGCCTCTGGTGCCCCAGGCGGCCTCACCTTTTCTGGCCTCGCTGGTCAGATAGACTCCGTTGACGCCGCTGTTGTCGAGCTTCGCCAACGTGGTAGCTCGCCCGCCCGCGTCCGTGAACACTTCCGCCTTGTCCGACGGCATTTCGAGTGCCCGCACGACGCGCAGGCCGAGCATCCCGTCCTTTGCGTCAGCAAAGATCACCTTTTCGTCCGTCGCGCGCAGTGTCGTGATGCGGTCGACACTTCGGAAATCCGGCCCGCCGCGAAAAACGAAGCGCGTATGTTCCTGCAACAACACCTTCTTGCTGTAGGTCAGCCAATCAGCCTCGACTTCGAGCTCGCCCTCACCCGGGCCGCCTCTAGCCAGCACGATCGAGCGATGTCGAATCGTACCCATCTTCGGGGCGTCCTGCGGTTTGATGGCCTCGGAATTGTTCCAGAAATCAATTCCGTTGACGTTCTCGTAGTTGAGCCACATCCCCACGTGATGTGGATGATCGACGCGTTCGCCCGGGCGCGGCTCGAGCGGATAGCCGCGGGTGATGATCGTGCCCCTGGCCGTCCGCAGCGGGTAGAGCACCGGCTTCGCCAAGCTTTCGGGCCAGATGTAGGAGGTGAACGGCTGGCCATCGATCGCAATGTCCACGCGTCCTCCCTGCTCATTGACCGTAACAGAGATGCGGTCACTTGACCCGGCATCGGCCGAAACGAAAGACGTAACCACAGCACAGGCACCGAGGAGGAAGAGGGTCACACTGACACGCGGGGTGGGCATGATTCGTTGCGTCCTCCCACGGCTCAAACTTCTTCCGGCACGACATAAGGGGCGCGATAACTGCCGCGCAGCATGCGATTTGCTTCCTCATCGTCGATGATGCACTCTTGCGCGGGATCAAAGCGCAAGGCGCGGCCCAGCCGGTACGAAGCATTCGCCAGGTGCACCAGCGTCGTCGAGATGTGCGCCTCCTTAATCGGTGAATGAATATCCTCGGCACGGCGGCTGCGAATACAATCAACGAAGTTCGCGTAGTGATCACCTGACCCTTTGCCGGACGGCCCGGGTTCTACCTGATCTGTAATCCACGTCCTGTAAGCGTCGTATCCATCGACGGCGAGATAGCCGTTCGATCCATAAAAGATATTGCCGATGGTGTTGGTCTTTGCGTCCTTCGGTCCCAAAGACTGTTGTTGGTCAGCACTCTTCTTGTTTGCGTTGTTTGCGGCAACGTTCAATCCTGCTGCGGGCACACCGCCGGCCCCATAAGCGCCGCTGCCGATCTCCGCTTCGTGATTGGTGATCCAGTGACGGACCTCGAGCTCCATCATCTTGCGATTCCCGTCGCCTTCGAAACAGAACGTGGCGTGCAGTGTATTGGGCGTTTCCTGGTCGTCTTGAAACATGAAGTGTCCACCCATGGCGGACACATGCACCGGGAACCCCACTCCTAAGCCCCACCGGGCAATATCTATTTCGTGGATGGCTTGATTGCCGACTTCCCCGTTTCCCGTGTCCCAGATCCAATGCCAGTTGTAGTGAAAGCGATTCCGCGTAAACGGCTTCATTGGCGCCGGGCCGGTCCACAAGTCGTAATGCACGCCCGCGGGAACGGGTTCCTCAGGAGCGTGCCCGATCGATGGCCGCCACTTATAGCAAAGCGCCCGCGCCAGATAGATATTGCCAATCGTCCCGTCACTCAAATGACGAATAGCTTCGATCATCCCCGGATTCGATCGCGATTGGCTTCCATGTTGGCAAATCCGGTTGTACTTCTTCACCGCCCGCACCAGTTGCCGACCCTCAAACCAGTTGTGCGAGCACGGCTTTTCCACGTAGACGTCTTTGCCGGCTTGGCAGGCCCAGATGGCTATCAGGGAGTGCCAATGATTCGGGGTAGCGATGGAGACTGCATCGATGTCTTTATCTTCGAGCAGCTTGCGAACGTCCACGTAGGATTTGGGCTTGGGCAAGCCCATCTTCTCCACGTTGCCAAGGCGCTGGTTCAGCACGTTTTCGTCTACATCACAGAGGGCGGCAAGCTCTGTGTTGGGCACCCGCGAGAAACCGCGGATGTGATCGTGGCCGCGGCCCCGCACTCCGCACACGGCCACCCGTACCCGGTCGCTCGCGCCCAGAATGCGCGAGTAACCGGATGTCGTGGAAGCCAAAGCCGTGCCGGCAACTCCCGCGCCT